>Ga0255278_1000009_pt1 | contig 18003 bp, 16 predicted proteins | sample AtltaT_21_FD_183809 | JGI IMG/M metagenome (GOLD analysis project Ga0255278, IMG submission 183809) | Metatranscriptome of freshwater microbial communities from Altamaha River, Georgia, United States - Atl_Cont_RepC_8d (Metagenome... | ecosystem: Environmental > Aquatic > Freshwater > River...
ATTCAGTGAGCAGCGCAACACTCGGCAATTCCGCTGGTGAACGCGTTGTCGCCACCGCATCGAAAGGGCTTTTTCCATGCTGAAGAACAAGGTCGTCATCGTTACCGGCGCCGCCCGCGGCATCGGCCAGCGCTATGTGCAGGACATCGTCGCCGCCGGCGGCTGTGCCCTGGCCGCCGACCGTTCGCCTTGCGACGAAACGCTGGCGTTGATCACCGAGGGCCGCGAGCGCGTGGCCGCGGCCCAGGTCGACGTGACCGACATGGCCTCGGTGCAGGCCATGGTGCAGGCGGCACTCGACAAGTTCGGCCGCGTCGACGGCCTGGTGAACAACGCGGCGCTGTACGCCACGCTGCGCGGCGGCCGATTCGACCAGCTGGCCGAGTCCGAGTGGGACGCGGCCATGCACGTCAACGTCAAGGGCATCTGGAACTGCTGCAAGGCCGTGTACGAGCCCATGCGCGCGGCCGGCGGCGGCAGCATCGTGAACATCACCTCGCTGGCCGCGCTGTACGGCATGCCCTTCGCGCTGCACTACACCACCTCCAAGGCCGCCGTCATCGGCCTCACCCGCGGCCTGGCCCGCGAGGTCGGCAAGTCGGGCATCCGCGTCAATGCCATCGCGCCCTCGGCCGTCAAGACCGAAGGCACCAAGGAATTCTTCGGCGACAAGCACGAAGGCGCGCTCAAGACCATCGCGCAAGGGCAGGCCATCCCGCGCAACCTGGAGTCGGCCGACGTGGCCGGCGCGGTGTGCTGGCTGCTGTCCGACGCCTCGCAGTTCGTCACCGGCCAGACCATCGCGGTCGATGGTGGCACGGTGATGAACTGAGCCGGGCGCATTCATGCCCATCCCCTTCGCACCGCAGGACGTCGCCGCCCTGCTGCCCGCCGGTGCGCGGGTGTACATCCAGGCGGGCATCGCGCAGCCCTCTAACCTGCTGGAGGCGCTGCGGGCCGAGGGCGGCGGTGACCAGCATTTCGTCACGGCCTGCTTTCCCGGCATCAACGAGTTCGCGCTGCAGCAGCTTGGGCCGCGAACGCGGTCGACGGTGTTCTATGCCTCGCGTTCGCTCGCTTCGGGCCTGGCCAGCGGACAGGTCGCGCAACTGCCGCTGCACCAGAGCCAGATCGGGCCCTACTTCGTCGGTGAGGCGCGGCCCGAGGTCCTCCTGATCCAGGTCTGCCCACCCGATGCGCATGGCGAGTGTTCCCTGGGTGGTGGCGCCGACTTCGTGCCCCTGCTGCTCGACCAGGCCCGCCTAGTGATCGCCGAGGTGAACGAGCAACTGGCGCGGGTGGCCGACGGCCCCAGCGTGCCCTGGTCGCGCCTGACCCATGTGTGCCACACCAGCCGCCCCATGCCGCAGTTCGAGGACCCGGCCGTGGACGAGATCTCCGCCATCGTCGCGCGCCGGGCGGCCGAGCTGGTCGAGGACGGCGACTGCGTGCAAGCCGGCATCGGCAACCTGCCCACCGCCTTGCTGGCGCACCTCGGCACGCGGCGGCGCCTGGGCGTGCACAGCGGCATCGTAGGCGATGCCCTGGCGCAGCTGATCGACGCGGGCGTGGTCACCGGCGAGCACAAACCGGCCGGCCATCCGCGCGCCGTCACCGCCTACCTGGCCGGCACCAGCCGCACCTATGCGCTGGCCGAACGCGGCGGCGTGGCCGTGCGCACACCCGCCTTCACCCACGATGCGGCCGTGATGGCCCAGATCGACCACTTCGTCTCCCTCGGCGCGGCGCTGGAGGTGGACCTGCTTGGGCAGGTCAATGCCGAACACCTGGCCGGCCGGGCCATCAGCGGCTGCGGCGGCTTCGTGGATTTCGTGCGCGGCTCGCGCCTGTCGCGCGGTGGACGCGCCATCGTCATGCTGCAATCGACCAACCGCGATCGCACGCAAAGCCGCATCCAGGTGAGCCTGGCTCCGGGCACGCCGGTCACCTGCGCGCGCACCGACGTGGACATCATGGTGACCGAGCACGGGGTGGCGCGGCTTCGCCACCTGTCGGTGCAGGCGCGCGCCGAGCGCCTGATCGAGATCGCCGATCCGGCCTTCCGTGAAGACCTGGCCCGGCAATGGGAGGCGCTGCAGCGGCGCTGATGCGCCGCTGCCCGTCGCGTCAGCCGATCCGCCGCCGGTCCTCGATCAGGTGCGGGCGCTCGGCCAGCGCACCGGGCGCCACGGCCTGCACCTCGGCCCGCAGCTTGGTGATCTCGCGCACGCTCTGCGCGATGGCGCCGGCATCCACGCCCACCTGGCCGCCACGCGGCTCGACCAGCAGGGTGAGCGCGTCACGCGCCATCTCGCCCTCGACGGTGAAGACCGCGCGGGCCAACTCGGGATGGCGGCGCAACAGGTCCTCCACGTGCTTGGGATAGATGAACATGCCGCGCACCTTGGTGACCTGGTCGGCGCGGCCCAGCCAACCGCGAATGCGCAGGTTGGTCCGCCCGGTCGGGCAGCGCCCCGGAAGCAGGGCCGACAGGTCGCCCGTGCCGAAACGCAGCAGCGGGTAGGCGGGGTTGAAAACAGTGACCACCACCTCGCCCACTTCGCCCTCGGCCACCGGATCGCCAGTGCCGGGCTGCACGATCTCCAGCAGCACCTGTTCGTCCACGACCAAGCCCTCGCGGGCGGCGGTCTCGTAGGCGATCATGCCCAGGTCTGCCGAGCCATAGGTCTGGTAGGCGTCTATGCCGCGGGCCTTGAACCAGTCGCGCAGCGCGGCGGGCAGGGCTTCGCCGCTGACGCTGGCCTTGGTGAGGGAGGGCAGCGACACACCGGTCTCCTCGCCTTTTTCCAGCAGGATGCGCAGGAAGCTGGGCGTGCCCACATAGGCCTGCGGCCCGAGCTGGCGCATCGCCAGCAGCTGCAGCTCGGTGTTGCCCACGCCGCCGGGAAAAACGGTGCAGCCCAGGGCATGCGCGCCGGTCTCGAACATGGAGCCGGCCGGGGTGAGGTGGTAGCTGAAGCTGTTGTGGACCAGGTCGCCTTCGCGCAGGCCGGCGGCGTAGAGCGCGCGGGCGAAGCGCCAGTAGTCCGGCACCTCGCCCTCGGGTTCGTAGATCGGCCCGGGTGACTGGAACACGCGGCGCGCGCGCGCCGGGCGGGCCAGGGCCCGCCAGCCCAGGGTGGAGAAGCCGCCGAAGGGATCGCCGCCCTCGGCATGGGCCTGGGTCTGGCGCTCGTGCAATTGCTTCTTGCGCGTGACGGGCAGCTGCGCCAGCGCGGCGCGCGAGTCGATCTGCCCCGGGTCCACGTCGGCGAGGATCTGCGCGAAGGCCGGGCTGTGCGCCTTGGCGTGCGCGATCTGCGCCGGCAGGATCTTCATCAATGCGGCCTCGCGCTCGGCGGGGTCACGCGTTTCCAGGGCGTCTAGATGGTCGGTCATGGGATGCACGGAATGGGAACAGGAACGCAAGGGGAGCGCCAAGGACTCAGGCAAGCCAGCGCTTGCGCCGTCGATAGCTCTTGACGTCGCGAAAGCTCTTGCGCTCGGCACCGCCCATGCCCAGGTAGAACTCCTTGACGTCCTCGTTGCTGGCCAGGTCGGAGGCCGCGCCGTCCATGACGATGCGACCGCCTTCCATGATGTAGCCGTAGTCGGCGTACTTCAGCGCCATGTGGGTGTTCTGCTCGGCCAGCAGGAAGGTCACCTTTTCCTTTTCGTTGAGGTCCTTCACGATCTCGAAGACCTCCTCGACGATCTGTGGCGCCAGGCCCATGGAGGGCTCGTCGAGGAGCACCACGCTGGGGTTGGCCATGAGGGCGCGGCCGATGGCGCACATCTGCTGCTCGCCGCCGGAGGTGTAGGCCGCCTGGCTGGCGCGGCGCGTCTTCAGGCGCGGGAAATAGCTGTAGACCTTGTCCAGGCTGGCCGCGACCTCGCCCCGGTTGGATCGCGTATAGCCGCCCGTAAGCAGGTTCTCCTCGATGCTGAGGTGGCCGAAGCAATGCCGCCCCTCCATCACCTGCACCACGCCACGGCGCACCAGTTCAGCCGGCGACAGGTTTTCCACGCGCTCGCCGCGCAGTTCGATGCTGCCCTTGGTGACTTCGCCGCGCTCGCCGCGCAGCAGGTTGGAGATGGCGCGCAAGGTGGTGGTCTTGCCGGCGCCGTTGCCGCCCAGCAGGGCCACGATGGCGCCCTGGGGCAGGCGCAGCGACACGCCCTTGAGGACCAGGATCACATGGTTGTAGATGACCTCGATGCCGTTGACGTTCAGAACGGTGGGGGATGTGCTCATGCCAAATGCTTTCGCGAATAAGGCCCGGGCATCGCGCAAATGCCCGGGCCGGGGCGCTAGGTCAACCGAATCAGCCTTGCTGCTGGCAATCGGTGCGGCGCTGGATGCTCTTCTCGGTGGCGTACCGGTCGGCCGCCGCGCGGATCATGGGCTTGAGCGTCTGCATGTCGGCCTGGTACCAGTCGGTGGTGATGGTCCACTTCTTGCCATCCCAGCTGTGCACGCGCGAGACCGATGCGCCCATGTGGTCGGCGCAGGAGGTGACGATGGGACGGATCACGCCGGTCAGGCCCAGGGCCTGCAGGCGGGCGTCGTCCAGGTTCAGGTTCTCCAGGCCCCAGCGCACCTGCTCGCCGGTCATGACCTTGCCCTTGCCGAAGCGCTCCTGCGCGCGGCGCACGCCTTCCACGCCGAACATGGCGCTGAGCATGCCGCGCATGTACAGCACGGAGCCGACCTCGCCCCGCGGGCCGGTGCCGTTGCCCTTGTCATAGACCTGCGACAGGATGTCCTTGGATACCTTGGCGTCCGGGTGGGCGCCATGCTGCAGCGTGAGCGAGCTGTAGCCCTTGGCGCCGGCGCCAACCTCGGCCACGTCCAGCTCCGAGCCGGACCACCAGTTACCCAGCATGCGGTTGCGCGGGTAGCCGGTGGCAATGGCCTCCTTGAGGGCGGCGATGTTCATGATGCCCCAGCCCCACAGCAGCACGTAGTCGGGCTTTTGCTGGCGGATCTGCAGCCACACCGAGCGCTGGTCGATGCCAGGGTGCGGCACCGGCAGCTGCATCAGCTCGAAACCATGGCGCTTGGCGCGCTCCATCAAGGGCGGAATGGCTTCCTTGCCATAGGGGCTGTCGTGGTAGATCAGCGCGAGCTTCTTGCCCTTGAGCTTGTCCAGCCCGCCCACGACCTTGGCCCAGTGCTGGACCTGGATGTCCGCCTGAACCCAGTAGTTGCCGCCAAGCGGGAAGTTCCACTTGAAGACGCCGCCGTCGGCGCTTTCGCTGCGGCCGTAGCCGAAGGTGACGATCGGGATCTTGTCGGTCTCGGCCTTCTCGGTGGCCGCGAAGGTGACGCCCGTGGACAGCGGCTGCATCACCGCGGCACCTCCGTTCTTGGCCTTCAGGCGCTCATAGCACTCCAGGCCGCGGTCGGTGGCGTAGGCGAACTCGCACTCCTCGAACAGGATCTTGACCCCGTTGACGCCGCCCTGGGCGTTGGTGAGTTTCAGGTAATCGAGATAGCCGTTGGCCCATTGCGAGCCGTTGGGGGCGTAGGCCCCCGTTCGGTAGACCAGCACCGGGAAGTACTGGTCCGCGGCCGCGGCCGAGCCCAGTGCACCGCACCATGCGGTGACGGCGGTCAACGCCGTGATCATCAACTTTCGCGCCTTCATGGTTTGTCTCCTTTGTGGTTTGGGTGGGGAAGGACGGGGAACGTTGCAAAACAAGATGGTTGGAGCGAGCCCTGCGCGATCAATGCGGGAACGGCCAGATGCGCAGCTTCTGCTTGCCCACGCTCCAGAGCTTGGCCAGGCCGTGCGGCTCGACGATGAGGAACCACACGATCAGCGCGCCGAACACCATGGACTGCACGTGGGCCACCAGGGCGGTGGAGATGTGCAGGCCGCTCACCGCGCCCAGGCCCGAGAGGAAGTGGTCCAGCACGATGGGCAGCACCACGATGAAGGCCGCACCGAAGAGGCTGCCCATGACCGAGCCCAGGCCACCGATGATCACCATGAACAGCAGCTGGAAGGAGCGGTCGATGGAGAAGGCCGCCGGCTCCCAGGAGCCCAGGTAGACGAAGCCCCACAGCGCGCCGGCCACGCCGACGATGAAGGAGCTCACCGCGAAGGCACTGAGCTTGGCGTACATGGGACGGATGCCGATCACCGCGGCGGCCACGTCCATGTCGCGGATGGCCATCCACTCGCGCCCGATGCTCGAACGCACCAGGTTCTTGGCCATCAAGCCGAACACCACGAGGAAGGCCAGGCAGAACAGGTACTTCTCGACCGGCGTGTCCACGCGCCAGTTCAGCACCTGCAGGTGGGCGACCGAGACCGTGCCCGAGCTGCTGTGGTTGGTGAACCAACCCACGCGCAGGAACACCCAGTCGCAGAAGAACTGCGCGGCCAGCGTGGCCACCGCGAGGTACAAGCCCTTGACCCGCAGGCTGGGGATGCCGAAGGCGATGCCCACCAGCGTGGCGCTGGCGCCGCCGACCAGCATGGCCGCGACCAGGGGCATGCCCTCGATGCGCACATAGGCGTTGTAGGCCATGTAGGCGCCCACGGCCATGAAGGCGCCGGAGCCCAGCGAGATCTGGCCGCAGTAGCCCACCAGGATGTTCACGCCCAGCGCCGCCAGCGAGAGGATGACGAAGGGCAGCAGCACGGCCTGGAACAGGTAGTCGCTGGCCATCATTGGCACGCCGACGAAGGCCATGGCCAGCAGCAGCACGATGAAGGCGCGGTCCTGCAGGATGGGAAAGATCTGCTGGTCGGCGCGGTAGCTGGTCTTGAACTGACCGTTTTCGCGGTAGATCATGGTCTTGTCTTCTTGAAGTTGGGTCTACCGCGGGCTCAGACCCGGTCGATGATTTTTTCGCCGAACAGGCCCTGCGGCCGGAACAGCAGGAACACCAGGGCCAGCATGTAGGAGAACCAGATCTCGATGCCGCCGCCCACCATCGGGCCCAGGTACACCTCGGACAGCTTCTCGCCGGTGCCAATGATCAGACCGCCGATGATGGCGCCGGGCACCGAGGTCAGCCCGCCAAGGATCACCACCGGCAGCGCGCGCAGCGCCACCGAGGCCAGCGAGAACTGAACGCCCAGCTTGCTGCCCCAGATCACGCCGGCCACCAGGGCCACCACGCCGGCCACGCACCAGACGATGACCCAGATGCGCCCCAGCGGAATGCCGATGGACTGCGCCGCCTGGTGGTCGTCGGCCACCGCACGCAGCGCGCGGCCGGTGCCGGTCTTCTGGAAGAACAGGCTCAAGCCCATCACCAGCAAGGCTGCGATGCCGGCGGCGACCAGGTCCTGCTTGTTGATCAGGATGCCCCCCTCGAACATCGACTCGAAGGCGAAGATCGGGTCCTTGGGCATGCCCACGTCGATCTTGTAGATCTCGCTGCCGAAGATCGTCTGGCCCGCGCCCTCCATGAAGTAGGCGATACCGATGGTGGCCATGAGCAGGGTGGCGCCGTCCTGGTTGACCAGGTGGCGCAGCACCAGGTGCTCGACCAGCCAGGCCACGGTGAACATCACCGCGCCGGAGATCAGGAAGGCCAGCAGGTTGGCCAGCACCGGGCTGTCGATGCCGGTCCAGGCCGGTAGCCACTGCGCGAAGCGCGCCATGGCCAGGGCCGCGAACAGCACCATCGCGCCCTGCGCGAAGTTGAAGACGCCCGAGGCCTTGAAGATCAGCACGAAGCCCAGCGCCACCAGCGCATACAGCATGCCGGCCATCAAGCCGCCGAGCAGCGTTTCGAGAAAGAAAGCCATTTCCGTCCGTCTCCTCGGGTTCAGTGGGCCGTGCCCAGGTAGGCTCGGATAACGTCTTCGTTACCGCGGACTTCATCCGGCGTGCCGTCGCCGATCTTCTTGCCGTAGTCGAGCACCACCACGCGGTCGCTGATGTCCATGACCACGCCCATGTCGTGCTCGATCAGCACGATGGTGGTGCCGAACTCATCGTTCAAATCGAGGATGAAGCGGCACATGTCCTGTTTCTCCTCGACGTTCATGCCGGCCATGGGCTCGTCCAGCAGCAGCATGCTGGGCTCCATGGCCAGGGCCCGGCCCAGGTCGACCCGCTTTTGCAGGCCGTAGGGCAGTTGGCCTACCGGCGTCTTGCGCCAGGGCTGGATCTCCAGGAAGTCGATGATCCGCTCCACGGCCTCGCGGTGCACGATCTCCTCGCGCTCGGCCGGGCCGATGCGCAGCGCCTGCAAGAGCAGGTTGCTTTTGATCTTGAGGTTGCGCCCGGTCATGATGTTGTCCAGCACGCTCATGCCCTTGAACAGGGCCAGGTTCTGGAAGGTGCGCGCCACGCCCATCTCGGCCACCTGGCGCGAGTTCATGTGGCTGAAGGTGCGGCCACGGAAGGTGATGCACCCTTCCTGCGGCGCGTAGACGCCATTGATGCAATTGAGCATGGAGCTCTTGCCGGCGCCGTTGGGGCCGATGATGGCGCGGATCTCGTGCTCGCGGACGTTGAAGGAGATGTCCGTGAGCGCCTTGACGCCGCCAAAGCGCAGGCTGATGTTCTGCACATCGAGGATCACCTCGCCGGCGCGGCGTGCGGTGCGCACGCCGGCCGGGGCATCGGGCGCGGCCGCGGTGGGGGCCTCGATGGACAAGGCGTCGGAGTTTTGTTGGGGGCTCTTCATGCGGCGGCCTTCAGGGGCGCAAAGGTCTTGGCGTCGGCGATGCGCAACGTGGCGCTGACGCGGCCGGTGCGGCCGTCTTCGAACTTCACGGCGGTTTCGATGTACTGCTCGGTGTGGCCGCCGTACAGGGCGTCGACCAGGACTTGGTATTTCTCGCCGATGAAGCCGCGCCGCACCTTGTTGGTCCGGGTCAGCTCGCCGTCATCGGCGTCCAGCTCCTTGTGCAGCACCAGGAAGCGCGCGACCTGGCAGCCGGCCAGCATGGGGTCTTGCGACAGGTCGGCGTTGACCTTTTCCACGCAGGACTGGATCAGCTCGTACACCTGCGGCTTTTGCGCCAGGTCGGTATAGCCGGCATAGGGCAGGTTGCGCCGTTCGGCCCAGTTGCCCACCGCATCCAGGTCGATGTTGATCATCACGCAGACCTTGTCGCGCCCGTCGCCGAAGGCCACGGCCTCCTTGATGTAGGGAAAGAACTTGAGTTTGTTCTCCACGTACTTGGGCGCGAACATGCCGCCGGCGGCCAGCCGGCCGACGTCCTTGACGCGGTCGATGATGCGCAGCTGGCCGGTGGCGGCGTCGAGGTAGCCGGCGTCGCTGGTGTGGTACCAGCCGTCGGCACTCAGCACCTCCTGGGTGGCCTGCGGGTTCTTGTAGTAGCCCTGGAGCAGGCCGGGCGAGCGCACCAGGATCTCGCCGTTGTCGGCGATCTTCAGCTCCACGCCCTCGCAGGGCACGCCCACGGTGTCGGCCTTGACCTGGTTGTCCGGCTGCAGGCAGACGAACACGGCGGTCTCGGTGGAGCCATAGAGCTGCTTGAGGTTGACGCCGATGGCCCGGTAGAAGCTGAACAAGTCGGGGCCGATGGCCTCGCCGGCGGTGTAGGCCACGCGCACGCGGCTCAGGCCCAGGTTGTTGCGCAAGGGCCCGTAGACGAACAGGTCGCCCAGCGCATAGAGCAGGCCATCGAGCAAACCCACCGGCTGGCCGTCGCGGCGGCGCGGACCGACGCGGCGGGCCACGTCCATGAAGAAATGGAACATGCCGCGCTTGATGGCGCCGGCATCCTCCATGCGGATCATCACGCTGGTGAGCAGGGCCTCGAACACGCGCGGCGGCGCGAAGTAGTAGGTGGGCCCGATCTCCTTCATGTCGATGGGCACGGTGGCGGCAGATTCGGGGCAGTTGACCACGTAGCCGCAGATCAGCCACTGGGCGTAGCTGAAGATGTTCTGCCCGATCCAGGCCGGCGGCAGGTAGGCCAGCACGTCCTCGTTCGGGCCGAGCCGGTCGAACACGGCGCCGGCCTGGGCCCGATCGAGCAGCGAGGCATGGGTGTGCACCACGCCCTTAGGCTGGCCGGTGGTGCCCGAGGTGAAGAACAGGGCCGCCACGTCGCTGGGGCGGCCCTGTGCCACCTCGGCGCGGAAGAAGCCCGGATGCTGCGTGGCGAACACCTGGCCCGCACCCACCAGTTCGTCGATGGAGCCCAGGCCCGCCTCGGTGTAGTTGCGAAGGCCGCGCGGCTCGTCGTACCAGACCCGCCGCAGCGTGGGGCACTGCTCGCGGATCTCCAGCAGCTTGTCGACCTGCTCCTGGTCCTCGACCACGCAGAAGCACACTTCGGCGTTGTTGATCGGGAAGACGTACTCGGCGGCCACCGCGTCCTGGTACAGGGGTACGGGGATCGCGCCCAGGGCCTGGGCGGCCAGCATGGTGGCGTACAGGCGCGGGCGGTTCGAGCCAATGAGGATCAGGTGCTCGCCGCGTCGCAGGCCGGCTTGGTGCAGGCCGCCGGCGAGTTGTTCGACCTGCGTGGCGAGCTGGCCCCAGCTGTGGGTCTGCCAGATGCCGTATTCCTTTTCACGCAGGGCCGGCGCGTTCGGGCGCTCGGCGGCGTGCTTGAGCATCAGTTGGACAAAGGTGTATTCCATGGCGGCTCTTGTTGTCTCCGTGTGTCTTTTTTTTGCTTTGCCTGCAGCTTGGGTTCACCCATCTGCGACCGCGCGGAGGCGGTCGACGACCAGGCGAACCTGCTGTGCCAAGGGAAGTTCGAGATCGGCCGCATCCAGGGCCTGCGCCATCTGCGAGAGCTGGCGCTCCAGCAGGCTGTGCAGGCGGTGGCGCCGGCGCTGGAGCTGGCGCGCCGCGCCATCCCCGCGCTGGCGCAGCCAGTCCTGGTGGCGGTCGATGGCCTGCGACAGCTGGGCGATGGAGTCCGCATCGGAAGCCGAGGTGCGCAGCACTGGCGGCAACCAGCCGCCATTGGGCGGCGGGAAGGCCTGCAGCACCGACTGGACTTCGGTGGCCAGCTGCGCGGCGCCGGCGAGGTCGGCCTTGTTCACCACGAAGATGTCGGCCACCTCCATCATGCCGGCCTTCATGGCCTGCACGTAGTCGCCCGCGCCGGGCACCAGCACCAGCACCAGGGTGTCGACCTGGTGGCGCACCGCGTGCTCGACCTGCCCCACGCCCACGGTCTCCAGCATCAACTCGTCGAAGCCGGCCGCCTCCATGGCGAACAGCAGCTCGGCGATGTTGGGCGCCAGCCCGTCGGAAGCCGTGCGCGAGGCCAGCGAGCGCACGTACAGGCGCTCGATGCCCTGCACTTCGTCCATGCGGATGCGGTCACCCAGGATGGCGCCGCCGGTCAGCGGGCTGGAGGGGTCGATGGCGAGCAGGCCCAGGCGATGCTGCTGCGAGCGGTGCACCGCCAGGCGCCCGCCCAGCGTGCTCTTGCCCGCGCCCGGCGAGCCGGTCAGGCCAATGCGGGCCGCCGTGGGCTGCACGCCCGGGGCGGCCGCGTCCAGCGCCAGCACTCGGGTGGCGTCGGCGTTGGCCAGCTCGCTCAGGCGCCGGCCCAGCGCGCGGCGGTTCAGCGCAGCGGCACCCTCGGGGCTGGCGGCGGCTTGCTCGCTCATGACTCAGTTCAGCGCTTTGGCCAGATCGCGCACCACCTGCTCAAGCGGCATGTCGCTGGTGTAGATGCCGCGCACGCCGCGCTCGCGCAGCTGCGCGTGGTCGGCCTCGGGAATGGTGCCGCCCACGAAGACCTTGATGTCGCCGGCGCCGGCCTCGCGCAGCCGCTCCATCACCTGCCCCACCAGTTCGCAGTGGCTGCCCGAGAGGATGCTCAGGCCCACCGCGTCGGCGCCTTCGTCCACCGCCACGCGCACGATGTGCTGGGCGCTCTTGCGCAGGCCCGTGTAGATCACCTCGGCGCCCGCGTTGCGAAGCGCCAGGGCCACGATCTTGGCGCCGATGTCGTGGCCGTCCAGTCCGGGCTTGGCCACCAGGATGCGCTTGCCGCGCAGCGGATGCTCTGTCACCTTGGCCGCCGGGGCCAGTTCTTGCGTCGTCATGTTCACAGCCCCACGGGTTCTTGGAATTCGCCCCACTGCCCACGCAGGCAGCTCACCATCTCGCCGACCGTGGCGTAGGCATGGCAGCACTCGACCAGGTAGGGCATCAGGTTCTCGTTGTCCGTGGCGGCCGCGGCCTTCAGGCGTTGCAGCGAACGGTCGACCTCGGCCTGGCTGCGCGTTTGCAGCACCCGCTGGTGGCGATCGACCACGCGGCCGGCCGCGGCCGGATCGAGGCTGAACACCTCGCCGGGCTTGCAGACTTCGTCGGGGTTGCGGAAGTGGTTCTGGCCGATCACCACGGTCTCGCCCGAGTCGATCTTGAGCTTGCGCTGCAGAGCGCGCTCGGCCAGGCGCATCTGGATCCAGCCATCCTCGATGGCCTTGACCACGCCCCCGTATTCGTCGATCTCGCGCATGACCTTCTCGACCGCCTGCTCGATCTGGTCAGTGTGCTGCTCGACGAAGTAGCTGCCGCCCAGCGGATCGACGGTGCGGCCGATACCGCTCTCGTAGGCGATGATCTGCTGGGTGCGCACCGCCAGTTCGGCCGAGAACTCGGTGGGGATCTGGTAGGCCTCGTCCAGCGCGCAGGTGAAGATCGACTGGGCCCCGCCCATCACCGCGGCCATGGTCTCCACGGCCACGCGCACCACGTTGTTGTATGGCTGCGGCGCCACCAGCGAGCTGCCGCCGCAGACCACGCCGAAGCGCAGGTGCTGCGCCTTGGGGTCGTTCACGCCGTAGCGCTCCTTCATCAGCCGCGCCCAGATGCGGCGGGCCGCGCGGAACTTGCAGACTTCCTCGAAGAAGTCCATGTGCACATAGAAGAAGAAAGACAGGCGCTTGGCGAATTTCTCCGCGTCGCCGCCGCGGGCGATCAATTCGTCCACATAGGCCAGGCCGTTGGCCAGGGTGTAGGCGATCTCCTCGACCGCCGTGGCACCGGCGTCGCGCACGTGGGCGCCGGCGATGCTGATCGGGTTGAAGCGCGGCGTCTCGGTGTTGGAGTAGAGGATGCTGTCGGCGATCAGCCGCATCGAGGGGCGCACCGGGAAGATCCAGGTGCCGCGCGCCACGTACTCCTTGAGGATGTCGTTCTGGATGGTGCCCGTGAGCTTGGAGCGCGGCACGCCCTGCTTGTCGGCGACGGCCAGGTACATCGCATAGATGATGGCGGCCGTACCGTTGATGGTGAACGAGGTGGAGATGCGGCCCAGGTCCAGGCCCTTGAACAGCACCTCGGCCTCGGCCAGGGTCGACAGCGACACGCCGACCTTGCCGATCTCCGGGCGGGCCATCTCGTCGGTCGGATCCAGGCCGCACTGCGTGGGCAGGTCCAGCGCCACCGACAGGCCGGTCTGGCCGCGATCGAGCAGGAAGCGATAACGCTCGTTCGATTCCTCGGCGGTGCCGAAGCCCGAGTACTGGCGGATGGTCCAGAGGCGGCCACGGTAGCCGTCCTCGAAAATGCCGCGGGTGTAGGGATAGGCGCCCGGCTCGCCGACCAGGTCGGATTGGACGGACTCGGGGCCGACCCGCACCGGCACGTCGATGCCGGAAGGGTTGGTCTGGTACAGCCGCGGCTCGGCGGTGGTGGTGTCGCTCATGCAGTCTCCTTGGACGGTGCCAGCACCCGATCGACAGCAGCCCAGTGCGCCTCGTGCAGCCAGGTCTGGATGATCATTTCGCGCTCGATGGCGCGGGCGTCGGCATAGGGGTTCGCGCCGCGGGTAGCCTGGACCTGGCGCTTCCAGGCCCGCATGACCAGCGGCGTTTGTTTAAGCATGGGCGCGACGAAGTCCGCCAGGCCTTCCTCCAGGGCATCGTCCGCGCAGATCTCGTCGACCAGGCCCCAGTCCAGCGCGGTACGCGCATCGATCATCTCGGCGCGGGTGGCCATGCGCAGGGCGCGCGCGCGGCCCACCAGCGAGAACAGGTCGGGGCCACCGCCCCAGGCCGAACAGATATTGAGGCGCCCCTGGATGAAGCCGATGCGGGCGCCGGCGCGGATCACCCGCAGGTCGCAGGACACCGCCAGCTCGGCGCCGCCGCCCAGCGCATCGCCATTGAGCAGCGCGATCACCGGCACCGGGCAGGCGCGGATCGCGTCCAGCGCCGCGCGGCTGGCCTCCATGATCTCCACCGTCTGCGCCTCGGTGCGCACATCGGCCAGAGCCCGCAGGTCACCGCCAGCGGCGAAATACTTCTCTCCCGCGCCGCGAATCACCACGCAACGGGCGGCCGCGTCGTGCGCGACCTCGGCGACCGCCGCGCCCACCTGCGTCAACACCTCCAGGGATAGCGGGTTGTGCTTGTCGGGACGGTTGATCGTGACCCGGATCACTCCGCCCGGCTCGGCATGTACTAGAACATTGCTAGGTCGCACCTATCTTCTCCATGTTGCGTGTGGCCTGCAGCAGCTTCTTGGCCAGACGCTGCTCGGCCGCTTCCATCCGCGGCATGGGGCCGGCCACCGCCACCCCCAGCAGCGACCCGCCGAATCGCACCGGCGCTGCCAGCGCCATCACGTCGGCCACGTTTTCCCCGCGCGTGACGCTGTAGCCTCGCTCGGCCGTCTGCCGCAGGTCCTGCCGCAGCGCCGTAGCCGTCGTCAGCGTGGCCTCGGTGGCGCGCTTGAGGGGATGCGTCTTGATCCACGAGTCCAGCGCACCGGGCTCCAGGTCGGCCAGCATCAGCTTGCCGATGGAGCTGGAATGCAAGGGCTTGTGGTCACCCACATTCGAGGAATAGCGGATTGCCTGCGAGCTCTCGAGCACCAGCAGATACACCACCTCTTCGCCCTGGCGCACGCCCAGGATCACCGTCTCGTCGACCTCGTTGCGCAGCTCGGTCAGCGCGGGCTCCAGCAGCTGGACGATGGGGTCCTGGCGGCGGATCTCCTCGGTGATCTGCCACAGCAGGCGCGTCGGATAGGCCTCACGGCTCGAGACGAAATACAGAAAGCCCTCCTGGGCCATCAGCTTCATGACGGCATGGCAGGTGGACACCGGAATGTCCGTGCGCTGCGACAGCTCGGTCAGCGACAGGGGACGACGCGCGGCCTGGAAGGCCTTGAACACGTCGACCGCGCGCATCGAGGAGCGGCTGCCACTGGAGGTCGTCATCTTCGGCGCGATTATACAAAAAGCAAAAACCCGGTCCACCAAGGGCAGACCGGGCCGACCACCGGTCCCGAGGGACCGGTGCGATTTGGCAGGCGATCAGGTGAGTTTCAGGTTGGGGTAGCGCACGTGCTCCACCAGTTCCTGAATCTTGCGGTTCGGGGCCGGGGTAACCAGGCTCACGAGAATGATGACCGCAAAGCCCACGGGCACGCCGAACACGCCGGCCGAGATCGGCTGGATACCGAACCACAGTTCCACCGGCGAGGTCACGCCGAAGATGCCGCGCAGCCAGGGCTGAGTGGTCACCATGTAGTAGAAGGTGATGCCCAGGCCGGCGATCATGCCCAGGGAGGCGGCGATGCCGGTGGCGCGCTTCCAGAAGATGCCCAGCACCAGCGCCGGGAAGAACGCCGCGGCCGCAAACGAGAAGGCCGCCGAGACCAGGAACAGGATGTCGGCCGGTTTCTGGGCCGCCACGTAGGCAGCGGCCAGCGCCACGATCAGCAGCAGGACCTTGGAGATGGTCACGCGGCGGGCGGTCGAGGCGTTGGGGTCGATCATCTTGTAGTACAGGTCGTGCGACAGCGCGTTGGCGATGGTCAGCAGCAGACCGTCTGCGGTGGACAGCGCAGCGGCCAGGCCACCGGCAGCCACCAGGCCGGAGATCACGTAGGGCAGACCGCCGATTTCCGGCGTGGCCAGCACCACGATGTCGCCACCGATGGTCATCTCGTTGAGCTGCAGGACGTTGTCCTTGTTGATGTCCACCACCGACAGCAGGGTCGGATCGACCTTGTTCCAGGCGGCCACCCACTGCGGCAATTGGTCAAACGGCGTGCCGACCAGCACGTGGAAGACCTCGTACTTCACAAGCACGGCCAGGGCCGGCGCGGTGAAGTAGAGCAGGAAGATGAAGAACAAGGACCAGGTCACCGACTGTCGGGCTTCCTTCACGCTGGGCACGGTGTAGTAGCGCATCAGGATGTGCGGCAGCGCGGCGGTGCCCACCATCAGGCAGAAGATGAGGGCCAGGAAATTGGTGCGCGAGGACTCGAACGCGGCCTTGGCCTTGTCGTCGCCATTGGGGTCGCCCGAGAACTGCTGCGCGTGGCGCGGCATGCCGTTGAGCGGCGCCGACTTGGCGTCTGCCGCGGCCTTGGCCTTGGTCCAGGCGGCCTTGGCGGCTGCCTCGTCCTTGGGCAGGTCAGACAGCGCCTTCTCGGCAGCCGAGATCTGGGCAGCGGGTGCATTGGCGGTGCGCAGCTCGTTGAGCTTGGCCTCGGCGGCGGCCTTGTCGGCGGCCAGCGCGGCGGCGGGGTCTTTCAGCTTGGCGGCCAGGGCTTCCGAGCGCTGCTTGAAGATGCCGCGCACTTCCAGCTCTTTCGGGTCATCGATGAGCAGCTTTTCCTTGGCGGTCACTTTTTCAAGCTGTGCGCCGTAGATGGCTTGCGGCACGGGCACGCTGGTCTGCTTCACCGACAGCCACACCACCGGGATCATGTAGGCCACGATCAGGATGATGTACTGGGCCACCTGCGTCCAGGTCACGGCGCGCATGCCGCCCAGGAAGGAGCACACCAGAATGCCGCCCAGGCCCAGGAAGATGCCCAGCTCGAAGGCCACGCCGGTCAGGCGCGAGGTGATGAGGCCCACGCCATAGATCTGCGCCACCACGTAAGTGAACGAGCACAGGATGGCCGCCGCAATGCCCAGGAAGCGTGGCAGGTTGCCGCCGTAGCGCTCACCCAGGAAGTCGGGAATGGTGAATTGCCCGAACTTGCGCAGGTAAGGCGCCAGGAACAGCGCCACCAGGCAGTAGCCGCCCGTCCAGCCCATGATGAAGGCCAGGCCGCTGTAACCCGTGAGGTACAGGGTGCCGGCCATGCCGATGAAGGACGCGGCCGACATCCAGTCAGCGCCGGTGGCCATGCCGTTGTACACGGCCGGCACACGGCGCCCGGCCACGTAGTACTCGGCCGCGTCGGTGGTGCGGCTCATGATGCCGATGCCCGCGTACAGACCGATGGTGGCCAGCAGGAAGATGAAGCCAATCCACTCGCGCGAGAGGCCAAGTTGCTCCAGCACGGCCAGGGCGAGCACGAAGACGACGAAGCCGCCCGTGTACCACTTGTAGACCTTGTTGAGCTGTTGCTTGAATGCCTTGTTGGAGCCACCGCCGGCGGCGGCCGTTTCAAACATGCCTGCCATGGTTCACTCCTCGTCTTCCTCGACACCGTGTTCGATGTCGAGCTTGTTCATGTACCAGGCGTAGTACCCGATGATCAGGCAGTACACCACCAGCGCCCCCTGGGCCCCCATCCAGAAGCTGAAGGGCCAGCCGAAGAAATTGAAGCTCAACTCCCGGGCAAAGTAGCTCACCACAAACGTCACCACAAACCAGATGGCCAGCAAGATGGCCGTGATATTGAGGTTCTTCCGCCAATATCGGCGGTGGTTCTCAGTCAGTTCCATGCGATCGACCTCCATCAATTCGCCCTTTCGGGCACATCACGGACACCACCCGTCTCCTGTGGGCGGCCTGCAGCCCAGTCCGCGTTTTTCGGGCGCCAGCTGGCACCGGCGCCCCCTTTTGTCTGGTCTCTCAGCCCAGACGCCAGATCAGGAAGGGGTGGCCCCCAGCCCGGTCTCGCGCTCCAGTTGAGCGGCCACTTTGGGCTCGAACCGTTTGAGGTGGCGAATGATCTTCGCCGCCTCGTCGGGCTCTTGCCGGTCGACATGAACCCGGGCCAGCTGGTACCAGCCGTAGGGGCTCATGGGCTGCAGTTCGGTGTTGCGCTTGAGGGCGGCCACGGCCTCATCGAAGCGCTGTTGTCGGATCAGGCACAGCCCCAGG
>Ga0255278_1000020_pt1 | contig 16002 bp, 11 predicted proteins | sample AtltaT_21_FD_183809 | JGI IMG/M metagenome (GOLD analysis project Ga0255278, IMG submission 183809) | Metatranscriptome of freshwater microbial communities from Altamaha River, Georgia, United States - Atl_Cont_RepC_8d (Metagenome... | ecosystem: Environmental > Aquatic > Freshwater > River...
ACCAAACTTCTGCGATGTCACGACCGTCAACGCCGCCGTCAGCGTCGTCTTCCCGTGATCAACGTGGCCAATCGTCCCCACGTTCACATGCGGCTTCGTACGTTCAAATTTACCCTTGGACATTGTTGTCAATTCCTCTTCAAACGGGGTTGACGGTTGTTTTATTCAATCAGGAGCGCTTGGAGATCGTCTCTGCCACACTCTTGGGGGCTTCGACATACTTGGAAAATTCCATCGTGTATGTCGCCCGGCCCTGAGTGGCGGAACGCAGGTCGGTCGAATAACCGAACATCTCTGAAAGCGGCACCTGGCATTTAATGAGGCGTCCAGCCGGCGAATCTTCCGCGCCTTCGAGCATCCCGCGCCGGCGATTGAGATCGCCATTCACGGTGCCGACGTAATCCTCGGGCGTGACCACCTCGACAGCCATGACGGGCTCGAGGAGGACTGGTTTGGCCTTCGCGGTGGCTTCCTTGAACGCCATCGAGCCTGCAATCTTGAACGCCATTTCGTTCGAGTCGACTTCGTGGTACGAGCCATCAAGCAGCGTGACCTTGACGTCGACGACCGGGTATCCGGCAAGCACACCGTTATTGAGCTGCTCTTCGATGCCCTTCTGAACGGCCGGGATGTATTCGCGGGGAATTACGCCACCCACGATGCCGTTGACGAATTCGAAACCCTTGCCCGATTCATTGGGCTCGAGCTTGATGACGACGTGGCCGTACTGGCCGCGGCCACCGCTCTGGCGCACGAACTTGCCTTCCTGCTTCTCTACGGTGCCGCGAATCGTTTCGCGATAGGCCACCTGAGGCTTGCCGACGTTTGCCTCCACCTTGAATTCGCGCCGCATGCGGTCAACGATGATTTCGAGGTGAAGTTCGCCCATCCCGGAAATGATGGTCTGGCCGGACTCCTGATCGGTCGCCACGCGGAACGAGGGGTCTTCCGCCGCGAGGCGTTGAAGCGCGAGACCCATCTTTTCCTGGTCGGCCTTGGTTTTGGGCTCGACGGCAACCGAGATGACGGGTTCAGGGAACTCCATCCGCTCGAGCGTGATGATCTTGTTGAGGTCGCACAGCGTGTCGCCGGTGGTGACGTCCTTGATGCCCACGGCTGCGGCGATGTCGCCGGCGCGGACTTCCTTGATTTCTTCCCGACTGTTCGCGTGCATCTGCAACAGGCGACCAATGCGTTCCTTGCGGTCCTTGACCGGGTTGAACACGGAATCACCGGAGGTGAGCACGCCGGAGTAGACGCGGAAGAAGACAAGCGTCCCCACGTAGGGGTCGGTCGCAATTTTGAACGCAAGGGCCGCAAACGGTGCCTGGTCGGACGCTTCGCGCCGCTCTTCGGTTTCGCCGTCGTCCAGAGTGCCCTTGATGGCTTCCACATCATTGGGCGCGGGCAGGAATTCGATCACGGCGTCCAGCACTGCCTGCACGCCCTTGTTCTTGAAGGCCGAGCCACAGGTCACGGGCACGATTTCGGTCCGGATGGTGCGCAGACGCAGGCCTTCCTTGATCTCCTCAATCGTGAGTTCACCGGTTTCGAGATACTTTTCGGTCATCTCCTCAGTGGCTTCCGCAGCCGCCTCGACGACCTGTTCGCGCCACTTCGCGCACTCGTCGGCCATGCTGGCGGGAATGTCGCGGTATTCGAACTTCATGCCCTGGGATTCTTCTTCCCAGTAGATTGCCTGCCCGAGGATCAGGTCGATGACGCCTTCAAAACCGTCCTCGGCACCGATCGGAAGCTGAATCGGAATGGCGCGCGCGCCAAGCCGATCGCGCATCTGCTCGACCACACGAAGGAAATTTGCCCCTGCGCGATCCATCTTGTTGACGAAGGCCAGCCGGGGAACCCCGTACTTGTTCGCCTGACGCCAGACGGTTTCGGATTGTGGTTGTACCCCACCGACCGCGCAGAACACGGCCACTGCACCGTCGAGTACACGCAGCGAACGCTCGACTTCAATGGTGAAGTCCACGTGGCCGGGGGTGTCGATGATGTTGATGCGGTGTTCCTGGAACTGCTTGGCCATTCCCCGCCAGAAGCAGGTCGTCGCTGCGGAGGTGATGGTGATCCCGCGTTCCTGCTCCTGCTCCATCCAGTCCATGGTGGCAGCGCCGTCATGAACTTCACCGATTTTGTGCGAACGGCCGGTGTAGAAAAGCACGCGCTCGGTCGTGGTGGTCTTGCCGGCGTCGATATGCGCGGCGATTCCGATATTGCGATATCGCTCGATGGGGGTCGTTCGTGCCACGGGTAGGTCTTCCTCTGGGTCGCCTGGTAACGGGTTGCCGGTTTACCAGCGGTAATGGGAGAAGGCGCGGTTCGCCTCTGCCATCTTGTGGGTGTCTTCGCGCTTCTTGACGGCGGTCCCGCGGTTCTCCGAAGCATCCATGAATTCGCCCGCAAGGCGGCGTCCCATGGATTTTTCGCCGCGCTTGCGAGCGGCGTCGACAATCCAGCGCATTGCGAGCGCGCTGCGGCGATTCGGGCGAACTTCGACCGGCACCTGATAGGTGGCACCCCCTACGCGACGCGACTTCACTTCGACTCGCGGCTCCACGTTACCGAGCGCGGCCTTGAACAGGTCGATGGCCTCACCACGCCCGCGCTTGCCGATTTCCTCCAGCGCGCCGTAGACGATCTTTTCTGCCACGGACTTCTTGCCCGAATCCATCAGCATGTTGATGAACTTGGCAACGGTCTGATCACCGAACTTTGGGTCCGGCAGGATTTCACGCTTGGCGGCTACGCGACGTCTGGACATAGGCTTCAGCTACTCGAAATTGGATCTTGGAAAAATCAGGACTTCGGACGCTTGGCGCCGTATTTGGAACGGCCCTTGCGACGATCGCCGACGCCTGAAGTGTCGAGGGTGCCGCGAACCGTGTGGTAGCGAACACCGGGAAGGTCCTTGACGCGGCCGCCCCTGATGAGGATGACCGAGTGCTCTTGAAGATTGTGGCCTTCACCGCCGATGTAGGTTGTGACTTCCTGGCCGTTGGTCAAACGCACGCGCGCGACCTTACGCAAGGCGGAGTTCGGCTTCTTCGGCGTGGTGGTGTAGACGCGGGTGCAGACGCCGCGCTTTTGCGGGCAGCCTTCCAGCGCGGGCACCGCACTTTTCTTGACCTGACGACGCCGGGGATTGCGCACTAACTGATTGATTGTGGCCATCTCAATACCGCATCGGCCGCAAGGGCCGGAATCGTGTCACCCCATAGCTGCGAGCGGGCGCCCGCAGTGTCGTGGTGAAGTTAACCGTATTGTTGAGCGTCCGTTCCCGTGACTTACGCCTGCACCCAAAGGTGCCGCGCGAGGTCTAACCGGACTTTCTGAACGGTCTTCGGGCCTTTGGGGCTTAGCCGGCAGGAAGTGATGAACGGCGCGAAAAAAACGACAGGCGCGGGACGCCCCGGCCTGTCGGAGGAGCGGGATTATAGGGAGGCGTTCACAGGGGTGTCAACGTAATTCCAGCCCTTTCACCCCGACTCCTACCAGTTTGCCGGGGTGAACCGCCCCCCTTGTTACCAAGGGGGGGCTAATCTGCACTCAATCCGACTCTGAAGTGCTCGTCGTGAAGGCGAAGTTAGGCGCATCGGCGCCCTTCCGGCGCTGTCTGCGTCTGTCGTTGTGGTAGGTAAACCCGGTTCCGGCCGGAATAAGCCTGCCCACGATGACGTTCTCCTTCAAGCCGCGCAGCTCGTCCCGTTTGCCGGTGACCGACGCCTCGGTCAGGACCCGCGTGGTTTCCTGGAAGGACGCCGCCGAGATGAAGGACTCTGTGGCGAGCGAGGCCTTCGTGATACCCAACAACAGCTGGATACAGGTCGCCGGATGCTTGCCCTCGGTCGCCATCTTGTCGTTTTCCTCGAGCAGGCGTTCTTTCTCGATCTGTTCGCCGGTGAGGTATCGGGTATCGCCCGGCGCCGCGACTTCGACCTTGCGCAACATCTGACGCACGATGACTTCGATATGCTTGTCGTTGATCTTCACGCCCTGTAGCCGGTAGACCTCCTGCACCTCGTTAACGATGTAGCGCGTGAGGTCTGGCACGCCCTTGAGCCGCAGAATGTCGTGCGAATCGGCGGCGCCATCGCAAATGATGTCGCCTTTTTCGACATGTTCGCCTTCGAACACTGTCACATGTCGCCACTTCGGAATCAGCGTCTCGATTTCCTCGCCGTTGTCCTGACGAACGATGAGGCGCTGCTTGCCCTTGGTGTCCTTGCCGAACGAAACCGTACCGCTGGCCTCGGCCAGAATGGCCGGCTCTTTCGGGCGACGCGCTTCGAACAGGTCGGCGACGCGCGGCAGACCCCCCGTGATATCACGCGTTTTGGAGGACTCCTGCGGAATACGGGCAAGAATGTCGCCAACCTTCACCTGACCACCGTCTTCCACCGTGATGATGGCGTTCGGTGGGAGGAAGTACTGCGCGGTGACTTCCGTTCCCGGGATCTTGATTTCCTTGCCCTGCGCATCGACCAGCTGAATCATCGGCCGCAGGTCTTTGGCGGAGGAACCACGCTGCTTGGGATCGGTCACCACCATGCTCGAGAGACCAGTTATTTCGTCGAGCTGGCGCATGACGGTTACGCCGTCGACCACGTCCTTGAACCTGGCGACCCCGTTGACCTCGGTCACGATGGGGTGCGTATGCGGATCCCAGTTGGCGACGTTCTGACCCGGCTTGACGCTAGCCCCCTCACCCACCAGGAGGGTGGCGCCATAGGGCACTTTGTAGCGCTCGCGCTCGCGGCCAATTTCATCCATCACCACAAATTCGCCGGAGCGGGAGACAGAAATGAATGTTCCGTTCTCGTGGCGCAGAACCTTCAGGTTGTGCAGGCGGACGTTGCCGCCGAACTTTACTTCGATACTGCTGACAGCAGCCGCACGGGATGCGGCGCCACCGATGTGGAAGGTACGCATGGTGAGCTGCGTACCGGGTTCACCGATGGATTGCGCCGCGATGACACCCACCGCTTCTCCCACGTTGACTCGATGTCCGCGCGCAAGGTCGCGTCCATAGCACTGGCAGCACACGCCGTAGCGCGTTTCGCATGTGATGGGCGAGCGCACGAGCACTTCGTCCACACCGCTGTCGTCCAGCGTTTGAACCCACTTCTCATCCAGCAGGGTGCCCATGGGCACCACGATGTCGGTGGTTCCTGGCCGGCAAACATCGACGGCGGTTACGCGCCCGAGTACACGATCGCGCAGGGCCTCGACTACATCGCCTCCTTCAACCATTGGCGCCATGACAATGCCGGCTGAGGTCCCGCAATCCTGCTCGGTGACCACCAGATCCTGTGCCACGTCGACGAGGCGACGGGTCAGGTAGCCGGAGTTCGCGGTCTTCAGCGCGGTATCCGCGAGGCCTTTACGCGCACCGTGCGTGGAAATGAAGTACTGGAGAACGTTCAGACCCTCACGGAAGTTCGCCGTGATGGGCGTCTCGATGATCGATCCGTCTGGCTTGGCCATCAGACCGCGCATTCCGGCAAGCTGACGAATCTGCGCCGCAGAACCACGGGCGCCGGAGTCGGCCATCATGTAAATCGAATTGAACGAAGCCTGGCGAACCTGATTGCCCTTGGTGTCGGTGACCATCTCCGAGCCGAGCTTTTCCATCATGGCCTTCGCCACCTGGTCGTTCGTGTGCGACCAGATATCCACGACTTTGTTGTAACGCTCGCCGGTGGTCACAAGACCAGAGGCATACTGTTCTTCAATTTCCCGCACGCCCTCTTCGGCCGCGGCAATGATCCGGCGCTTGTCATCGGGCACCACCATGTCATCGACGCCGATGGAAACCCCGGCCCGGGTTGCCTGTTGGAAGCCGGTGTACATCAGCCGGTCGGCAAAGATGACCGTTTCCTTCAGTCCGACATTGCGGTAGCAGCGATCAAACAGGCGCGAGATAGAGCGCTTGTCGAGCGTACGGTTGATGAGTTCGAACGGCAGCCCGGGGGGCAGCACAGTCGACAGCAGTGCCCGACCGACCGTTGTCTCCACAACACCGGTCTTGGTGTAGTGCTGGCCCTGTTCGTCGAGCAGGGTTTCCGTGAGACGGACCCGGCAGCGCGCATGCAGGACGGCGGCGCCAGTTTCAAACGCCCGGTGAACCTCGGCCACGTCACGGAACAGCATGCCTGTGCCCTGCGCGCTCACCGATTCACGCGTCATGTAATACAGGCCAAGCACCACGTCCTGTGTTGGAACGATGATGGGGTCACCATTCGCGGGCGACAGAATGTTGTTGGTCGACATCATGAGGCTGCGCGCCTCAAGCTGCGCTTCCAGCGACAGCGGCACATGGACCGCCATCTGGTCGCCGTCGAAGTCCGCGTTGAAGGCGGTGCAAACCAGCGGATGCAGCTGGATAGCCTTGCCTTCGATCAGGACCGGTTCAAAAGCCTGAATGCCGAGACGATGCAGCGTTGGCGCCCGGTTGAGCATCACCGGATGCTCACGAATGACCTCTTCCAGAATATCCCAAACTTCCGGGCCTTCGCGTTCCACCAGCTTCTTGGCAGCCTTGATGGTGGTTGCCATGCCACGTCGCTCGAGTTTGCTGAAGATGAACGGCTTGAAGAGCTCAAGGGCCATCTTCTTGGGCAGTCCGCACTGGTGGAGCTTGAGGGTCGGCCCCACCACGATCACCGAGCGTCCCGAGTAGTCAACGCGCTTGCCGAGCAGGTTCTGCCGGAAGCGGCCCTGCTTGCCCTTGATCATGTCGGCCAAGGACTTCAGCGGGAGCTTGTTGGTACCCGTGATGGCGCGACCGCGACGGCCATTGTCGAGCAGCGCATCCACGGCCTCCTGCAACATGCGCTTCTCGTTACGCACGATGATGTCCGGTGCGTTGAGGTCGAGCAGACGCTTGAGGCGGTTGTTACGGTTGATTACGCGCCGATAGAGGTCGTTCAGATCGGACGTCGCAAAGCGGCCACCATCGAGCGGAACCAACGGGCGCAGTTCCGGTGGCAGCACCGGCAGAACCTTCATGACCATCCACTCGGGGCGGTTTCCTGAGTGCAGGAACGCCTCCATGAGCTTCAGCCGCTTCGTGTATTTCTTGATCTTGGTATCGGACGAAGTGTCGGGAAGCTCCTCACGGATCTTTCGCACTTCGTGGTTGAGATCGACCGTGCGCAACAATTCGTAGATGGCTTCGGCGCCCATGCGCGCGTCGAAGTCATCACCGTACTGCTCGATGGCTTCGAGGTATGCCTCTTCGGAAAGCAACTGTCCCCGTTCCAGCTCCGTGAGACCCGGATCGATGACGACGTACGCTTCGAAGTAAAGAATGCGCTCGATTTCGCGCAGGGTCATGTCGAGCAGCAACCCCATGCGGGATGGCAGGGACTTCAGGAACCAGATGTGAGCCACAGGGCTCGCGAGCTCGATATGGCCCATGCGCTCGCGTCGCACCTTGGCGAGCGTAACTTCAACGCCGCACTTCTCGCAGACCACGCCGCGATGCTTGAGGCGCTTGTACTTGCCGCACAGGCACTCGTAATCCTTGATCGGCCCGAAGATCTTCGCGCAGAACAGGCCATCGCGTTCCGGCTTGAACGTGCGGTAGTTGATCGTTTCCGGCTTCTTGACTTCGCCATACGACCAGGACCGGATCTTCTCCGGGGATGCCAGACCAATATTGATGGCATCGAAGTCTTCGATGACGCCGGGCGTCTTGAACAGATCGAGTAGGTCTTTCACGCTAGCTGACTCCTGAGGCGGTCTGCGCCTCAATAACCTGCACTTGGGTCGGTGGTCGCGGAATTCCGCGGGCTATTCCCGGTCGAGTTCGATATCGATACCCAACGACCGCATTTCCTTCAGCAACACGTTGAAGGATTCCGGCATGCCTGCCTCCATGCTGTGGTCGCCGTCCACAATGTTCTTGTACATCTTTGTTCGACCGTTCACGTCGTCGGACTTCACGGTCAGCATTTCCTGCAAGGTGTAGGCAGCGCCATAGGCCTCGAGAGCCCAGACCTCCATTTCCCCGAAACGCTGTCCGCCGAACTGCGCCTTGCCGCCCAGCGGCTGCTGGGTGACGAGGCTGTAGGGACCCGTGGAACGGGCATGCATCTTGTCATCCACAAGGTGGTTGAGCTTGAGGATGTACATGTAACCCACGGTGACTTCGCGGTCGAAGGCATCTCCGGTGCGTCCGTCGAACAGACGCGTCTGCCCGCTGCGCGGAAGACCTGCCAACTCGAGCATGCGTTTGATTTCGGCTTCTTGTGCACCGTCGAACACCGGGGTGGCCATGGGCACGCCATCGGTCAGGTTGCGGGCGAGCACCTGGATCTCCTTGTCATCGAATTCCGAGAGGTCTTCCTGCCTGCCGGTGGTGTTGTACACCTGAGTCAGGAACTGACGGAGATCCGCGGAGGACGCCATGGTGTCCAGCATATTGCGAATTTTCTTGCCGAGACCGGCAGCGGCCCACCCGAGGTGGGTTTCGAGGACCTGGCCCACGTTCATGCGGGAAGGTACGCCCAGCGGGTTCAGAACCACGTCAACGGTAGTGCCATCTGCCATGTGCGGCATATCTTCCACTGGCACGATCATGGAGATAACGCCCTTGTTACCGTGGCGCCCCGCCATCTTGTCGCCGGGCTGCAGGCGGCGTTTGACGGCAAGATACACCTTGGCCATCTTGAGCACGCCCGGGGCGAGGTCATCTCCCGAGGTGAGCTTGCCGCGCTTTTCTTCGAACTGCGCCGCAAAGTCTGTGTTGTGCTGCTCTATCTGTGCGGACAGGCGTTCCACCTGATCGTTCACCGTATCGTCGGAGGTCCGGATTTCGAACCACTGCTCGCGCTTGAGTCCTTTCAGGATATCGGACGTGAGCGTCGAGCCGGCAGAAACCCCGCGAAGCCCCTTCTCCACCGTACGCCCGACCAGCAGCCGCTCAGCACGCAGGTAGATATCTTCCTGCAGAATCCGTAACTGGTCGTCCAGATCCTTGCGGACGCGCGCCAGTTCAGCACGCTCGATCTCGAGGGCGCGGGCATCTTTTTCAACGCCATCGCGCGTGAAGACCTGCACGTCGATGACCGTACCGCTCATACCCGAGGGCACGCGCAGGGAGGTGTCCTTAACGTCCGAAGCTTTCTCGCCGAAGATCGCGCGCAGGAGCTTTTCTTCCGGTGTGAGCTGTGTCTCGCCCTTCGGCGTGACCTTGCCGACCAGAATATCGCCTGGCTGAACTTCGGCTCCGATATACACGATGCCCGATTCGTCGAGCTTGGCGAGGGCGCCTTCGCTGACATTCGGGATGTCCGCCGAGATTTCCTCCGGTCCAAGCTTCGTGTCGCGAGCAACGCAAGTCAGTTCTTCGATGTGGATACTGGTGAACCGATCTTCCTGAACCACACGCTCGGAGATGAGGATGGAGTCCTCGAAGTTGTAACCATTCCAGGGCATGAACGCGACCAGCAGGTTTTGGCCCAAGGCCAGCTCGCCAAGATCGGTTGCCGGTCCGTCTGCCAGCACATCGCCGCGTTCAATCCGGTCACCGGTGCGGACCAGCGGCCGCTGATTGATACAGGTGTTCTGGTTGGAACGGGTGTACTTGGTGAGGTTGTAAATGTCGACACCCGCCTCTCCCGCGCGGGTCTCTTCATCGTTCACGCGCACGACGATGCGTGAAGCGTCCACAAAGTCCACGATGCCTCCGCGGCGTGCACTGATGGTGACGCCCGAATCCTTTGCAACGGCGCGTTCAATGCCGGTGCCCACCAGGGGCTTCTGGGTGCGCAGGGTAGGAACTGCCTGCCGCTGCATGTTCGACCCCATGAGCGCGCGGTTCGCGTCGTCGTGTTCGAGGAAGGGGATGAGTGCAGCGGCGACAGACACAATCTGCATTGGCGACACGTCCATGTACTGGACACGGTCCGGCGCAGACAACATGAATTCGTTCAAATGTCGCGACGATACCAGACCATCGACCAGACGCCCGTCCTTGTCCAGGGTGGCGTTAGCCTGCGCGATGACGTACTGGCTCTCTTCGATGGCAGACAGGTAATCAACCTCGTCGGTCACCAGGCCGTCGGTCACCTTGCGATAAGGCGTTTCGAGGAACCCGTACTTGTTGGTTCGCGCGAAAACCGCGAGTGAATTGATGAGACCGATGTTCGGGCCTTCTGGAGTCTCAATCGGGCAGACACGTCCGTAGTGCGTCGGATGCACGTCGCGGACTTCGAAACCGGCGCGTTCCCGCGTCAGGCCGCCTGGTCCAAGCGCAGATACGCGCCGCTTGTGCGTCACTTCGGACAACGGATTGTTCTGGTCCATGAACTGCGAGAGCTGGCTCGAGCCGAAGAACTCCTTAATGACAGCCGAGACCGGCTTCGCGTTGATGAGTTCCTGCGGCATGATGCCTTCGGATTCGGCCAGGCTCAGGCGCTCCTTCACCGCGCGTTCCACGCGCACCAATCCCACGCGGAACTGGTTTTCTGCCATTTCCCCCACGCTGCGCACGCGGCGGTTGCCCAGATGGTCGATGTCGTCGACCGTGCCATTACCATTCCGGATGTCGACGAGCGTACGGATGACATCCGCGATGTCCGAGCCATAAGCCTGAAGACGCCCACGGATTTCGCCCCATGGAAGTCGCACGCCTTCTACCTTCTCATCGCCCGTCAGGAGACGGCGCAGCTCCGGCATGATCCTCGACAGCGAGATTTCGGTGGCTTCAGCCACGCGCTCGTCACGCTTGCGGCCCTTTTCATCGAGCAGGTCTTTCAGGTCCTTATCGAGCAGGGTGGTGAAATACTGCCCGTCGAGCAGCACCCCGGGGTATTCGCTGCCCGGACGCCCGACGCGGCGATTGAACTTCATGCGCCCCACGGCCGACAGGTCGTAGCGATCTTCGGTGAAAAAGAGGTTCTTGAAGAGGTTTTCCGCCGCGTCTTTGGTCGGCGGTTCACCCGGGCGCATCATCCGATAGATTTCGACCTGCGCCTCGAGCTGGGTTCTGGTGCTGTCTGCACGCAGCGTGTCGGACATGTACGCGCCGTGATCGAGATCGTTGGCGAAGATTGTCTCGAACGTTTCGACACCCGCGGCAGTGAGCTTATTGATAAGGTCTTCAGTGAGCTCGGCGTTGGCTTCGGCGACGATTTCGCCAGTGTCCGTGCGCACGATGTCACGTGCCAGAACCTTGCCCACAACGAAAGAACGGGGCACGGTGATTTCGCTCAGGCCCGCCTTCTGGATATCCCTGATATGACGCACGGTCACGCGACGTTCGGCCTCGACCAGGACGTTGCCCTCGGCATCGGTCAGGTCGAAGTCCAGCGTGACGCCCCGCAGGCGCTCCGGGACAAGCTTGAGGCGCAGTTCCCCACGTCCCAGCGAGATGATGTCCCGCTCGAAAAACATTTCCAGAATCTGTTCCGAACTGTAGCCAAGTGCGCGCAGCAGCACGGTCGCCGGAATCTTGCGTCGGCGATCGATTCGGACATAGACGAGGTCTTTCGGATCGAATTCGAAATCGAGCCAGCTTCCGCGGTAGGGAATGACTCGAGCGGAGAAAAGAAGCTTGCCCGATGAGTGGGTCTTGCCGCGGTCGTGATCGAAGAACACACCGGGCGAGCGGTGTAGCTGCGACACGATGACGCGCTCGGTTCCGTTGATGACGAAGGTACCGTTTTCGGTCATGAGCGGCAGTTCGCCCATGTAGACTTCCTGTTCACGGATGTCCTTGATGGCCTTGTCGGCACCGGATTCCTTATCGAACAGCACAAGGCGAACCTTCACGCGAAGCGAAGCCGCATAGGTCAGGCCACGGACCTGGCACTCCTTCACATCGAAGAGCGGCGCCCCCAGACGATAGCTGACGTATTCGAGGACCGCGTTCCCTGAATAGCTCTCGATGGGAAAGACAGACTTGAATGCGGCATGCAAGCCATCGTCGATGCGCCGGTCCACCGGCGTATCGGCCTGCAGGAAGGCCCGATAGGACTCGAGCTGGGTCTCGAGCAGGTACGGGATGCCGAGAACCGAACTCCGTTTTCCGAAGTCCTTACGGATACGCTTCTTCTCGGTGTACGAATAGGCCATGGTCTTCCTCTTTGTCAGTCTATTCCGGTGCAGCGCGGGGCAACGGGCGGAATGCCGGGAGTGTCAGAGTTCGGGCACGCCAAACGCGGCGGGGGGAAAATCCCACCGCCGCGCGGGGCGCGCATGCACGATTGGCGAGCGCTTCAAGCGCCGACCCTGAATTACTTCAGGTCGACCTTGGCGCCAGCTTCTTCGAGCTGCTTCTTGATGCTTTCCGCCTCGGCCTTCGGGGCCGCTTCCTTCACGGTGGAGGGAACGCCTTCGACCATGTCCTTGGCTTCCTTCAGCCCAAGACCGGTGATGGCGCGGATCGCTTTGATGACGTTGACCTTGTTCTCGCCGAAGCTGGTCATGATGACGTCGAAATCTTCCTTCACTTCTGCCTGAGCGGCATCACCGCCGGCACCGGCGGCCATGATCACCGGCGCTGCGGCGACAGCGGCGGACACGCCCCACTTTTCCTCGAGGGTCTTCACCAAATCGGTGACTTCGAGGATCGACATATTGCTGAGAACTTCAACCAATTCTTCTTTGGAAACGGCCATGGTGGGCACTCCTTGAAACAGATAGACGAAAAATTGCCTTGATCAGGCGGCTTGCTGTTTGTCGCGATAGGCAGCGAGGACTCGAACGAACTGACCGGCCGGTTCGGCCAGAGTGCGTACGAGCTGACCCGCGGGGGCCTTGAAAATCCCGAGCAGTTGGGAGCGAGCCTCGTCGAGCGTTGGCATGGTGGCCAATGCCTGGAGGTCTTCCGGTCCGCGCAGGGTTCCCGCGAACGCAATCGCAACGGGGACGAGTTTCTGATTCTCCTTGATGAAATCGCGGAGCACTCGCGCACCGGCACCCGGATCTTCTCCGGAGAACACCAGCAACAACGGGCCCGTCAATTTCGGCTGGAGACACTCGAAAGTCGTGCCGCTCAGCGCCCGGCGCGCCAGGGTGTTTTTGACCACCTTGACGAACACACCGGCCTTGCGGGCCCGCACGCGCAGATCGGTCATCTGCGCGACAGTGAGCCCGGCATACTCGGCGGCAATTGCCGCCTGCGCCGTTTCTGCGACCGCGTTGACTTCAGCAACAACCGTTTTCTTTTGTTCTAAAGTCAAACTCACGATTTTTCTCCTGGTTCGATCCTGCCCGAGGGCAATGATCACACCTTGGTTTTCGCCTCCCGGTGAGGGAAGGCTGTTAGGTCACGGTGCCCGAACCAGGGACTACCTGCTCTGGAGCCACCGTCTACGCGGGCCGATCGACGATCGATTACCGGTTTTCCTGATTTCCCCCGACTGCGCCAAGCAGCCAGAGATGACAGGAAGCACCGACCCGCGGTCTTTGACGGCTACCGGGCTTTGACACCCGGTAACCCAAAGTTCCTGTTAAGTCAGTCAGCCCTCAACCGAGGCACGATCGACCGTGATGCCCGGTCCCATCGTGGAGGAGACGCAGATCTGACGAAGATAAATGCCCTTGGAAGTGCTGGGCTTTGCTTTTCTGAGATCGGCAAGCACGGCTTCGCAGTTCTCTTTCAGCGCATCGACGTTGAAGGAGACCTTGCCGATGGAGAAATGCACGATGCCGGCCTTGTCTGTGCGGTAACGCACCTGACCGGCTTTCGCGTTGCGCACGGCAGTTGCCACGTCCATCGTGACGGTTCCGACCTTGGGGTTTGGCATCAGCCCGCGCGGACCAAGCACCTGGCCGAGCTGGCCGACCACACGCATGGTGGCAGGGGTGGCAATGGCGACGTCGAAATTGATGTTGCCGGCCTTGACCTGTTCCGCGAGATCCTCGAGGCCCACGATATCTGCACCCGCTGCGCGGCCTTTCTCGGCATCTGCGCCATCGGCGAACAGCGCCACCCGAACCTGCGAACCGGTGCCATGCGGCAGCACCGTCGACCCGCGCACGACCTGATCCGACTTGCGGGGGTCGACGCCCAGATTGACCGCGCAATCGATCGACTCATCGAACTTGGCGGTGGCGACATCCTTCACCAACGCCAGCGCTTCTTCGAGACTGCGGGGCCGGTTGATATCGGGAATGCGGGCGAGGATAGCAGCCCTTTTCTTGCCTGGTTTTGCCATGATCAGACACCTTCCACTTCAAGGCCCATGCTGCGGGCCGTTCCGGCAATCGTACGGACTGCGGCTTCTTCGCTGGCCGCCGTCAGGTCCGGGTTCTTGGTGCGGGCGATCTCAAGCACCTGATCACGGGTTACGCGACCAACCTTGTCCTTGTTCGGCACGCTGCTGCCCTTCGGCACGCCGGCGGCCTTGCGCAAAAGGACAGAGGCGGGCGGCGTCTTGGTGATGAAGGTGAAGGACCGATCGGAAAATACGGTAATCACCACCGGAATCGGCAGCCCGACTTCGAGTTCCTGGGTGCGCGCATTGAACTGCTTGCAGAACTCCATGATGTTCACACCGCGCTGGCCCAGAGCAGGGCCGACCGGCGGACTTGGATTGGCCTTACCGGCTGCAACTTGCAGCTTGATGTAGGCGTCGATCTTCTTGGCCATTTTTCAGGATCTCCCTCGGGTCCAAACGCCTTGCGGCTCCCCTGTCTGGTGATTGGTCGCGCCCCGGAGGCCTCCGGTGGTCGCGACGGTTGAGGCGATTCGCCTCAGTCCTTGGACACTTGGCCGAATTCGAGTTCGACCGGGGTAGAGCGTCCAAAAATCGACACTGCTACGCGCAGGCGACTTTTCTCGTAATTGACTTCCTCGACCGCGCCGTTGAAGTCGGTGAACGGGCCGTCGACCACCCGGATGACCTCACCCACCTCGAACAGTACTTTCGGTTTGGGCTTCTCGGTCCCCTCTTGAATCCGGTTGAGGATGGTCTGGGCTTCTTTCTCTGTGATGGGCGTGGGCTTGTCGCTGGTACCGCCGATGAAACCCATCACCTTCGGGCAATCCTTGACCAGATGCCAGGACGATTCGTCCATTTCCATCTGGACCAGGACATAGCCAGGGAAGAACTTGCGATCGCTCTTGCGCTTCTGGCCGTCACGCATCTCGATGACTTCTTCGGTCGGGACGAGAATCTGACCGAATTTTTCATCCAGCCCGAAGCGCTTGATGCGGTCCTCAAGTGAACGCTTGACCTGATTCTCGAAGCCCGAATAAGCGTGAACGACGTACCACTGCAAAGCCATTTTTTTGTCCTTATCCCATCAGCGCGCGGACGAGCACCGAAAGCAGCATGTCCAGCAACCAGAGGATGATGGCCGCGACAAACACAACCACGAATACCGCGAGCGTGGTTTGCAGGGTCTCCTGGCGGGTCGGCCAGACGACTTTGCGCACTTCTATCTGCACATCGCTACCGAAGGCTACGAGCGCGCGACCGCGGGCCGTCTGCAGCGCCACGAAAACGGCAACCCCGACCGCGGCCAAAAGCCCGCCTACTCTGGCCAGACGACCTACGTCCGCCAACAGGTAGAAGGCAACGATACCGCCAAGCAGCAAGGCCGCCGCGAACGCGAGCTTCACGGTATCCAGCGAGCCTTGCGATGTCTCAACGTTGGAATTCATGGCGCCGGGGCTCTGCCTTGCGAAACGGGTGATGCCGGTACTCGGGAAACACACTGGATGGCAGGCCAGGAGGGTCTCGAACCCCCAACCTGCGGTTTTGGAGACCGCCGCTCTGCCAATTGAGCTACTGGCCTGTGTATTTCCGGTACTTGAAACTTACCGCCGGCGAACCGGCGGCGGGTGCCGCTCCTCGCGGCACCCCTCATACGCTGACTTATTTGTCGAGGATTTTGGCCACGACGCCGGCGCCGACGGTACGGCCACCCTCGCGAATCGCGAAGCGCAGACCTTCTTCCATCGCAATCGGGTTGATCAGCTTCACCTGAATCTTCACGTTGTCTCCAGGCATCACCATCTCAATCCCG
>Ga0255278_1000023_pt1 | contig 15746 bp, 12 predicted proteins | sample AtltaT_21_FD_183809 | JGI IMG/M metagenome (GOLD analysis project Ga0255278, IMG submission 183809) | Metatranscriptome of freshwater microbial communities from Altamaha River, Georgia, United States - Atl_Cont_RepC_8d (Metagenome... | ecosystem: Environmental > Aquatic > Freshwater > River...
CCAAACTTCTGTGCCAGCACAGTGGTGATCGCTGCCGTCAGCGTCGTCTTGCCGTGGTCAACGTGACCAATCGTCCCAACGTTCACGTGCGGTTTGGTACGTTCAAACTTGCCTTTTGCCATGATTTTCCTCTCACTAATTCACAGATTACTTGCCGCGGGCGGCAATGATTTCGTCCGCGACGTTTTTGGGGGCTTCGGAATAATGCTTGAATTCCATCGTGTAGGTTGCGCGACCTTGCGTCAAGGAGCGCAAGTTGGTTGCGTATCCAAACATCTCGGCCAGAGGAACCTCTGCCTTGATGATCTTGCCACCACCGACCATATCGTCCATGCCTTGGAGCATGCCGCGACGGGATGACAAGTCACCCATGACCGTACCGGCGTAGTCCTCGGGCGTCTCGACCTCAACTGCCATCATTGGCTCGAGCAGAACAGGGCTGGCCTTGCGCATGCCGTCCTTGAATGCCATTGAGGCAGCCATGCGGAACGCGTTTTCGTTGGAGTCAACGTCGTGGTAAGAGCCAAAAAACAATGTGGCCTTGACGTCCACAACCGGATAACCAGCCAGAATACCAGCCGGCAAGGTTTCCTGGATACCCTTATCAACAGCGGGAATGTATTCACGAGGAACAACGCCGCCCTTGATGGCGTCCACAAACTCATACCCACCACCTGGAGGCAGCGGCTCGAGCTTGAGCACCACGTGACCATACTGACCACGACCACCGGACTGCTTGACGAACTTGCCTTCGATTTCTTCGCAAACCTTGCGGATGGTTTCGCGGTAGGCAACCTGAGGCTTGCCGACGTTGGCTTCCACGCCAAACTCACGCTTCATGCGGTCAACAATGATTTCGAGGTGCAACTCGCCCATACCGGAGATGATGGTCTGACCGGATTCTTCGTCGGTGCGAACACGGAACGATGGATCCTCTTGCGCCAAGCGCGATAGCGCCAGACCCATTTTCTCCTGGTCTGCCTTGGTCTTCGGCTCAACCGCCTGGGAAATCACAGGCTCGGGGAACACCATGCGCTCAAGCGTGATGTGTGAGTCGACGTCACACAAGGTTTCACCGGTAGTGACTTCCTTCAAGCCAACCACAGCTGCGATATCACCTGCAACCACTTCCTTGATTTCTTCGCGGTTGTTGGCATGCATCTGCAAGATACGGCCGATACGCTCTTTTTTTGCCTTTGACAGGGTTGTAAACCGTATCGCCAGACTTGAGAACGCCTGAGTAAACACGGACAAAAGTCAACTGGCCGACGTAAGGATCGGTCATCAACTTGAATGCCAATGCAGAGAACTTCTCGGTATCTTCTGCCTTGCGCTGGGCCTGCTCACCGTCATCGTCCTCGCCATCAACCGGAGGAATGTCCACCGGCGAAGGCAAGTATTCGATCACAGCGTCTAGCATGCGCTGTACGCCTTTGTTCTTGAAGGCCGTGCCACACAACATCGGCTGGATTTCACCATCAATGGTGCGCTTGCGAAGGGCTTTTTGAATTTCTTCCTCGGTCAGCTCATTGCCTTCGAGGTACTTGTTCATCAGCTCTTCATCAGATTCGGCTGCTGCCTCGACGAGCTTTTCACGCCACTCTTTGGCTTGCTCGAGAAGCTCGGCAGGGATATCTACATAGTCAAACTTGGTACCCTGACTGGCCTCATCCCAGATGATGGCTTTCATTTTGACCAAATCAACCACGCCCTTGAAGCTTTCCTCGGCACCAATCGGGATCACCACTGGCACTGGGTTCGCCTTCAGGCGGGTCTTGAGCTGGTCGTAAACCTTGAAAAAATTCGCGCCAGTGCGATCCATCTTGTTGACGAACGCAAGGCGGGGCACACCGTATTTGTTGGCCTGACGCCATACGGTCTCCGACTGGGGCTGTACACCACCGACTGCACAGTAAACCATGCAGGCGCCATCGAGCACGCGCATGGAACGCTCCACCTCAATGGTGAAGTCCACGTGTCCCGGGGTATCGATCACGTTGATGCGATGCTCGGGATAGTTGCCACCCATCCCGCGCCAAAATGCGGTCGTGGCGGCCGAGGTAATGGTGATACCGCGTTCCTGCTCCTGCTCCATCCAGTCCATGGTGGCTGCGCCATCATGCACTTCGCCAATCTTGTGGTTGACGCCGGTGTAGAACAGAATGCGTTCTGTTGTAGTGGTCTTCCCTGCATCAATGTGGGCAGAGATACCGATGTTGCGGTAGCGCTCGATCGGAGTTTTACGGGCCATGGTTGAGTCCTTAAATTACCAGCGGAAATGGCTGAATGCCTTGTTGGCTTCGGCCATCTTGTGCGTGTCTTCACGCTTTTTCATGGCTGCGCCACGACCTTCGGATGCATCAAGCAACTCACCGGCCAGACGCAGATCCATCGACTTCTCGCCACGCTTTTTGGCGGCTTCGCGCAACCAGCGCATGGCTAGTGCCAAGCGACGAACCGGGCGAACTTCAACCGGCACCTGATAGTTGGCACCACCCACGCGGCGGCTTTTGACTTCGACAATCGGCTTGATGTTGTTGATGGCCAGGTTGAAGACCTCGATCGGCTCCTTGCCAGTCTTGGACTGAACCTGATCCAGCGCACCGTAGACAATGCGCTCTGCCACGGCTTTTTTGCCCGACAGCATGACAACGTTCATGAATTTTGCGAGCTCGACACTGCCGAATTTGGGATCGGGCAGAATCTCACGTTTGGGAACTTCGCGACGACGGGGCATATTTCTTCCTTTGTGTCTGTTCAGTTAATCGCTTTCGCGATTTCGGCTCACCATCAGGATGAGCCACTTACGTGTCCGGTTAACTGCGCCGGCTGCACTGCACGGAAATCCGTGACTGACTAACCGCTGTGCGGCAATTACTTGGCCTGCTTGGGGCGCTTGGCACCGTACTTGGAGCGCGACTGCTTGCGGTCTTTCACGCCCTGCAAGTCCAGCGACCCACGCACGATGTGATAACGCACACCCGGCAAATCCTTTACGCGGCCGCCGCGCACGAGCACAACCGAGTGCTCCTGCAGGTTGTGGCCTTCGCCGCCGATGTAGGAGATCACCTCAAAGCCGTTGGTCAGACGCACCTTGGCGACCTTACGCAGCGCTGAGTTTGGCTTTTTGGGGGTGGTGGTGTACACACGAGTGCAAACACCGCGCCTCTGAGGGCAGTTTTCGAGCGCGGGGCTCTTGCTCTTGGAGACGCTGACTTCGCGCGGCTTACGCGCGAGCTGGCTAATGGTTGGCATAACCTCTAATTCCCTTTTATCTCTGCCTTCACGCTGTCTACGGCGTATTGGCAGGGTTCCCGTTCCTGGGCTGCTCGCGCAAAACCCACTGCTGTGACGGTTAACCGTAAAAGAGCGGGTCCTGCTTTTCAGTACATCAGCAAGCCCAGAGCTGCTGTGACTGCCCCGGTTCAGACAAAATGCGCCCGAAGCCGAAGTGATTGAATAACGACTCTGCTGGGTATGAAAACGCCAGTGAGCCATAAAGCTTATCGTAAAAACCACCAGTTTGTCAACGCCTCCCGGATTGGACCCCGGGAGGGTGACAGTGTACGAATCAGTCGGCAGACCCGGGCTGATCCTCCGAAGGAGAGGCATCCGGTGCGCCGGCCACGACGGGGGCTTCCTCGAAAGGATTGGCCAAGGCTCGGGCGGCTTCGCGCTCTGCCGCCTCCATTGCTTCCTTGTCCTTGCGTGCACCGTGGTAGGCCATACCGGTTCCCGCCGGGATCAGGCGTCCCACAATCACGTTTTCCTTCAGGCCACGCAACTCGTCGCGCTTGCCCATGATGGCAGCCTCTGTGAGTACGCGGGTCGTTTCCTGGAAAGACGCTGCAGAAATGAAGGAATCTGTCGACAGCGATGCCTTGGTGATACCGAGCAACACGTTTTCGTATGTTGCAGGGAGCTTGCCTTCGGAATCCACACGGTCGTTTTCATTGAGCAGTTCGGAGCGCTCAACCTGCTCGCCCGGGATGAAAGAGGTGTCTCCAGCATCCACGATGTTGACACGACGAAGCATCTGGCGAACGATCACCTCGATGTGTTTGTCGTTGATCTTCACACCCTGGAGACGGTACACATCCTGCACCTCATCCACCACATAGGTGGCTAAGCGCTCAATACCCTGCAAACGAAGGATATCGTGAGGATCGGCGGGGCCGTCCACAATCATTTCACCCTTGTTGACCACTTGCCCATCATGCACGAGCACCTGTTTTTCCTTGGGGATCAGAAACTCGTGAGCGACACCCTCAAGGTCGGTGATGACCAAGCGCTGCTTACCCTTGGTGTCCTTGCCGAACGAAACCGTACCAGTGACCTCAGCCAACATACCGGCGTCTTTGGGTGAACGCGCTTCGAACAGTTCGGCCACACGAGGCAAGCCACCGGTAATGTCGCGCGTTTTTTGCGATTCCTGGGGAATACGCGCCAGCACTTCTCCGACCTGAACCTGCTGTCCGTCACGCACAGTAATAAGTGCACCCACGGGGAAAGATATGTTCACGGAATGATCCGTACCTGCGATCTTGACCTCCTCACCGCTATCGCTGATGAGCTTGATCTGGGGACGCAACAGTGTTTTCCCACCACGGGTTTTGGGTGTAATGACAACCAGCGTGGACAAGCCAGTGACCTCGTCGACCTGCTTGGCAACAGTTGCGCCCTCTTCGATGTTCTCGAAGCGGACTGCACCAGCGTACTCGGACACGATCGGACGGGTAAGGGGATCCCAGGTTGCCAAACGGGCGCCTGCCTTGACAACATCACCGTCGTTGACCTGGAGTGTTGCACCGTAGGGCACTTTGTGGCGCTCACGTTCACGTTCGTTGTCGCCATAAATGACAATTTCACCTGAACGGGAAATCGCCACACGCTCGCCCTTGGGGTTGGTCACATAACGCATGGAGCTGGCAAAACGCACCACGCCTGCAGATTTGGTCTCCACGCCACTTGCCATGGCGGCACGAGATGCAGCGCCACCGATGTGGAAGGTACGCATCGTCAACTGCGTGCCAGGCTCACCAATGGACTGGGCTGCAATCACGCCCACCGCTTCACCGACGTTGACCAGCGATCCACGACCGAGGTCACGGCCGTAACAGTGAGCACAAAGGCCGTGGCGTGTTTCGCAAGTCAATGGTGTGCGCACGCGGACCTCATCCACACCGAGCTTGTCGATGTAGTCAACCATGTCCTCATCCAGCAGGGTGCCTGCTGAGATGGCAGTTTCCTGGGTGTCAGGATTGACGATGTCAATTGCAGCGACACGGCCGAGAATTCGCTCACGCAAAGGCTCAATGACTTCACCACCCTCGACCAGCGCTTTCATGGCGTAACCTTGGGTCGTACCGCAATCGTTTTCTGTGATGACCAAGTCCTGGGTCACGTCAACCAAGCGTCGCGTCAGGTAGCCTGAGTTGGCAGTCTTGAGCGCCGTGTCAGCCAGACCCTTGCGGGCGCCGTGCGTCGAAATGAAGTACTGAAGAACGTTCAGGCCTTCACGGAAGTTTGCCGTGATCGGAGTTTCGATGATCGAGCCGTCTGGCTTGGCCATCAGGCCACGCATGCCAGCAAGCTGGCGAATTTGTGCAGCGGAGCCGCGGGCACCGGAGTCGGCCATCATGTAGATGGAGTTGAATGACTCCTGGCGAACCTGTTGACCATGACGGTCAACCACAGGTTCGGTTGCCAGCTGTTCCATCATGGCCTTGCCGACCTTGTCACCAGCCTTGCCCCAAATATCAACGACGTTGTTGTAGCGTTCCTGCGCCGTGACAAGACCCGAGGAGTACTGCTTGTCGATTTCCTTGACCTCGCGGCTAGCTTCATGAAGGATATCGGCCTTGACCTGGGGGATCAACATGTCACCCATGGCAATCGAGATACCGCCGCGCGTGGCCAGACGAAAGCCCGACTGCATCAGCTTGTCTGCAAAAATGACGGTGTCACGCAAGCCGCAACGACGGAAGGACTGGTTGATCAGCCTGGAAATTTCTTTCTTTTTCAGGGCGCGATTCAACACGGAGAAGGGCAGTCCGCGTGGCAGGATTTCAGACAACAGGGCGCGTCCGACCGTTGTTTCCACTCGCTGAATGCCAGACACCCACTCACCGTGGTTGTCGCGCGACCATTCCTTGAGGCGAACAGTGATGCGGGTTTGCAACTCAACTTCACGGTTGTCATAGGCGCGCTGCACCTCGGCAACATCAGCAAAGAACATGCCTTCGCCCTTGCCGTTGATTCGCTCGCGGGTGGCGTAATACAAGCCCAGCACGATGTCCTGCGAAGGAACAATCGATGGTTCGCCGTTGGCGGGAAACAATACGTTGTTGGACGCGAGCATCAGCGTGCGCGCTTCGAGCTGAGCCTCCAATGACAACGGCACGTGGACCGCCATCTGGTCACCGTCAAAGTCCGCGTTGAATGCCGCGCAAACAAGTGGGTGCAGCTGAATGGCCTTGCCCTCGATCAACACGGGCTCAAAGGCTTGAATGCCTAAGCGATGCAGCGTTGGGGCTCGGTTCAGCATGACTGGATGCTCGCGGATCACCTCTTCGAGGATATCCCATACCACAGGCTCCTGGCTCTCGACCAGTTTCTTGGCAGCCTTGATCGTGGTGGCCAAACCCATCATTTCGAGACGGTTGAAGATGAAAGGCTTGAAGAGCTCGAGTGCCATCAGCTTGGGCAAGCCACACTGATGCAGCTTGAGTTGTGGACCCACCACAATCACCGAGCGACCGGAGTAGTCCACGCGCTTACCCAGCAAGTTCTGGCGGAAACGACCACTCTTGCCTTTGATCATGTCGGCCAGGGACTTGAGCTGGCGCTTATTGGCGCCTGTCATGGCCTTGCCACGACGACCGTTGTCGAGCAAGGAGTCAACCGACTCCTGCAACATACGCTTTTCGTTGCGCAGGATGATCTCGGGTGCTTTCAGCTCTAGCAAGCGCTTGAGGCGATTGTTACGGTTGATGACGCGACGATAGAGATCGTTCAAATCTGAGGTCGCAAAACGGCCGCCATCCAATGGCACCAGCGGACGCAAATCCGGAGGCAACACTGGCAGCACTTCCATCACCATCCATTCAGGCTTGATGCCCGATTTTTGGAAACCTTCCAGCACTTTGAGGCGCTTGGAGATCTTCTTGATCTTGGCTTCGGAACTGGTGGCCTTGAGTTCGCCGCGAAGCGTTTCCACTTCGCGATCAATATCGATCGTACGCAACAGTTCGCGCACGGCCTCCGCACCCATCAACGCACGAAAATCATCGCCGTACTCTTCTGTCTTGGCGAGAAAATCGTCGTCAGACATGATCTGGCCACGCTTGAGTGGCGTCATGCCCGGCTCGATCACGCACCATGCTTCGAAATACAGCACGCGCTCAATGTCACGCAGCGTCATGTCGAGCACCATGCCCAAACGTGAAGGCAGGCTCTTCAAAAACCAGATGTGTGCAACCGGGCTGGCAAGTTCGATGTGGCCCATGCGCTCGCGGCGAACTTTGGCCACGGTGACTTCTACGCCGCACTTCTCACAGATGACGCCACGATGCTTGAGTCGCTTGTACTTGCCGCACAAGCATTCATAATCCTTGATCGGGCCAAAGATTTTTGAGCAAAACAGGCCATCGCGCTCAGGCTTGAATGTCCGATAGTTAATGGTTTCGGGCTTGCGCACCTCACCATACGACCAGGAACGAATCTTCTCGGGAGAAGCGATGCCGATCTTGATCGCATCAAACTGCTCTTCTTGCGAGACCTGCTTAAAAAGGTCGAGTAGCGCTTTCATTATTTACGCTCCAGATCCATGTCGAGGGCCAAGGAACGGATTTCCTTGACAAGCACGTTGAACGATTCAGGCATGCCTGCATCGATCGTGTGATCGCCCTTGACGATATTTTCATAAACCTTGGTGCGGCCGGTGATGTCATCGGATTTAACCGTGAGCATTTCCTGCAGGGTGTAAGAGGCACCGTATGCTTCAAGCGCCCAGACTTCCATCTCACCAAAGCGCTGGCCACCAAACTGTGCCTTTCCGCCCAGAGGCTGCTGGGTCACAAGAGAGTATGGTCCGGTCGAGCGAGCGTGCATCTTGTCATCAACCAGGTGATGCAGCTTAAGGTAGTGCATGTAGCCAATCGTGACTGGACGCTCGAATTGCTCGCCCGTACGACCGTCATAGAGCCATGCCTGTGTGCGTGTCTCGGTCAGACCCATGCGTTGAGCAACATCGTCGGGATATCCCAACTCAAGCATCTTGCCGATTTCAACTTCGGTTGCACCGTCAAACACGGGTGTCGCAAATGGCACACCGTTTTTAAGGTTTTGGGCAAGCTCAATGACTTGATCATCGTCCAACTCATCGAGACGCGCACCCGTGCCGGCAGAGTTGTATACCTTGTCCAGGTAAGTTCTCAGTTTTTTGATCTCGACTTTTTGCTGATCGCGCAGCATGTCGTTGATGCGTTGGCCGATTCCCTTGGCTGCCCAGCCCAGGTGAACCTCGAGCACCTGGCCGACGTTCATCCGCGATGGCACGCCAAGCGGGTTAAGAACGATGTCAGCAGGCGTACCGTCAGCCATATGGGGCATGTCTTCGACCGGCGTGATGCGGGACACCACACCCTTGTTGCCGTGACGGCCAGCCATCTTGTCACCTGGCTGCAGACGACGCTTGACGGCCAAATAGACCTTGATCATCTTCAGCACGCCTGGTGGCAACTCATCGCCCTGCGTGAGCTTCTTGCGCTTTTCTTCAAACGCGAGATCGAATTGATGGCGCTTGAGTTCAAGCGACTCCTTAGCCTGCTCCAGCACAACAGCATGTGCCTCGTCGGCCAAGCGGATATCAAACCACTGCCAACGATCCAAGTCAGCCAAATACGCCTTGGTAACTTGAGCACCCTTGGCCAGCTTGCGTGGACCACCGTTGACCGTCTTGCCAGCAAGAAGCTTCTCGATACGATCAAAGGTGTCGTTTTCGACAATGCGAAGCTGGTCGTTCAAATCCTGACGGTAGCGTCGCAGTTCATCATCAATGATCGACTGGGCACGCTTGTCGCGAACAATGCCTTCACGCGTGAAGACCTGCACATCGATCACCGTACCCACCATGCCCGAAGGCACGCGCAGGGAAGTGTCCTTGACGTCGGAGGCCTTCTCGCCAAAGATGGCGCGCAAGAGCTTTTCCTCAGGGGTCAACTGGGTCTCACCCTTGGGTGTGACTTTGCCAACCAGCACATCATCAGCGCGAACCTCTGCGCCAATATGAACAATGCCAGACTCATCCAGGCGGTTCAGTTGTGTTTCAGCCAGGTTGCTGATGTCACGCGTGATTTCCTCAGGTCCAAGTTTGGTGTCACGCGCGACAACCGTCAGTTCCTCAATGTGGATCGAGGTGTAACGGTCATCAGCGACCACTTTCTCGGAGATCAGGATGGAGTCTTCGAAGTTGTAGCCGTTCCAGGGCATGAACGCGATCAGCATGTTCTGGCCGAGGGCGAGCTCACCGAGATCGGTGGAGGCACCGTCCGCCAAGACATCACCCTTGGACACCAGGTCACCACGTCGAACGATAGGGCGCTGGTTGATGTTGGTGTTCTGGTTGGAGCGCGTGTACTTGATCAGGTTGTAAATGTCGACACCGACTTCACCTGCCACGTTCTCGTCATCATTGACACGAATCACGATGCGGTCTGCATCCACGTGGTCAACAATCCCGCCTCGTAGTGCCTGCACCGTGGTGCCGGAGTCAACCGCAACTGTGCGCTCAACGCCCGTGCCAACCAATGATTTTTCAGGCCGCAGGCAAGGCACTGCCTGGCGCTGCATGTTGGCACCCATCAATGCACGGTTGGCGTCATCGTGCTCAAGGAATGGAATCAACGAGGCTGCAACTGACACAATCTGAGAAGGCGCCACGTCCATGTAATTCACGTTGGCCGGTGAGGTCAGCAGTGTTTCTCCGGCCTGGCGGCAAGCCACCAACTCATCGGTAAAGTTGCCGTTCGGATCAAGTGCGGCGTTTGCCTGAGCGATCACGTAGTTGCTTTCTTCGATGGCAGAAAGGTACTCGATCTGATCTGTCACACGACTTTCGATCACCTTGCGATAGGGCGTCTCAAGAAAACCATACTCGTTCAGGCGGGCATACAACGCCATGGAGTTGATCAGGCCGATGTTCGGGCCTTCGGGTGTCTCGATCGGACATACACGTCCATAATGCGTTGGGTGAACGTCTCGCACTTCAAATCCAGCACGTTCACGTGTCAAGCCGCCCGGTCCCAGCGCAGAGACACGGCGCTTGTGCGTGATCTCTGACAGGGGGTTGGTTTGATCCATGAATTGTGAAAGCTGGCTGGAACCGAAGAACTCCTTGATCGCCGCAGAAATAGGCTTGGAGTTGATCAGGTCGTGGGGCATCAGGTTTTCGGTTTCGGCCTGTCCAAGACGCTCCTTGACTGCGCGCTCAACACGGACCAAACCGGCGCGGAACTGGTTCTCCGCCAGCTCGCCAACGCAACGAACACGGCGATTGCCAAGGTGGTCGATATCGTCGATCTGTCCGCGGCCATTGCGCAGCTCGACCAGAACCTTGATCGTTTCCAGGATGTCTTCATTGGTCAGCGTCATCGGCCCCGTGATGTCATCACCACGTCCCAAACGACTGTTGACCTTCATGCGACCAACTCTCGACAGGTCGTACGTTTCCTCGCTGTAGAACAGGCGCTGGAACAGTGCCTCGACGGCGTCTTCGGTTGGTGGCTCGCCAGGGCGCATCATGCGATAGATGGCTACACGGGCAGCCATCTGGTCGGCCGTTTCGTCCGTGCGAAGCGTCTGAGAGATGTAGGGTCCACGATCGAGATCGTTGGTATAAAGCGTCTGGATGTTTTTGATGCCGGCTGCACGCAGGGCATTCAGCGTGGTTTCCGTGATTTCCTCATTGGCAGAGGAAATCAGTTCGCCAGTTTCACTGTCAACCACGTTGGTGGCAAGAACACGTCCGATCAAAAAGTCTTCTGGTACGGAGATGCGCTTGATGGCGGCTGCGCTGATGTCGCGCAGATGCTTGGCGTTGACGCGTTTGTCCTTTTCAACCAGAACCTTTCCGTTCTTGTCCGAAATATCAAACCGGGCAACCTCTCCCTTCCATCGGTCACCAATGAACTCCATCATGGCGCCTTCTGACTTGAGCTCGAACTGATCGAACTCAAAGAAATGCGCCAGGATGGCCTCGGGTGACATTCCAATGGCCTTGAGCAGAATGGTGACGGGCATCTTGCGCCGACGATCGACCCTGAAAAAGAGGACATCCTTGGGGTCGAATTCGAAGTCAAGCCAAGAGCCACGATAAGGAATCACGCGCGCAGAGAACAGCAGTTTGCCTGAGCTATGCGTTTTGCCGCGGTCGTGCTCAAAAAACACGCCCGGTGACCGGTGAAGCTGCGACACAATGACGCGCTCGGTACCGTTGATGACAAACGAGCCGGTGCTGGTCATGAGCGGTATTTCGCCCATGTAGACTTCCTGCTCCTTGACTTCCTTGACGGTTGGCTTGCTGACCTCGCGGTCAAGAAGGACAAGCCGAACCTTGGCCCTGAGAGGGGAGGCATATGTCAGGCCACGCAGCTGACATTCCTTGACATCAAAAACGGGTTCGCCCAGCGTATAGCTGACGAACTCGAGTCTAGCCATATTGTTATGGCTGACAATGGGGAAAATGGACGTAAAAGCTGCTTGCAATCCCTGGTCATGTCGATTGGAAGCGGGCGTGTCCGCTTGCAAGAATGTCAGATAGGATTGCAGCTGTGTCGCCAAGAGGAATGGAACGTCTTGAACGTCCTCACGCTTGGCAAAGCTTTTGCGGATGCGCTTTTTTTCGGTGAACGAGTAAGGCATGAGCACTCCGACTCGAGGTTACTGGGCCGTCAACCACGGCCACGGGGTACAACAAAAACGATTTCAGGAAACATCTCTGGCGTTTTTCCTGTGTAAAACCACACAGGTCAAAGAGGATTCCTGAAAGCGCAAAAGCCCGGGAAGGCAAACATGCTCTCCCCGGGCGATCACCAGCAGGTCTTACTTGAGCTCGACCTTGGCGCCAGCTTCTTCCAACTTCTTCTTGGCAGCTTCGGCGTCAGCCTTGGGCATGCCTTCCTTGACTGGCTTGGGTGCACCGTCAACCAGATCTTTGGCTTCTTTCAAGCCCAGACCCGTGATTTCACGAACAGCCTTGATGACGCTGACTTTGTTTGCGCCAGCTTCGTTCAAGACAACGGTGAACTCGGTTTTCTCTTCAGCAGCAGGAGCTGCACCACCAGCTGCGGGTGCAGCGACAGCGACAGCAGCGGCAGCAGCCGACACACCAAACTTCTCTTCCATTTCCTTGATCAGCTCGGACAGCTCGAGCACAGACATGCTTGCGATTGCATCAAGGATTTCAGCTTTTGTTGCCATTTTTAGAACTCCAGATTTAGATAAATTGCCAGGGTTGGTATCGCTTGTCTTTCAACGAATTCTGCGACAGCTGATTACGCAGCTTGTTTCTGGTCGCGAACGGCAGCGAGGCCACGCACGAACTTGGTCGGAACTTCGTTGAGGGTACGTACAAATTGCGCGATCGGTGCCTGCATCGTGCCCATGAGCTTGGACAACAACTCGTCGCGGCTTGGCATGGTTGCCAGTGCCTTGACGCCGTTGGCATCAAGAATGCTGTTGGGCAATGCCCCAGCCTTGATGACCAGCTTGTCGTTGGTTTTTGCAAATGTTTCGAGCACTTTTGCAGCCTGAACCGGATCTTTGCTAATGCCATAGATCAGCGGGCCAGTAAGCTGGGCAGAGATTCCCTCGAATGGGGTCCCTGCAACAGCACGGCGTGCCAACGTGTTTTTGAGAACACGCAAGTACACACCTGACTCACGCGCAGTCTTGCGCAGTACGGTGACAGAGGCGACGTCCAGACCACGATACTCAGCAACCACGATCGACTGGGCGCTGGCCACTTGTGCCGTCACTTCCTCGATAACGATCGCCTTTTCTTGACGATTGAGACTCACGGTTTGAACACTCCATCAAAAGATGCTCGGGATGATTCCCTTGCATCAACCGAATGCGGCGAACCTGGTCGAGTTCATTAAAGAAATCTTCCGTGGACGCCGTCTACGCTGGATCCGTCTACTACCCGGGATTAAGCCTCTGACAAAATCATTGCTGACTTTGCATCCGCTCCAGCGGTCTTTGACAGCAACATTCGGATCAAATCCGAATGCAGCCCAAAGTCTTGTTGCCTGACAGTTACTGTTGGGTCGCTGTCAGTGAAGCCACTTCGACGCGAGCACCGCCACCCATCGTGGATGAGACAGCGAGCTTGCGCAGGTAAATTCCCTTGGATGCGGAGGGACGTGCCTTGTTCAGGGCGTCAACCAATGCAGCCAGGTTGGTTTGCAACTGCTCGACACCGAACGAGGCGCGACCAATCGTGGCGTGAACAATTCCCGCCTTGTCCGTACGGTACTGGACCTGACCGGCCTTGGCGTTTTTCACTGCCTGTGCGACATCAGGGGTTACCGTTCCAACCTTGGGGTTAGGCATCAAACCACGAGGACCCAAAATCTGGCCCAGCGTACCCACGACACGCATCGTGTCAGGCGATGCAATCACAACGTCAAAGTTGAAGTTGCCGGCCTTGATCTGCTCAGCCAGGTCTTCCATGCCCACGATGTCCGCACCCGCTGCCTTGGCAGCGTCGGCCTTTTCGCCCTGGGCGAATACAGCAACACGGACAGATTTGCCGGTACCAGCTGGGAGCACAACAGAGCCACGAACCAATTGATCCGATTTTTTTGGGGTCAATGCCGAGCTGAACAGCCACGTCAATCGACTCGTCAAACTTGGCTGTTGCACAGTCCTTGACCAAGGCGAGTGCCTCGGAAACAGGGTAAAACTTGTTGCGGTCGATTTTTGCCGCAACTGCTGCCATGCGCTTGGAAAGTTTTGCCATGATCAAAGCCCCTCAACCGTAATGCCCATGCTGCGTGCGCTGCCAGCAATCGTGCGCACAGCTGCATCCAAATCTGCTGCTGTCAAGTCAGGTGACTTCGTCTTGGCGATCTCTTCGGCTTGAGCGCGGGTCAATTTACCAACCTTGTCGGTATGGGGCTTGGGCGATCCCTTTTGAACACCGGCGGCCTTCTTGATGAGGACCGTCGCGGGCGGGGTCTTCATGATGAAGGTGAAGCTCTTGTCGGCAAAAGCGGTGATCACCACAGGAATGGGCAGGCCAGGCTCCATGCCCTGCGTCTTGGCGTTGAACGCCTTGCAGAATTCCATGATGTTCAGGCCACGCTGACCAAGAGCAGGACCAATTGGGGGGGATGGGTTGGCCTTACCAGCTGGCACTTGCAGCTTGATGAAGCCGACGATTTTCTTCGCCATGCTTGACTCCTTGCGGGTACATGCGCTCATGCATCAAGCATGAACTCCCCGGGGTTGATAAATCAGGTCTTTTCGACCTGGCTGAAGTCCAACTCCACTGGAGTGGACCTACCGAAAATAGCAACGGACACGCGTACCTTGCTTTTTTCGTAATTCACTTCCTCGACGTTACCGTTAAAGTCGGCAAAGGGGCCTTCCTTGACGCGCACCATCTCACCCACTTCAAACAGAACCTTGGGGCGGGGCTTCTCAACGCCTTCTTCCATTTGGGAAAGGATTTTCTCCACTTCCTTTTCGGAAATTGGCGTCGGCCTGTTGCCTGAGCCACCAAGAAACCCTGTGACACGGGGCGTATTTTTCACCAGGTGCCAAGACTCATCGGTCAACTCCATCTCGACAAGTACATATCCAGGGAATATCCGTCGCTCTGAAATGGATTTTTGCCCACCCTTGACCTCAACAACCTCTTCGGATGGAACCAAAACTCGACCGAATGCATTCTGAAGACCTGCGCGCTCAATACGCTCAAGCATGGCCTTATGAACGCTTTTTTCCATACCAGCATAAACATGGACAACGTACCAACGCTTACTCATGTGTCATGCCCCTGTTATTTCCAGCCCAGCAACACGCTGTAAAGCACCCACTCAAGACCCTTGTCCAGAACCCAGAGAAAGATGCCCATCACCGCCACAAATGCAAACACAATGCCCGTCATCTGCATCGTTTCTTTGCGGGTCGGCCACACCACTCTTTTGATTTCGTGATACGACTCTTGCGCAAATCCGATCGTGCGACGACCAGGTTCGCTTGTCCACGCAATCAACGCACCAAGGATGAGGCCGGCAATAAAGATTCCGATGCGAGCAACCATCGGCAGCTGACCATCAAAAACCGAAAAGCCCACAATCCCAGCAATTATCACAAGCACAGCCAAACCCAGCTTGATGCGGTCGGTGTTGCTGGTTACGTTTTCAATACTTGAATTCGACATGTTTTGGTGGCGCGATTGCCGGGCGGTTTAGCCGTTTGTTTTAGCTTTGGCAGGGGCAGAGGGCCTCGAACCCCCAACCTTCGGTTTTGGAGACCGACGCTCTGCCAATTGAGCTATGCCCCTAAACCTGCACCGCTAAAACAGTAGGCTGCTCACCCAGGAGCAGCCCAGACTTGATTACTTCAGGATTTTGGCGACGACGCCGGCACCGACGGTGCGGCCGCCTTCGCGGATCGCGAAGCGCAGACCCTCTTCCATGGCGATCGGGGCAATCAGCTTGACCGTCATCGCCACG
>Ga0255278_1000048_pt1 | contig 12435 bp, 10 predicted proteins | sample AtltaT_21_FD_183809 | JGI IMG/M metagenome (GOLD analysis project Ga0255278, IMG submission 183809) | Metatranscriptome of freshwater microbial communities from Altamaha River, Georgia, United States - Atl_Cont_RepC_8d (Metagenome... | ecosystem: Environmental > Aquatic > Freshwater > River...
CGCAGCCCGACACCATGCCAAGGCTGGTGTGATTTTGGGGCTGGTTGAGTGGATTGCTTCTCACACGGGTGCCAAGTTTGGGTACTTGACGGAGGCGGCCAATACGGTGGGCGCTCAACTCGTAGGTGCGCTCCCCCAAACCAATGGACTCAATACCCGAGACATGTTGACTTCAGGACAGATGAAGGCTGCCGTGTTGCTCAATACGGAGGTGGCTGGAGATCTGTCTCCCGCGTATCAAGCGGGCGATGCCCTTCGTCGCTTTGACATGGTTGTCAGCATGAGTCCATTCAAAGTGAACATGGACGTGAGTGATGTGCTTTTGCCCATTGCACCTTTTACTGAAACCAGTGGCTCTTTTGTGAACGCCGAAGGTCGTTTGCAATCCTTTCATGCCGTGGTCAAACCCTTGGGTGACACTCGCCCGGCGTGGAAGGTGCTGCGTGTGCTCGGGAACTTGTTGGGGCTTGATGGTTTTGACCATGAAACCTCACAGTCCGTGTTGGCAGTGTCCGGTTTGCAGCAAACCATTCTGCAGCGTTTGAGCAACCACTCAACGGTGAGTTTTGATCTGTCACCGGCCCCAGGCGAGCCTTGCACGGCGGCGATCTATGAACTGGACAGCATTGTTCGTCGCGCCTCCTCATTGCAACTGACGGCAGACGGCAAGGCGGCAGCTACATTGAAGGATGTTGCATGATTGATGCTCTCTATAACTCAGGCCTGCACTTGGTGCCCGCATCGTGGTGGAGTGCGGTGGTCTGGCCTGTGATTTGGACCTTGCTGAAAATCGTGGCTGTGTTGTTGCCGCTTTTGGGTTGTGTGGCCTATCTGACCCTGTGGGAGCGCAAGGCGATTGGTTTTACCCAGATTCGTCTGGGGCCAAATCGCACAGGTCCTTATGGGCTCTTGCAGCCGATTGCCGATGCATTGAAGCTCTTGACCAAAGAAATCATCATGCCATCGGCTGCCAGCAAGGGGCTATTCCTTTTGGGGCCCATCATGACCATCATGCCTGCACTGGCTGCATGGGCCGTGGTGCCTTTTGGGCCTGATGTGGCATTGGCCAATGTCAATGCCGGTCTGTTGTTTCTCATGGCCATTACCTCTTTGGAGGTCTATGGGGTGATCATCGCCGGCTGGGCATCCAATTCAAAGTACGCGTTTTTGGGTGCCATGCGAGCGTCTGCTCAAATGGTGAGCTATGAAATCGCGATGGGCTTTTGTCTGGTGGTGGTGCTCATGGTCTCTGCCAGTCTCAACATGACCGATATCGTAACTGGCCAAGGGAAAGGTTATTTCGCCGGTATGGGGCTGAATTTTCTCTCTTGGAACTGGTTGCCGCTGCTGCCGATTTTCTTGGTCTATTTCATTTCTGGTTTGGCCGAGACGAACCGTCATCCTTTTGACGTGGTGGAAGGTGAATCCGAAATTGTGGCTGGTCACATGATCGAGTACTCGGGGATGTCGTTTGCCATGTTCTTTCTGGCCGAGTACGCCAACATGATTCTGGTCTCAGTTTTGTGCGTGATCATGTTCCTGGGTGGGTGGTTGCCCCCCATTGACAGCGCGTTGTTCAATTGGGTTCCCGGGTGGATATGGCTAGGGATCAAGACGTTTGTGGTTGTCACGATGTTCCTCTGGGTGCGTGCCACTTTCCCTCGATTTCGGTATGACCAGATCATGCGTTTGGGTTGGAAGATTTTCATTCCGGTGACTTTGATTTGGTTGATTGTGGTCGGTGCATGGATGCAGACCCCCTGGAATATCTGGAAGTAAGCCGGAGTCGTTATGTCCTCGCTAGCACCTACCTCTGCCCCGTTTTCCCTTCGGGATTTTCTGTCGAGCTTCATGCTGACAGAACTGTTCAAGGGAATGGCTTTGACTGGCAAATACATGTTTGCCAAAAAGATCACCATTCAATTTCCTGAAGAGAAAACTCCGGCCAGTCCGCGTTTTCGTGGTTTGCACGCTTTGCGTCGCTATGACAACGGCGAAGAGCGTTGTATCGCATGCAAGCTCTGTGAAGCGGTGTGTCCTGCCATGGCAATTACTATCGAATCCGATGTGCGTCAGGATGGCAGTCGACGGACCACACGGTATGACATTGATTTGACTAAATGCATTTTTTGTGGCTTCTGCGAGGAAAGTTGTCCAGTCGACTCCATTGTTGAAACCCATATTTTTGAATACCACGGCGAAAAGCGCGGTGATTTGTATTTCACCAAAGACATGTTGCTTGCAGTGGGTGATCGCTATGAGACGGAAATTGCAGCCAATAAGGCGGCTGATGCCAAATACCGTTGAATGTCTGAAACGCCTTCAAAGAAGTCAATTCCATGGATGTAAAAACTGGTCTTTTCAGTCTGTTCGCGGTTGTGCTGTTGTTTGCAGCGTTCCGTGTGATCACCGCACGAAACCCCGTGCATGCGGCACTTTACTTGGTCTTGACGTTTTTCCAGGCGGCTGCCATTTGGCTTTTGCTTAAGGCCGAGTTTTTGGCAATCACGCTCGTGTTGGTGTATGTCGGGGCCGTGATGGTGCTTTTCCTGTTCGTGGTGATGATGCTGGATATCAATCTTGATACTTTGCGCAAAGGGTTCTGGAATCATTTTTGGGCTGCCATGACCATTGGTGCTTTGATCGCTTTTGAAATGGCTGCTGTTTTGTTGGGTGGATTTCGTGCCTCGGAGGAGCCTAACGCAATCCAGGCAGCCATTGAAGTCTCCAATACCAAGGCTTTGGGCGTACTGATTTACACAGAGTACCTGTTCCCCTTGCAAGTTGCTGCTGTGATTCTGCTTGTGGCCATTGTGGCGGCGATTGCGTTGACCTTGCGAGAGCGCAAGGACAGTCGCTACACCAATCCTGCTGAGCAGGTTCGGGTCAAGGCCAGGGATCGTCTGCAAATTGTGAAGGTGGCAGCCGTGAAACCCTCTGCTGAATCGTTGTCAAATGATTCCCATGCTGGAGAACGCACATGACTTTGACCCTGGGACATTTTCTTTCACTGGGTGCCATGCTGTTCACCCTGTCTGTGGTTGGCATATTTCTCAACCGTAAAAATTTGATTGTTCTCTTGATGGCGATCGAGCTCATGCTGTTGGCTGTCAATATGAATTTTGTGGCGTTCTCTCATTATTTGGGGGATATGCATGGGCAGGTGTTCGTGTTTTTTATCCTGACGGTGGCTGCTGCGGAGTCTGCCATTGGGTTGGCCGTATTGGTGCTGCTGTTCCGCAACCGGCAGAGTATCAATGTGGATGAGTTGAACACGCTGAAAGGTTAAAACGAGAATTACCATGAGTGCATCACTTTCAGCGTCGACTTTGCTCGCGGTCCCTCTGGCTCCATTGGTTGGGTCAGCTTTGGCCGGTATTTTTGGAACCGCATTTGGGGGCAATTGGTTGGGAAGGCGGGCTAGCCACAGCCTGACCATTCTGGGGGTATTTGTCGCATTCATTCTGTCGGCAATGACCTTGTACAGCGTGGCGACCGACGGAGCTCGCTTCAATGAAACCTTGTACACCTGGATGGTGGTAGGTGATTTGAAGATGGAGGTGGGCTTCCTGGTCGATGGTCTTACTGCCATGATGATGGTGGTGGTCACCTTTGTGTCACTGATGGTCCATATTTACACCATTGGTTACATGGAGGAGGATGCTGGCTACAACCGTTTTTTTGCTTATATCTCGCTCTTCACTTTCTCGATGTTGATGCTGGTGATGAGCAACAACCTTCTGCAGCTGTTTTTTGGTTGGGAAGCTGTGGGCTTGGTGTCCTATCTGCTGATTGGCTTCTGGTTCAACAAACCAACTGCAATCTTTGCCAACATGAAGGCTTTCCTGGTCAATCGGGTGGGTGACTTTGGTTTCATTTTGGGTATTGGACTGATTGCGGCTTACGCTGGAACTCTGAACTACTCCGAGATATTTGGGAAGGCCAATGATTTGGGGGCGCTGAAATTCCCTGGCACAGACTGGATGTTGTTGACTGTCACCTGCATTTGTCTTTTTGTCGGCGCCATGGGGAAGTCTGCTCAATTTCCTTTGCATGTGTGGTTGCCTGATTCCATGGAAGGCCCCACGCCTATTTCTGCCTTGATTCATGCTGCCACCATGGTGACGGCTGGCATCTTCATGGTTGCTCGCATGTCCCCCTTGTATGAATTGAGTGATGTGGCCCTGAATCTGGTGATGGTCATTGGTGCTATTACCGCTTTGTTTATGGGTTTTCTGGGCATCATCCAGAACGACATCAAGCGTGTGGTCGCCTATTCCACACTCTCCCAACTAGGTTACATGACCGTGGCTTTAGGGGCGTCTGCTTACTCTGTGGCAGTGTTTCATCTGATGACCCATGCATTTTTCAAGGCGCTGCTCTTCCTTGGGGCTGGTTCCGTCATCATGGGCATGCACCACAATCAAGATATACGCTGGATGGGGGGGGTGCGTAAATACATGCCCATCACGTGGATCACATCCTTGTTGGGTTCCTTGGCATTGATCGGGACACCGTTCTTCTCTGGCTTCTATTCCAAGGATGAAATCATCATGGCGGTTCACGCAAGCCATCTTCCTGGGGCGGGTTTCGCGTACTTCGCGGTGATGGCTGGGGTTTTTGTCACCGCGTTTTATTCCTTCCGGATGTATTTCCTAGTATTTCACGGTCAGGAGCGTTTTGACCAGAACCCAGACGCACATCACGATGACCATCACGGGCATGACGACCATCACGAACCGCATGAATCTCCTTGGGTGGTCACGGTGCCTCTGGTGTTGTTGGCCATTCCCTCGGTGGTGATCGGTTTCCTGGCTATTGAACCCATGTTATTCGGTGTCTTTTTCAAGGATGCTATTTTTGTTAACGAAGAGGTTCACCAGGCTATCAAGGTCTTGCGTGAGGAGTTTCACGGTCCTGTGGCGTTGGCTTTGCATGGATTCCAGACGGCACCTTTCTGGTTGGCCGCGGCGGGTGTGGCTACAGCCTATTACATGTACATGGTGAATCCGGCGCTTCCAGCTGCGATCAAGTCCGCGTGTGCCCCAATTTATCGACTGCTCGAAAACAAGTACTACATGGATACCTTTAATGAGGCTGTACTTGCGCGTGGAGCTCGACTGCTGGGCACTGGATTGTGGAAGGGTGGTGATCGTGCGTTGATTGATGGCTTGTTTGTCAACGGGTCTTGGAAGCTTGTTGGATGGGTGGCTTCCATCGTTCGCAGGGTTCAGTCCGGTTATCTTTACCACTATGCCTTGGTGATGCTGTTGGGTGTGTTTGTGCTCATGACTTATTTCGTCTGGCTCAACAAGTAATCAAAGGGAATATGACATGGGATTGTTGAGTCTTGCTATCTGGCTGCCGATCGCAGTCGGTCTGGTTCTTCTTGCCTTGGGTCGTGATGATCAGGTCAAAGCGGTACGATGGTTTGCCTTGGTGGGGTCACTGGCTGCCTTCCTGGTCACCTTGCCGCTGTATACCGGTTTTCAGATCGGCACTGCCGAGATGCAGTTTGTTGAGAAATCTATATGGATTGAACGGTTCAATGTGAACTACCACTTGGGTGTCGACGGCATCTCCTTGTGGTTTGTGTTGCTGACTGCGTTCATCAATCTCGTGGTCGTGATTGCAAGCTGGGAATCGATTACCGAACGTGTGAACCAGTACATGGGTGCCTTCCTGATTCTCAGCGGACTCATGATTGGTGTGTTCACCGCGTTGGATGGCATTCTGTTTTATGTGTTCTTCGAGGCCACCTTGATACCGATGTACCTCATCATCGGTATCTGGGGCGGTCCAAACCGCATTTACGCAGCCTTCAAGTTTTTTCTGTACACCTTGTTGGGCTCTCTGCTCATGTTGGTCGCCCTGATCTACCTGTATGTGAAGTCCGGCGGCAGCTTTGATATTCAGACTTGGCACGCCTTGCCCTTGAGTGCAAGTACACAGACAGCGTTGTTCTTCGCGTTTCTGGCAGCGTTTGCCGTCAAGGTGCCTATGTGGCCTGTGCACACTTGGTTGCCTGACGTGCACGTTGAAGCGCCCACAGGTGGGTCTGCTGTGCTGGCGGCGATCATGTTGAAGCTTGGTGCTTACGGTTTTCTGCGCTTCTCCTTGCCCATCGCACCAGATGCTTCTCACGAATGGTCTGGCTTGATGATCGCCCTGTCTTTGGTTGCTGTGGTCTATGTGGGGTTGGTGGCCATGGTTCAGCAGGATATGAAAAAACTTGTCGCCTATTCATCGGTGGCTCACATGGGTTTTGTCACGCTGGGGTTTTTTATTTTTAATGACTTGGGTGTGTCTGGTGGTTTGGTCCAGATGATTGCCCATGGTTTTGTCTCTGGGGCCATGTTCTTGTCGATTGGGGTGCTGTATGACCGTGTTCACTCCCGTGAGATTGCGAGCTACGGGGGTGTCGTAAACACCATGCCCAAGTTTGCTGCGTTTGCCTTGTTTTTCTCGATGGCCAACTGTGGTTTGCCTGGTACCGCTGGGTTTGTGGGTGAGTGGATGGTGATTTTGGGGGCTGTTAAAGCCAATTTCTGGGTCGGACTGGCTGCAGCCTCTGCCCTCATTTTTGGTGCGGCCTACACCTTGTGGATGTTCAAGCGTGTTTACCTGGGCCCTGTGGCTAATGAAAATGTTAAGGCTCTGGTTGACATCGGTTCGCGGGAATTTTTGGTAATGGCTTTGTTGGCTGTTGCTGTGTTGGTCATGGGTATCTATCCCAAACCGTTCACTGATGTGATGGACCCGTCGGTGGCAGCACTGCTGAAACATGTTGCAATTTCCAAACTGAATTGAGTGAGCTTTGACCATGATTGACAAATTCAGCTGGTTTGTTGCACTTCCGGAGATTTTTTTGTTGGCGATGACCTGTGTCATCGCGTTGGTTGATCTAGGAGTCAAATCTCGTCAGCGTACCCTGACCTATGGGTTGACCTTGTTTACCTTGTTGAGTCTGGCAGGTTTGGAGGCTTGGTACGCCAGTGCTCACCCCACCATTTATGGATTTGGCAACATGGTGGTTAGCGATGCCATGGGGAGTTGGTTGAAGTCCTTTTCCGCGTTGGCCATGGCCGTGACATTGGTTTATGCACGTCCCTATGCCATGGACCGTGGCATGTTGCGAGGCGGCGAGTTGTTCACGCTGGCATTGTTCTCATTGCTTGGCATGTTTGTGATGATTTCCGGGAACAACTTCCTGGTTCTCTACATGGGCCTGGAACTGTTGACCCTCTCTGGCTACGCTTTGGTGGCTCTGCGCCGTGATGATGCGACTGCGACAGAAGCCGCCATGAAGTATTTCGTTTTGGGGGCACTGGCTTCAGGCTTCCTCTTGTACGGCATGTCCATGGTGTATGGCGCTACAGGCACATTGGACCTGTCAGAAGTGGTTAAAGCGGTTGCCAGCGGGCAGATCAAGCACCAAGTCTTGGTGTTTGGTTTGGTGTTCCTGGTGGCTGGGCTGGCTTTTAAGCTGGGTGCAGTGCCCTTTCACATGTGGGTGCCTGACGTGTACCAAGGCGCACCTACAGCAGTCACGCTCCTGATCGGTGGTGCTCCCAAGTTGGCAGCTTTTGCCATCACCATGCGTTTGTTGGTCGAAGGTTTGTTGCCCTTGGCAATTGACTGGCAGCAGATGCTGGCTGTTCTGGCCGTGGGCTCACTGTTGGTGGGTAACCTCGCCGCAGTCATGCAAACCAATCTGAAACGCATGCTGGCGTTTTCCACCATTTCGCAGATGGGTTTTGTTTTGTTGGGTTTGATGGCTGGTGTGGTGAACGGTCAACCGGCAGCTGGCGCAAATGCCTACAGCTCGGCGATGTTCTACATGCTTACTTACGTGCTGACCACATTGGGGTCGTTTGGCGTGATCATGCTATTGGCTCGCGAAGGTTTCGAGAGTGAGGATATTGCGGATTTTGCAGGCCTCAATCAACGCAGCCCGTTGTACGCTGGTGTGATGAGCATCTGCTTGTTTTCTTTGGCTGGTATTCCTCCATTGGCGGGTTTCTATGCAAAGTTCGCCGTGTTGCAGGCCTTGATCTCAACGGGCAGCCATGCCTTCCTGTTGCTCAGTATTTTTGCCGTGATCATGTCCTTGATTGGGGCGTTCTATTACATCCGGGTTATCAAGGTCATGTACTTTGATGAACCGACCGATTCCCAAGGCATTCATGCACCAGCAGATGTTCGCGTTGTACTCAGCCTGAACGGTCTTCTGGTCTTGGGTTTAGGTTTGTTCCCTGCGGGGCTCATGGCGCTCTGTGCCCGTGCTGTGGTGCAGACCTTGGGTACCTGAATCTCACGATTGCCCTTGTATGTCTCCTGCTTGGGGTTGGGTTGCATTGGCGGTACTCGCCGCCAATTTCCCCTTCATGTCATCACGTGTGATGGGGATTTGGTCCTTGGCAGTGCCCAAGAGCCTGGCTTGGCGCCTTTTGGAGTTGGGATTTATTTACGCCTTGTTGGTGGCTGTGGGCTTCTGGTATGAAAACCAGATTGGACAAACGGCAGCCCAACGCTGGGAGTTCTACGCCATCACGGCTTGCCTGTTTTTGACCTTTGCATTCCCTGGCTTTGTCGCACGTTACCTACTGCGCAGGACCTCGTAATTTCACGCATCCAGTGTGACAAGTTCTGTACGCGCCATCCTCGTGATTTGTTGGAACGGCCATGAAGGTATTTGACCTGCGATGTGTCTGCTCTCATACGTTTGAGGTTTGGTTCCCATCCCATCAGGCGTATGTGGAGCAACAATTGGCGGGCTTGGTCCATTGTCCGCTCTGTGGGCGAACCGACGTTAGCAAGGTGCCCAGTCCCACGCGCTCCAATTTCGGAAAATCTGTGGCGCAACCGTCTTTGGCGTCACCCGATACAGAAACCAAGCAACTGCAAGAAAAACTGAAACATCTGCGTGCGGCTATTGCGGCCAGCGAAGATGTAGGGGCCGCTTTTGCGGAGGAGGCGAGAGCCATCCACCGTGGGGATGCTCCTGACCGGGGTATACGCGGTACCGCTGACCTGGATTCCGTAAAAGCTTTGCGTGATGAGGGGATCGATGTGCTGCCTCTGCCCCAGCTTCCGGGGGCGAACCAGCGTTTGCACTGAGTTTATTTTCGATGTCTTGCAGTTTCACGTTTTGGGGCTGCAAGATATCCGAGCCATCGCAAAAAAGCCCCTGACTTTTGCAAATCAGGGGCTTTCATATGGTGCCGGAGAGATGAATCGAACACCCGACCTTCTCATTACGAATGAGCTGCTCTACCGACTGAGCTACACCGGCGTTAGCCCATGATTATACCGTGGTGTGATACTGCGTGACGCGGTCTACCTCGTTCTTGGAGCCCAGGATGACACTGACCCGTTCATGCAACTGCTTGGGTTGTATGTCCAGGATGCGCTGGCGGCCGTTCGTGGCGGCGCCGCCGGCCTGTTCTATCAACCACGCCATAGGATTGGCTTCGTACATCAACCGCAGCTTGCCAGGTTTGTTGGGTTCCCGTTTGTCCCAGGGGTACATGAAGATGCCGCCGCGGGTCATGATGCGATGCACATCGGCCACCATGCTGGCAATCCAGCGCATGTTGAAGTCCTTGCCGCGCACACCTTCGCTGCCTTGCAGGCATTCGTCGATGTAGCGCTTCACCGGAGCGTCCCAGTGGCGCATGTTGCTCATGTTGATCGCGAATTCTTTGGTGTCTGCAGGAATGCGAACATTCTCTTCGGTCAGTACAAAAGAGCCTTGTTCGCGGTCCAGCGTGAACATGGCCACCCCGTCACCCACGGTCAGCACCAGGGTGGTTTGGGGACCGTACACGCAATAGCCTGCGGCCACTTGTTGTGCGCCGGCCTGGAGGAAGTCCTGTTCGGTCACACCGTGACTGCCTTCGGGTTTTTTGAGCACGCTGAAAATGGTGCCGATGCTCACATTTACATCGATGTTGCTGGAGCCATCCAGGGGATCAAACAGCAGCAGGTATTCGCCCTGGGGATAGCGGTTGGGCACCAAATAGATGCCGTCCATTTCCTCAGAGGCCATGGCGGCCAGATGGCCACCCCATTCATTGGCCTCGATCAGGACTTCGTTGGCGATGATGTCCAGTTTTTTCTGGACTTCACCTTGTACGTTTTCGCTGCCGGCCGTGCCCAGCACGCCACCCAGTGCGCCCTTGTTGACCGCTTGGCTGATGCTTTTGCAGGACCGGGCCACCACTTCCAGCAACAGCCGCAATTGGGCAGGAATCAGCCCGTCCACCCGTTGTTGTTCGACCAGGTAGCGGGTCAATGAAATGCGTGATGTCATGGGAAACTCCAGGTTTTCATAAATCAGTCGGTCAGTGCGCGTGTCACCACCTCTCGCACATCGTTGCTCAGTTCGGTGCGAGCGGCCACACGCGCCAGGGCTTCGCGGGCGGCATTGCGGTAGGGTTGTGCCAGCTTTTTCCAACGGTCCATTGCACGGGCCAAGCGGGCAGCCACCTGCGGGTTGATGGCATCCAACTCGATCACACGCTCGCTCCAGAACACATAACCCGCCGCATCCAGGCGGTGAAATGCGGCTGGGTTGCCGTTGCAGTAACTGAAGATCAGGCTGCGTGCCCGGTTGGGGTTGCGCAGATGAAAGTCGGGGTGCTGCATCAGTTGCTTCACTTGCGGCAGGATATGTCCTTTGCGGTCCGGTGCACCGGCCTGAAGGGCAAACCACTTGTCCAACACCAGTTCGTCGTCTTGAAAGAGGGCGTGAAAGCGCTGAAGCGCGGGTTCGGCCAGCGCATGTCCGCTGTGGACCAGCGCCAGCAAGGCGTTCAGGCGGTCGGTCATGTTGCCGGCATCTTTGAAGCGCTGATACGCTTTGCCGGGCCACAGGGGCTGACCGTCGGTGTTGGCCGCCAGGCACAATTGCGCCAAGGCCAGACCGGCCAGCGCCCGGCGTCCGCTGGACAGCGGATCGGGGCGGTAGGCGCCCGTGTCGGCATGGGCTTCGTACAGCCGGGCCCAATCCTCGCGCAGCGCCAGGGCCAGGTTCAGCTTCATGGCTTCGCGCACCTCATGCACACGCTGCGGGTCCACCTCGTTCAACTGCTCGGCCATGTAGGTTTCCGAGGGCAAGGTCAGCACCAACTCCTTGAAGGCCGGGTCCAATCCCGGGTCATTGGCGATGCGACGCATGGCGTCCACAAACCCAGGCGCCAGCACTTCGGTGGTCGGCCCTGCATCCGCTGCCAGCAGTTGCAGGGCCTGATTCAGTGCCAGGCGTTGGGCGGCTTCCCAGCGGTTGAACGGGTCGGTGTCAAACTGCAGCAGCGCCAACAGCGCAGCTTCGCTGTAGTCGTAAGACAGACGCACAGGTGCACTGAACCCCCGCAGCAAAGACGGAATAGGCGCCACCGGCACACCGCTGAAGCTCAGGATCAACTCGGGCTGGGTGAGCACGACGGTGAGTCCCTGGCCGTCAGCGGTGGGCTGCAAATCTTCTGCCTGGCCGTCCTCAATGTGTGCCTGGCACGGCAGGGTCTGGCCCTCAGGGCCCACCAAACCCAGGCTGATCGGTATGACGAAGGGCTGCTTGTCCGCTTGTCCTGGTGTGGGCCCGCAGGATTGGCGCAGGCTCAGTCGGTAGATCTGGCTGGCCGCGTCGTAGTGGCCTTCTGCCGTGACGGTGGGGGTGCCCGCCTGGCTGTACCACCGCGTGAAGGCTGATGCATGCCGCGCCAGTGGTGAGTCGGGGTTGGCGTCGACCATGGCCTGCAGGAAGTCGTCACAGGTGACGGCCTGGCCATCATGGCGCGCAAAGTAGAGGGCCATGCCCTGTTTGAAGCCGTCGCGACCGATCAGGGTCTGCATCATCCGCACCACTTCCGCGCCTTTTTCATAGATGGTGACGGTGTAGAAATTGTTGATTTCCAGGTAGCTGTCGGGCCGCACCGGATGCGCCATGGGGCCGGCATCTTCGGGGAACTGTGCGGTGCGCAGGACCCGGACATCTTCAATGCGCTTGACGGCTCGCGCCGAGGGCTCGCCCGCTAGGTCCTGACTGAATTCCTGGTCGCGGAACACGGTCAAGCCTTCTTTCAGCGACAGCTGGAACCAATCTCGGCAGGTCACGCGGTTGCCGGTCCAGTTGTGGAAGTACTCATGGCCCACCACCGATTCAATGTTGGCGTAATCGGTGTCGGTGGCGGTGGCCGGGCTGGCCAAGACGTACTTGGTGTTGAAAATGTTCAAGCCCTTGTTTTCCATGGCGCCCATGTTGAAGTCGCTGGTGGCGACAATCATGAAACGCTCCAGGTCCAGGGGCAGGTTGAACCGAGCCTCGTCCCACGCCAGTGAAGCCATGAGCGAATTCATGGCGTGCTCGGTCTTGTCCAGGTCGCCAGCGCGCACGTACACCTGCAAGAGGTGTTCGGTGCCAGTGCGCGAGAG
>Ga0255278_1000059_pt1 | contig 11704 bp, 7 predicted proteins | sample AtltaT_21_FD_183809 | JGI IMG/M metagenome (GOLD analysis project Ga0255278, IMG submission 183809) | Metatranscriptome of freshwater microbial communities from Altamaha River, Georgia, United States - Atl_Cont_RepC_8d (Metagenome... | ecosystem: Environmental > Aquatic > Freshwater > River...
CTATTATTTTAATAGCAAACTATCAGTTTACTCTTCGGTGGCCGTTGCGGTGCTGTCACTGGCGGAAGCCCGGGCTTCCATCTCAGCGGCTTCTGCTTCGGCAATGGCACGACGTTCGGCCTCGTCCATGGCGTCCTTGGCCTTGCGGGCCTGGTGGTAGGCCATGCCGGTACCGGCCGGGATCAGACGACCCACGATCACGTTTTCCTTCAGACCACGCAACTCGTCGCGCTTGCCCATGATGGCCGCTTCGGTCAGCACGCGCGTGGTTTCCTGGAAGGACGCCGCAGAGATGAAGCTGTCTGTGGACAGGGATGCCTTGGTAATGCCCAACAGCAGGTTGCTGTAGGTGGCGGGCAGCTTGTCCTCGGCGCGCAGGGCGTCGTTGGTGTCCAGCATCTCAGAGCGCTCCACCTGCTCACCCGCGATGTAGGTGGAACCACCGGGGTTCTCCACAACCACACGGCGCAGCATCTGACGCACGATCACCTCAATGTGCTTGTCGTTGATCTTCACACCTTGCAAGCGGTAAACGTCCTGCACTTCATCAACGATGTAGCGAGCCAGCTCTTCCATGCCCAGCAGGCGCAGAATGTCCTGAGGATCGGCCGGGCCGTCGACCACGGATTCACCCTTGTTGACCACCTGGCCTTCGTGCACCAGGATGTTCTTTTCCTTGGGCACCAGTTCTTCCCAGACCTTGCCATCGGGGTCGGTGATCTGCAAGCGAATCTTGCCCTTGGTTTCCTTGCCGAACGACACGGTGCCGGTCAGTTCAGCCAGCACGCCCTTGTCCTTGGGTGAACGGGCTTCGAACAGCTCGGCCACACGGGGCAGACCCCCGGTAATGTCCCGGGTCTTCTGACCTTCAACCGGAATACGGGCCAAGACCTCGCCAGGGCCCACATCCTGGCCGTCGCGCACCTGAATCAGCGCGCCCACCTGGAAGCCGATGGTCACCGAGTGGTCGGTACCAGGGATCTTCACCTCGTGACCGTTGGCGTCGATCAGCTTGACCTGGGGACGCACCACCTTGGCGGCACCACGACGTTTGGGGTCAATCACCACCAGCGTAGACAAACCGGTCACTTCGTCGACCTGCTTGGCCACAGTGAGGCCTTCTTCCACGTTCTCGAATTTCACCTGACCGGCAAACTCGGTGATGATGGGGCGGGTCAGCGGGTCCCAGTTGGCCAGCACGGTGCCCGCCTTGATGGTCTGGTCGGCCTTGATGGTCAAAATCGCACCGTAAGGCACCTTGTGACGCTCACGCTCGCGGCCGTGTTCGTCATGAATGACGATTTCACCGGAGCGGGAAATCACCACCAACTCACCCTTGCTGTTGGTCACATACCGCATCGTGGCGTTGAAGCCAATGATACCGTTGGACTTAGCTTCCACGCTGGACGCAATCGCTGCACGCGACGCCGCACCACCGATGTGGAAGGTCCGCATGGTCAGCTGGGTGCCCGGTTCACCGATGGACTGCGCCGCAATGACGCCCACAGCCTCACCCATGTTCACCAGACCACCTCGACCCAAATCGCGGCCGTAGCACTTGGCACACAGGCCAAAGCGGGTTTCACAGGTCAGCGCTGTACGCACCTTCACCTCGTCCACACCAGCAGCTTCCAGCTCTTCGATCAGGTCTTCGTCCAGCATGGTGCCGGAGGGAATCATGACCGCACGGGTTTCAGGGTGCAGCACATCGTCGGCGGCAGTGCGGCCCAAGATACGGTCGCGCAGGGATTCGATCACTTCACCACCTTCCACGATGGCGCGCATCAGCGTGCCTTCGTGGGTGCCGCAATCGTCTTCTGTCACCACCAAATCCTGGGTCACGTCCACCAGGCGGCGGGTCAGGTAACCCGAGTTGGCCGTCTTCAAGGCCGTGTCCGCCAGACCCTTACGCGCACCGTGGGTGGAAATGAAGTACTGCAACACGTTCAGGCCTTCACGGAAGTTCGCCGTGATGGGGGTTTCGATGATGGAGCCATCTGGCTTGGCCATCAGGCCCCGCATACCGGCCAACTGACGGATCTGGGCGGCGGAACCCCGCGCACCTGAATCGGCCATCATGTAGATGGAGTTGAAGGACTCCTGATCCACTTCCTTGCCATGACGATCGATGGTCTTTTCTTTGCGCAGTTGGTCCATCATCACCTTGGACACGGCGTCACCCGCCTTGCCCCAGATGTCCACCACCTTGTTGTACCGCTCGCCTGCGGTCACCAGACCCGAGACGTACTGCTGCTCGATGTCTTTGACCTCTTTTTCGGACTCTTCGATGATGCGGTACTTCTCTTGCGGCACCAACATGTCGTCAATGGCAATGGAAATCCCGGCGCGGGTGGCCAGGCGGAAGCCGTTTTGCAGCAGCTTGTCCGCAAACACCACGGTTTCCTTCAGACCGCATTTGCGGAAGGACACATTGATGAGCTTGGAGATTTCCTTCTTCTTCAAGGCCTTGTTCATGTGGCTGAACGGCAGGCCCTTGGGCAGGATCTCAGACAACAGGGCACGGCCCACGGTGGTGTCCACCATGGAGGTCGACGGCGTGAACTCACCGGTGTCCTTGTTCTTGGACCACTCGGTCATGCGCACGCTGATCTTGGCAGTCAACTCGACCACACCCGCGTCCAGCGCACGCTGGACTTCCGGCACGTCCGAAAAGATCAAGCCCTCACCCTTGCCGTTGATGCGCTCACGGGTGGTGTAGTACAGGCCCAACACCACGTCTTGAGACGGCACGATGGAGGGTTCACCGTTGGCAGGGAACAGCACGTTGTTGGAGGCCAGCATCAAGGTGCGGGCTTCCATCTGGGCTTCTACCGACAGCGGCACGTGAACGGCCATCTGGTCACCGTCAAAGTCGGCGTTGAAGGCCGAGCAGACCAGGGGGTGCAGCTGAATCGCCTTGCCTTCGATCAGGATGGGCTCAAACGCCTGAATGCCCAAACGGTGCAGCGTAGGCGCCCGGTTCAGCATCACAGGGTGTTCCTTGATGACCTCTTCCAAAATGTCCCACACCACTGGCGTGCCAGCTTCCACTTCCTTCTTGGCCGCCTTGATTGTGGTGGCAATGCCCATGGCTTCCAGGCGCGCAAAGATGAAGGGCTTGAAGAGCTCCAGCGCCATCAGCTTGGGCAGACCGCACTGGTGCAACTTCAGGGTTGGGCCCACGGTAATCACGGAACGACCGGAGTAGTCCACGCGCTTGCCCAGCAAGTTCTGACGGAAACGGCCGCTCTTGCCCTTGATCATGTCGGCCAGAGACTTCAGGGCACGCTTGTTGGCGCCCGTCATGGCCTTGCCGCGACGACCGTTGTCCAGCAGGCTGTCCACGGCTTCCTGCAGCATGCGCTTTTCGTTGCGCGCAATGATTTCAGGGGCCTTGAGTTCCAGCAGACGACGCAGTCGGCTGTTGCGGTTGATCACGCGACGGTACAGATCGTTCAAGTCGGACGTCGCGAAACGGCCACCGTCCAAAGGCACCAGCGGACGCAGGTCTGGCGGCAGCACAGGCAGCACGTCCATCACCATCCACTCAGGCTTGATGCCTGACTTCTTGAAGGCCTCGATAACCTTCAGACGCTTGGCATTTTTCTTGACCTTGACTTCAGAGCCGGTCAGGTCGTTGCGCAGGCGCTCGATTTCGGTGTCGAGTTCGATGCCTTGCAGCAGGTCCTTGATGCCCTCAGCGCCCATCTTGGCAATGAATTCATCGCCGTACTCTTTGCGTTTGGCCTCGTAGTCGTCCTCAGACATGATGCTGAACTTCTTCAGCGGGGTCATGCCAGGGTCGGTCACCACATAGGCTTCGAAGTACAAGACGCGCTCAATGTCGCGCAGCGTCATGTCCAGCACCAAGCCCAGGCGGCTGGGCAGGGACTTCAAGAACCAGATGTGCGCGCAGGGAGCAGCCAGGTCAATGTGGCCCATGCGTTCACGGCGCACCTTGGTCTGGGTCACCTCCACGCCGCACTTTTCGCAGATCACACCGCGGTGCTTGAGGCGCTTGTACTTGCCACACAAGCATTCGTAGTCTTTGATGGGACCAAAAATCTTGGCGCAGAACAGGCCATCCCGCTCGGGCTTGAAGGTGCGGTAGTTGATGGTCTCGGGCTTTTTCACCTCGCCAAAAGACCAGGAACGGATCTTCTCGGGCGAGGCCATGCCAATCTTGATGGCATCGAAATGCTCATCGGGCGTGAACTGCTTGAACAGGTCGAGTAGTGATTTCATTGGACTCTTTCCTTTTCAAAAATTAAGAACGTTCCAGCTCGATGTCGATACCGAGTGAGCGGATTTCCTTGACCAGCACGTTGAAGGACTCGGGCATGCCCGCGTCGATCGAGTGCTCGCCCTTGACGATGTTCTCGTACACCTTGGTGCGGCCCTGCACGTCGTCGGACTTGACAGTGAGCATTTCCTGCAACACGTATGCCGCGCCGTAGGCTTCCAACGCCCAAACTTCCATCTCCCCGAAACGCTGGCCACCAAACTGCGCCTTGCCGCCCAGAGGCTGTTGCGTCACCAAGGAGTACGGCCCGGTGGAACGCGCGTGCATCTTGTCGTCCACCAAGTGGTGCAACTTCAGGAAGTGCATGTAGCCCACGGTGGTGGGGCGCTCGAACTGCTCGCCGGTGCGGCCATCACGCAACCAGGCTTGGGTGCGTGTGGCGGTCAGGCCCTTGGCCTGGGCAATATTGTCTGGATAGGCCAGTTTCAACATCGCCCGGATTTCATTTTCAGAGGCACCATCAAACACAGGGGTGGCAAAGGTGGCGCCCGTGGTCAGGTTACGCGCCATCTCCAGCAGTTCCGCATCCGACAGCACACTCAAGTCTTCCTTGCGGCCAGAAGCGTTGTAGAACTCTTCAAGGTATTTGCGCAAGTCAGCCACTGCGGCTTCGGCCTGCAGCATGCGCTCAATTTGCTGGCCAATGCCCTTGCCGGCCCAGCCCAGATGCACTTCAAGCACCTGACCCACGTTCATCCGCGAGGGCACGCCCAGCGGGTTCAGCACGATATCGCACGGTGTGCCATCGGCCATGTGCGGCATGTCTTCCACGGGCACGATCTTGGAAACCACACCCTTGTTGCCGTGACGGCCGGCCATCTTGTCGCCAGGCTGCAAGCGGCGCTTGACGGCCAGGTACACCTTGACCATCTTAAGCACGCCAGCGGGCAGCTCGTCGCCCTGCGTCAACTTTTTACGCTTCTCTTCAAACGCGAGGTCGAAGCTGTGACGGGTCTGCTCCAGGGAGTTCTTGATCGACTCAAGCTGGGTAGCGATTTCGTCCTCAGCAGGACGAATATCAAACCAGTGGTACTTGTCGACCGCGCTCAGGTAAGCCTTGTCGATCTTGGTGCCCTTGGCCAGCTTTTGAGGGCCGCCGTTGGCCACACGGCCGGTCAGCAGCTTCTCAATACGGTCGAATGCATCGAGTTCCACGATACGCAACTGGTCGTTCAAATCCAGGCGGAAGCGCTTGAGCTCATCGTCGATGATCTGCTGAGCACGCTTGTCACGCTGAATCCCCTCACGGGTGAACACCTGCACATCAATCACGGTGCCGGAGCTGCCCTGATCCACACGCAGTGAGGTGTCCTTCACATCAGACGCCTTCTCACCAAAGATGGCACGCAACAGCTTTTCTTCGGGGGTCAGTGTGGTCTCACCCTTCGGGGTGACCTTGCCCACCAGCACATCACCCGGCTGCACTTCGGCGCCCACATAAATGATGCCGGAGTCATCCAGACGGTTCAGCTGCTGTTCGCTGAGGTTGGGAATATCGCGCGTGATTTCCTCAGAGCCCAGCTTGGTATCCCGAGCCATCACCACCAATTCTTCAATATGGATGGAGGTGTAACGGTCTTCAGCCACCACACGTTCGCTGATCAGGATCGAGTCTTCGAAGTTGTAGCCGTTCCAGGGCATGAAGCCGATCAACATGTTCTGACCGATGGCGATTTCGCCCAGATCGGTGGAGGCGCCGTCGGCAATCACATCACCCTTGGCCAGCTTGTCACCCTTCTTAACGATGGGGCGCTGGTGGATGTTGGTGTTCTGGTTGGAACGCTGGTACTTGATGAGGTTGTAGATGTCCACCCCCACTTCACCCGCCTGCGCTTCCGCGTCATTGACGCGGATCACAATACGCGTGGCGTCCACATAGTCCACCACACCACCGCGGTTGGCCGTGACCACCGTACCGGAGTCCACAGCTGCCACGCGCTCGATGCCCGTACCCACCATGGGTTTTTCAGGACGCAGCACCGGCACCGCCTGACGGGACATGTTGGCGCCCATCAAGGCACGGTTCGCATCATCGTGCTCAAGGAAAGGCACCAGTGACGCGGCCACAGACACAATCTGGGCAGGCGACACGTCCATGTACTGGACACGTTCGGCGCTGACCAGAATCGATTCACCCTTTTCACGGGCAGACACCAGATCACCCGTCAACTTGCCGTCCTTGTCCAGGGTGGCGTTGGCCTGGGCGATCACATATTTGCCTTCTTCGATGGCCGACAGGTAATCGATGTCATTCGTCACCTTGCCATCCACCACACGACGGTAGGGGGTTTCGATGAAGCCGTACTCGTTCAGGCGCGCGTACAGGGCCAACGAGTTGATCAAACCGATGTTCGGGCCTTCAGGCGTTTCAATTGGGCACACACGACCGTAATGGGTCACGTGCACGTCACGCACTTCGAAGCCCGCACGTTCGCGCGTCAACCCCCCCGGGCCCAACGCTGAGACACGGCGCTTGTGCGTGATTTCAGCCAGCGGGTTGGTCTGGTCCATGAACTGAGACAGCTGCGAGGCACCGAAGAACTCCTTGAGCGCTGCAGAAATCGGCTTGCTGTTGATCAGGTCATGTGGCATCAGCGGCTCTTGCTCAGCTTGGCCCAAACGCTCCTTCACAGCCTTCTCGATACGGGCCAGACCCGTGCGGTATTGGTTCTCGGCCAGTTCGCCCACACAACGCACGCGACGGTTGCCCAGGTGGTCAATATCGTCGACTTCACCCCGACCATTGCGCAGATCCACCAAGATCTTCACCACAGCCAGAATGTCTTCGTTGGTCAGGACCATGGGACCTGTGCTTTCGCTGTTCCCAATCTTGGCATTGAATTTCATGCGCCCGACACGAGACAGGTCGTAGGTGTCCGGGTTGTAGAACAGCCGCTGGAACAAAGCCTGCACGGCATCTTCCGTTGGCGGCTCGCCAGGACGCATCATGCGGTAGATGGCCACGCGTGCAGCAAACTCGTCCACCGTTTCATCAACACGCAAAGTTTGGGAAATGTAGGCGCCCTGGTCCAACTCGTTGGTGTACAGGCACTGCAGTTCTTGAATACCTGCCGAACGCAGTTTCTTCAAAAGGGACTCGGTCAACTCTTCGTTGGCCTTGGCCACAATCTCACCCGTGTCACCATCGACGATGTTGCGCGCAACCACACGACCAATCAGGAAGTCTTCCGGCACGCTGATGTGGGTGGTGCCCGACTGCTCCAATTCGCGGGTATGGCGCGCTGTGATGCGCTTGTCCTTGGCCACCACGACCTTGCCCATCTTGTCCGTGATGTCGAACCGCGCCACCTCACCACGCAGGCGCTCGGGCACATACTCCATCAAGGCACCGCTGTCCATCAAACGGAAGTTGTCGTTGACGAAGAAGTTCGCCAGGATGGACTCGGGATTCAGACCTATGGCCTTGAGCAGAATGGTGACCGGCATCTTGCGACGACGGTCAACACGGAAATACAGCAGGTCCTTAGGGTCAAACTCAAAATCGAGCCAGGAACCGCGATAGGGAATGATGCGCGCGGAGAACAACAGCTTGCCCGAGCTGTGGGTCTTGCCTTTGTCGTGTTCAAAAAACACGCCAGGCGAACGGTGCAACTGAGACACGATGACCCGCTCGGTGCCGTTGATGATGAACGAGCCTTTGTCGGTCATCAGGGGCACTTCGCCCATGTAGACCTCTTGCTCCTTGACCTCTTTGACTACCTTGGACTGCGCCGTAGACGACTCACGGTCGTAGATGATCAACTGAACCCGTGCACGCACGGCGGAAGCAAAGGTCAAACCACGGGTCTGGCATTCACGGACATCAAATGCCGGCTTGGCGAGTGTGTATTCAACAAATTTCATCTCCACATAGCCGTTGTGAGAGACGATAGGGAAGGCTGCATCAAAGGCAGCTTGCAGACCTTCTTTGGTACGTTTCTTGGGAGCAACATCAGCTTGCAAAAACGCGGTGTAGGCGTCTTTTTGCATCTGCAACAAATAGGGAACTTCCAGCACGCTGTCGCGGCTGCCGAAACTTTTGCGAATTCGCTTGCGTTCGGTATAGGAATAGGCCATGAGATCTCCGGGCTTGAGGTCTTCAGCGACTGTGGGGCCGGTTTGTACATCCGGCGGCTTGGCCGCTGGCCTCTACCAGCGTTGGCGGACGGCCACGCATTGCACGCGGCCCGAACCAAGGCGTTCTTTGCAGTCGGGATCAAAGAACACGGCCAAAGGGGCGGAGCCACCCCTTTGGCGATGCACTTTGAAGCACGAAAGGCTGGAGGCCTTTGCAGACACTCCAGCCCTTGGGCATCAATGGAATTACTTGAGTTCCACTTTCGCGCCGGCTTCTTCCAGCTTCTTCTTGGCAGCTTCGGCATCAGCCTTGGCAATGCCTTCTTTGACGTTCTTGGGAGCGCCGTCCACCAGATCCTTGGCTTCCTTCAGACCCAGACCGGTGATTTCACGCACGGCCTTGATCACGGACACCTTGTTGGCGCCAGCTTCGGTCAGCACCACGTTGAATTCGGTCTTCTCTTCAGCGGCCGGTGCAGCGGCACCACCAGCTGCAGCAGGAGCAGCCATGGCTGCTGCGCTCACACCAAACTTCTCTTCGATGGCTTTCACCAGATCGTTGAGTTCCATGACCGTCATGCTGTCCAGCGCGGTCAAAAATGCGTCTTTATCGAATGCCATTTTTCAAATTCCTAACAATTGGTTAACAGGTCACTGCGCCATCAGGCGGCAGCGGCTTCCGTTGCTGCGCCTTCGCCTTTTTTGGCCGCCAAGGCACCCAATACCACTGCGGTACGGGAGATTGGCGACTTCAGCAAGCCACACAACTGAGCCAACAGCACTTCCTTCGGAGGAATGCTGGCCAGCTGTTTCACGCCGTTCACGTCCAGGGCCTTCCCTGCAAATGCACCACCACGAATCACCAACTTGTCGTTGGTTTTCGCGAAGTCGGCCACCACTTTAGCGGCGGCCACCGCATCTTCAGAGAAACCATAGATCAGGGGACCAGTCATCTGGTCGGCCACCACCTCAAAGGCAGAGCCTGCAACAGCCCGGCGTGCCAAGGTGTTTTTCAACACACTCAGATTCACCCCTTGGCTGCGAGCATCGCTGCGCAGTTTGGTCATGGCGGCGACCGTGATGCCACGGTACTCCGCGATCACGAGCGTTTGAGCTTTAGCGGCGAGGCTGGTCACTTCAGAAATGACCGCTTCTTTCTCACTGCGATTCAGACTCAAGGTCTACTCCTTCAAAATGCGCCCTTGAGCAGATGCTTCAGGGCGCGCCTTCATGCAGCGACCAACTGTTGAGGAAAATCCATCTTCAGCGGGATCGCCATCTGCGTTGGCGCGTCATGCATTAAGTGTGGCGGACCACACACCAACGGTCTTGGATGGCCTGTTCAAGAAAACCTGAACAGCCCACCAACTGGCATTCCAAACCAAGTTCAGAACACCAAATTCATCACGTTCACGCTGCGATGGTTTGCGTATCCACGCGTACACCGACACCCATGGTGGATGACACAGCGACTTTGCGCAGGTAGACACCCTTGCTGGAAGCAGGCTTGGCCTTGTTCAGTGCATCGATCAATGCAGCCAAGTTACCTTGCAGCTTGTCCAGCTCAAAGGAACGGCGACCAATCGTGGCATGCACGATACCTGCCTTGTCAACCCGGAACTGCACCTGACCCGCCTTGGCGTTCTTGACTGCAGTTGCCACGTCAGGCGTCACAGTACCCACTTTGGGGTTGGGCATCAAACCACGGGGACCCAGAATTTGACCCAAAGTACCAACCACACGCATGGCATCAGGGGCTGCAATCACAACGTCAAAAGGCATGTTGCCAGCCTTGACTTCTGCAGCCAGGTCATCCATACCCACGATGTCAGCACCTGCCGCCTTGGCTTCTTCGGCTTTGGCACCTTGTGCAAACACAGCCACACGCTTGGTTTTGCCGGTGCCGTTGGGCATCACGACCGCACCGCGAACCACTTGGTCCGACTTCTTGGCGTCCACACCCAGTTGAACAGCCACATCGATGGACTCATCGAATTTGGCTGTCGCGGCGTCCTTCACGATGCCCAGCGCATCGGCCAGGGCATACAATTTCATGCTGTCGACCTTGCCTTGCAAGGCTTTTTGCTTCTTGGTCAGCTTGGCCATTTACACGCCCTCCACATTCACACCCATGGAACGGGCAGAACCAGCAATCGTACGAACAGCGGCATCCAGATCAGCTGCTGTCATATCTTTCATTTTGGTTTTGGCAATCTCTTCCAGCTGAGCCCGAGTGATCTTGCCAACCTTGTCGGTATGAGGACGGGAAGAACCCTTGTCCAGCTTGATAGCCTTCTTGATCAAAGTGGTCGCCGGTGGCGTTTTGATGATGAAGGTGAAGCTCTTGTCCGCAAAGGCCGTGATCACCACGGGCAAAGGCAGACCAGGTTCCACACCTTGGGTCTGCGCATTGAATGCCTTGCAGAACTCCATGATGTTCAGGCCACGTTGACCCAACGCAGGACCAATCGGGGGGGATGGGTTGGCTTTACCAGCTGGAACTTGCAGCTTGATGAAGCCGACGATTTTCTTCGCCATGCTTAACTCCTGTCGGGTACGAACGCCTCAAAAGGCTCCCCGCAAACCACAGCTCTTGGATACAACTGCACAGCAGTTTCTGGGGCGAGCCGGAAAACCCCAAGCAGCTCAAGTTTTTTCGACTTGGCTGAACTCCAACTCCACAGGTGTCGCCCGACCGAAAATCGTGACAGAAACCCGCAGCTTGTTTTTCTCGTAGTTAACTTCTTCCACAGACCCATTGAAATCGGTAAACGGCCCCTCTTTAACGCGAACCGTCTCTCCAACCATAAACTCAATCTTGTGACGTGGTTTGTCGGTGCCTTCCTGCATTTGACTCACAATCTTCTGAACTTCTTCCTCAGAGATCGGAGCAGGTCGGTTCTTGGCCCCCCCCACAAAACCCGTCACTTTGTTTGTGTGCTTGACCAAGTGCCAAGTCTCATCGTCCATGACCATTTCAACCAGCACATAGCCCGGAAAAAACCGGCGCTCAGTGGTCCGTTTTTGACCATTCTTGACCTCCACCACCTCTTCAGTCGGCACCAAAATACGGCCGAATTTGTGCTGCATGCCAGCACGCTGAATACGCTCGGTGATGTTTCGTTCGACTGCTTTTTCCATGCCGGAATAAGCATGGACAACATACCAACGAAGATCTGGATTGACAGCTGCACCAGGCATAGTCGTATCGACGATGTTTGTCATTATTTTTTCCAACCCAAAATCAAGTCGTACAACACCCACTCCAGCGTCTTATCGGTCAGCCAAAGAAAAATAGCCATGACAACAACAAAAGCGAACACA
>Ga0255278_1000061_pt1 | contig 11470 bp, 6 predicted proteins | sample AtltaT_21_FD_183809 | JGI IMG/M metagenome (GOLD analysis project Ga0255278, IMG submission 183809) | Metatranscriptome of freshwater microbial communities from Altamaha River, Georgia, United States - Atl_Cont_RepC_8d (Metagenome... | ecosystem: Environmental > Aquatic > Freshwater > River...
ATAAGACTTAAATTATAGCACAACTTAAATCAGCGATTTTGTTCATTTTCTTGGAGGCGCGAGCCGGAGTCGAACCGACCTACACGGATTTGCAATCCGGTGCATAACCGCTTTGCTATCGCGCCTTAACCAAATCACAGCCTGAAAGCCAATCAAACTGCTCATGAAACTGGAGCGGGAAACGAGGCTCGAACTCGCGACCTCAACCTTGGCAAGGTTGCGCTCTACCAACTGAGCTATTCCCGCGTAAGACTTCAATTATAGCATGTTTTCGATATTTTTTTAAATTTCTAAAATTTTCTTGCTGCATCAGCAGCTTCTATCGCACACACACTATCACCGTCAGTGCGTTATTTTACCAGTTTCTTTCACGGGTTCTGGGGTCGAAGGGGCAGAAATCACCGCTTCTTCATCAGTCAAGGGCAGCGGCTGACGCTCCAGGGCTATTTCCAGCACCTTGTCGATCCATCGAACCGGCAAAATCTCCAAGCCCGAAGTCACGTTGGCAGGGATGTCCTGCAGGTCTTTGACATTCTCTTCAGGAATCAGCACGGTACGAATGCCACCTCGCAAGGCTGCCAACAGCTTCTCTTTGAGGCCTCCGATGGCCGTCACTTCACCACGCAGAGTGATTTCACCCGTCATGGCCACATCAGCACGTACAGGAATACCGGTCAGCGCCGACACAAAAGCCGTGGTCATGGCCGCACCAGCACTGGGCCCATCCTTCGGTGTGGCGCCATCGGGCACGTGAATATGAATATCCCGCTTCTCGAACACTTCGTCCTTGATGCCCAGTTGTCGTGCCCGACTGCGCACCACGGTGCGAGCGGCTTCGACGGATTCCTTCATCACATCACCCAAGGAGCCCGTGCGGGTAATGACACCTTTTCCTGGCATGGTAGCGGCCTCGATCGTGAGCAGGTCACCACCAACCTCCGTCCAGGCCAAGCCCACCACTTGCCCCACCTGGTTCTGCTGCTCAGCACGGCCGAAGGTGTACTTGCGCACGCCCAGGAACTCGTGAAGGTTCTCACCCGTGACCATGACCTGCCCGGTCATCTGCTTAAGCTGCAGACCTTTGACCACTTTGCGACAGATTTTGGAGAGTTCACGCTCCAGCGAGCGCACACCGGCTTCGCGGGTGTAGTAACGCACCACATCCCGTACAGCACCCTCGGTCACCACCAATTCACTGTCTTTGACACCATTGTTTTTCATCTGCTTGGGCAACAGATAACGAATCGCGATATTGGTTTTTTCGTCTTCGGTGTAGCCCGAAAGACGGATGACCTCCATACGATCCAACAAGGCCGAAGGAATATTCATCGAGTTGGAGGTGGCCACAAACATCACGTCGCTGAGGTCAAAGTCCACTTCGACATAGTGATCACCAAAGGTGTGGTTTTGCTCAGGGTCCAACACCTCCAACAAGGCACTCGATGGATCTCCTCGGAAATCCGTACCCAACTTATCGATTTCATCCAACAGGAACAAGGGATTTCGCGCGCCTACCTTGGACAGGTTTTGCAGAACCTTGCCCGGCAAGGCACCTATGTAAGTACGACGATGCCCACGAATTTCAGCCTCATCACGCATGCCCCCCAGTGCCATGCGCACATACTTGCGCCCCGTAGCTTTGGCAACCGATTGCCCCAGGGAGGTCTTGCCTACACCCGGAGGACCAACCAGACACAAGATGGGCGCCTTGACCTTGTCCACACGTTGCTGCACGGCAAGGTATTCAAGAATACGGTCCTTGACTTTTTCGAGGCCGAAGTGGTCTTCATTGAGCACCTCTTCAGCGTTGGCCAGATCGTGTTTGATCTTGGTTTTTTTTGCTCCAGGGCAGCGAGGTCAAGACATCAATGTAGTTTCGCACCACCGACGCCTCGGCGGACATAGGTGACATGAGCTTCAATTTTTTGAGCTCGGCATCCGCCTTCTTGCGAGCCTCCTGGGGCATCTTGGCGGCCTTGATCTTTTTCTCGATCTCTTCAATGTCCGCGCCCTCTTCACCCTCGCCCAATTCTTTTTGAATGGCTTTGACCTGCTCGTTCAGATAGAAATCGCGCTGGTTTTTTTCCATCTGGCGCTTGACCCTGCCGCGGATCTTTTTATCCACGTTGAGGATGTCTACTTCGCGCTCAAGCTGCTCGAACAGATTCTCCAAACGCGCCTGCACGCTCGCATGCTCAAGCACAGCCTGTTTGCTTTCCAACTTCAAAGGCAGATGGGCAGCAATAGTGTCGGCGAGGCGACCTGGGTCATCAATGCTGGAGATGGATGTGAGAATTTCCGGAGGAATCTTCTTGTTCAGTTTGACGTACTGATCAAACTGCTGCATCACAGCACGCCGCAGAGCCTCAACCTCGCTGTCGCCATCGGCGACCGCTTCAGGTTCAACAGGTGTCACCACAGCAGAGAAATGCGTTTCCCCCTCTTCGACCTGATTCACCTGTGCACGCTGCAAGCCCTCGACCAACACTTTGACTGTGCCATCGGGCAGCTTGAGCAACTGTAGGATGGTGGATACACACCCCATCTCAAACATGTCGTCAGACGACGGCTCATCTTTGGCGGCGGCTTTCTGGGCTACCAGCATGATGCGGCGGTCCGCTTCCATGGCGGATTCCAGGGCCTTGATGCTTTTGGGTCGCCCGACAAACAGCGGGATCACCATATGGGGAAAAACGACAACGTCCCTCAAGGGCAACAGAGGGAGACCAAGCGGTGTGGCAGGCAATGGGGTATGGCCAGACATGACGATCCTCAGAATGGGCTTGGTGAATAGGTGGATGGTCGCCCGCCATTTTCAACCTGTCTCAAGGGAAACAGGCAAAAAAATGGCGCCATCCCAAATGCAGCAGACGGCCTGGGGCCTGATCAGGCGGATTTGGCAGCTTCCTGGTAGACCAACAAAGGAGGCTTGCCTTCTTCGATCGTGGCTTCATCAACCACCACCTTGTCCACATTGGCTGTGTTGGGCAGCTCGAACATGGTGTCAGTTAAAGCCTGCTCAAGAATGGAACGCAGTCCCCGGGCACCGGTTTTTCGAGCCAGCGCCCGGCGGGCAATTGCTTTCAAAGCCGAAGGTCGCAACTCCAAAGTCACCCCCTCCATGGAAAACAGTTTGCTGTACTGTTTGAGAAGCGCATTCTTGGGCTCGGTCAGGATCTGAACCAAGGCTTCTTCGGTAAGTTCGGCCAATGTGGTGACCACAGGCATGCGGCCCACCAACTCGGGAATCAAACCAAACTTGATCAAATCCTCGGGCTCCACGTCCTTGAACACATCGGTCAAGCTGCGTTGCTGCTTGCTGCGCACGGCAGCACCAAACCCAATGCCCGAGGCTTCTGTCCGGTTTTCGATCACTTTTTCCAGGCCTGCGAAGGCCCCACCACAAATGAAAAGAATGTTGGTGGTATCGACCTGCACAAAATCCTGGTTGGGATGTTTGCGCCCGCCTTGCGGCGGCACGCTCGCCATGGTGCCTTCAATCAGCTTGAGCAGGGCCTGCTGGACACCTTCGCCCGACACATCTCGGGTGATCGAAGGGTTGTCAGATTTACGTGAAATCTTGTCGATTTCATCAATGTAAACAATGCCCCGCTGTGCCCGCTCAATGTCATAGCTGCAGTTCTGGAGCAATTTCTGAATGATGTTTTCAACGTCTTCGCCCACATAGCCGGCTTCGGTCAGTGTGGTGGCATCGGCCATCACAAAGGGTACATCCATCATGCGTGCGAGTGTCTGGGCCAACAAGGTTTTGCCCGAGCCTGTCGGACCAATCAGCAAAATATTGCTTTTGGCCAGCTCCACATCGTCCTTTTTTGCATGATCCTTGTGACGCAGGCGTTTGTAGTGGTTGTAAACCGCCACGGCCAGGGATCGTTTGGCGGCTTCCTGCCCGATCACATAGTTGTCAAGATTGGTCTTGATCTCCATGGGGGTCGGCAGTTCGGACTTGGCATCCGCCACCAAATCGGTGTTCGGCAGTTCGTCGCGAATGATGTCATTGCACAGGTCAATGCATTCATCACAAATGAACACCGAGGGACCTGCAATCAGCTTCTTGACCTCGTGCTGGCTTTTTCCGCAGAACGAACAGTACAAGGCCTTTTCGCTGCTTGTGCCTTTTTTGTCAGCCATGGGGCAACACCTATGTATGAATACGCAAGAAAACCAGCGTGACCCAGTTTTTCAAACCTAACGGGGCCAACGCTGTAATGGGCCTAGAGCCCCGTCAGGCGCGCTTGGCGATCACCTGATCCACCAGGCCATACTCTTTGGCTTCTTCGGCAGACAGGTAGTAATCGCGCTCTGTATCACGCTCGATTTTCTCCAGCGGCTGCCCAGTTCTCTCCGCCAGGATGCGGTTGAGCTGCTCACGCGTCTTGAGAATTTCACGGGCGTGGATTTCAATTTCTGTCGCCTGCCCTTGGGTTCCTCCCAGGGGTTGGTGGATCATGACTTTGGAGTTGGGCAGTGAAAACCGCTTGCCCTTGGCACCAGCAGCCAGAAGAAAAGCACCCATGCTCGCCGCCATGCCTGTGCACAACGTGGACACATCCGGCTTGATAAAGTTCATGGTGTCGTAAATCGCCATACCCGCGCTGACCGATCCACCAGGCGAGTTGATGTAAAACGAAATGTCCTTATCGGGATTTTCGCTTTCCAGAAACAACAACTGAGCGACCACCAGGTTGGCCGTCTGATCGTTCACCGGGCCCACCAGAAAAATCACCCGTTCTTTCAACAAACGGGAATAGATGTCATAGGACCGCTCACCACGGCCAGACTGCTCGATGACCATGGGGATCATGCCCAGTCCCTGAATATCCAGTGCGCTCATATTTACTCCACAGAGATTCGATACTGTACCCAAAATGACATGGGGCCTGTGCCCAGGACTGCAAGCCCCGCACAAGCCCCAGTGATCAGAGACAACTGAAAAAAATCAGGCCTGGCCCATCAAGTCATCAAAGGAGATCGCCTTGTCGGTGACCTGGGCTTTGCTCAAAACAAACTCAGTCACATTGTTTTCGATGACGATGGCCTCGACCTCGGCCATACGGCGGTTGTCACCGAAGTACCACCGCACCACGTCCTCGGGTTGTTCGTAGCTGGCAGCCAGTTCTTCCACATGGGTTTTGAGTTGCTCGGGCGTGGCATGCAGCTCATTGGCACGCACCAACTCAGCCACCACCAACCCCAGACGCACGCGGCGCTCAGCTTGGGCACGGAAGAGGTCTTCAGGGATAGGTGCCTTGTCGGCGTCCTTGATCCCACGTTGCTTGAGATCAGCGCGGGCATTTTCCACCAGACGCTCGATCTCGGACTGCACGCTGGCATTCGGCAAATCCAACTCGGCCACAGCCACCAGAGCATCCATCACGGCTTGCTTGTTGCGGGCTTGAACACGGAACTTGACTTCGCGCTCAAGGTTTTTCTTGATGTCAGCGCGCAGGGCTTCCACAGTACCTTCGGCAATGCCCAAAGACTTGGCCAGGGCATCATCCACCTCAGGCATGCTGGCCGCTTCCACCTTGTTCAAGGTGACCATGAAGTCGGCGGTTTTGCCTGCGACATCCTTGCCGTGATAGTCCTCAGGGAAGGCCAAGGGGAAGGTTTTGCTTTCGCCCGCCTTCATGCCACGCACGGCGTCTTCGAATTCCTTGAGCATCTGGCCTTCGCCCACCAGGTACTGGAAGCCTTCGGCCTTGCCGCCCTGGAAGGGTTCCCCGTCGATCTTGCCTTCAAAATCCACCGTCACACGGTCGCCGTCCTGGGCTGCGTCGCCCTGGGCACGCTGGGCAAAGGTGCGGCGCTGCTTGCGCAGGATGTCCAGGGTGCGGTCGATGGCGGCATCGGTCACCTCGGCAGCAACCTTTTCCACAGTGGCGGCACCCAGATCACCAATCTTGACGTCAGGGAAAACTTCAAAAACAGCGTCGAAGGCCAGTTCGCCTTCAGCTGCGCCTTCTTTTTCGGTGATGCGGGGCTGGCCTGCCACACGCAACTGGGCCTCACTGGCAGCGGCAGCGAATGCCTCACCCACCTTGTCGTTCATGACTTCGTAGTGCACCGAGTAGCCATAACGCTGGGCCACCACGTTCATCGGCACCTTGCCAGGACGGAAACCGTCCATCTTGACCTGGCGTGCCAGCTTCTTCAGGCGAGCATCCACTTCGCCCTTGATGGCATCCAAGGGCAGCGTCAGCGTCATCTTGCGCTCGAGCTTTTCAAGAGTTTCAACAGTCACGGCCATGTGTGTTTCCTATCAAAAAGGAGGAGTGCGCGTTCCGCTTCGCGAGAACACGACACCCAAGTGATTCATGCGTTTGAACGAATCCAATCGCCTGGTGCGCGGGGGGGGACTCGAACCCCCACACCATTGCTGGCGTCAGGACCTAAACCTGGTGCGTCTACCAATTTCGCCACCCGCGCAGGCTTAAAAACTAAAGCAGCGTTACCAGTTGCCTGTTCACGCTGCGTCGAAATCGGTCAACCTGTGATTTTAACCTCAGTCAACCCCCTGCCCTGCGCAAGACCGGGGCCGCAAGGTTAAATCCGGGAAAACCCGCATCATGCCTCGCGTTTGACCCGGAACCAGGCCGCGTACATCGCGGGCAAGGCCAACAAAGTCAGCACTGTGGCCACAATCAACCCCCCCATGATGGCCACCGCCATCGGGCCCCAAAACACACTGCGCGACAGCGGGATCATGGCCAGCACGGCAGCGGCAGCCGTCAACACGATGGGACGCAGGCGGCGTACGGCAGACTCGACCACAGCCTCCCAAGCGGGAATGCCTCGGGCGCGGTCCTGTTCGATCTGGTCGATCAAGATGACCGAATTGCGCTGGATCATGCCCATGAGGGCGATCACACCCAACAAGGCCACAAAACCAAACGGGCGATTCAAGACCAGCAAGGCCGCAGCCACACCCGCAATCCCCAGCGGCCCCGTCAGGAAGACCAGCATGGCGCGACTGAAGCTGTGCAACTGCAGCATGAGCAGGGTGAAGGTGATGAACAGCATCACAGGCAAACCGGCCGCGATCGACGCCGAGCCCTTGCTGCTTTCTTCCACAGCACCCGCCACCTCAATGCGGTAACCCTGATGACCTGCCTGCTTCCACTGCGTCTCCAGCGCCTTGAGCTCGGGCATCAGCTGCTGGGTCACCGTGGCTCCTTGCAGCCCCTCGACGATGTCACTTTGCACCGTGATGGCAAAGCTGCGCCCCTCGCGCCACATCACCCCCGGCTCCCAGGTGAAAGTGGGCTTGGCGATCTGGGTCAACGGAATGGAGCGGCCGCTGGCCGTAGGCAGGTAGGCATTGCCCAGGTCAGAAATGGCGTCACGCTCGTCCTTGGGCTGGCGCAACACGATGTCAATCAGTTTGTCGCCTTCGCGGAACTGACCCACGGTGGTACCGCTCAGGATGGTCTTGGACGCCTGAGCAATGGCTTGGCTGGTCACCCCCAGGCTGCGCGCCTTGGCTTGGTCAACCTCCAGACGCAGCACCTTGACCGATTCGTTCCAGTTGTCGTTCACCCCCCGGGTGTTGGTGTTCTTGCGCAGGATGGCCTTGACCTCGTCGGCCCGCTCGCGCAGTTCGGCCGGATCATTGCCCACCACACGGAACTGCACGGGGTACGGCACAGGCGGGCCGTTGGGCAAGAGCTTCACACGACCACGAACCTCAGGAAACTCCTCGGCCAACAGCGCGGGCAACCGCTTGCGCAGCGATTCGCGCAGGGGCAGACTTTCAGGCACCACGATCAACTGCGACACGTTGGTTTGGGGGAACACCTGGTCCAGAGGCAGGTAGAACCGCGGCACACCCGAACCAATCCAGGTCGTCACGGTCAACACACCGGGCTCACGCATCATGCGCTGCTCCACACGGCGGGCTACGGCCTCATTGGCCTCGAAGGTGGTGCCTTCGGGCGACCAAATATCAATCAGGATTTCGGGCCGGCTCGAATCCGGGAAAAACTGCTGCTGCACCTTGCCCATGCCCACAATGCCCAGCGCAAAGGTCAGCACGGTGGCCCCAATGGTGATCCAGCGATGCTGCACACACCAATTCACCAGGCGGCGAAAACCGTTGTAGAACGGGGTGTCAAACATCTCATGCGGGCTGTCCATGTCCACGGCGTCAGGCTGGGACGCCGGATGGGCATGGGGCTTGACCTTGAGCAACAGGGTGCCCAGGTAGGGCACAAAGTAAACCGAGACAAACCAGCTGAGCACCAGCGCAATCACCGTCACGGCAAAAATCGCGAAGGTGTATTCCCCGGTGGACGACTTGGCCAGACCAATGGGCAGAAAGCCGGCGGCCGTGATCAAAGTGCCGGTGAGCATGGGCATGGCCGTGACTTCGTAGGCAAAGGTGGCCGCGCGCACCTTGTCATAGCCCTCTTCCATTTTTCGCACCATCATCTCCACAGCGATGATGGCGTCGTCCACCAGCAGCCCCAGGGCGATGATCAGGGACCCCAAGGAAATCTTGTGCAGGCCGATGCCCCAGTACCACATCGCCAGGAAAGTGACGGCCAGCACCAGGGGGATGGTGATGCCCACCACCAACCCGGGCCGGATGTCCACATACCAGCCAAAGCGCCCACCTTTGTGCAGGCCCAGAGCAACAAAACTCACGGCCAAGACAATCACCACGGCCTCGATGAGCACACGCACAAACTCACCCACGGAGCTGGACACCGCCTTGGGCTGGTCCTGCACCTGCCCAAGTTTCACGCCCACGGGCAAGCTTCGTTCAATCTGGGCCGTGGCCGCCTTGAGCGCCTTGCCCAGCACGATGATGTCGCCCCCCTTGGTCATGGAGACCCCCAGGGCAATCACTTCACGCCCCTGGTGGTGGACCTTGACCCCGGATGGCTCCACGTAGCCGCGGCGAATTTCCGCAATGTCCCCCAGGCGGATCTGGGCGCCTGAGACCCCGCGAATGGGCATGGCACGCAGATCATCCACGGCCGTGAACTGACCGCCCACACGCACCTGCACCATGTCACCCGGCGTCTGAATCACCCCGGCCGATTCCACCGCGTTCTGCTGCCCCAATTGGGCGAGCACGGCATTCATGTCCAAACCCAACTGGGCCAGGCGCTTCTGGGAGATTTCGATGTAGAGCTTCTCATCCTGCGCGCCGAAGAGTTCCACCTTGGCCACATCGGACACGCGCAGCAGCTGTTGGCGCACCTCGTCGGCAAAGGTCTTGAGCTCGGCATAGGTGTAGCCATCGGCTTCCAGCGCATAAATCACGCCGTACACATCACCAAAGTCATCGTTGAAAAAGGGCCCCTGGATGCCCTGCGGCAGGGTGAAGCGCATGTCACCCACCTTTTTACGCACCGTGTACCAGACATTGGCCACATCCCCGGGTTTGGAAGAATCCTTGATCTGGAAAATGATCTGCGATTCACCCGGCTTGCTGTAGCTGCGGATCTTGTCGGCGTAGGGCACTTCCTGCAGCGTGCGCTCAATCTTGTCCGTCACCTGCTCAGCCACCTGCTGGGCGGTGGCACCCGGCCAGTAGGTGCGCACCACCATGGCCCGGAAGGTGAATGGCGGGTCCTCATCTTGCCCCAATTGAAAGTAGGCTGCAAAGCCCAGCAGCATGAGCACAACCATCAGATAGCGCGTGAGCGCCGCATGGTCCAGCGCCCAGCGCGAGAGGTTGAAGGATTGTGAAGTGTTGGCGTCTTTCATGCCCACCTCACTGCGCCGCAGAGTTGGCAGATGCTACTGAATTAATAGCATTAGATGCACCTACAGCAAGGGGTACGGCCCCTTTTTCTTTGAAAACCATGACTTTTTGCCCCGGGGTAAGCACATGCACCCCGGCGGTGACCACCTGAACGCCGGGGGCCAAACCAGCGGCAATCACGGCCTCGTTGCCATCGGCGGTGGCCACAGTCACGGCTTGCGACTTGACGGTCATGCTGGCGGTGTCCAGCACCCAGACGGCCGTGCCCTTGCCTTCCTGACGCAAGGCCGTGGTCGGCAGCTTGATGACCTGGGTGGCCGGGGCGGCGCCCGGCTGCGTCACGTACACCGTGCTGCCCAGGGCCGGCATGTCGGACGCCACACCCTCCAGCGCCAGTTTGACGCTGAAGGTGCGGGTCACCGGATCGGCACTGGCGGCAATTTCACGAATCCGGCCCTTCAGACCATTCTGGCTGGCCCAGACGCGCACAGGCAGCTCCTGCCCCACACGCAGTAGGGCCACCTTGTCCTCGGGCACGGCAAACACCACGTCTCGCACACCGTCTTGCGCCAGGCGCACCACCGGCGTGCCAGCCGCCACCACCTGGCCCACTTCGGCATCCAGACCCGTCACCACACCAGCGGCATCCGCCACCAGGCGGGTGTAGCTGGCCTGATTGCCCTGCGCGGTCAATTGCGCCTGCGCCTGCTCCAACTGGGCTTGGGCCGCCTTAAGGGTTGTGTCGCGCCGCTCCAGTTCTGCCGCGCTGATGAAGTTCTGATCGCGCAAATCCTTGAAGCGTTTGTAGTCGGCTGCGGCCAGGTCACGTTGGGTCTGGGCTGCGGCCACTTGGGCACGAGCGGCATCAGCCGCCAACCGGTAATCCTGCGGGTCCAGCTGCGCGAGCACTTGCCCAGCCTTCACACGTTGCCCCACTTCAACAGAACGGCTGACCAGCTTGCCCGCCACACGAAAGCCCAGACGCGATTCCACGCGGGGACGCACCTCGGCAGCAAACTCATGGGTCGATTCAAAAGCGGCAGCCCCCACGGTCATGACCTTGACCGCACGAACGGGCTCTTCAGCCACAGGAGGGGGCGAGCAGGCAGCCAGCAAGGCCGCAGCCAACAGGCTCAGGCCCAGGGTCAAGGGCCGGCGAGACAACCGGAGAGGATGAGTCAGGTTCATGGCGGGGAGCGGGTGAGACAATGGAAACAGCCAGCCCGGTCACGCTCCTGTGGGGGCGTTCCGCACCGTTACTGACTGACTGGTTAGTAATCTAGGTGAATTGTTGAGCCTTGTCAATGCAACACCGTGAACTCCGTCGAGCACTACGAAAACTTCCCTGTCGCTTCCTGGCTGTGCCCTCCGGCCCTGCGTCCCCCTATTGCGGCCATCTACCACTTTGCCCGCACGGCCGATGACATCGCTGACGAAGGCCATGCCTCAGGCGAGGAGCGGCACCGTCAACTGGCGCTGTACCGCCAGATGCTGCTCATGGCCACCGAGCACCCGCTGGGCCCCCTGCCCGACCACCCCTGGCCCCAAGTGTTTGGCCCCCTGCAGCGCATGATGGTGCTGCATGACCTGCCCCTGGCGCCACTCGTGCATTTGCTGGATGCTTTCGAGCAGGACATCACTTACACCGAACACGGTCTGGTGCATGCCGACACAGCCAGCCTGATGGCCTACTGCACCCGCTCGGCCAACCCGGTGGGTCGCTTGCTGCTGCAC
>Ga0255278_1000062_pt1 | contig 11414 bp, 6 predicted proteins | sample AtltaT_21_FD_183809 | JGI IMG/M metagenome (GOLD analysis project Ga0255278, IMG submission 183809) | Metatranscriptome of freshwater microbial communities from Altamaha River, Georgia, United States - Atl_Cont_RepC_8d (Metagenome... | ecosystem: Environmental > Aquatic > Freshwater > River...
GAAACCGGCGAGGTCTGCATCCGCGCTGCCAATGTCATGCGTGGCTACTGGAACGCACAGGGCACCCCAGGCGTTGGCCTGCAGGATGGCTGGTTCCATTCGGGCGACCTGGCACAATGCGGCGAGGACGGCTGCATCACCATCGTCGGCCGGAGCAAGGACATGATCATCTCGGGTGGCGAGAACATCTACCCGGCCGAAATCGAAAACATTCTGGTCACCTTGCCGGGTGTGGCCGAATGCGCCGTGGTGGGCTTGCCCGACGCACGCTGGGGTGAAGTGCCTGTGGCAGTGCTGGTACGAGTGGCCAGTGCGACCGGGCAGGCCCTGAGCCAGAGCAGTGTGCTGACCCATCTCCAGGAGCGCATTGCCCGCTTCAAGTTGCCGCGCCGCGTGCTGTTCATGGACAGCCTGCCCAAGAGCGCCCTGGGCAAAGTGCAAAAAGCCCAGCTGCAAGCCCAGCTTCAGGAAACGTGACATGACGCACTGGCAAGACCCGAGGCTCCTCAGAAAACCTTGAAGTCACAGTATGGAAAAGCGCAGGTAGCGTGGCGCGAGGCATTGGAGGCGCGGGCCGGAGTCGAACCGACCTACACGGATTTGCAATCCGGTGCATAACCGCTTTGCTACCGCGCCGTATTCAGAGAAAAAGGGAAGCAACGGCTTCCCTTTATGCATTTGGAATATGCGAACGCACTTCCGGAAACTGGAGCGGGAAACGAGGCTCGAACTCGCGACCTCAACCTTGGCAAGGTTGCGCTCTACCAACTGAGCTATTCCCGCGTAAGCCTTGCATTATAGCTCAGCATTCAGTGCTTGACGGCACCCGTATCCGAAGTTTTTACAGCTGCAGCGGCCGTCAGCGACGCCTGGATTTCTTCCTCGCTCAGTGGCACCGGCTTGGACTCGAGCGCAATGTCGAGCACCTGGTCGATCCACTTGACCGGCACGATTTCCAGGCCGTTCTTCACATTGTCGGGGATCTCCTGCAGATCCTTGACATTGTCTTCAGGGATCAGTGCTGTCTTGATGCCGCCGCGCAGCGCTGCCAGAAGTTTTTCCTTGAGGCCACCAATCGCAGTCACTTCACCGCGCAGCGTGATCTCGCCGGTCATGGCCACATCCGCACGAACCGGGATGCCGGTCATGGCAGAGACCATCGCGGTCGTCATCGCGATGCCGGCACTCGGACCGTCCTTGGGCGTAGCACCATCGGGCACGTGGATGTGCAGATCCTTCTTCTCGAACGTCTCATCCTTGATGCCCAGGGCATGTGCGCGGCTGCGCACCACCGTACGGGCCGCCTCGACCGATTCCTTCATCACATCGCCCAGTGAGCCGGTTCGGGTGATGGCACCCTTGCCGGGCATGAGCGCGCTCTCGATGGTCAGCAGATCACCGCCCACCTCGGTCCAGGCCAGACCCACGACCTGGCCCACCTGGTTCTTCTGCTCGGCACGCCCGTAGTTGAATTTGCGCACACCCAGGAAATCATTGAGGTTCTCAGCCGTCACCTGCACCTGAGGCTGCATTTGCTTGAGCAACAGACCCTTGACGACCTTGCGGCAAATCTTGGAGAGCTCGCGCTCCAGTGAGCGGACACCGGCTTCGCGCGTGTAGTAACGCACGATGTCACGAATGGCGTCTTCGCTGACGGCCAGCTCGTCGGTCTTGATGCCGTTGTTTTCCATCTGCTTGGGCAGCAGGTAACGCATGGCGATGTTGGTCTTCTCGTCCTCGGTGTAACCGGACAAGCGAATGACTTCCATGCGGTCGAGCAAGGCTGGCGGGATGTTCATCGAATTCGAGGTCGCCACGAACATCACATCACTCAGATCGAAATCGACCTCAACATAGTGATCGCCAAAGGTGTGGTTCTGCTCGGGGTCCAGCACTTCCAGCAGTGCACTTGAAGGATCGCCGCGGAAGTCCATGCCCAGCTTGTCGATTTCGTCCAGCAGGAACAGCGGGTTGCGGGTGCCCACCTTGTTCAGGCTCTGCAGCACCTTGCCCGGCATGGCGCCAATGTAGGTGCGGCGATGACCACGGATCTCGGCCTCATCGCGCATGCCGCCCAGCGCCATGCGCACATACTTGCGACCGGTGGCCTTGGCAATGCTCTGCCCCAGCGAGGTCTTGCCCACGCCCGGCGGGCCGACCAGGCACAAGATCGGCGCCTTGACCTTGTCCACGCGCTGCTGCACCGCGAGGTATTCGAGGATGCGGTCCTTGACCTTGTCCAGACCGAAATGGTCCTGGTTGAGCACGGTTTCGGCATTCGCCAGATCGTGCTTGATCTTGGTTTTCTTGCTCCAGGGCAGACCTGTGAGCACGTCGATATAGTTGCGCACCACAGTGGCTTCTGCCGACATGGGCGACATCAGCTTGAGCTTCTTGAGCTCAGCCTCGGCCTTCTTGCGGGCCTCAGCGGGCATCTTGGCGGCCTTGATCTTCTTTTCAATCTCTTCGATGTCCGCGCCTTCTTCGCCCTCGCCCAGTTCTTTCTGGATGGCCTTGACCTGTTCGTTGAGGTAGAAGTCGCGCTGGTTCTTCTCCATCTGGCGCTTGACGCGGCTGCGAATGCGCTTGTCAACGTTGAGGATATCCACCTCACGCTCGAGCTGCGCAAACAGGTTTTCCAGACGCTCCTTGACAGATGCCAGGTCGAGCACGGCCTGCTTGTTCTCCAGCTTGAGCGGCAGGTGGGCTGCGATCGTATCGGCCAGGCGCCCTGGATCATCGATGCTGGAAATCGAGGTCAGGATCTCGGGGGGAATCTTCTTGTTCAGCTTGACGTACTGGTCAAACTGCTGCATGACGGCACGACGCAGGGCCTCGATCTCGCTGGCGTCACCACTGGCCTGCTCAGCGGAAGGGTCAACCGGCGTCACACTGGCCACAAAATGGGCTTCCCCATCCGTGATCTGCTGCACATGTGCACGCTGCTGACCTTCGACCAGCACCTTCACGGTGCCATCGGGCAATTTCAACATCTGCAGGATGGTGGAAACGCAGCCGACTTCGAACATATCACCGGCGTCAGGCTCGTCCTTGGCAGCGGTTTTCTGAGCCACCAGCATGATGCGGCGGTCAGTGGACATGGCCGATTCAAGCGCCTTGATGCTTTTGGGCCGCCCCACAAACAGGGGGATGACCATGTGGGGGAAGACCACCACATCGCGCAATGGCAGCATGGGCAGGTCGATCGGGGTGGAAGGCAAAGGTGTGTGTCCGGACATGGTGTTCCCTCAGGGTTTCATGCACATATCGACCCGAAAACTCTGATTTCAACCCATCATTACAGAGGGGTATTCAGCAGAGCACCAGGCATGCCTCAGGCCTGCTTGGCCGATTCGCGGTAAACAAGCAGCGGCGCCTTGTTTTCTTCGATGGTGGACTCATCGACCACCACTTTCTCAACATTGCTGAGATTGGGCAAGTCGAACATGGTGTCGATCAAGGCCTGCTCCAGGATGGAGCGCAGGCCACGGGCACCCGTCTTGCGGGCAATCGCCTTGCGGGCGATGGCGTGCAGGGCATTGCCGCGCACCTCCAGTTCGACACCTTCCATGGCCAGCAGTTTGGAAAACTGTTTGACCACCGCATTTTTAGGCTCGGTCAGGATCTGTACCAGCGCGTCTTCGTTCAGTTCGGCCAGGGTGGCCACCACAGGCAAGCGGCCCACCAATTCGGGGATCAGACCGTACTTGATCAGGTCCTCGGGCTCTACCTCGTTGAACATCTCGGTCAGCGAACGCTGCTTCTTGCTCTTGACGGTGGCGCCAAAGCCGATGCCACCGGCTTCGGTGCGGTTTTCAATGACTTTCTCGAGACCAGCAAAGGCACCGCCGCAGATGAACAGGATGTTGGTCGTGTCGATCTGCAGGAAGTCCTGGTTGGGGTGCTTGCGGCCGCCCTGCGGCGGCACGCTGGCCATGGTGCCTTCAACCAGCTTGAGCAGGGCCTGCTGCACGCCCTCACCCGAGACGTCACGGGTGATGGACGGGTTGTCGGACTTGCGGGTGATCTTGTCGATTTCGTCGATGTAGACGATGCCGCGCTGCGCGCGCTCCACGTCGTAGTTGCAGGACTGCAGCAGCTTGGCGACGATGTTCTCGACGTCCTCGCCCACGTAGCCCGCCTCGGTCAACGTGGTCGCATCGGCCATCACGAAAGGCACATCCAGCATGCGGGCCATGGTCTGGGCCAGCAGGGTCTTGCCCGAACCGGTCGGGCCGATCAGCAGGATATTGCTCTTGGCCAGTTCGACCTCGTCCTTGCTGGCGGTGTCCTTGTGGCGCAGGCGTTTGTAGTGGTTGTAGACCGCTACCGCGAGGCTGCGCTTGGCTTTTTCCTGGCCGATGACGTAGTTGTCCAGATTGGCCTTGAGTTCGGCCGGCGTAGGCAGACCATCGCGGCTGGCCAGACCGGGTTCGCCCTGCGCGACCTCATCGCGGATGATGTCATTGCACAGGTCAATGCATTCATCGCAAATGAACACCGAAGGTCCTGCAATCAGCTTCTTGACCTCGTGCTGACTCTTGCCGCAGAAAGAGCAGTAGAGGTTTTTTTCGGTGCTGGAGCCTTTTTTGTCGGGCATGAAATCGCCTTGAAATCGGGGATGCGTCAATGATAACGAAAGAAAAACGGCGTTGACCGCGGCCGGTCAACGCCGTTCCGGATAAAAAAACCGTATCAGGGTCGCTTGGCAATCACCTGATCGACCAGACCGTAGTCCTTGGCCTCGGTCGCAGACAGGTAATAGTCTCGCTCGGTGTCGTTTTCAATACGGTCCAGCGGCTGACCCGTGTTCTCGGCCAGAATCTTGTTCAGTTGCTCGCGCGTCTTGATGATTTCGCGGGCAGCGATTTCGATTTCGGTGGCCTGACCACGCGCACCACCCAGCGGCTGGTGGATCATGACCTTGGAGTTGGGCAGCGAAAAACGTTTGCCCTTGGCACCCGATGACAGCAGGAAAGCGCCCATGCTGGCCGCCATGCCCATGCACAGTGTCGACACATCGGGCTTGATGAAATTCATCGTGTCATAGATCGCCATTCCGGCACTGACGGAACCGCCGGGCGAGTTGATGTAGAGGGAGACTTCCTTTTCCGGGTTTTCGCTCTCCAGGAACAGAAGCTGGGCGATCACCAGATTGGCCATGTGGTCATTGACCTCACCAACCAGAAACACCACCCGCTCCTTGAGCAGGCGGGAGTAGATGTCATAGGCACGCTCGCCGCGGCCCGAGGTTTCAATCACCATGGGGACCATGCCCAGGGCTTGTGTTTCCAATGCGCTCATGTCAACTCCGTTGTACAGCGGCTACTTTAACCCGTTTGGGTCAGGCTACAGCAACATGGGGCTTGTTGCGCGAACAACAAGCCCCATGCGCGAAAGGTCAGAAAAGGATCACTGACCCATCAGTTCTTCAAAAGAGATAGCCTTCTCGGTCACCTTGGCCTTGGACAAGACGAACTCGGCCACATTGCTCTCGATCACCACAGCCTCGACTTCGGCCAGACGCTGGTTGTCGCTGTAATACCAGCGGCTGACATCTTCAGGGCGCTCGTAGCTGGCGGCCAGTTCTTCGATGTGGGCGCGGATCTGCTCGGGCTTGGCGTGCAGGTCGTTGGCCTTGACCAGCTCCGCCACCACCAGACCCAGACGCACGCGCTGCTCGGCCTGCGGGCGGAAAATGTCGTCAGGGATCGGCGCCTTGTCGGCGTCCTTGATGCCACGCTGCTTGAGGTCGGCGCGAGCACCTTCCTTGAGGCGGTCGACTTCGGACTGGACGATGGACTGGGGCAGGTCCAGCTCGGCCTTGGCCACCAGGGCTTCCATGGCGGCAGATTTGTTGCGGGCCAGCAGGCGGAACTTGACTTCGCGCTCGAGGTTCTTGCGGATGTCGGTGCGCAGGCCATCGACAGTGCCGTCGGCAATGCCCAGAGACTTGGCCAGGGCTTCATTCACTTCGGGCAGGTGGGCGGCTTCGACTTTCTTGACGGTCACCAGGAAATCGGCCGTCTTGCCAGCCACGTCCTTGCCGTGGTAATCCTCGGGGAAAGCCAGAGGAAAAGTCTTGCTCTCGCCGGACTTCATGCCGCGCACGGCGTCTTCGAACTCCTTGAGCATCTGGCCTTCACCGACCAGGAACTGGAAATCTTCGGCCTTGCCACCGGCAAAGGCTTCGCCGTCGATCTTGCCTTCAAAGTCGATGGTCACACGGTCGCCGTCGACGGCGGCATCGCCCAGACCCCGCTGGGCAAAGGTGCGGCGCTGCTTGCGCAGAATGTCGATGGTCTTGTCGATGGCTTCATTGCTGACTTCAGCCGTCACTTTTTCCAGTTCCACAGTCGACAGATCGGCGAGCTTGACATCGGGATAGACCTCGAAGATGGCGTCAAAGTTCAGCTCGCCCTCAGGCGCACCTTCCTTTTCGCTGATGCGCGGCTGACCGGCAACGCGCACCTTGGCTTCGTTGGCGGCCTGGGCAAAGGCTTCACCGACCTTGTCGTTGAGCACTTCGTATTGCACCGAATAGCCATAGCGCTGGGCCACCACGTTCATCGGCACCTTGCCGGGACGGAACCCGTCCATCTTGACGGTGCGGGCCAGCTTTTTCAGGCGGGCATCGACTTCAGTCTGGATGGCGGTCACAGGCACGGTCAGCGTGATCTTGCGCTCGAGCTTTTCCAGGGTTTCAACGGTCACGGTCATGGTGTTCTCACAGAGTTAAAGGGGCGCAGGCCCATGGGCTTGCGTGGTGCGCGGGGGGGGACTCGAACCCCCACACCATTGCTGGCGTCAGGACCTAAACCTGGTGCGTCTACCAATTTCGCCACCCGCGCGGGTCCAAACAAAACGGGCGGCCAGCTTGTTTGCCTGACCACCCGCGTGAAATCGGTCAACTTTCTATTTTAGCGTTTCCACTTCGGGTTCATGGACCGCCAAGGCCCTTTGGGCCTCCCGATGACGAAAAAATGACCGTCACCGGGAGGCCCAAAGGGCCGCGGCAGTCTGGGTTGTTCAGGCAGCCGCAGGTCTCGGCACCCGGAACCAGGCGGCGTACATGGCAGGCAAGGCCAGCAGGGTCAACGCCGTGGCCACGATCAGGCCGCCCATGATGGCCACCGCCATCGGCCCCCAGAAGACGCTGCGCGAGAGCGGGATCATGGCCAGCACGGCAGCGGCGGCCGTCAGCACGATCGGGCGCAGCCGCCGGACCGCCGACTCCACAATCGCCTGCCAGGCCGGCATGCCTGCGGCCCGGTCCTGCTCGATCTGATCGATGAGGATCACGGAGTTGCGCTGGATCATGCCCATCAGGGCGATCACGCCCAGCAGCGCCACAAAGCCGAACGGGCGGTCCAGCACCAGCAGGGCTCCAGCCACCCCGGCCATGCCCAGCGGGCCGGTCAGGAACACCAGCACCGAGCGGCTGAAACTCTGCAACTGCAGCATCAGCAAGGTGAAGGTGATGAACAGCATCAGCGGCATGCCGGCAGCAATCGACGACGAGCCCTTGGCGCTTTCTTCTACCGCGCCCGCCACTTCAATGCGGTAGTCCACCAGACCCTGCGCGGCCCAGCCGGCTTCGAGCTGGCGCAGCGCCGGCAACAGCTCGGCCGTGACGGTGGCGCCCTGCTTGTCCTGCGCGATGTCGGACTGCACAGTGATCGCATACTCGCGACCTTCGCGCCACATCACGCCCGGTTCCCAGCCCAGCTGGGGTGTGGCGATCTGCAGCAATGGAATCGCCTTGCCCGAGGCGGTCGGTACATAGGCCTGGGCCAGGTCGGTCAGCGCATCGCGCTCGTCCAGCGGCTGGCGCAAGACGATGTCAATCAGCTTGTCACCCTCGCGGTACTGACCCACCGGCGTGCCCAGCAGCAAGGTGCGCGAGGCCTGGGCAATCGCCTGGCTGCTCACGCCCAGGGCGCGGGCCTTGGCCTGGTCCACCTGCAGGCGGACCGTCTTGACCGATTCGTTCCAGTTGTCGTTCACACCCCGCGTGCTGGGGCTCTGGCGCATGGCGGCCTTGACCTCGTCGGCACGCTCGCGCAGCACTTGGGGGTCGGTGCCGACCACGCGGAACTGCACCGGGTATGGCACCGGGGGGCCGTTGGGCAGCAGCTTGACGCGCCCGCGCGCTTCCGGAAACTCCTGCGCCAGCAGGGCCGTCAGGCTGTGCAGCAGGCGCTCACGCGTCTTCAGATCCTGCGGTACCACGATCAGCTGCGACACATTGGTCTGCGGGAACACCTGGTCCAGCGGCAGATAAAAACGCGGCACGCCCGAACCCACCCAGGTGGTCACCGAGCGGATGCCCTCGACCTGCGCCAGGCGCTTTTCCACGCGGCGGGCCAGTTCTTCGCTGGCGGCAAAAGGCGAGCCTTCGGGCAGCCACAGGTCCACCAGAATCTCGGGCCGGCTCGAATCCGGGAAGAACTGCTGCTGCACCTTGCCCATCCCCACCAGGCCCAGCACAAACAGGGCGATGGTGATGCCAATCGTCTTCCAGCGGTGCGTGACACACCAGGTCACCCAGGCACGAAAGCGGCGGTAAAACGGCGTGTCGAACAGCTCGGCGCGGTCATGGTCCTGCGGCGCATGCTGCTGCTCCATGTAGGCCGGCTTGCGCAGCAGCAGCGCACCGAGGTAGGGCACAAAGTAGACCGAAGCCACCCAGCTGACCAGCAGCGCAATCACCGTGACCGCGAAGATGGCGAAGGTGTATTCGCCCACCGTCGATTTGGCGATGCCAATAGGCAGAAAGCCCGCTGCCGTGATCAGTGTGCCAGTGAGCATAGGCATGGCGGTCAGCTCGTAGGCAAAGGTGGCCGAGCGGAACTTGTCGTAGCCCTCTTCCATCTTGCGCACCATCATCTCGACCGCGATGATGGCGTCGTCCACAAGCAGGCCCAGCGCAATGATCAGCGAGCCCAACGAAATCTTGTGCAGCCCGATGCCGAAGTACTGCATGGCCAGAAAGGTGACGGCCAGCACCAGCGGAATGGTGATGCCCACCACCAGGCCGGGGCGCATGTCCAGCGTCCAGCGGCGCCAGAACTGCCACAGGGGTGCCTGCGTGTGGGGTCGCTTGTGCAGCCCCAGCGACAGAAAGCTGACTGCCAGCACGATCACCACCGCCTCGATCAGCACCTTCACGAACTCGCCCACCGACTGCGACACCGCGCGCGGCTGGTCCTGCACCTGACGCAGGCTCAGGCCTGCGGGCAGCGTGGCATCTATCTGCCCGACCACCTGTTGCAACGCCTTGCCCAGCGCAATGATGTCGCCACCCTTGGCCATGCTCACGCCCAGGGCGATGACTTCCTGTCCGTCGTGGCGCACCTTGACCGATGGTGGGTCCACATAGGCGCGCGTCACGCTGGCGATGTCGCCCAGACGCAGCTGCGCGCCCGAGGCCCCGCGGATCGGCATGGCCCGCAGGTCGTCGAGCGATGCAAACGCGCCCGCCACCCGCACCTGCACCACGTCCTGCGCAGAAATCACCGTACCGGCCGACTCCACGGCGTTCTGCTGGCCCAGCTGGGCCAGCACCGAGCCCAAGTCCAGCCCCATCTGCGCCAGCTTGCGCTGCGAGATTTCGACAAAGACTTTTTCGTCCTGCACACCAAACAGCTCGACCTTGGCCACATCGGGCACGCGCAGCAGGCGCTGGCGCACGCGGTCGGACTCCTGCTTGAGCTCGGCCGGGCTGTAGCCTTCACCGCTCAGGGCATAGATCACACCGAACACATCGCCAAACTCGTCGTTGAAAAACGGCCCGACAAGCCCCTGCGGCAGGGTCGGCCGGATGTCGCCCACCTTCTTGCGCACCGTGTACCAGATCTGCGGCACCTCGTGCGGCGGCGAGTTGTCCTTGAGCTGGAAGATGATCAGCGATTCGCCGGGCTTGGAATAGCTGCGGATCTTGTCGGCATAGGGCACTTCCTGCAGCGTGCGCTCGACCTTGTCGGTCACCTGCTCGGCCACCTGCTGCGCCGTGGCGCCGGGCCAATAGGTGCGCACTACCATGGCCCGGAAGGTGAAAGGCGGGTCCTCGTCCTGACCCAGCTGGAAATAGGCCGCCACACCCAGCACCAGCAGCGCCACCATCAGGTAACGGGTGAGCGCCGGGTGTTCGAGCGCCCAGCGCGAGAGGTTGAATTTGCGCTTGCTCATGCCGGGCTCACTTCGCGTTGGCAGCAGGTTTGTACAGCGCGACCTTCTGGCCCGGCGAGAGCACATGCACACCCGCCACCACCACCTTCTGGCCCGGCTGCAGGCCCGAGGCAATGACCACCTGCTGTGCCTGCACGGCGCCCAGCGTGACCTTCTGCGACTCCACCGTCATGCTCGCTTCATCGAGCAACCAGACCGCTGTGCCCTCGCCTTCCTGGCGCAGCGCCGTGGTCGGCAGCTGAATGGCCTGGGCGGCGGCCCCGGGAAGCTGCGAGGGCGAAAGCACATTCACTGTCGAGCCCAGCGGCAGGCGCTCGGAAGCCTCCAGCGCCAGCTTGACCATGAAGGTGCGCGTGACCGGGTCGGCGCTTGCAGCCACCTCACGTACGCGTCCTTGCAAGGTATTGCTGTTGCCGGCGAGCTGCACCTGCAAGGGCAAACCCGGCTTGAACAGACCCACCACCTGCTCGGGCACATTGAAAACCGCATCGCGCGGACCGTCGTGCGCCAGGCGTACAACCGTCTGACCCGCTGCCAGGACCTGGCCGACCTCGGCTTCGAGGGCGGTCACCACGCCAGAGGCCGTGGCCTGCAGCTGCGCATAGCCGACCTGATTGGCCTGGGCCTGCGACTGCGAACGCGCCTGCACCAGCGCCGCCTCGGCCGACTTCAGGCTGGCCTCGCGCCGCTCCAGTTCCGCCCCGCTGATGAAGCCCTGCGCCTTGAGGCTCTCGAAACGCCGGTAATCGGCCAACGCCACATCGCGCTGCGTCTGGGCCGCCTGCAACTGGGCCTGCGCCCCCTGCGCCGAGAGCTGGTAGTCCTGCGGGTCCAGCGCGGCAAGCAATTGGCCGGCCGACACGCGCTGCCCGGCGTCCACCATGCGTTGCGTGAGCTTGCCACCCACGCGGAAACCCAGGCGGGATTCGACGCAGGCGCGTATTTCTCCGGCATACACCGACTCGCCCTGCAGGCCCTCGAGGCCCACCGTGACGACCTTGACGGCACGCACCGGCTCGGGCGGCGCTTCCTGGCGCGAACAGCCACTCAGGGCCAGGATGGCCACAGGCAGGGCCAGCAAAAAGAATGCTTTTTGAGACATGGGAGGGCTCGACCGGGGGTTCTGAAAGCTACACCGACGATGAACCGGTGCGGCCTGCCTCGACGCTCGCTTGGCGGAATTAAGCGGCCTTACGAGCGCTAGGACGGGGTGCCTTGGTCAC
>Ga0255278_1000063_pt1 | contig 11405 bp, 9 predicted proteins | sample AtltaT_21_FD_183809 | JGI IMG/M metagenome (GOLD analysis project Ga0255278, IMG submission 183809) | Metatranscriptome of freshwater microbial communities from Altamaha River, Georgia, United States - Atl_Cont_RepC_8d (Metagenome... | ecosystem: Environmental > Aquatic > Freshwater > River...
CGACTGGCCGCGCGCGGCGAACACCTGGGCAGCGGCGCGCCCAATGCGCAGCGCCTGGCCGCGTTCGACGATGTGTTTCTCATGCTCGCCATCGTCTGCGCGGTGGCGATGGTGGCGGCGTGGCAGATTCGTCAGCCAGCTGCAGCGTCCAAGACTTAAAGTTCAGCCATGTGCCAACTGCTCGGACTCAACTGCAAGAACCCCACCGACGCGACCTTCAGCTTCACAGGGTTCGCGCAACGCGCTGGTGTGACCGATCACCACGCCGATGGCTGGGGCATCGCATTTTTTGAAGGCGGCGAGAAAGACCGGGGCCTGCGCCACTTCATCGATCACCTGCCCGCCAGCACCTCGCCGGTGGCGGAGTTGATCCGCCGCTACCCGATCAAGAGCCGCAACATCATTGCCCACATCCGCAAGGCGACGCAGGGCGTGGTGTCGCTGGAGAACTGCCACCCCTTCGTGCGTGAGCTGTGGGGCCGCTACTGGGTGTTCGCGCACAACGGCAACCTGGTGGACTACGCGCCGCGTCTGCACGGGGGCTTTCGGCCCGTGGGCCAGACCGACAGCGAGCGCGCGTTTTGCTGGTTGATGCAAGAGCTGGCCAAGTCGCACGCGACCGTGCCCACGGTGGCCGAGCTGACGCTGACGCTGCGCGAGCTGGTGCCGCCGATGGCGCGCCACGGGGTGTTCAACTTTTTGCTCTCCAACGGCGAGGCGTTGTGGACGCATGCGTCGACGAACCTGTGTTACGTGGAGCGCAAGCACCCGTTCTCGACGGCCACGCTGTCAGATCAGGACGTGAGCATCGACTTCGCCCACTACGCCCAACCGGATGATCGCGTGGCGGTGGTGGTGACGGCACCGCTGACGACCAACGAGGTGTGGACGCCGTTCACGCCGGGGGAGTTGGGGGTGTTTGTCGATGGGACGCGGGTTGGGTGACGGTTGCGCTCGCACGCCCTTTGGTTGCTGCACGCCTGGCCCTTGTGGTTTCCGCACGCCTGCACAGGGCGGACGCTGCATGGGCTCATACTCGCTGCGCTCGCCGAAATCGCCCACACAGCGCCCGCCCTGCGCAGGCTGAAGATGCGGTTGGCCGGCGGATGCAGGTTGCAGACTTACATGCGGGCTTGTGCGCCCAATCGTTGGCTGATCGTGCGGGGTGGGTGTGGCAAGGGCGATTTCGGCGAGCGCAGCGAGTATGAGCCCTTGTCATACCCTCCCCGCGCGATCCCCCACCATGACTGCGCGCCATGACCGAGCACCATCACACGCCATGATCCCGAGCGATGGGGTGGCGCACCACACTCAGTGCAAGAAGCAGCGCTCCAGCGCATCGACAAACAGCGCCGCCACATCGCAGCCCGTCTGGTCGGTGATCTCTTGAAAGCACGTCGGTGAGGTCACATTCACCTCGGTCAGGCAGTCCCCGATCACATCCAAGCCCACCAGCAGCAGACCGCGTGCGAACAGCACGGGCCCCAAGGCCTGCGCGATCTCGCGGTCGCGCTCGGACAAAGGCTGCGCCACGCCCTTGCCGCCAGCGGCCAGGTTGCCGCGCACTTCACCGCCTTGCGGGATGCGCGCCAGGCAGTACGGCACCGGCTCGCCGCCGATCACCAACACGCGCTTGTCGCCTTGCGCGATGGCGGGGATGAACTTTTGCACCATGACGGTTTGCGCGCCGTCGCGGTTGAGCGTCTCGATGATGCCGCCCAGGTTCAGACCATCGGCCTTGACGCGGAAGATGCCCATGCCGCCCATGCCGTCGAGGGGCTTCAAGATGATGTCGCCGTGTTCGGCGTGAAAGGCGCGGATGGCGTCGGCGTCGCGCGTGACCAGCGTCGGGCTGGCGTAGCGGGCGAATTCCATGAGCGCGAGTTTTTCCGGGTGATCGCGCAGCGCCTGCGGTCGGTTGAACACGCGTGCGCCTTCGCGCTCGGCCTGCTCCAGCAAGTGCGTGGCGTAGAAGTACTCGCTGTCAAAGGGCGGGTCTTTGCGCATCAGCACGGCGTCCACATCGGCCAGGGCCAACGCGTCGTCGGTGGTGGTGATATCGAACCAGCGCTCGGCGTCGCCCGTCAGGTGCAGGTGCTGCACACGCGCGGTCACGCGGCCACCGCTCACCCATTGCAGGTCGCGCGGTTCGCAGGCCAGCACGGTGTGGCCGCGCCGCTGCGCTTCGCGCATCATGGCGAAGGTGGTGTCCTTGTAGATCTTGAAGGACGCCAGGGGATCGGCCACAAAGAGGATGCGCATGCGGGGCCTCAGATTTCGATCTTGCTGCCCAACTCCACCACCGAGTTGCTGGGCAGGTTCAGGAAGTCCGCCGCCGAGCTGGCGTTGAGGTGCATCTGGGCAAACAGTTTTTCACGCCACTGCGCCATGCCACCGCCCACGGTGGGCACGATGCTGTCGCGCGAGAGGAAGTAGCTGGTGGTCATGGGCTCGACCTTGCAGCCCTGCGCATCGAGCTGGGCCAGTGCCATCGGCACGTTGGGGTCGTCTTTGAAGCCGTAGTGAATGACCACTTGCCAGCAGTCGTGGCCCAAGGACACCAGATGAATGCGCTGATGGTCGGGGATGCGCGGCACCTCGTGGTTTTGCACATTCACAAACAGGTTCTGGCGGTGCAGCACCTTGTTGTGCTTGAGGTTGTGCAGCATGGCGTTGGGCACGATGCCCTTGTCGGAGGTGAGGAACACCGCCGTGCCCTCGACGCGCGCGGGCGGCGCGAGGAACACCGCCTCCAAGAAGCCCTGCAGGTCCAGCGCCTCTTCGTTGCGCTTGGCCGAGAGGATGTCGCGACCATCGCGCCAAGTCAGCATGAGCATGAGCACCGCCGCGCCAATGAGCAACGGGAACCAGCCGCCATCGGCGAGCTTGAGCAGGTTGGAGGCCCAGAACACGAAGTCGACGCAAAAGAAGATCGCGGTGGCGGCGAAGCAAGCCCACGGCGGGTATTGTTAGCCGGAGCGGATGACGAAGAAGGTCAGCACCGTGGTGATGAGCATGTCGGTGCAGACCGCGATGCCATACGCCGCCGCCAGGTTGCTGGAGGACTTGAACATCATCACGGCCAGCACGATGGCGGCGAACAGCCCCCAGTTGACGAAGGGGATGTAGATCTGGCCGGTGTCGTGCTCGCTGGTGTGCAACACCTGCAAGCGCGGCAAGAAGCCCAGTTGCACCACCTGCTTGGTGACGCTGAAGGCACCTGAGATGAGGGCTTGCGACGCGATCACCGTGGCCGCCGTGGCCAGTACCACCAGGGGCAGTTGCAGCCAGTCGGGCGCCATGTTGAAGAACGGGTTCTTCACCGCCTCCGGGTCGGCCAGCAGCAGCGCGCCCTGACCAAAGTAGTTGAGTGTGAGCGCCGGCATGACGACAGCAAACCAGGCGATTCGGATCGGCTGCTTGCCGAAGTGGCCCATGTCGGCATACAGCGCCTCACCGCCGGTCACGCACAGCACGACCGCCCCCAGGATCAAAAAGGTCACCAGCGGCTCGGTGAAGATGAAGCGGATGGCGAAGTGAGGGCTGATGGCCCACAGGATCTCCGGGTGCGAGGCGATGTGGTACACGCCCAGCCCGGCGATGACGGCAAACCACACCAGCGTGATCGGGCCAAACCATTTGCCAATGCCGCCCGTGCCGTGCTTTTGCACGGCGAACAAACCGAACAAGATGATGAGCGTGAGCGGGATCACGTACTTGGTGAAAGCGGGCGAGACCACCTCCAAACCTTCCACCGCCGACAGCACCGAGATCGCCGGCGTGATGACGCCGTCGCCATAAAACAAGCAGGTGCCAAAGATGCCTACCACCAGCATGCGCTGGCGCAGCACGGGCCGGTCTTTCACCGACATCGAGGCCAGCGCCAGCATCGCCACCAAGCCCCCTTCGCCGTGGTTGTCGGCGCGCAGCACCAGCGCCACGTATTTGATGGAGACGATGGTGGTGAGCGTCCAAAAGAAGATGGACAAGATGCCGTAGACGTTGTCGTGCGTGAACTCGACGTGTCCGGAGCCGAACACCTCTTTCATGGCGTACAGCACGCTGGTGCCGATGTCGCCGTAGACCACGCCGATGGCGCCCAGCGTCAGGGCGGCCAGAGAGGATTTGGAATGTGACATGACGTACGGCTCAGTCGTAGACCTCGGCGTTCGGGTCCGTGGCTTCCAACTCGTAGCTGGCCGCCAGCATCGCCAAGCGACCGATCACGCCATACATGTAGAAGCGGTTGGGCGCACTGGCGCCGGGCTTGACACCGGGTTGGGGCATGTGCGCGCTTTGCTCGAAAGCCAGCGGCACAAAGCTCGCACCCGGTGCGTTGAGGTTTTCGTCCACGCCGCGTTCGGCGTGCACGCGGTAAAAGCCACCGACCACGTAGCGGTCCATCATGTAGACCACGGGCTCGGCCACGGCGTCGTTCAGGCGCTCGTGGGTGATGACGCCCTCTTGGATGATGACCTGGTTGACTTCCTGGCCGTCCTTGATGACGCTCATCTTGTTGCGCGTGCGGCGGTTGAGCACATCGAGGTCTTTCACGTCGCGCACGGTCATGATGCCCATGCCATACGTGCCGTTGTCGGCCTTGACGACGACGAAGGGCTTTTCGTGGATGCCGTATTCCTTGTACTTGCGCCGGATTTTGGTCAGCAGCGCATCGACGTTGCCGCGCAGGCAGTCCATGCCCGAGCCCTCGGCGAAGTTGACCTCGCCGCAGTGACCAAACATCGGGTTGATGAGCCACGGGTCGATGCCCAGCAATTTGCCAAAGCGCTTGGCCACTTCTTCATACGCTTCGAAGTGCTGGCTCTTGCGCCGCACGCTCCAGCCTGCGTGCAAGGGCGGCAGCAGAAATTGCTCGTGCAAGTCTTCCAGAATGCCGGGGATGCCCGCGCTCAAGTCGTTGTTGAGCAAGATGGTGCAAGGGTCGAAGTCTTTCAGCCCCAGGCGGCGCTTGCCGCGAATGACGGGTTCGAGCAGCACCGCATCGCCGTTGGGCAAATCAAATCGCGTGGGCTCTTTGATCTCGGGGTTGATGGAACCGATGCGCACGTTCAAACCAGCCATGTGGAAGATGCGCTGCAACTGCGCCACATTGCTCAGGTAGAAGGTGTTGCGCGTGTGGTTCTCCGGCACGATGAGCAGGTTGCGCGCTTCGGGGCAGATCTTCTCGATGGCCGCCATCGCCGCCTGCACCGCCAGCGGCAGCATCTCGGGCGTCAGGTTGTTCCAGCCACCCGGGTACAGGTTGGTGTCCACCGGCGCGAGCTTGAAGCCCGCGTTGCGGATGTCCACCGAGGTGTAGAACGGCGGCGTGTGCTCCATCCACTCCAGGCGAAACCAGCGCTCGATGGCGGGCATGGAGTCGAGGATGCGCTGTTCGAGTTCGTTGATCGGGCCGGTCAGGGCCGTGATGAGATGGGGAACCATGTCTGGACAACCTCAGGTTCGGATTTCGCCCGTGCCCAGCACGACGTACTTGAGCGAGGTCAGGCCTTCGATGCCAACTGGACCCCGAGCGTGGAATTTGTCGGTGCTGATGCCGATCTCGGCACCCAGCCCGTACTCGAAGCCATCGGCAAAGCGCGTGCTGGCGTTGACCATCACACTGGACGAATCGACCTCGCGCAGAAAACGTTGCGCATGCACGTGATCGCGCGTGAGGATGGCGTCGGTGTGGTGGCTGGAATAGTGGTTGATGTGGGCGATGGCCTCGTCCAAGCCAGCCACCACCTTGATGCTGATGATGGGCGCGAGGTATTCCTCGAACCAATCCTGTTCGGTGGCGTCTTGCAGTTGCGCGCCGGGCACCTTGGCCAACAACGCCTTGGCTTCGGGGCAGCAGCGCATCTCCACGCCCTTGGCGGCATAGATGGCCCCGATGCGCGGCAAGAAAGCCGCCGCCACACCGCGCGCCACGAGCAAACCTTCGCTGGCGTTGCAGGGGCTGTACTTTTGCGTCTTGGCGTTGTCCGCCACCACCACCGCCATGTCGAGGTCGCAGGGGTCATCGACGTAGGTGTGGCAGTTGCCGTCGAGGTGTTTGATGACGGGCACCTTGGCCTCGGCACTGATGCGCTCGATCAAGCCCTTGCCACCGCGCGGGATGATGACGTCCACAAATTGCGGCATGGCGATGAGGTGTCCCACGGCGGCGCGGTCGGTGGTGGGCACCAGCTGCACCGCTTCAGCGGGCAGGCCCACCTGGGTGAGCGCCTGTTGCACCAAAGCGGCCAGCGCCTGGTTGGAAGCGATGGCCTCGGAGCCGCCGCGCAGGATGCAGGCATTGCCGCTCTTGATCGACAACGACGCGGCCTCGATGGTGACGTTGGGGCGGCTCTCGAAAATCATGCCGAACACGCCGATGGGCACGCGCATCTGGCCCACGCGAATACCGCTGGGCTGCTGGCGCATGCCGACGATGTCACCAATCACGTCGGGCATGGCGGCGAGTTGCTCGCAGCCCAGCGCGCAGGTTTCAATGATCTTGGGCGTGAGCTTCAGGCGGTCGAGCATGGGCGCGTCCAGGCCGTTGGCGCTGGCGCGTTCCAGGTCTTGGGCGTTCGCGGCTTGCAGCGGTGCGACGCTCTGGCGCAACAGACCCGCCAGGGCTTTGAGCGCGGCGTTTTTCTCGGCGGCCGAGGCGCGCGCCATGCGGGCCGAGGCGGTTCGGGCTTGTTCGCCCAGGCGGTGCATGAGTGCGGCGACGGGCGCCGCATCGGTTCTGGCGTTCATGGTTGGCATTGTCCCTCATCCCTTCGCGCGCGGCATGCACAGCCGGCACAGCCGCAGCGCCAGGCGTTGCAGAGCCTGCCAGGGGTCTTGCGGCCAGTCGGCCACCTTGAGGCCTTTGACGATGCCATCGACCTGGTGCGCGGATTGCAGCAGCTTGTCCAGCACGCTGGGTGACAAACGCGGCAGCACCCGCTCGTACAGGCGCTCGCGCGGACCCCAGATGCGTTGCTCGCGCAAGGCCATGGGCAAGGCCTTGCCCGCGGCCACCGCGTCCTTGACGCGCTTGAGGGCGCGGATTTCTTCGGCCAGTGTGTGGTGCACCAGCACCGCGGCCTCGCCCTCGGCCTGCAAGCCGTCGAGCATTTTTTGCACGCGCAGCGGCTGTCCCGACAGCACCGCCTCGCTGAGTTTGAACACGTCGTAACGCGCCACATTGAGCACCGCCCGCTCGACCTGCTCGAAGCTCAACTCGCCCTTCGGGTACAGCAGCCCGAGCTTGAGCACTTCCTGGTGCGCGGCCAGCAAGTTGCCTTCCACGCGGTCGGCAAAAAACTGCAAGGTGTGCTGACCCGCCTCGCCTTCTTGCACGCGCTGCTCTTGGCGCGCCAGCCGCTGCGCGATCCAGGCGGGCAGCGCGTGGCGCTCCAGCGTCTCCAGCGGCACGCTGACGCCGTTGTTCTCCAGTGCGGCAAACCAGGCGGTGGATTTGCTGAGCTTGTCCAGGCGCGGCAACACCACCAGGGTCAACAGGTCGGGGTTGTCGGGCGCGGACTCGGCGATGCGCTGCAAGGCCACGCTGCCTTCCTTGCCCGGTTTGCCCGAAGGGATGCGGATCTCGACCACCTGGCGCTCGGCGAACAAACTCATCGAGCCGCCCGCGGCCAGCACCTCGCCCCAATCGAAATGCGCGCCCATGACGGTGAAGACGCTGCGCTCGGTGTAGCCCTGGGCGCGCGCCACCTCACGGATGGCGTCTTGCGCCTCTTGCTGCATGAGCGGGTCGTCGCCATGCACGGTGTAGAGGCTGCGCAAGCCGCGCTGCAACTGGCTGGCGAGTTGAGCGGCGGCAACTTGCATGGGCGAAGGGCCTCAGAGTTCGCGCACGGCGGCAAAGCGGCGCAACAGTTGCTGCACCAAATCGCCTTCCATGTCGCGGTACAGGAGTTGTTCTTCCGACTCTTTGGACAAGGCGCCGGTTTCGCTGAAGTTGATGTCGCGGTAGAGCACGATTTCGGTGTCGGGGATCAGCTCTCGGCCGGTGCGGCTGCGCAGGCGAAAGCGGTAGCGCAGCCGCAGTTGAAATTCGCGCACCGCGCCGGACGCGGTGCGTCCAACGATGACTTTTTCGCGCGCCTCGGCCAATTGCTCAAACAGCACTTGCGCGCGCTCGACTTCGCGCACGTCGGTGATGACCTCGACCTTGCCCGAGGCCTCCAGGTTGCGACGCAGCCGCGACCACAGGGGATGGTTGTCGGGCAAGCTGGAGAACAAGGTGCTGAACGCGTAATCGGGCGCGCGGCGCAACTCAAAACCACAGGCGCCCAAACACGCCGCAGCGCCCACGCCCAGCGTGGTCAACATCCAGCGGCGGCGGTGCAGGCGCGGCATGCGTCAGATCACCACGTTGACCAGACGACCGGGCACCACCACCACTTTTTTCGGCGTGGCCCCTTGTGCCAGTTTGACGAAGGCCTCGCACGACACGGCCGCGTGTTCGATGTCGGCCTTGCTGGCGGCGGCGGGCACGCGGATGGCCCCGCGCAGCTTGCCATTGACCTGCAACATGAGTTCGATCTCGTCTTGCACCAGCGCCGCTTCATCCACCGTGGGCCAGGGTGCGTCGAGCAAGTCGCCTTGCACCTTCGCATAGCCCAAGTCGCCCCACAGCTGGGCCGTGATGTGCGGGCAGGCCGGGTAAAGGCAACGCAACAACAGCGACACACCTTCGCACAACACGGCGCGGTCGCCCTCGCTGGCGTCGGCCTGGAAGTCGTCGAGCGCATTGAGCATCTTCATGCAGCCCGAGACCACGGTGTTGTATTGCATGCGCTCGTAGTCGTAGCTGATTTGCTTGAGCACCAGGTGCAGTTCACGGCGCAGCGTCTTGGCCTCGGCGCGCAAGGGGGCCTGGCTCACATCAGCCGCCGTGGCGGCACGCACGCTGTCGCTGATGCGGTGCGTGAAGTTCCAGACCCGGCGCAAAAAGCGATAGCTGCCCTCGACCGCAGCGTCGTTCCACTCCAGCGTCGCCTCGGGCGGTGCGGTGAACATGGTGTACAGGCGCGCGGTGTCGGCGCCGTATTTCTCGATCAGGTCTTGCGGATCAACGCCGTTGTTCTTGGACTTGGACATGGTGCCCACGCCCTCGTAGTCGATGGGGGTGCCAGCGGGCAATTCGCCGTCCGAGCTGGCAGCAGCGTTTTTCAGACGCGCGCCGACGATCTTGCCGGCGTCATCCAACACATGCTCGACATCGTGCGGCCAGAAATAGTCCTTGCCGCCCTTGGCCGTGCGTCGGCTGTAGATGTGGTTGAGCACCATGCCCTGCGTGAGCAGACGGGTGAACGGCTCGTCGATCTTGACCAGCCCCAGATCGCGCATGACCTTGGTCCAAAAGCGCGCGTACAGCAGGTGCAGGATGGCGTGCTCGATGCCGCCGATGTACTGGTCCATGCCCGAGCCACCGCTGGCGCGACCCATCTCGCGCATCCAGTAATCGGTGCCCTCGGCCACCATGCGCTCGGCGTTCGTGGGATCGCAATAGCGCATGTAGTACCAGGACGAATCGACGAAGGTGTCCATGGTGTCGGTCTCGCGCCGCGCGGGCTTGCCACACACCGGGCAGGTGACGCCAGCGTGAAAGCCTTCGTGCTTGACCAGTGGATTGCCCGTGCCATCGGGCACGCAGTCCTCGGGCAACACCACGGGCAGATCCTGCTCGGGCACCGGCACCGCGCCGTGTTCGTCGCAATGGATGATGGGGATTGGCGTGCCCCAATAGCGCTGACGGCTGATGCCCCAGTCGCGCAGACGCCAAGTGGTTTTCTTCTCGCCCAAGCCCTTGGCCGCAAGCAACTCGGCCACCTTGTGAACCGCGGCCTTGTAGCCCAGGCCGTCGAGCACACCCGAGTTGACGCACACGCCGTCCTTGGTCGCATACCAGTCTTGCCAAGCCGTGGCGTTGAATGCCGCACCCGATGCAGCGGTTGTCGTAGCCACAGCGGCAGCCACAGCCGGTGCGCCGGGCTCCTTAGGCGCAAGCTTGATGGCGTCGCCCGGCACACCGACTGCGGCCACCACTGTGGCTGCGACGGTGCTGGAAGTCGCTGCCGCGCCCCCCGACAACGCCACCACGGGCTGAATCGGCAACTCATATTTCAAAGCAAACGCAAAGTCCCGCTCGTCGTGCGCCGGCACGCCCATCACCGCGCCATCACCATACGACATCAGCACATAGTTGCCCACCCACACCTCGACCTGCGCACCCGTCAGCGGGTGCGTGACGAACAGGCCCGTGCGCATGCCCTTCTTCTCTTGCGTGGCCAACTCGGCCTCGGTCGTGCCGCCCGTCTTGCACTCTTCCAGGAAGGCCGCGAGCGCGGGGTTGCTGGCGGCGGCGTGCAGCGCCAGCGGATGCTCGGCGGCCACGGCGCAGAAAGTCACGCCCATGATGGTGTCGGCGCGCGTGGTGAAGACATACATCTTGCCGTCACCGATCAAGGCGCCATCGGCGCCGCGAATGTCGTGGGTGAACGCAAAGCGCACGCCCTCGGACTTGCCGATCCAGTTCTCTTGCATCAGGCGCACCTTGTCGGGCCAACCGCTCAAGGTGGCCTTGGGGTTGCCGATCTGCACATGGTCGAGCAGCTCTTGCGCGTAGGCGGTGATGTTGAGGTAGTAGCCGGGGATCTCGCGCTTTTCCACCAGCGCGCCCGTGCGCCAGCCACGGCCATCGATCACCTGCTCATTGGCCAGCACCGTCTGGTCCACCGGGTCCCAGTTGACGATTTGCGTCTTGCGATAGGCCACGGTCAAGTCGTGGCCCTGCTCGTCGCGCAGGGGCTGGCCGTCGGCGCCCTTGACGGGCATCTTGAGCATTTGCAAGAACAGCCATTGGTTCCAGCGGTAATAGTCGGGCGAACAGGTGGCGACTTCGCGCGACCAGTCGATGGCCAGGCCCATGGCCTGCATCTGCCGCTTCATGTAGGCGATGTTGTCGTAGGTCCAGCGCGCGGGCGGCACGCTGTTCTTGAGCGCGGCGTTCTCGGCGGGCAAACCAAAGGCATCCCAGCCCATGGGCATGAGGACGTTGTAGCCCTTCATGCGCAACTGGCGCGTGAGCATGTCGTTGATGGTGTAGTTGCGCACATGGCCCATGTGCAGCTTGCCGCTGGGGTAGGGCAGCATGGAGCAGGCGTAGAACTTCGGACGGGAGGCGTCTTCGTTGACGCGGTAGGCGTCGTGTCCGTGGGCATCGCGTTGGGCCCAAGCGGCCTGCACGGCGCGCTCGACCTCGGTGTGGTTGTATTTGTCTTGCATGGTTCAGGATGGCGGCGCCTGCGCGTCGGGCCCAGGGCTGAAAAAGCACACCCGTCGTCGGGGGCAGAAGCCTCAGATTTAGGGCTTGGCCGCCACCGTCCCGGGGGGCTGGTTGC
>Ga0255278_1000065_pt1 | contig 11347 bp, 10 predicted proteins | sample AtltaT_21_FD_183809 | JGI IMG/M metagenome (GOLD analysis project Ga0255278, IMG submission 183809) | Metatranscriptome of freshwater microbial communities from Altamaha River, Georgia, United States - Atl_Cont_RepC_8d (Metagenome... | ecosystem: Environmental > Aquatic > Freshwater > River...
CAGGCCTTTGATGTCTTGTTCGGAGGGGTAGCCGTTGGCGGACGCTTCAATGGCGGCAAAGATGGTAGCAAGGTCGGTATTCAGGCTTACGCTGGTGTTAGCGTTAGCAGCCACGTTGGCAAACAACTGGCTGGGGTAGATGAAATAGCCCTTGGTCTTAATCGCATCGTCTTTGATATCTGGAGTGATCACGCTATCTGTCAACTCGGCGTATTGGATGCTGTCATCACCGCCTTCGATGTAGCTGGCGAAGTTTTCACTGATGAAGCGGTAAAACAAGGCGCCGAGTACATATTGTTTGAAATCCCAGCCGTCGACTGCCCCACGTACATCGTTGGCGATTTGCCAGATGCGGCGTTGTAGTTCGGCGCGTTGTTGGATACTAGTCATAGTTTTATTTTCTTTTCGATTCGTATTTTGTTATTTCTTCAAATACTGATTGGTGATCGATATCCTGGCGCGAGCTTTGCATTTTCTACGCCGTAAAGCGCAAGCGGATCGCTGAGCCATAGGCGATACTGTTCTTCCTTGAGATGGTGGTCGGACGAGCAGTCCACACTCCAGCGTAACAGCATGTAGCCTGCTACAGCTGCGCGCACGCGCATCCGAATCGAGCCGTCGGTCATCCCGTAGTCCATCTGGATGATCTCAGGGCGCTCGAGGCGAGGATGCGGCACGAAGTCCAGCTCGACGATGCGCGTCCACTGGATATCGTTATCCGGACGTTCGTTGGCCCGTGGCTCCTCGTCGAGCAGCGTCGGCGCTTCGATACGGGTGACGACAAAGTCCCGAAACTCTCCGCTCTTGCGGTCAAAGGCGCGGACGTGCCAGCGTAGACCGGTATCCACGAGGGCAAATGGCACAATGATCCGCTCGGTCTTTCCACTACTCATCGATTGGTAGCGAATGGCGATTGGCCGGTTGGCGTGGATCGCCCGGCAGACTGGGGCCAGCGCATCCATTTTTGGGCTGCTCAAGGAAGTGGGTGATTCACACGGCAGCAAGGACTGCATTGTCCCGTTCACGCCATCGCCAAAGCCAAGAGCCAGCGCTGACAGCACGCGCTGAGGTGCGTGGTCGAACACTGGGGCGAACTCCTGCCCAATGCGATAGATCTTATTTCTACCGTCAAAGGTGATGTTCTGCGGCGCGATTTCACGGTAAAGCGCCAAGTCGCGCGTCGCACCTGCCGGAGCCACACCGAAACGCTCAATCAGGTCGGGACGACCGATTTCACCGAGGAAGTACAGGCGAAAGTCGATGTAGGCCAGTCGCTCGCGCTGGGCGTGACTCAAGTTCTCGACGCGCTGGGCTTTCATGCCAGTAATAACCTTTGCTTGCAGATAGGCTAATTTCCAGTACATCATATCATCATTATGATGATATGATGTACTTTAACTGCACAGAATGCTCAAATTTGACCAAGGAGTGACACAAAGATCTTTGTTTTGAGGAGTGCATCCAATTTTTAAAGAATTTCTTCTGAACTTGAACACATCAAGCTGTCATAAATCTTTGGGGAACTGGAGGTGTTGGTGAATATTCAAAAAATACAAATCTTTCAGAATCATTGCCGTTGCGAAAGACATGTGTACTTTTATGTACCGCAAAATGCAGTACATTTAAGCGCTCACATTCCCCTTTCATACATTGACAATTGATCATCATGCGACGTCCCAAGATCAAGACTGCCACGATCACTGTCCGGATTGATCCAAAGATTAAGGCCGCAGCAGAGGCTGCGGCAGAGCATGACCACCGCAGCTTAACCAGCTTGCTGGAAATTTTGATCGTCAATCACTGCCGCGTGTTGGGGCTGAGCCCCGAACAATCTTCCAAGGAATCCCTCCAATGACTAAGACGCCGCAGACAGCGCGCAAACGCCCAGCCACCGACAGCATTGCCGTCCAGGAAATTCGTTTTTACCGCGCAAACGAGAAGCCGTTCGGCGCCTTCAGTAATCTGTTTAGGTGTCCTGTGGAATTTGAGGGGACGGTTTACCCAACCTCGGAACACGCATATCAGGCAGGCAAGGCGATCAAACCGGCGGTACGCCAGTGGATTCTCAACGCGCCGACTCCTGCCCTGGCCGCGATGGCGGCACACGGTCTGTATGTCTGGGATGTGGTGCCCGATTGGGCTCAGATCAAATTCGACCGAATGCGTGCGGTGCTGCGTGCTAAGTTCGACCAGCACGCAGACCTGCGTGAGCTTCTGTTGTCCACCGGTGAGGCCAGGCTTGTGGAGGCGGGCACCGTCAACAACGCCGTTAATCGACTTTGGGGTGAGGTAGGAGGAAAGGGGGAGAACATGTTGGGGGTGATGTTGATGGAGCTTCGTGCGGTGTATGCAATGCAACGCCCTGCACGCAAGAGTGCCGCCAAGCATTCGGTTGTAGCTAAAAAGACATCGAAGATGAGTACGAAGCTTGACTCCAAACGGGCGGCCGCAACTGCATGATTGCTGACGGAGCAGCGTTGTCGCCCAACCACTATGAGGGTGAACTCGCACAGTTGGGTAATACCTACTCGGCGGCGTGCGCCGCCGACATCGGAGCGCTAAAACTAGCAATCGCCAGTACCGCTGAAGCAAGCATGATCGGTGTGGGTTCGGGAGGATCCTTCACTGTGGCATCCCTGTTGTGCAGCTTGCATGAAGCCTACACCGGCCGAGTCTCTCGGCCCTCGACACCGCTGGAGATCATCTGCTCGCCATCATTGGCTTCCTCTAGCCCAGTCTTTCTTATATCGGCTGAAGGTAAAAACCCCGACATTGTGGAGGCGCTTGAGCGCGCACGACGCTTCAGTTCGCGTACGGTGCATGTGCTGACTAATCGGCAGAACAGCCCACTTATGGAGCATGTTCAGGATTTTTCGGGCGTGAAGCCGTACGTTTTTGAGTTGGAGAAGAAGGATGGTTACCTTGCTACCAACAGTCTGTTGCTCGACGCTGTGCTGGTGGCGCGAGCATACGGGGAGCTCAATGGCCGTCCTCAACTCATGCCGTCGAATGTCACAGAATTGCGATTGGGTGAACAGACTGTTCAAGAATGGCTTGGGGTAGCCCGGCCATTCGTTGTCGAGGCGGTTAAACGTGGTGCACTCACGGTCGTCTATTCGCCGCTGCTGAGAGCTGTAGCCACTGACTTGGAATCTAAGCTGTCAGAGGGCGCGCTTCTGCACACTCAATTGGCCGATCTTCGTTCGTTTGCTCATGGTCGACACTTGTGGTTAGCGCAGCGACCGAAGGATTGCGCCATCTTGGCACTGGTCGAACCATCTCTGGGCCAGCTGTGGAACGAAATGCGCAGCAAGTTTCCTAGTGAAATTCCGACACTGACGATGCCGCTATCTGGCTCTGATCCGGTTCATCTGATAACTGGCCTTGTAGCGCAGATGCATTTAGTTGCAGCAGTCGGTCGCGAACTCGGTGTCGACCCAGGGCGGCCGAAGGTGCCAACCTACGGTAGAGAGATTCATTATGCGAATCTGCGTGATGTCATCCCGTTGCCACAGCCGGCAGGCCCAGCGGAGGAGCAATCCAAGTATGAGGTTCTAGGGGCGCATTGGCCTTCTCGGAGAGATCATGGAACCATGCGCCGTGCGGCAAGAGCCTTTGCTGACACGATTCGTGCGCAGCGCTTCAAAGCTTTGGTATTCGACTATGACGGCACACTTTGCAGTTCTCAGACCAAGGAATTGCCGCCGCCGCTCGGTATCGTGGAGCATCTGGTACGTTTGGCACGTGCAGGTGTAGTGGTCGGCATTGCCTCTGGTCGAGGAGGGTCGATTCAGACCTGCCTAGAAGAAGTTATGCCGCGCGACGTCCTGCCTAGAATCAAGCTGGGTCTATACAACGGGGGCTGGATTGCTGCAGCGGATACGCCACCAGTACCTTCGACTGAGACCAGCGAGTTTCTCAGTCATGTGACGCGCATCGTGGTACGTCTGAAGTCGATGGGGGTGCCAATCCTGACACATCGAACTACGCATCCCTACCAGGTCAGCGTCCGGTTTTCCGAAGGGTTGACGACCGATGGTATGTGGTTTGTTATCGCCGACGCTCTGCGTCAAGCGGGTCTCGATCTCTCCACCATGGTTCGGAGCAAGCATTCGGTCGATATTCTTGCTAAAGGAGTCAGCAAGTCTGCTCTTGTGGCCGACATCATTCAGAAGAACAAGGTCGACCCCTACGAAATCCTGACTTTGGGTGATCAGGGGGCGTGGCCGGGTAATGATGCCGCGTTGCTCGAGCACCGATACTCGCTAAGTGTGGACATGCCTTCGCGCCGACTAGACCGGGCTTGGAAGCTTGCGCCCGCGGAGAAGCGTGATGTCGATGCTACGCTGTGGTACTTGGATCGAATTACGCTAGAGGATGGTGGCGTATTTCGGCTGGATCTTCCTGAGGCGCGGGACAACGGAGTTGCTGACGATGCATGACCAGAATGCAGCCAAGTTACTGGCCAAGGTTATGGGTTGGGACGATTTGGAAATCGTCCCACAGGTGTTGCCTACCCTGCAACTCCTAGCCGACTTCAAATATGACCATTACCAGCGTTTCGGGCCAGGGCGTCGCTTCATTGAGAGCTTGGCGTTATGGCTTCATCAGTTCGAACCTCAGGATCGGCAGGCCGCTTTGCAACTGGTCATGGAACACTTGGTGTTCATTTCTGATACCGAGTTTTCCCATTTGGTGCGAACTGCTTACCGCGACTGGATCGTGCAGGAGCGTATCCGATTAGTATCTGAAGAACATGAGATCCCCTCCTTCAGAGTCCAGGAAATTGCTCGTCATCGACGTTTTGAGCAGCTGCGCTTGACATCTCTTTATCTAGGTTTGAGCGATGGTGCGAGAACCAACGAATTGCGGCGTGCTAGCGATGGAGAGATCAGTAACGAGCAGATCTGGCAAGCCTATGAGCTGGGTGATGAAAAGGCTGAAGACATGCTCGAAGGGTTGAAAGTATCGTTGACACACGCTGGATTCGTGTCAGATGCTCCACACTTCAATCTGATCTGGTTACTAGATGACTTCTCGGGTAGCGGCAATACCTACATCCGATACGACGGTACTTCTCGCCGGTTCAAGGGAAAATTGCCAAAGATCTACCAACGGCTACATCAGAGTGGCATGGTTGACCCGTCGCACTATGAAGTGTTCTTAATGCTTTACACCGCAACCCGTCAGGCGATTGACCACATTGAATATTGGTCAGAGCGGTTCACGACGGATCATGGCTTCAAGCCTCTGCAAGTGCGCGTGCTGTGTCCAATCGAGCCTGAGGTCTCGCTTACCAACAATGTCAATCTTGCTTTGCAAGCGCTACTTGCTAATCCTGCCTACTCCAACAGTAGTGTGGTCGATAAGCACTTCCTCGTAGGCGGGACAAATGAGGCTAGTCTGGGTTTCGCCGGATGTGCATTGCCAGTGGTTTTGGGACACAACACGCCGAATAACTCGGTTTATATTTTGTGGGGGCCGGAACAGTTCAAGCCGCACGGGCTGTTCCCTAGGGTCAGCCGTCATCGGGAGTTCTGATGGCATACAACGTTAATCCTTTCCTGGAGCGAATGTCTGAGCGCACGACTTCGGATATGGAGTTTGTACGTCTTTTCTCGCCAAAGATTTTAGAAAAACTGGCCGAAGATGCATTCGATGGTGCGGTTCACGTGTTTCGCAGCACACCTGGTGCTGGTAAGACCACTTTGCTGCGGGCATTCACTCCGTCCGCGCTACGTGCTTTCTGGCACTCTCGCAATCGTCCCGAATTGTCAGAGTCCTTCCAAAAACTACTGAATCGCGGACTACTAACCGAAGGCGAAAGCCCGCAGCTTTTGGGTGTGTATCTTAGTTGCGCATCGGGGTATGCCGATCTGCCTGCCAGTGAAAGCCTGCAGCACGAGGGCCTTTTCCGCGCGCTGCTGGATTGTCGAATTGTGCTGCGAACGCTACGCAGCTTGGGGGCGTTGCTGGGCTTTAGTACTCCTGAGCAATTGGCTGAAGTGTCACTCGACCATTCTGCCCTGGATGGCCTAAAGGGCATCCCGGCAATAACGAACGCTTTGGAGTTGGCGACCTGGGCCGAGGAGCACGAGCAACAGGTTTATGCTCAGTTAGACACGTTCACGGGAGCTGTCAACATGGCGCTACCCGTTCAGTTCCGATTTGAAGGCGTACTTTGGTTGCAGTCCGTTATTTTCGTCCATGAGGGGCGGGCTGTTGCCGCTAAGCGGCTCCTGATGGTCGATGACATGCACAAGTTGCGTCGTAAGCAAAGGGCGCTTCTGGTAGACGAGCTGACTGTAATGCGTCCCGCCCTCCCAATCTGGTTAGCAGAACGTACCGTTGCACTCGGCACTGAACTACTCTCACAGGGTGCCCGCGAGGGGCGCGATCTGCGTGAATACAACCTTGACAGGATGTGGAGCGATGCCAAAGGGGTGAACCAATTCGTCTCCTATGCGCAGAATATCCTGGATCGGCGTATGAAAAATCAGGACGCAGTACCGGTGGGATCTTTCACGCAATGTTTGCGCGACGAATTGGTAAGCAGTGAGGTGCGAGCTCAGGTTGCCGAGGGTATTGAACGCTTCCGTAGTGAAGTTGAGCGTCATCAATCCAATCAGCGCTATGCCCAGTGGTTGGCACGTGCGGACCAGTACACGACCGATCAGAACCTGAAATCACTGCTTGAACTCTACGTTACAAGAATTCTGCTGGTGCGAGATGAATCGAAACGCCAAATGTCCTTGGACTTGACTTTGACCGAGGAGGAGCTCGAGGACCGCGATAGCTCCCAGGTTCGCAACGCTGCAGAGTTATTCATGCACGAAGAGCTGGGTATACCTTATTACTTTGGATTCGACCGTTTGTGCGTTATGGCGACGAACAATGTAGAGGAACTGCTGGGGCTTGCCGCAGCGCTTTATGTTGGCCTGCAGGCCAAGCAGGTGTTGCGTAAATCTGAGCCTATTCTTTCCCCGGTGGAACAAGATAAGTTGCTACGTGAGGCCGCCGCTCGCAGGCGTGATTTCATTCCTAAATCACATACCGAAGGCACCCGTGCTCAAAGATTAGTGGATTCTATCGGTGCGTTCTGCTACGAGCAGACGTTTGCACCGAATGCGCCTTACGCTCCCGGTGTGACGGGTGTTCGTCTGTCACGCGCAGAGTTAGCCAAGTTGACCACTCCCGGCGCGTTTGGCACGCCAGGGCTGACCTTGCAACGCGTGTTAGCCGAATGTGCTGCAGAAAACCTCCTGGTGCAGCGTGAAAGTCAGGCCACTGGGTCGCGCGATAGCGGAACAGTTTTCTACCTCAATCGCTCACTCTGTGCTCATTTCGGTCTTCCGCTGCAGATGGGGGGGTGGCGAGACGTCACCGCAGGTGAACTAATGAAATGGATGGAGCGACGTTTTACGCCCAACCGCAAGAGCCTGGAGACGAGCTGACATGCTTTGGGATCACTATGTTTTTCGCCGCGGCGATGGCGTTCACGAACTGTGGGATGACCTGCTTAAGGATCGGCCGGTCCAGTTGCTGTACATCGCTGGTCGTGGCTTTGATGTGCGAGCGCAGTCGGTGATGCGCGAATTCGTGAGGGGACAGCAGGGGGGCAGGAGGCAGACCGTGAGTGCCAAATTGCTGCTGCTCGGTTTTGACGGTTACGAACTGGATGAAGATGTCGAAACGCTGACGCAGGAGAACGCAGTCGCGCTCGAAGCGGTATTTACACCTTTGGGTCAAACAGTCTCTGTAACCATCGAGCGATCGAAAGACGAGGAAGAAACAAGTGCTAGTGACGTGCTACGCCAGAGGGTAAAGGCCGTCCTTGATGAGATCGACGGTAAGACGGACATCATTTTGGACGTCAGTTCATTGCCACGGGCAACTTACCTCGCGCTTCTTACTAACATCCTGCAAAAGTTGGTGCCTAGCAAAGTGATTGTGGAAGGGGGCACCCACCCCCTGTATGCCAACGGTGTCAACTTTCAAGTGTTAGTTGCTGAGGATGCCAAACTTGATGGACAAATTCGAGCCGAAGACCCAAGCAACGACCTTGTTAATATCCCAGGTTTTTTCGCGACTTGGCAGCTAGAAAGCGTGCAAGACTGGCCTCTAGTGTGGTTTCCGGTACTTGGCGAAGGGCGGGTCAACCAACTTCAGAAGATCGCTGGCTCGATTCCGGCAGAGGCTGAGGTTTGTCCTGTTGTGCCGCATCCATCCAAGGACCCGCGCCGTGCCGATCGCCTTCTTGTTGAATACCGGGAGTCGCTGTTTGATAGTCGCAAGACGCCGACGGCTAATATCCTATATGCACAGGAGTCTCAACCGTTCGAAGCCTATCGGCAGCTCCTAGGAGCGATGACGCGTTACCAAAATAGCATGACAATTTTGGGTGGGTGTCGGCTGGTTATGACGCCGCTGGGTAGCAAGCTCATTACCCTGGGTACCGGCCTAGCATGCTTCGAGATGCGTCCATCAGATTGGAATGCAAAGTACGGTGTAGCCATTCCACACGCTGAGCCGAGACGCTATGTTGCGTCGATTGAAGCTCTTCGCCAATCAAAGCCAGAATTGTCGCTAATGTTGCTTACGGGTGAGGCATATGGAGAGCCAAGGTAGCCTGCAGGTCTACGCTGCTTGATCAATTGAGTCGAAAAATTATCAAATCAAAAAACCGTAATTTTGCTAACACAACAAGATTGTGAGAAAAACCGAGTCGTACGCTAATCTAGCCGTCTAAATAATGATGGGATAAATGATGCTTAGATTCGATGCAGTGCATTTGAGTGCCTTTGAGAGCACTTATGACGTGACCCGTGAGGATGTTGCCGCTCAAGCGCGCGGTGAATTTCTCAAAGCGTTTCCTTTGGGGAGACTTCCACGCCTAGAACTCGACGATTACGTCATTGGTCATCAGCGACCGACGTTTTGTGCACATGTTGAAGCTAAAACTAGGCCGTGGGCAAATATCCAAGGGGCAACTTCTGAGAAGTTCGGTATCTACTTCGGGAAAACAAAAACAGATCCTCAAAAGAAATATCGCTTCGTTCGCCGATTTGGAGAAACAAAAGACGATGCGTTTCATTCCGTAAAGACTGCTGTGTTGCAGCTAATTCGGCTTGGACAAGCATCTCAGTTGGATTTTAGTGAAATTGACAAGAATCCGCTGTCTCAGATGTTCAAAGCCAAGATTCTGAGTCTGTACTTCCCTGACCGTTTCCTTAATGTCTGTACTGCAGATCATCTGGCAATGCTCGGGGCGGCGCTTGGTTTTGGCGATGATCGTTCGTCCAGCGAATATCAACACTCGCTATTGGTTGCCAAGTTTTCGAACAAGACCACTCGAACATGGAGCAATCCAAAGTTCATGTCGTTCCTGTACCAAACCTATTTCAGAAACGATGACCGAAAATCGGTGGCAACAGTCCTTGTACCGAAGAGGAAATTCCATCGCAAGGTCAATTTCGAAGATATTCAGAATCAGCGAGACCGAATCGGCAAGATGGCGGAGGCGTATGCACTCGAATGGGAACGGCAGCGTCTAGTAGGAATTGGCCAGCCGGAACTTGTCTTAAAAATTGAAGATCGGAGAGATCGGCCCGGCTATGGCTATGACTTTCTGTCGCATTCGTCGCCAAAGCTACAACGATGTATCGAGGTCAAGGCAGTTGGTAAGCTTCCCGGTGGTGAAGGTCACCGTTTTTTCTTGTCAGATAACGAACACATAGTCTCTATCTCAAAAGAACACCAAAGAGCATATTTTTTCTATCTGGTGTTCTTCGACGCTACTGGAAAACCGTTTGAATTGCGCCCAATGCTTGCAGATGAACTCTACAAGCAGAGCGAAATGTTGCCATCGTCATATGTAGTTCGCTTCGACTTTAGACGTCCCGAGAGGTAATCTCACTTGCTGGATTCGGATGGCCTTGCAGGCTTCTTTTTCTCAGCTTGTTGGCCTCTTCGTAGCGCTGTCTGGCCAGCGCATCATCAGCGGTGTACGACATGTTGTCGTCTTCAGTATTTGCACCATCTAGTCCAGACAAAGTTTTGATGTGCTCAATCCAAACTTTTCGTTCGGGCAATTTCTGAATCAACGGCTGGAAGTAGGCATCCAGCAGACCTTTGTCCGGCGTTCTCAGCTCATTGGTTAAAGCTTGGAGGTAGTCTGCCTTCTTGGAGTTCGTCCAATCAATCGAGAAGTTGGCTCGAGCGCATAGCTCTGTGTGAACAAGCAACATTGTTCGCCCGTTGCCATCAAGGAATGGGTGGCCCCATGCAAACTGCCCCATCACCACGCCAGGCTTTTTGGTCAACACTGCCGGGTTGTTTCCCATTTCCAGGCCCCACTCGACGGCGCGCTGTGCCATAGACGACTCTTCAAATTGAAAATTCCCTTTTTCGACGAGGGAGCCCACGCCCAGCTGCAATCTGTCTTGCCCCGCCCATGGGTAGAAGTCATTAAACAGAATGTAGTGGACCTTCAGGAAGTGCTTGTAGGTCAGTGCTCCCTTAATTTCCCTCAAAAAATGGAATGCGTCTTCCAGGTTGGCCTCGAAGAAGGTGTGTTCCAACACCTTGACTTCATCCAGGTTTTTGAGGCCTTCAACGTTTTGTAAATAGCCTCGGGTTTCGAAGTCACCAAATGGATCAAGCACGATGGTGCTCTCTCAGATGATTTGTCATCAAGCGAGCCATCTGCCGTCCATTGATGAAATGCTTCTTTTTAAGGGTGACCAGAAGCTTGCCGGTCTCATCCAGCTTCACGTCGTCTCCGGCAGCACGGGTAACTGCCTCTGCCCACTGGTCCAGTCCAGAGCGCTTGAAAGTCACGTGACGTGACTGTGCGAATCTGTAGACAAAATCGCTCACATTTTTCTTGGGCAAAGCATCCACGTCATCGGGGAGATTGATGGGGGCTTGGCATGTGGTTTTCGGACTCGAGTATTCGATCTTGGTATCGCCAATTTTGAATTTGCGGCTGAGTCGATGACTTCCTCCGTCAATGACAACTACTGCATGGTTGGGATCTGATTCAGTTCTGACGCTTTTAATGGAACGGCCTAATTTTCTGAAGACTTCTGCCGCTATGTCTTGAACTCCAGAGGGCGAGAGAGCTGAATTTTCAGAGCTCATGTTCCCTTTGGAGTAGACCCCGGAGCTCACCCGCATCAGGGATCCTTCATTGATGAGCTGAGTCAAAGCATTGGTGAGCTGGGAGGGGCTGCACATCCCCGTCAATTCTGAGCGAAGAATCACTCGGTCATGACGTTGGGCAATGGATCTACGAAGCCTGTCAACGACCTTCATGCCTGCTTCCAATGGGGGTGGTTACTTCCGG
>Ga0255278_1000070_pt1 | contig 11152 bp, 9 predicted proteins | sample AtltaT_21_FD_183809 | JGI IMG/M metagenome (GOLD analysis project Ga0255278, IMG submission 183809) | Metatranscriptome of freshwater microbial communities from Altamaha River, Georgia, United States - Atl_Cont_RepC_8d (Metagenome... | ecosystem: Environmental > Aquatic > Freshwater > River...
AGCTCGTTGTGTGGTCGAAGAAGGGCTGGGTTATGGGCCCGCAAAACACAGGGCGCTCAAGCAGCTGGGCTTGTCCGGTCGTACAGCCTTGCCGGACAACGATCAGGTCGAAGATGCGGTGCGGGAGTACATCCAGGTGTTTTGTGCAGACACCCAGCCGCTGGAGTTGCAAGCCCTGAGGGAGGAGGCCTTGCGTTGGATGCGCCGACTGCAGGCCTACAGGCCTCATCTTGGTGGCGCCGTGTGGAATGGCACGGCCACCCGCCACTCGGATATCTACCTGCAATTGTTCTGTGATGATCCCAAAATGCTGGAGATTGACCTGATCAATCAGGGGGTGGACTACCAAGTCAGCACAGTCACGGGCTTTCAGGGAGAGCGGGTGGATGCCCTGAGTGTGCACAGTCATTGTCGTGGATTGAACGAGGATGTGGGTGTGCATCTGTTGGTGTATGACGCGGATGACCTGCGTGGCGCCCTTAAACATGACCGCAAAGGGCGTGCAGCTCGAGGGACTATGGACGCTGTGCGCGACATGGTGGAGGGGCTGGGGCATGATCACGTGTCATGACCGTGCCTATTGAATCGATGGATGTGAAATCTGCGACCCCGACCCGTCGGCGTCAAGTGTTGACTTTGGGGACAGTCGCCACCTTGGCGGCCTCGGCGGGGGCTGGGCTGGCTTGGTGGCGTTACCAGCCGCATGAGTCGCTCGAGGGTGAGCTGGATGCTTGGTGGCACATGAGTTTTGATACGCCCCACGGTGGGACGTTGGCCGCTCAGAGTTTGCGCGGACGGCCTCTGCTGCTGAATTTTTGGGCCACATGGTGTCCGCCTTGTGTCGACGAACTGCCCATGCTCAACACCTTCTATGAAACACAGCAAGCCCGTGGGTGGCAAATTCTGGGGCTGGCTGTCGATCAGCCCAGCGCAGTGCGGACCTTTCTGCAAAAAATGACATTGAAGTTCCCTGTCGGGCTCGCAGGGCTCGGTGGTACTGACTTGTCGCGATCTTTGGGTAACTTGGTCGGTGGTTTGCCTTTTACGGTGGTATTCGATGCTGCTGGTCGGATCGTCCAACGTAGAATGGGCAAGTTAACGGCTGAGGATCTGCGTGTCTGGGCGGCAGCGGTTCCTGTCAAATCACCCTGATGATCGCCTGGGTTGAGCGAAATTAGATTGTTTTCCCTGGTTTTGGGTTACATTCGCGCCTGTTTTGTAAAACCCAGTCGTTGGAGGGCATATGGATTTGCGTAAACTGAAAACATTGATTGACTTGGTCTCCGAGTCCAATGTCTCAGAGCTTGAAATCACGGAAGCGGAAGGCAAGGTCCGCATCGTCAAGTCTGGCGGTTCTGTGGTGCAAGCCATGCCAATGCCTGTGGCGGTTGCGGCGCCAGCTCCGATGGTGGCTGCTCCGGTGGTGGCAGCTGCACCTGCTGCTGCGGATGTTCGTGCTGGGCATGTTGTCAAATCTCCCATGGTCGGTACGTTCTACCGTGCATCCAGTCCCGGCGCGAAGGCGTTTGTCGATGTGGGCAGTGTGGTCAAGGAAGGTGAAACCATCTGCATCATCGAGGCGATGAAGATTCTGAATGAGATTGAGGCGGACAAGTCGGGCACCATCACCCAGATCCTTGGTCAGAACGGCCAGGCCGTTGAGTACGGCCAGCCTCTGTTCGTGATTGAGTGAGTGATGTGAGACCGTGCCGCAGATGGGCGCGGTGACGTCCAAAAACTCTCGTGATGGCGGTACCACCGCTCCAAGTAGCGCTGCTGCACCGGTGTATTCGGGCATTCTGAAGCGCAGCAAAGGCAGTTATGTTCAAAAAAATCCTGATTGCAAACCGTGGCGAGATTGCCTTGCGTGTGCAGCGTGCCTGTCGTGAGATGGGCATCAAGGCCGTGATGGTCTATTCCGAGGCCGACCGTGAGGCCAAGTACGTCAAGTTGGCAGAGGAGGCGGTTTGTATTGGCCCTGCGCCTTCTGCGCAAAGTTACCTGAACATGTCGGCCATTATTTCTGCGGCCGAAGTGACGGATGCCGAGGCCATCCATCCGGGCTATGGTTTCTTGAGTGAGAACGCTGATTTTGCCGAGCGGGTTGAAAAAAGCGGTTTTCAGTTCATCGGCCCCACGCCCGAGTCGATTCGCATCATGGGCGACAAGGTGTCGGCCAAACAAGCCATGATTCGTGCTGGCGTGCCCTGTGTGCCTGGATCGGACGGTGAACTGCCCGATGACCCCGTCCAGATGAAGCGGATTGCCCGCTCCGTGGGCTACCCTGTGATTATCAAGGCAGCAGGTGGTGGGGGTGGGCGTGGCATGCGTGTGGTGCACACGGAGGCCGCGTTGGTCAATGCCGTGCAAATGACCAAGGCCGAGGCCGGAGCCGCTTTTGGTAATCCTGCGGTGTACATGGAGAAATTCCTCCAGAACCCCCGTCACATTGAAATTCAGGTGTTGGCCGACAAACACCGGAATGCCGTTTATTTGGGAGAGCGTGACTGCTCCATGCAGCGTCGGCACCAAAAGGTGATCGAAGAGGCGCCTGCGCCTGGCATTCCCCGCAAGCTGATTGAGAAAGTCGGCGAGCGTTGCGCCGCTGCCTGCAAAAAAATTGGATACCGAGGCGCAGGCACTTTTGAGTTTCTCTACGAAAACGGCGAGTTCTATTTCATTGAAATGAACACCCGTGTGCAGGTGGAGCATCCGGTGACCGAGTGGGTCACCGGAGTGGACATTGTCAAAACCCAGATCATGGTGGCGGCCGGTGAAAAACTGCCATTCACCCAGCGACAGATTGCTCTGCGGGGTCATGCGATCGAATGCCGTATCAATGCCGAGGACCCCTATAAATTCATTCCTTCGCCGGGTCGGATCTCCATGTGGCATGCGCCAGGCGGTCCGGGTGTGCGTGTCGACTCGCATGTCTACACCAACTACTTTGTGCCGCCGAATTACGACTCCATGGTGGGCAAGCTCATTGTCCATGGTGACACCCGCGACGAGGCGATTGCGCGCATGCGCACAGCCCTGGCGGAAACCGTGGTGGAGGGAATCAACACCAATATCCCGCTGCACAGAGAGCTGATGGTGGATGCGAAGTTTGTGGCCGGTGGTACGAACATTCACTACTTGGAAGAGTGGCTGGCCCAACACAAACGGTGAACCCAGATGTTTGAACTCCGATTGTTGTGCCCTGAGGATCGTGTTGAAACCCTGAGCGATGCCTTGGATGCGTTGGATGCGCTGAGTGTCAGTGTGGAGGACGCGGATGCGCAAACCGAGGCAGAGCAAGCCTTGTTTGGTGAGCCTGGTATGCCAGCACCGAAAGACGGTTGGGCGCGCTCCGTGATCGTGGCGCTTTTTCCGACGAATGTGGCGGCTGAAGATGCGCGCCAGACCTTGGTGTTGCAGGATTTTTTTTCTGGGTGTGAAGTGCTGGGGCTGGATGCGGTGCCTGACCAGGATTGGGTGCGTCTGACTCAATCTCAATTTGCGCCGGTGGAGATCACCCCGAATTTCTGGATTGTCCCAACCTGGCACGAACCGCCTGCAGCGGCTTCCACGGTGATTCGGCTGGACCCTGGGCTGGCGTTCGGTACAGGTACCCATCCCACCACACGCATGTGTCTGCGCTGGTTGGCTCGGCGGGCCCTGGATGGGAGCGGCTGGGGGCGTGTGCTCGACTATGGCTGTGGATCCGGCATTCTGGCTATTGGTGCAGGCAAACTGGGTGCCTTGGATATCGATGCCGTGGATATTGATGAAGCCGCTGTCGAAGCTTGCTTGCAGAATGCGCAGGCCAATGGGGTGCAGTTGAGAGCCGGAATGCCAGAACTGGCGCAAGGCAGTTACAGCACGGTGTTGGCCAATATTCTGGCGACACCCTTGAAGGTGCTGGCACCGTTGTTGTGTGCTCATCTGGCGTCGGGTGGCTCATTGGTGCTGGCAGGTATTCTGGAGCGTCAGGCGGATGAGTTGCGCCAAGCTTATGCGCCCTATGTGCAACTCGAAGTGGCTGACAGTCTGGACGGTTGGATACTCATGACTGCTCAGGCTTGATGCCTGAGTCTGTGCCGCTCAAGGCGCCTAGCATCGACGCCCTCTCACTCTCTTTTAATATTCAGGGGCGGTCGTGTATCCTGCGCCCATTCATCTCTAGCCGCACTTGCCTCGAATGAGTCAGATCACCCGTTGCCCTGCATGCAGCACCTATTTCAAGGTGGTTCCCGATCAGCTGCGTGTCTCTCAAGGGTGGGTGCGTTGTGGTTGTTGTGCTCAGGTGTTTGATGGTGCCGAGCATTTGTGCGAGTTGCCGGCTGTGCATGGTCCTCTCCCGGCATCCACCGGGTTTTCAGGCATACTGTCTCCGGAGGGGGCGGTTCCACCAGTTTCCCCGATTGCCGATGCTGTTCCTCTTTCTCCTCCTCCTGTTGTTGAAGGGGGGGCATCCGGGCAGGATGGGGCATCCGTTGGCGAGCACATCGATGCTCCCCTGATGGCCCAAGAGGGTGGTGCGTCCATTGTTCTGACCGATTCAGAATCTGAAGGGGCTCCTGCAACTCCCGCGGCTGTCCCTGCATCTGACGCACTATTCTCCTGGTCCAATGAGCCAGAGTCTGTCCGCCTGGCCGTCGAGCCCCAGTCTGAAGGTGTTGACCTCAAAGCGGTGTCCTTCCTGGTGGCTTCCCGGCGCAAAGCCTTATGGAACAGTTGGGGCATGCGTCTCGCATTGTTGTCGCTTGCGCTGGTTTTTTCTCTTGGCCTGGGTGTTCAGGTGGCCATTCAGGACAAGGACAGACTGGCGGCAGAGTATCCCGGTTTGAAATCGGGGTTGGTGCAGCTGTGTGCATGGGCACGGTGCGAGGTGTCGGCCTGGCAAAACATTGATGCGGTGGTGATCGAAAGTTCGGCCTTCAATCGGATGAAGGGTGATGTCTACCGGTTTGGTTTGGGTTTGCGCAACACCTCGCAGACTCCCGTGGCGATGCCTGCCATTGAGCTGACCTTGACCGACGGTCAAGACCAGTCAGTGATTCGCCGGGTGTTGACCCCCCAAGATTTGGGTCTCACATCTGCCATCCTGGCAGGTGGGCAAGAGTGGACAGGATCACTCATCTTCAATATTTCTGCGGGAGCCGCCCAGGGCGGGCGTGTGGCCGGTTACCGTGTATTGGCTTTTTACCCTTGAACAAGGAATGACATGGCTGCACTGATTTGCGGATCCATCGCGTACGACACCATCATGAGCTTTGAGGGGCGGTTTGCTGAACAAATCCTGCCTGAGCAACTGCACATTCTCAATGTCTCGTTTCTCGTGCCTGCATTGCGGCGCGATTTTGGGGGGTGTGCCGGCAATATTGCATACAGTTTGCGACTTTTGGGAGGCGATGCTGTGCCTTTGGCAACCATTGGCCCAGATGGTCAAGCTTATCTGGAACGCCTTATTCGGTTGGGTATTCCGACAGAGGGGTTGAAGCTGACCTCTGAAGGTTACACCGCCCAGGCAATGATCATGACGGATCGCGACAACAACCAGATCACTGCCTTTCACCCCGGGGTCATGGCACAGGCCCACCTCAACCCTGTAGTTGCTCATCCGAGTATCAAACTGGCTATCGTGTCACCGGATGGTCGAGATGCCATGTGGCAGCATGCCGAACAATTGCACAACTTGCGAATCCCCTTCATTTTTGATCCGGGACAGGGTTTGCCGATGTTCAATGGAGACGAGTTGTCTCAATTGATTGCTTTGTCTACTTGGGTAACGGTCAATGACTACGAAGGCAAGATGCTGTCCGACCGAACGGGGTGGAGTTGTGCCGAAATTTCGCGCAAGGTCCAAGGCTTGATTGTGACGCTTGGGGCAGAAGGCTGTGAGGTGTGGGTGGATGGTATTCGCACCTTGGTGCCTCCGGTGCAGCCTGAGACCGTTGTGGATCCTACGGGGTGTGGGGATGCATTCAGGGCGGCGCTGTTGTATGGGCTTGAGCGGGGTTGGCCCTTGATTCAGTGTGCGCAGCTTGGCAATCGATTGGGGGCACTTAAGATTGCCCATCGTGGGCCTCAGAATCACAGCCTCCCAGCTGGATTTGTCGTGGAGTAACTGTTGCAGACAGCTAGATCCGCTTGTGCAGGCGCGGCCAGCCTGTCGAAGATTGACGGGCTGGCGCATGGCTTTTTCGGAGGGCTCTCTTGATGAGCCGGTAGAAAGGCCCTGCTTGTTTTTACGGCTTGCTGGATGTTGGAAATGGCCAAGCGGCCTGAGGGTTGAGCTTGGTCTGTGCTGATGGTGCTGGCACAACAGGCACCTTGCCTGCTGGGTTTTTCTTGGGTGCCGCAACTTTTTTTGCGGGTGCCTTTTTTGATACCGTAGTGTCCACCGCTTCTGCTTTTGGTGCGGTAGAAGTTTTTTTCTTGGTCGCCGGAGTGGGGGCGGCTGCCGGTGTAGTCGCTTTCTTCGCTGCTGTAGCTTTCTTCGTAGGCGTTGCAGTTTTCTTCGCTGGCGCAACTTCAACCACAGGAGCAGAGGTTTGCTTGGGCTTGCTGATTTTTGCTCCAGTTTTTTTGACAGGCGCAGCTGCTATGGGGGTAGGAGCCACTTCGGCTTGTTCGGCAGACGCTGCCTTGAGTTCAGCAGTGGTTTTTTTTGCAGTCGTAGCTTTTTTCGCTGCCGTAAGGGGTTTTGGGGTAGCCGTTTTTTTCGCGGTTGCCATAGTGTTCTCCTTGATCAAGTTGCAAAGAGCACTTCATGCAACTTGATCGGCATGAAGTGATTCATGGTGACACCCAAGACGCTATCACCATGAATGGGGTGAGATGCACAAAGGGCATCCCTTTGCAGGAATGCCCAGATGCACGGAAAAATAAGAGAAGAAGGGTGAACGAAGTTCAGTCCCACGACAGTGCACCACCAGACTGGTACTCAATGACCCGTGTTTCGAAGAAATTTCTCTCCTTTTTCAGGTCGATCATTTCACTCATCCAAGGAAAAGGGTTTTCTTCGTTTGGGAACAGAGGCTCAAGGCCAATTTGTGTGGCGCGCCGGTTCGCAATATACCGGAGATATCCCTTGAACATGGACGCATTCAGACCCAAAACACCGCGTGGCATCGTATCTTCGGCATAGCGATACTCCAACTCAACCGCTTTCAAGAACAAGCCCTTGATCTCATTCTTGAATTCTGCTGTCCACAGATGAGGGTTTTCCAACTTCAACTGGTTGATCAGGTCTATACCGAAGTTGCAGTGCATGGATTCGTCGCGAAGGATGTACTGGTACTGTTCGGCAGCTCCGGTCATCTTGTTTTGTCGACCCAAGGCCAGGATCTGGGTAAACCCGACATAGAAGAACAAACCCTCCATCAAGCAGGCAAACACAATCAGGGATTTGAGTAGGGTCTGATCGTTTTGTATGGTACCTGTCTTGAAGTTTGGGTCCATGATGGCTTCAATGAACGGAATCAAAAATTCATCTTTGTCCCGAATCGAAGCGATTTCGTGGTAGGCATTAAAGATTTCTGATTCATCCAGACCCAGTGATTCCACGATGTACTGGTAAGCATGTGTGTGGATGGCTTCTTCGAAGGCCTGACGCAAGAGAAACTGCCGACACTCAGGGGCTGTGATGTGTCGGTAGGTGCCTAGCGTAATGTTGTTGGCCGCCAAAGAATCGGCAGTGACAAAAAACCCCAGGTTGCGCTTGATGATGCGGCGCTCATCGTCACTGAGGCCATTGGGATCTTTCCACAAGGCAATGTCTCGCGACATATTGACTTCTTGGGGCATCCAATGGTTAGCACAGGTGGCTAGGTATTTTTCCCAGGCCCACTTGTATTTGAATGGCACCAACTGATTAACATCGGTCTGGCCATTGATGATGCGTTTGTCGGCCACATTCACACGGCGTGTGCCGATAGGCGATGCAGCACTTTCGCTACCGGATGGTGCAGCTCGATCCAGTGCGTCTACCACAGCCATCGGCATTTGTGGTGAGGCAGGCAGTGTGGGCGTTGTGTCTTCGTCCCAGCTCAACATAGGTGTTCCAATCGTTCAATTATGGACATGCCACCACGAAATGAAAAGACAATTTCGCAATGTGAATTAATCAGGCACAGAATCCAGATTTATTGGCAGGCTTCACAACCTGGGTCGTCAATGGCACAAAATTTGATGTCGGTTGCTGGTACGGCACTCAACTGGGCTTGGGCTGCAGCTGCCGCGGCGTCCAATGCACTCATACTTGTTGCTTGTGGTGTGCTCGAAGACACAGCATTCATGCGCCCGGCGGTTACTGTGGATTTTTCGGCATGTGTGGCCCCCACTGTGCGCAGGTAGTAGGTGGTCTTAAGTCCACGTAACCAAGCCAGTTTGTACGTTTCGTCCAGCTTTTTGCCTGAGGCGCCGGCCATATAAATGTTCAGGGACTGGGCTTGGTCGATCCATTTTTGACGACGCGAGGCTGCCTCTACAAGCCATTGGGGCTCTACTTCGAATGCGGTTGCATAAAGCGCTTTGATGTCTTCCGGAACGCGATCAATGGGACGCAAGGAGCCATCAAAATGTTTGAGATCCATGACCATGACATCGTCCCACAGGCCCAGGCGCTTGAGGTCTTTCACCAAATAGCTGTTGATGACGGTGAACTCGCCAGACAGATTCGATTTGACAGAAAGATTGCCAAAACAGGGCTCAATCGAAGCGTCGACACCGATGATGTTGGAGATGGTTGCGGTGGGGGCAATGGCAACACAGTTGGAATTGCGCATGCCATCTCGGGCAATTTTCGTGCGCAAAGAGTCCCAGTCTAGAGTGGATGACCGGTCAACCTCCATAAAACCGCCTCGTTCGCGAGCGAGCATGTTCAGCGTGTCCAACGGCAGAACGCCCTGATCCCACAAAGAACCTTCATAGCTGGAGTAACGACCGCGTTCATTCGCCAACTCTGTGGATGCCCAGTAGGCGTAATAGCAAATGGCCTCCATGGAGCGGTCGGCAAATTCAACGGCCTCTTGAGAGGCGTAAGGAACCCGCAGTTCGTACAGGCTGTCCTGAAATGCCATCAGACCCAGGCCTACAGGGCGGTGGCGCAGGTTGGAGTCCCGTGCTTTCTTGACAGCGTAGTAGTTGATGTCAATCACGTTGTCGAGCATGCGCATGGCCGTACTGACCGTTTTGCGCAGCTTGGTATGGTCGATTCCACCATCTTTCAGATGCTGCAAAAGGTTGATGGACCCCAGATTGCAGACGGCAGTTTCGGTGTCACTGGTGTTGAGCGTGATTTCTGTGCACAGGTTGGACGAATGTACAACCCCGGCGTGTTGCTGAGGGGAGCGCACATTGCAGGCATCCTTGAACGTGATCCAGGGATGACCAGTTTCGAACAACATGGTCAGGATTTTGCGCCACAGATCGGTGGCCTGAACCTTGCGGCTGGGTTTGATTTCTCCGCGTGCAGCCCGGGTTTCGTAGGCAACGTAGGCTGTTTCGAATGCCGCACCGAACAAATCATGCAAATCTGGTACGTCGGAGGGTGAGAACAGTGTCCATTCCCCTTTTTCCATCACGCGACGCATAAACAGGTCAGGAATCCAGTTCGCCGTGTTCATGTCATGAGTGCGCCGACGGTCGTCGCCAGTGTTCTTGCGCAGTTCCAGGAACTCTTCAATATCCAGGTGCCAAGTTTCCAGATAGGTGCAGACAGCACCTTTGCGCTTGCCCCCTTGGTTCACGGCCACGGCGGTGTCGTTGACCACTTTGAGGAAGGGCACGACACCTTGGGATTCCCCATTGGTGCCTTTGATATGAGATCCCAGGGCGCGTACCCGTGTCCAGTCATTACCCAGGCCTCCTGCAAACTTGGACAACAGCGCGTTCTCCTTGATCGCGTCGTAGATGCCTTCAAGATCATCTGGCACCGTGGTCAAGTAACAGCTGGAGAGTTGAGCGCGCAGGGTGCCACTGTTGAACAAGGTTGGGGTGCTTGACATGAAGTCAAAACTCGAAAGAACCTCATAAAACTCAATGGCGCGAGCCTCGCGGTCCGTTTCGTTGAGGGCCAAGCCCATGGCCACACGCATAAAAAAAGCCTGAGGAAGCTCGATGCGTTGTTTGCGGACATGCAGGAAATATCGGTCGTACAGGGTTTGCAACCCCAGGTAGTCGAACTTCTGGTCACGCTCAGCTTTGAGTGCAGCACCCAAGCGAGCCAAGTCAAACTGAAGTAACTTTTCATCCAACAGACCGTGATCTACCCCTTTTTGAATGAATTGCGGGAAATAGTTGGCGTACAACGGCCCCATGGATGTGGCGTCGGCGTCATAGCCCAGGACTTCTCTAACAATTGTGTGCAGCAACAGGCGTGCTGTGGCATAGGTGTAGTCCGGGTCTTTCTCGATCAGTGTGCGTGCGGCCAGTATGGCCGCTTTATAGACCTCGCCCACAGGTACACCGTCATAGAGATTGCGTGTGGTTTCTGTCAGGATGGGTTCTGCAGTGACATCTTGACCCAGACCTTGGCAGGCCGATTCGATCAACTTGTGCAATGCGTGCAGGTCCAGTGGTATGCGCGTGTCGCCATCCATGACGTGAAGTACCGGGGTTGGGGGGATTTCAGGTTGGGTCTCGCGGGTTCGTTCCTGAGTACGGCGTTCGCGATAAAGCACATAGGCACGAGCCACTTCATGGTGTCCGCCGCGCATCAAACTCAGTTCCACGTGATCCTGTACATCTTCGATGTGAAAGGTTCCACCACCCGGCCGAGACCTAACCAGCGCACGGACCACTCCCTGGGTTAGGTCGTCTACCACTTCACGCACACTGGCGGATGCAGCCCCTTGGGTGCCGTGTACGGCCAAAAACGCCTTCATCATCGCGACGGCGATTTTGTTGGGTTCAAAGGGTACAACGGCGCCATTGCGGCGAATGATCTGGTAATGGCTCAACGCGCCTGCGGTACTTGCGTCTGCGGTGTCAGTGCCGCGGGCGGGAGTGTTTGTGTTTGTCAGTGGCGAGGGCATAAGCAGGGCGGTTTGCATGGCGTCCTTGAGAGAAAAAAGCGTTGGGTAGGGTGAAAAGCGCGAGTGGATGTCGCCTTTGTTGTTATCGATAGACGACAGGTATTCACACTACATGTGGTGTTTTGTTG
>Ga0255278_1000074_pt1 | contig 10869 bp, 19 predicted proteins | sample AtltaT_21_FD_183809 | JGI IMG/M metagenome (GOLD analysis project Ga0255278, IMG submission 183809) | Metatranscriptome of freshwater microbial communities from Altamaha River, Georgia, United States - Atl_Cont_RepC_8d (Metagenome... | ecosystem: Environmental > Aquatic > Freshwater > River...
ACCGGCCAGGGTTACTTCTGGGCCTGTGCGGTTCCGCACGGGGACGTCGTCTTCCACTGGGAAACCAGCCGGGCGGCCGAATGCCTCGGCCACGTTCTGCCCGCGGACTTCACCGGCATCGCGCAGTGCGACGGGTATGCCGCCTATCCCGCCTTTGCCCGGCAGCATCAAAAGCCACTGATCCTGGCCGGCTGCTGGGCGCATGTCCGGCGCAAGTTCCACGACGCCCGCGAGCAGTCGCCGAAGCTGAGTGGCTGGCTGCGATCACGATGCCATCGATCAAAGAAAAAAGGACCACCTTGGAGGTGGCCCTTTCCGAATCAAAACTTCCAAGGGTTACGCTGCCGGTGCTGCCGGAGCCGGCGTGGTTGCCGGTTCCGCCTGAAGCGGAGCTTCAACCCATTCGAGCACGGCCATGGAAGCAACGTCACCCTTGCGCTGACCGGTCTTGATGATGCGGCAATAGCCACCCTTGCGGTCCTTGAAAACCGGGGCAATGCGGTCGAACAGGATGTGAACGACATCGTGCTCGCTCTTCCACGCCAAGCGCTTGGCCTTGCCCGGATACTTCTTGGTGCCCTTAAACTGGGTCCGGGCCTGCTGGCGAAGCTTGCTCGCTGCCAACCGGCGGGCGAACACGTTTTCAGCCACCGCAGCAGCCCGTTCAGGGCTGCCTTCCGCCGTGGTCTTGACGCTTTCCAAGGCGGTCTGACCGCGTTTGCCCAAGGTAACGAGTTTTTCGACGAACGGCTTCAGGGCCTTGGCCTTCTGAAGCGTCGTGGTTATCCGGGGAGCCTTAATCAGGCTGCAGGCCATATTGGCCAACATCGCATTCCGGTGCTGACTCTTGCGCCCCAGCTTAGCGGTTTTTACTAAATGCCTCATACAAATTCGTCAGACCTTCTTGGGTTCTCCCTGAGCCTCCAGCAGCGCCGCATCGATGCTCATTCCGAGCGAAAGCCCGAGGGACGACAGCTTTTCCTTGATCTCGTTCAGCGACTTCTTGCCGAAGTTGCGATACTTGAGCATCTCCTGCTCGGACTTCATCGCGAGCTGGCCAACGGTGGTGATGTTGGCGTTGTTAAGGCAGTTGGCCGCACGGACGCTCAGCTCGATTTCGTTGACCGACATGTTCAGGAGCTTGCGGAGCTTGGCCTTCTCGTCATCGACCGGCTTCTGCTCCTCTTCGAACTCGACGGCGTTCTTGTCGTAACCGACGAAAACGTCGAGATGATGTTGCAGGATGGCAGACGCCTGCAACAAGGCGTCGTCCGGGGTCAGCCGTCCGTCCGTCCAAATCTCCAAGATCAGCTTGTCGTAATCAGTCCGTTGCCCCACCCGCGCGGCCTCAATCGAATAACGAACCCGCGAAACCGGGGAAAACAGCGAATCAATCGCAATGACACCAATGGCTTGGTCAGGACGCTTGTTCTCGTCGCCGGGGCAGAAGCCGCGTCCGACTTTGACCTCCAGCTCCATCTCGAACTTCTTCTTTTTGTCCAAGGTGCAGATGTGCTGCTCAGGATTCACCAACTCCACCGATTGGTTAAGTTGGAGATCCGAAGCAAGGACGACTCCTTCCTTGTTCACCGAAAGAAGCAGCGTCTGGGTATCACGGGTGTGCATCTTGAAGCGAATCTTCTTCAGATTAAGCACAATCTCCGTCACATCCTCGACCACGCCCTCAATGGCCGCGAACTCATGCATCGCGCCGTCAATTTTGACGGACGTGATGGCCGCGCCTTCCAACGAACTTAGCAGAACTCTCCTCAGAGCATTGCCAATCGTGTGGCCGTAGCCGGTCTCGAACGGCTCCGCGACAAACTTGGCGTAAGTCGGAGACGCCGAGGACTCGTCTTTGGCAAGACGCTTGGGCAACTCAAATCTTCCTAGTCGAACTGGCATTTTAGATCCTGTAGGTTTGCTCCAATCCTGAACTCCAGCTTTTAACGCGAATAGAACTCGACAACCGCCTGCTCGCTGGCGATCGACACCATGTCCTCTTTGGCCGGGAGCCGAATTACCTTCGCCTTCAGCGAATCTTTGTCCACGACCAACCAGCCAGGGGTCACCCGGGAGGCGGAGCCTTCCAGAGCTTTCGAAACCATTTGTTTTGACTTCGGACCAGCCTTCACACCGATGACTTGGTTGGGGGCCACCCGGAAGCTTGGAATGTCCACCTTGCGGTCATTGACGGTGATATGGCCATGGTTGACCAACTGGCGGGCCGCCGCCTTGGTCTGGGCGTAACCGCAGAGGTAGACCACGTGATCCAGCCTCGTTTCGAGCAATTTGAGGAGCGTATCACCGGTAACACCGTCCGCCTTCAGGGCAGCCTTGTAGGTGTTTCTGAACTGCTTCTCCTGCAGACCGTAGTAATAGCGCAGCTTCTGCTTCTCGATCAGGCCAAGTCCATACTCGCTGACCTTCCTCCGCGATTTGGGGCCATGAACGCCAGGCGGATAGTTGCGCCGCTCCAAATATTTCGACTCCCCAAAAATTGGAACGCCAAAACGACGACTGATTTTAACCCTCGGACCAGTATATCTAGCCATATCAATTACACTCTGCGCTTTTTACGTGGGCGGCATCCGTTATGGGGAACCGGAGTCACGTCCTTGATGAGAGAAAGTTCCAAACCGATCGCCTGGAGTGCGCGTATCGCCGACTCGCGCCCCGATCCGGGACCGTTCACATGCACTTCGACCTCCCGAAGCCCATGAGCCATTGCCTGCCTCGCGGCGTCCTGAGCAGCCTGCTGGGCTGCAAACGCGGTGCTCTTGCGAGACCCTTTGAACCCAACCCGACCGGCAGAACTCCAGCCAATCGCGTTACCACCCAAATCACAAATGGTGACCAAAGTGTTATTGAAGGTGGCCACGACATACGCAATGCCATGCGAAATGTTCTTGGCTCCCTTGGCTTTGACAATCTTGATTGCCTTCGGATCGTCACCCAAGAGCTCCGCCGCCGTAGGCGAACTGGCAGCCCCCGCCAATGGACTCACAGGGTCAACTGGGGCGCTTCCGGCCTGGGCGACACCGCCCGAGCTGATTGGCAATTCCTCTTTTCCTTTGTTTTCGGACATAGTCGAAACTTAAGTGGTTCAGTGTGATCCGGCCTTGGCGTTGGGGTTGCGCTGAACACCAACCGTCTTCCTCGGCCCCTTGCGCGACCGTGCATTGGTCTGGGTCCTCTGCCCACGAACCGGAAGTCCGCGCTGGTGGCGATTTCCACGATAACTCTTGATGGCCTGAAGCCGCTTGAGATTGATGCCAATCTCCCGCCGCAGGTCGCCCTCAACCACGTAGCCCCCGTTCTGAACCGCCGACACAATCTGAGAAATTTGCTGTTCGGTCAGTTCCTTGGCCCGGATATCCGGATCCACGCCCGCAGCCTGCAGAATCGCAATGGAATTAACCGGCCCGATACCATACAGATACCGAAGCGAAATGGAGACCTTTTTATGCGGGGGAATGTCAACCCCTAGAATTCGTGGCATAATTCAACCTTACCCTTGGCGCTGCTTGTGCCGTGAGTTTTCGCAGATCACCCTCAAGATGCCACTTCTCCTGACGATCTTGCAGTGCTCACACAGTTTCTTAACCGATGCTCTAACTTTCATGCTCTAAAATGTTTACCGCTTCCGCGGCGGGTCAAAACCTCCGCCCCCGATGCTGTTACCAACACCGTGTGTTCAAAATGGGCGGAAAGACTACCGTCCGCCGTTTCAACTGTCCAGCCATCACTTTTGACATTCACCTTGGGTGCTCCGGCGTTGACCATCGGCTCAATCGCCACCGTCATACCGGAAAGCAGTCTTCCCTTGGTCCCGTTGGACCGAAAATTTGGGATCTTCGGCTCCTCGTGGAGTGTTTTTCCAACTCCATGACCGACAAACTCCCTGACCACACTAAATCCGGCATCTTCAACCGTGTCCTGCACAGCCCCCGAAACCGCCAAAATTTTCACTCCATCCCTTACCTGTTGCACTGCCCTACCCAAGGCGGCGAGGGTGACGTCAATCAATCTCTGCGATTTCGCATCGCGCAGGCCACCAACAACAAAAGTCCAAGCCCCATCAGCAATCATTCCGTCGAATTTTACGCCAACATCAACTTTGACGATATCCCCAAACTGAAGCCGCCTAGCCCCAGGAAGTCCGTGAATGACTTCACTGTTTACCGAAATGCAGGCATTGTTTGGAAATCCTTGGTAACCCAAGAATGCGCTCGACCCACCGTTACCCTGAATGTAGCTGCCAATCCAACCATCCATTTCGCCAGTCGTGATGCCTGGCACAATCCTCGCACCAACGTCCTCTAAAGCACCCGCCACAATTTGGCCGGCCATCCTGATGCTTTCAATTTCTGCATCCGTCTTAATCAATTTTTGCACCTGTGCACCCAGTCGAAGATCTCAACGGCCTTTGATTTTGGCCTTTTTCAAAAAACCATCATAGTGCCGCATCAAAAGATACGACTCCACCTGCCGCAAGGTGTCCAGAAGGACGCCAACGGTGATTAACATCGAAGTTCCACCGAAGAACTGAGCCAGTCCGCTGTCGATTTTGAGGTAGTCGGTGAGCAAAGACGGCAAAATCGCGATCCGCACCAAGAACACCGCCCCAGCAAACGTTATCCGGGACATGGCAGCATGAAGAAAATCGCTGGTAGCCACCCCAGGCCTCACTCCGGGGATGTATCCTCCATATTTTTTTAGGTCATCTGAAATCTGGAGTTCATTGAATTGAGTGGCCACCCAAAAGTATGAGAAAAACAGAATCATCAAGGCTTCGCCAGTCAGATGAACTGCCCCACCGGGGACGAACAGCCTAGCAAGAGCTGCGAACGCGGTAACGCTTGGGTTCAATGCACTCAATTTCTCGAGGATCAGCCCGGGGAACATCAGGATAGCTTGAGCAAAGATGACGGGCATAACTCCGGCATAGTTGATCTTCAACGGAAGGAACGATGAGGACCCCGAAAAGACCTGTCGACCAACCGCCCGTTGAGCATATTGAACCGGAATCCTTCTTTGTCCCTGGGTAATCGCGATTACCGCAGCTACCACTCCGAAAAGAAGAATTAGCAGAATGCCACCATGCAACCATTTGAACGTCTTTTGAACGAAAAACTGGGAAAAAAGGGACTGAATGGCGTTAGGCAAGCGAGCCAGAATGCCGATGGTGATTACAAGGGACACTCCGTTGCCGATTCCACGTTCGGTAATTTGTTCACCCAACCACATTAACAGCAGGGTGCCAGCAGTAAGGATGAACACCGTTTGGAGGCGATATTGCCAGATGCTGTCGATAACCACCAAGTGCCCACTAAAGCCCTGAAACGCCCGCTCAGGATTCTCCCAACCGATGGCCAACATGAACGACTGCCCCAAGCAAAGAATTACTGTAAGATACCTTCCGTAGGCGGTGAACTTCGCTCTTCCCCCTTCCTCCCGGACCATCTTGTTTAATGCTGGAATTACCGCCGAGAGCAACTGGAGAATAATCGTTGCGCTGATGTAGGGCATGATCCCCAGCGCGCCAACTGCGCACTGCTCGAGAGCACCGCCCGTGAAAAGGCTATAGAGTCCAAGGACCGAATTGCCTCCACCGCTGCTGCCAATGTTGCCGAAGTATTCCGCCAGCCTTCGCCCATCCAAACCGGGGACAGGAGTCACTGCGACCAAGCGGCAGACGAACAACAGCAGCGCGGTAAAAACCAGCCTCGAACGAAGCTCAGGAATCCTGAGACAGTTCGAGAAAGTCTTGTAGACTTGGGAGAGCATGCCTGTGACTGATGGTCAGACCACCGAGGTCTGGCCACCGACCGCCTCGATGGCAGCCTTGGCCTTGATGCTGAACGCCGACGCGCTTACAGTCAACTTCCGGGTCAGTGCTCCCCCCGAAAGGATCTTGACGCTCTTGACGGAAGCTCCAATCACGCCCTTACGTTTCAAAGCCGCCAAGTCTACCGATTCCCCGTCAACAAAAGACTCTTCCAGATCAATCAAATTGACCGCGAAGTGCTTAGTTGAGAATCGGGAATTGTTGAATCCACGTTTTGGAATTCTACGAATCAGAGGCATCTGACCGCCCTCGAATCCAATCCGAATCGAGCTACCGGAGCGGGCACTTTGCCCCTTGCCGCCGCGGCCCGAAGTTTTGCCATGGCCACTGGACTCACCGCATCCAAGGCGTTTTCTGCGATGCTTTGCCCCAACGTTGGGACGGAGTGTAGAAAGATTCATAATAATTAGACTCCACGGATTGCGCGAATTTCTCCACGGCTTCTCAATCTCCGTAGCGCTGCCAAAGTGGCCTTGGCAACGTTCGCAGGGTTTTTTGAACCCAGGGATTTCGAAAGGACATCCCGGATTCCAGCCGCTTCAACAACCGCTCTGACGGTCTTACCGCAAATCAACCCGGTGCCAGGTGCCGCCGGCTTCAGGAGGATTTTGGCACCATCGTATTCTGAGAGAACCTCATGAGGAATGGTAGATTTGTTCAACGCGACGGTCTCAAGGTGGGATTTGGCCCGCTCACCGCCTTTTTTTATGGCATCGCTAACCTCCCCACCCTTCCCCAGACCCAATCCAACCTTGCCGGCGCGATCACCGACCACAATCAAGGCACTGAAACTGAAGCGCCGACCGCCCTTAACCACTTTCGACGAGCGGTTGATAAAGACTGTCTTCTCAGACAGGCCATCGCCCTTATCGTCCGAGGAGTCCCTCGGGTCTCTGCGCCTCCCTCCGGGGCGTCCCCCTCTTCCATCAGGGCGTCCCCCCCGATGAAAGGTCCGTTGCTCAGGCTGCGGAACTGGCTGGGCTTCAGCCGGCTTTGTATTGCTTGCTTCGTCAGACACGTTTTACCTCAACGATTTAGAAGATTAAGCCACCATTCCTTGCAGCATCCGCTAGCGCGCGGACTTTGCCATGATATTTCGCGGCACCCCGATCGAAAACGACCTTGGAGATACCCGCACCCTTCGCCGCTGCCGCCGCCAATTCCCCGACGCTCGTCGCCACCTGAGTGTTGGCCCTCCTTTTTCCATGTTCCATGGCCAACGAACTCACACTGGCTACTGTGCGACCAGTTGAATCGTCAACAAATTGAACATAAATGTTGTGCCCCGAGAATTTGACACTCATCCGCGGTGATTCCGGACTGCCAATGACCTTACGCCTTACCCGCTTGTGACGTGCTTTGGCCAAAACCTTGCTTTTTTGAGGGGTCATATCTTCAATTATTACTGAACGGTCTTGCCTTCCTTGCGCTTGACCTTCTCATCGCTGTAACGGACACCTTTGCCCTTGTATGGCTCTGGTGGGTAGAACGATCGCAATTCTGCAGCAACCATACCAACGAGTTGCCTGTCGGGTCCCTCAACCGTCACCTTGGTCCCCTCCTCGACCTTCACCTTGATTCCGGCCGGAATCGGATAGTTGATTGGGTGACTGAAACCCAGATTCAGGGTCACAGTTTCACCGGCAACCGCAGCTTTGAATCCAACGCCCTGGATCTCTAGACGCTTGGAGAAGCCAGTGCTCAATCCCAACACCATATTGTTGAGGAGTGCCCGAGCCAGACCGTGCATTGCCTTGGCGCGGCTCGAATCATCCTGCCTAGAGACGATTATTGATCCACCCTCAACCTTAACGCTCGTAAGTGCCGGGAGATTTAGCGACAGACGCCCTTTGGGGCCCTCACCGCTAACCGCATTCCCGGCAATGTTGACCTTGATCCCTGCCGGGACAGTTATCGGCTGTTTTCCTACTCGTGACATAAAATCAAATCACCAGACTGAGCAGACCAGTTCACCGCCCAAGTTTGACTTTTGGGCGTTGGTTCCCGTCATAACACCCCTCGATGTTGACACAATTGAGATACCCATTCCGCCCAGCACCTTGGGGATTTCGGTCGCGGCCGTATACCTTCTCAAACCAGGCTTGCTTATCTGGCGAATGTCCGAAATCACGCTTGCTTTACCGGAATATTTCAGATGGACCGTGAGCTTTTTGATCTTTGAACCAGACACTTCATACGAACTCACGAAACCTTCGGACTTCAGGACGGCCACGATGGCTTCCTTCAAATTCGAGTGAAATAGAGAAACACTTTGATGCTGGGCCGCAGCACCATTTCGAATCGTCACCACCAAATCAGCAACCGGGTCATTCATAATTTTCCATTCGCTCGCCGTCGAGGCTTACCAGCTCGCCTTAATGACGCCGGGAATTAGACCGGCCATCGCAGCCTCGCGGAAGGTTAACCGCGAAACACCATACTTTCGAAGAAAGCCGCGGCGGCGGCCGCTCAATAGGCACCGGTTGACCAATCTTACCGGGCTAGAATTCCGCGGCAGCTTCGCCAAGCCGGAATAGTCGCCTTTGGCCTTCAGTTCAGCGCGCTTTGCCGCAAATTTTGCAACCAGTTCCGTCCGACGCTTATTTCGTTCAAGCCAAGCTTTCTTTGCCATAAATCAATTACTTAGAGAACGGCATGCCCAACGCCTTGAGCAATGCCAACGCTGCCTTGTCTTCCTTAGCCGAGGTGACAATCGTCACATCCAATCCCTGCTGTCGCTTAACCTTATCCAACTCGATTTCCGGGAAGATCGACTGATCCGGAAAACCAATCGAGTATGCACCCCTACCATCGAATTTCCTCGGGGAAATTCCTCTGAAGTCCCTAATTCGGGGCAATGAACAAGTAATCAGGCGATCAAGAAACTCATACATCCGGTCTTTCCTGAGAGTAACTTTGCAGCCAACCGGCATGCCTTTCCGCAACTTGAAGTTAGCGATGCTTTGCTTGGCCTTTGTAATGACCGGCTTTTGGCCTGCGATTGCAGCCAACTCCTTGACCGCCTCCTCAATCGCACCCTTCTCAGCATCCGATCGAACACCCATGTTCAGGGTGATCTTCAGAACTCGTGGCACCTGGTGTCTGTTTGAACAACCGAGTTCGGTCGCGAGAGCCGGAGCTACTTCTTCCAAATACTTCTGATAGAGTCTAGGCTTCATCGATGGTGCAATATTCACTTGGCTGCCCGACGCTTATCGTATTCGGCCGCTTTCATGACGTTGGAGATATGAATCGGGCCCTCCAGCCACAAAAGGGCTCCGTTAGGGTTTTGCTGGTTCTTGCGGATATGGTGGAGCTGAGGCTTAACCAAGCGAAAGCGGTCTAATTCGTGCGAAGTCGCCCCTCCCTCTTTCAGCCTTTTGGTGCCCTCATCTTCACCCTTCGACCGGGCGTCAACGCCCTCAACGTAAACCACGAGACGCTTGCGATTAACTTTGGTGATCTTGCACCTACGCCCCTTTGCCCCACCGGCGACTACAACAACCTCGTCGCCAGTCTTTACATGAAATGATTTTTGTTCCGACTGCTTTTTCATAGGACTTCCGGGGCAAGCGAAATGATTTTCATGAACTTCTTTTCCCGCAATTCCCTCGCTACCGGTCCGAAAATGCGCGTCCCCTTGGGATTGTTCTCCTTGTCGATGATTACGCAGGCGTTTCGATCAAAGCGCAAAACGGACCCGTCCGGACGGCGGATAGGACGCTTGGTCCTGACCACGACCGCAGACTGAACTTCCCCCTTTTTGACGGTTCCATCCGCCGAGGCTTCCTTGATGTGAACTTTGATAACGTCGCCCACTGCGGCGTAGCGTTGATTTCTCCCGATAACACCAATCGCCCAAGCCAACTTGGCACCAGTGTTATCAGCCACATCTAAACTTGACCTAACTTGAAGCATAAATAGCGCTATTCAGTTGTCGAACCACTTGCCTCCACCACCTTTACAAAGGTCCAACGCTTGAGCTTGGACAAGGGGCGTGACTGCCTAATCAGCACCAAGTCCCCTTCCGACGCGATTCCATTTTCGTCGTGCGCGTAGAATTTCTTCGATTTGGTGACCACCTTCTTCAATCGAGGGTGCCGATAGCGCCGATCGACTTGGACGACCAATGTTTTCTCCATGCGGTCGGAAACAACCCGGCCAACCTGCTCAGGCACAATTGGGTTTTTGATATCAGGACTGGACATATTCTCAGTTCTTTTCCGCCGTCTGACGCTTGAGAACCGCCCTGCGAGTTTCGCAGCGGGCGATATTCTTCTTCAGGTCACCGATGACATGTGTCTTCTCCAGGCGAGCGGTCGCCTTTTGAAGCCGAGCATCGAAAAGCTGCTTGCGGAGCTCGTTGGCCTTCAATACGAGCTCCGATTCGGACAGCTCGCTTATCTGTTTGTTAAATTCTGCCGCCATAATTGACGATTATCCGAGTTTGTGCCGAACTACGAACCGCGTGCGAATGCAAAGCTTGCTGGCGGCCAATCGCATGGCCTCCTTCGCGACAGCCTCGCTCACACCGTCGACTTCGAACAAAATGTTGGCAGGGCGAATCACCGCCACCCAAGATTCAACTCCGCCCTTTCCCGTCCCCATTCGCACCTCAAGAGGCTTTTTGGTGAAACTCTTGTCAGGAAAAATCCGAATCCAAACTTTTCCACGGCGCTTCATGTAGCGGGTGATGGCCACACGAGCAGCTTCAATCTGCTTCGTATCAAGCCAGCAGCGCTCCAACGCCTGCAAACCATACTCGCCGAACGCAACAGACTGCCCCCGAGTGGCTAAGCCACAACGGCTGCCACGTTGCATTTTGCGATACTTGACCCGAGACGGCATCAACATAATAAAACCTGATTAGGAGTTGGTCGAGTCTTGGGCCTTTGGGACCACCGGATCACTGCGTTTAAGCTCGCCTTTGCAAATCCAGCACTTCACGCCGAGCTTTCCGTAAACAGTCTTGGCCTCGGCAAACCCGTAATCCAAGTTGGCCCGGAGGGTATGCAACG
>Ga0255278_1000082_pt1 | contig 10651 bp, 8 predicted proteins | sample AtltaT_21_FD_183809 | JGI IMG/M metagenome (GOLD analysis project Ga0255278, IMG submission 183809) | Metatranscriptome of freshwater microbial communities from Altamaha River, Georgia, United States - Atl_Cont_RepC_8d (Metagenome... | ecosystem: Environmental > Aquatic > Freshwater > River...
ACGCGCTGGCCACTGGCTGCTGATCAAAAGATTCGAAAATGTCGTTCAGAGGCCGCCGGAAGGCGCGCTCAATGGTTTCCACCGCCACAGCCGCAGGAAAGGGAGGCACACGGTCCTGCAACATGGCCAATTCGTCGGCAATGTCTGGCGGAAGCAAATCTCGGCGGGTTGACAACACCTGTCCGAACTTCACGAAGATCGGGCCCAAACTCTGCAGAGCCTCACGCAAGCGTTGCCCCCGAGGTGCATCCAGACGCCGCCCCAGTGTCACAACACGAGTCAACACCCGCACCCAAGGGTGCTCAAAACGGGTCAGAACGAGTTCATCCAGGCCGTAACGCAGGGCCACCCAAACAATGAACACCCCCCGGAAAAATCGGGTCATGGGGCGGTATTCCGGTTCGGTGTGGCACCCAAGGCAGAGCGAACAAACCCCTGTAAAGCAAGCACCCAAGGTCGGCTCAGTTGCACCAAGCCATGGGCTCGCTCATCTCCCAGCAATCGCGCCAAGTCTTCCTCGATATCCCAGCGCACATGGTCCACCAACCAGTTAAGGTCTGCAGCCAACTGCACATCGCCTTCGATCCTCACCGACGGCTTCTGCCCGGAAAGCAGATGCTGAAGCAGCACAGCAGGATGTTCATCAGCCACCTGCAACCGCAAATCCGGCATGGCTTCGGAAGTGGCCAGATCCAATAGCCCGGCAGGTGTTGCTGTCAAGGACAAGCGCAGCGAACGACCCAGGCCCGAACCTTCAACAGAGAAGACTTGCCCCTGATGCCTGGCCAAGCGGGCCATGGCCTCTGGCTCGGACTGGAGCACATGGTTGAGAAGCAGCACAAGCTTTTGCAGCAGTTCAGCCTGCAACCAAAGAGGTGGCGCCAGGGTACTCGCAGCCGACAAGACCCAATCAGGTACCGGGGGGAAAGGAAAGGAGGGTTTCACCATCCCCCGATTATTCCCGCAATGCCAAGCCTGCAAGGCAGTGCACGCACGTGCTACGCAGAGAAGTTATTGCAAAGCCTGCAAGCCCGCCACCAACCACCCCGAACCGCCATTGCGGGGTTTGGTCATGTTCCAGACTTCACGGAACGGACTGGGACCTGCCGAGGGCTCTTCGCGAATCATCCCGGAGAACTCCACGCTGGCCATGTAGGCATCACCCAGGTCTTCAATCCCGAGCAGTTGAGCCTCAAGCATGACCACATCAGTCTTGTTGGTTTGCCCCCCACTATGGGACTCACGCTCGTTCAGTTGAGACTGTACTTCGGCCAACATGCCGTCCGTCATCATGGAACGCAGAGTTGCGACATCCGCACGATCCCAGGCATCCTGCAAGGTCACAAAATGCCGACGCGCGGCTTCCAGAAATCCCTGGCGATCAAAGTCAGCTGGCACCCCCCAACCTTGTCCGCCCGACAAGGCGGAACCAATACCAAGCCCACCGCCTTCGGCAGCCAGCTTGTTCGCGTCAAACGCCATGCTGTTGCGCTCCCAGGGTCGAGCAGACGCATCGTTGCCCACATGCTCGGGGCTGTATTGCTTGGGCGTTGGAACCTCTGCACCAGCCCCCTGAAACGCCAAAGGAGTACCGGAGGACTGCTGCATTGCAGGACGACGCGCCCGCAACACCAGGCCAATGACCAGCATGACCGCACCAACCAGCAAGGCAATCAGCAAAAACTGACCAAAAGCCTCTCCCAAACCCAGGGAATGGGCCAACCATGCCAGCCCCAGCCCTGCAGCCAAGCCACCGAGCATGGCTCCCCAGGGCTTGCGCGGTGCAGCTGCAGGCGCAGCCTGTTTGGTTGCAGCAGCCGTCTGCGCCGCTGCTGGCGACGCTGCGGGTGGGGCATCCGCCTCACGCTTGCTCACCTGGGAGGACTGCTGGCCCATGGACTTCCCCCCCCCCAGACGCTTAGCAGCCTCCGCACTGACACTGCCTAAAGCCAGCGCACAGGCCAGCACAACAGACACATATTTCATACCAGTCTCCTCAACTCACTCAACCTGAAAAATTAGCACTTGATTCCAACATGCAAGGCAACCACACCGCCCGTAAGGTTGTGATAGTCCACATGACCGAAACCACCTTCTTTCATCATGGTCTTGAGTTCTTCCTGTCCTGGGTGCATTCGAATCGATTCCGCAAGGTACCGGTAACTGGCGTCATCACCGGCAACCAGCTTGCCCAATGTGGGTAGGACCTTGAATGAATACCAGTCGTACCCCTTCTCCAAGGGTTTGGCCACACGTGAAAACTCCAACACCAGAAGGCGACCTCCAGGCTTGAGCACACGGCACATTTCGTGCAGGGCTTGATCCTTGTGGGTCATGTTTCGAAGGCCAAACGCCACACTCACCAGATCAAAGTGACCATCCGGGAATGGCAGAGCTTCCGCGTCACACACCAAGGTTGGCAACACGAGACCTTCATCCAACAATCGGTCCCGCCCGGTGCGCAGCATGGCCTCGTTGATATCGGTATGGAACACTCGCCCAGACGGCCCCACCTTGCGCGCAAACGCACGCGACAAATCCCCAGTACCTCCGGCAATGTCCAGCACCCGCTGTCCCTCCTTGAGGTTCGCCACCATCACGGTGTACGCCTTCCAGGCCCGGTGCAGGCCCAGAGACATGAGGTCATTCATGAGGTCGTAGCGCGACGCCACAGAATCAAAAACGCCGCGAACCCGTCGGGCTTTCTCTTTTTCCTCAACCGATTCAAAACCGAAATGGGTGGTAGTCATGGATTGATGCTCTCAGGGAATTCGTCAGATTCAATGGTGATGGCCACAACTATGACCCGTCTTGTCGGGCATAGGCGCATCCCGGTCCAACCCGGCAGCGTTCAGGCGCTGCTCATAGTCGGCCCATAACGTGGCCTGCTCAGAACCCAGAAAGTACAAGTAATCCCAAGAGAAGATGCCGCTGTCATGCCCATCAGAGAATGTGGGCTGGACCGCATAATTGCCCACCGGCTCCAGCGACACCAAGTCCACCAGACGCTTGCCCGTCTGCAGCACCTCCTGGCCCGGGCCATGGCCTTGCACCTCGGCCGATGGCGACATGACACGCATCAGCTCAAACGGAATGCGAAACTGTGCTCCATCGGAGAATACGATCTCCAGCATGCGCGACTGACCATGCACCGTAATTTGTTGGGGCGTGGCTGCCCCCGCCTTCAAACCTGCCATGCGGACTCTCTTCAATGAACAAAATCAAAAACGCGCCAGCAGGTTCAGATGCAGTTTCTGGTCACCTCGCTTGGGCGCCGACGGATTGAGGGTCAAAGGTACCACGGAGCCCGTGACCACTCGCGCGTAGTCTGCAGTCAGGACAAAACCTGTGGTGGCATAGCGCAACCCCAGACCGACACTGGCCAGTTGATCCGATCCTGGCCGTGTAGAAGACACCGGGGCTACATTGCTGAGCCACCCGCCATCCACAAACGCAGCCCAACGCAAGCCCTTGGCTAGCTCAGGGCTGGTGAGCTCCATGGACACCAGTGCACCACGGTCACCGGACAAGGCCCGCTCAGGCACACCCCGAACCGAACCGGCCCCACCCAGACCAAACTGCTCACCCGAGATCAAGGTCTGATTGCTGTGCTGGAACTGGGTGCGTGCAACAAACTGCCACTGGGCAGGCAGGCTCATGGCATAGGACAGCCCGCCTCGCAGCGCACGCCACCGGGACGAAACCACACGCGGGTCTTCGGATGTGTACGCCGCCGCGTCATTGCCACTGCCACCGGGCAGGTTCAAAGCCACGTCCATGTTGTAGGCCAGGAAATGTCCCTCCGCCTCGTGGCGCACCGCATAGGACAGTGTCAAGGGGCGGCTGCGGCGCATACGCTGCCCAGGCACCGCAATACTGTTGATCTGCGCCACGTCATAGACCTTGTCATCCACAGACGCACTCCACCAGGCGCGACGACCGCCATCAAAAGGTAAGTAGTGTGTGTAGGACAAGCCCAGGGTATGCCCAGCACCGGTGCTGGTAAAGGAGCCGAAACTGCCCACGACATCCGAGCGCGTGTAAGACATGCCGAGCATGCCGCCCACTGTGTAGAAAGGCAGTCGATAAGACACCCCCAACTGGCTGACATCACCCGCACGCGCAAGAGACGTCGTATAGGCGGCATTCAGCTGATGGTCCTGCCCCCAGAGGTTGGCATGCCCTGCAGCCATCGTGAACCGATCACGCCCAGATGAAGCCGCCCCGGTGTTGGCCAGCCCCAGCGTCCACTGCACGGGCCCCTGTTCAGCAACCACCACCGTGGCGTCTATGCGGTCAGGTTCTGCCCCCTCTTTGAAGCTGATCTGAGTCTGTTTTCCGGGGTTCTCATTGGCCAGGGCAGTTTGTAGCGCCAATCGGTGAAAATTGGGTGCCCCCCCTTCCTGCAGTTCCGGCAAACTGCGTCGGATATTGGCGGTGTCGTACCGGCCTGCCCCAGTCACAGTGATACTGCCTATGGCAAAACGCACAATCTCGAACCGCACCACATCTCCCAATTCCTGGGGGGGCAGAATCACCCGGTGCAAAGCATGCCCCTTGGCCGCCATGGCAGCCTCCAGCGCCGTGGTGGCCTGCTGCAAGGCCTGGACACTGGCCGGTTTGCGCAGAAAGCCTGCCAAAACCCGGGTGGTCTCTTCGTCAGGCAAGGGGTTGTCACCCATGACTTGAAACCCCTTGATCAGAACGCCCAAGTCCTGTGCAGGGTCTGCTGATGGCTGAGCCAGCACACTGCCTGCCCCCCAAAAGCCCAAAGCAACCACCAGAATGGTGGAGCCCAAACGCAACCGAAGCCGGCGCTCGGCGCGTGCAGAGGTGAGTGAGGCAGTCATCGGCATTGGTTGGAAGTTCGAAGTCCGGATTCTTTGAGCACCGACACCATCAGGGGATTGCGGCTGGTGGGCAGGGGCATGCGGTCGAAATCGATAAAGCGCGGGATGTCGCCTGGCCGCAGGGTCTCGCCATTGGCCCCTGCGTACCCCGTTTCACCTTTGCCCAGGTGAAGGATTTCTTTTTCAGTGGCCACTTCGATGTGACCATCCCGCACGAACACATACAGACCTTCCCGTTCCTCAGGAACGTCTTGGCCTGTAAACAACTGGCGTGTATCCACATTCACACCATCGGGCCTGGGCAGATCCTGCAGAGTGGGGGCCGTCAGGGGACGAATGCCCTGGGGGCTGACAAACAGACCCTGCCCGGCCTGCAGCACCTGCAAGGCCGATTGCCCTTGCGGCGTGACCTCAATGGCACCCAGCCAAGTGAAGAAGCTGCAGGATGCTTCTGGACAGTCAATATCCAGCCCCGTGCCTCGGATGCCGATGGTGGCGGTAGGGGCTGTGAAACTCACATTGCGGTGGTTGGCCTTGGCGATCAACCCGGTCAGTGCCCGAACCGACCCCTTCAGCAAGGACACCAGAAAACTCCCCTCACGGGGAGCCTTTTCATCAAACACAAAGTTATCGACACGAAACTGGGTGGCCGACCCCAGTGTCACGCGAGATTCATCACGGAAAGCGAGGACCACCTTGGTGTTGGCCCCGGTTTCCACCAGATCCCCTGCATAGACCCCACCACCTGCGACCAGGCGGCGCGGCTCACCCTGGGGATCCACCGCCTTGAGCTCACCTTGCACAGAGACCACTTTGGCACTTGCCTGCACAGCATTGGGTCGGGCTCGATCAGGGACTTTGGACGACTCGGTAGCACAATCCTTGGCACACAAACGGGCATCAAAATCTGTGCCCCGAATACCGATGGTCGCCGTCGATGTCTGGATGCGGGCAGCATTGGGCGAGCTCTTGGCGATCAGCCCGGTGACCGCGCGCAAGCCGCCTCGAACCAACTGCATGACCAGGCTGTTGTCCGTGGCCGCAGGCTGGTATTGCACCTGCTGAAGCAGCAGTTCGGAATTGGGACGAACCGTCATGCGGGTTCCATCACTCAACCGGACAATGGCAGAGCCTCCATCCGAGGTGGTCAGCCGATCACCCTCCTGCAACACCAGACCTTTGCCCAAAGTTCTGGGCGCCTGGCCAGATTGCTGCGCAAAACCAACACCACGCGAAAACTCGACTTCACCCGCGGGTGCAGCCCAGGCTGACACCACGCTCCCCAGAGACAGCGCCAACCCCACACGAACCCATCCGGGAATCGACCTGGTCAACGTACCGACTTGTCTGCTCATCGTGCCTCCAGCGGAGGAGCGCTTGCCCCAAAACAAATAACCCATTCTGAATGCCGACTTTAATCCAGTGCCAGGAAGATTCACACCCTGAATAAGGCCAAAGCTGAGAAATCGGCCACCAAACGCGCATCCAGTGCCGCCAACCCCTCTGAAATGGGAGACCAGGTGGCCACGGGCACATCGCGTTGCACCGGAGCCCAGCTGGGCGCCGGCCAGCGTGAGTCCCAGCGGTAACGGGCGATCACATGCCAATGCAGGTGCGGCACCATGTTGCCCAGGGCAGCCAAATTGATCTTGTCGGGACGCAAGCTGTCTCGCATGGCCCGCTCAACCACGGCCACTGCCTCCATGCACAAGGCACGATCATCGGCAGACAGATCGGACCATTCGGCCACATGGGCCTGCCAAACCACCCGGTACAACGCTGGGAAATCAGGCTCCTGAGCCCGTATGACACGGAATTTCGGCGCCTGAAAAACCAGCAAGCCCCCCGGCTCACGGCACAGTGGGCAATCGCCCACCATCAGACCAGCACCCGTTCGATACCGCCGGCATTGGCCTGGGCCACATACTGCGGCATCCATGCTTCACCGAGGATCTGGCGCGCCATTTCGACCACGATGTAGTCCGCCTCCAGCAGGCCGTTCTGCAAGTCATTGCCGTAGCGCGACAGACCCTGCAGGCAGCTGGGGCAGCTGGTGAGGATTTTGATGTCCTCTTTCGCACCCACCGCACCGCTGGCGCGCAAGGCGGCCTCGCCCTTGCGGATTTCTTCTTCCTTGCGGAAGCGTACCTGCGTGGAAATATCGGGCCGCGTCACACCCAGGGTGCCGGACTCGCCGCAGCAACGGTCACTCTTGACCACCTGCTCACCCACCAGCGCCTTCACGGTTTTGAGCCCATCCTGCTGCTTCATAGGGTTGTGGCAGGGTTCGTGGTACAGATAGCCGCCCTGCCCTGCTGGCAGAGTAATGCCCTTCTCAAGCAGGAACTCGTGAATATCGACGATGCGACAGCCTGGGAAGATGTCCTCGAACTTGTAACCCTGCAACTGGTCGTAGCAGGTGCCACAACTGACCACCACGGTCTTGATGTCCAGGTAGTTGAGCGTGTTGGCCACGCGGTGAAACAAGACCCGGTTGTCGGTAATGATCTTCTCCGCCTTATCGAATTGCCCTGAACCCCGCTGGGGGTAGCCGCAACACAGATAACCAGGAGGCAACACGGTTTGCACCCCGGCATGCCAGAGCATGGCCTGAGTGGCCAAGCCCACTTGGCTGAACAGGCGCTCAGACCCACACCCAGGGAAATAAAACACCGCCTCGCTGTCCACCGTGGTGGCCTGCGGGTTGCGGATGATGGGCACGTAATCCTTGTCTTCAATATCCAAGAGCGCCCGGGCGGTTTTCTTCGGCAAGCCCCCTGGCATCTTTTTGTTGATGAAGTGGATCACCTGCTCCTTGATCGGGGCCGTCCCCACTGTGGCGGGTGGGGCGCTGGTTTGTTTGCGCGCCACCACCTGCAGCAGGTCATGCGCAAATCGCTGGGCCTTCATGCCCACCCCGACCATGGCACTGCGGGCCAGTTTGATGGTCTCGGGGTTGGTGGCGTTCAGCATGAACATGGCCGCCGCATTGCCGGGGCGGAAACTCTTTTGGCCCATCTTGCGCAGCAGGTTGCGCATGTTCATGGTGACATCGCCAAAGTCGATCTTCACCGGGCACGGCGTGTAGCACTTGTGACAAACCGTGCAGTGGTCAGCCACATCTTCAAACTCTTCCCAGTGTTTGATCGACACACCTCGGCGGGTCTGCTCTTCGTACAGAAAGGCTTCGACCAGCAGTGAAGTGGCCAGAATCTTGTTGCGAGGGCTGTAGAGCAAATTGGCGCGTGGCACATGGGTGGAACACACGGGCTTGCATTTGCCGCAACGCAGGCAGTCCTTGACCGAATCGGCAATGGCGCCAATGTCCGACTGCTGCATGATCAAGGACTCATGCCCCATCAAGCCGAAGCTGGGGGTGTAGGCATTCGTCAAATCTGCATGAATCCCTTGACCACCGGGCGTTTTATGCTCCTGATTTCGGAGCAATTTACCCTTATTAAACCGACCCTCAGGGTCCACCCGGCGCTTGTAGTCGGTGAAAGGAGCCAACTCGGCATCGGTCAGAAATTCCAGTTTGGTGATGCCGATACCGTGTTCGCCCGAAATCACACCGTCCAAGCTGCGCGCCAGAACCATGATGCGCCCCACGGCCTCGTGGGCCGTCTGCAGCATGTCGTAGTCGTCGCTGTTGACGGGGATGTTGGTGTGCACATTGCCATCACCCGCATGCATGTGCAGCGCCACCCAGACCCGGCCTTTGAGCACCCGTTTGTGGATGGCCACACACGCATCCAGAATGGGCTGAAAGGCACTGCCCACAAAAATACCCTGCAAACCAGCACGAATTTGTGTTTTCCAGCTCGCCCGCAGGGTGTGGTCTTGCAGCTGCGGGAACAGCACGTCCACCCGGTTCAGCCAGTCCTGCCATTGCGCACGCACCTCACGCAACAAGGCCAGGGCCTGGGCCACACGGTCCTCCAGCAGTTCAGCCGAGGGGATGTCGTTGGCATCGTCCTGTTTGCCCAGGGGCAAATTGCCAGCCCCCAGAAACTGGGTCAACTCGTCGCACAGCTTGAGCTTGTTGCGCAGCGACAGCTCGATGTTGATGCGTTCAATGCCGTCGGTGTATTCGGCCATGCGCGGCAGCGGAATGACCACGTCCTCATTGATCTTGAACGCGTTGGTGTGGCGGCTGATGGCGGCTGTGCGTTTGCGGTCCACCCAGAATTTCTTGCGCGCCTCGGCACTGATGGCAATGAAACCCTCACCATGGCGCGAATTGGCAATCCGCACCACCTCGCTGGTGGCGCGTGCCACATCGTCGGCGTTGTCACCCGCGATGTCGCCAATCAGCACCATCTTGGGCAGGCCACCATTGCCTTTTTTGCTCTTGGTGGCGTAGCCCACGGCCTTGAGGTAGCGGTCATCCAGGTGCTCAAGACCAGCCAACACGGTGCCCGAGCGCTTTTGCTCGGCAAACATGTAGTCCTTGATCTCGACGATGCTGGGCACCGCGTCCTTGGCGTTGCCGAAAAACTCCAGGCACACGGTGCGGGTGTGTTGGGGCATGCGGTGCACCACCCAACGGGCACTGGTGATCAAACCGTCACAGCCCTCTTTCTGGATACCCGGCAGGCCGGAGAGAAACTTGTCCGTCACATCCTTGCCCAGCCCTTCTTTGCGGAAGGTCTTGCCGGGGATGTCCAGCCGTTCGGTTTTCAGCAGCTTTTTGCCGCTGGCATCAAACGTTTTGAGTTCAAAACTCGCCAGCTCGGCATCGTGGATCTTGCCCAGGTTGTGCCCGATACGCGTGACCTCCAGCCACTGCGCTTCAGGCGTCACCATGCGCCAGCTGGCCAGGTTGTCCAGGGCAGTCCCCCACAACACCGCCTTTTTACCGCCAGCGTTCATGGCAATGTTGCCGCCGATGCACGAGGCTTCGGCCGAGGTGGGGTCCACCGCGAACACATAGCCACCCCGCTCAGCAGCGTCAGCCACACGCTGGGTCACTACCCCAGCTTCGGTCCAGATGGTGGCCACAGGCTGCGACAAACCGGGCAACTCAAGCAGCTCAACCTCGGTCATCGCTTCCAGCTTTTCGGTGTTGATGACCACCGACTTCCAGGTCAGCGGAATTGCGCCACCGGTGTAGCCCGTGCCGCCGCCTCGCGGGATGATGGTCAGACCGAGCTCGATGCAGCCCTTGACCAGGCCGGCCATTTCCGCCTCTGTGTCCGGGGTCAGGACCACAAACGGGTACTCCACCCGCCAGTCGGTCGCATCGGTCACATGGCTAACGCGGGACAGGCCATCGAACTTGATGTTGTCCTTGGCGGTCAGGCGGCCCAGCACTCGGGCCACTTTGCGACGCAAGGTGTCGGCCTCGGTGAAGATGGCGTCAAACTGCTGCACGGCACGGCTGGCGGCCTCAAACAACTCGCCGACCAAGGCATCGCGGGCAGGGTCATCGCCCGGCGTACGGCGCTTGCCGATTTCACCCAGACGGTGGTGCAAGGCTTCGACCAACTGGGCACGCCGCTTGGGATTGTCCAGCAGATCGTCCTGCAAATAGGGGTTGCGCTGAACCACCCAAATATCACCCAGCACCTCATACAACATGCGTGCCGAGCGGCCCGTGCGGCGTTCACCCCGCAGTTGTTGCAACAGGTCCCAACCCCGGGACCCCAGCAGGCGAATGACGATTTCCCGGTCGGAAAAACTGGTGTAGTTGTAGGGAATCTCGCGCAGGCGGGGGGCGTCGCTGGTGGCATCCAGCAGATGGGGAAGCGAAATGGGAGCGTTCATCGTGGGACTGGTTGTTCTTCAGCCAGAACCCTAGG
>Ga0255278_1000084_pt1 | contig 10455 bp, 8 predicted proteins | sample AtltaT_21_FD_183809 | JGI IMG/M metagenome (GOLD analysis project Ga0255278, IMG submission 183809) | Metatranscriptome of freshwater microbial communities from Altamaha River, Georgia, United States - Atl_Cont_RepC_8d (Metagenome... | ecosystem: Environmental > Aquatic > Freshwater > River...
GATGTGCCCTGGGGCTGGCTGATCCGCTACATGCACTCCACCGGCGCTTCGGCCTTCTTTGTGGTGGTGTACCTGCACATGTTCCGTGGCCTGATGTACGGCAGCTACCGCAAGCCGCGCGAGCTGGTCTGGATCTTCGGCTGCGCCATCTTCCTGGTGCTGATGGCCGAAGCCTTCATGGGCTACCTGCTGCCCTGGGGCCAGATGTCCTACTGGGGCGCCCAGGTGATCGTGAACCTGTTCTCGGCCATCCCCGTGATCGGTCCGGACCTGGCCCTGCTGATCCGCGGCGACTTCGTCGTGGGCGATGCCACCCTTAACCGTTTCTTCAGCTTCCACGTGATTGCTGTGCCCCTGGTCCTGCTGGGCCTGGTGGTGGCGCACCTGCTGGCGCTGCACGATGTCGGCTCCAACAACCCCGACGGCGTGGAAATCAAGGGCCCCAACGCACCCAAGGACGCCAACGGCAAGCCGCTCGATGGCATTCCCTTCCATCCTTACTACACGGTGCACGACATCTTCGCTGTCAGCATCTTCCTGCTGGCCTTCTCGGCGATCGTGTTCTTTGCGCCAGAATTCGGTGGTTACTTCCTCGAATACAACAACTTCATCCCGGCCGATCCGCTCAAGACGCCGCCGCACATCGCCCCGGTCTGGTACTTCACGCCCTTCTACTCGATGCTGCGTGCCATCACCACCGAAATGATGTACGTGCTGATCGCCTGCGTGGTCCTCGGTGCAGTGCTGGCGGTGGCCAAGGCCAAGCTGCCCTCGATCCTCAAGGGTGGCGTGATCGGCGCAGCCGTTGTGATCTGCGCGCTCATGCTCGCCATCGACGCCAAGTTCTGGGGTGTGGTGGTCATGGGTGGTGCCGTCATCATCCTGTTCTTCCTGCCCTGGCTCGACTACAGCCCGGTCAAGTCGATCCGCTACCGTCCCGACTGGCACAAGTACCTGTACGGCGTGTTCGTCATCAACTTCCTGATCCTGGGCTATCTGGGCGTGCAGCCGCCGTCGCCGATCGGCGAGCGCGTCTCCCAGGTCGGTACCCTGTTCTACTTCGGCTTCTTCCTGCTGATGCCCTGGTGGAGCAAGCTGGGTGAGCCCAAGCCCGTGCCTGACCGCGTGACCTTCCAGCCGCATTGAGATCCCGGAGCGACAACCACATGAAAAACCTCAAGAACATTGCGCTGGGCTGGCTGATGGCCCTCGGTCTGGTGGCGGGTGCTCATGCCGCTGGCGGAGGCATTCCGCTGGACAAGGCCCCGGTCAACACAACCGACCTGGCTTCACTGCAAAACGGTGCCAAGCTGTTTGTGAATTACTGCCTGAACTGTCACTCGGCTGCGTTCATGCGTTACAACCGCCTCCAGGACATCGGCCTGAGTGAGCAGCAGATCAAGGACAACCTGCTGTTTACCACCGACAAGGTGGGCGAGACCATGAAGGCCGCCATCGATCCGAAGCAGGCCAAGGAATGGTTCGGCGCCAACCCGCCAGACCTGACCGTGATCGCCCGTGCCAAGGCCAGCCACAGTGGCACCGGTGCAGACTACCTCTACACCTACCTGCGCACCTACTACCGTGACGAGACCAAGGCCACCGGCTGGAACAATCTGGCTTTCCCGAGCGTGGGCATGCCGCACGTGCTGTGGGAGCTGCAGGGCGAGCGCAAGCCGATTTTCGAAGAGCGTGAAGAGCATGGCCACAAGGTCCAGGTTTTCACTGGCAAGTGGGAGCAGGTCAAGCCCGGCACCATGACGCCCCAGCAGTACGATCAGGCCGTGGGCGATCTGGTCAATTACCTGCAGTGGATGGGCGAGCCCGCACAGAACACCCGTATCCGTGTGGGTGTCTGGGTTCTGCTGTTCCTGCTGGGCTTTACTTTCATTGCCTGGCGCCTGAACGCCGCGTTCTGGAAAGACGTCAAGTAATATTTCCTTCCGGCCCGCGTACGCGGGCCTGACAGAGTGGGTTGGCCTTTTTGCGGCTGCCCACTCTTTTTGATTTTTGTAGAGGAGTCTCCTGTCATGATGGTGCTTTATTCCGGAACCACTTGCCCGTTCTCGCATCGTTGCCGTTTTGTGCTGTTCGAAAAGGGCATGGATTTCGAAATCCGGGATGTGGACCTCTACAACAAGCCCGAAGACATCAGCGTGATGAACCCCTACGGCCAGGTGCCCATCCTGGTCGAGCGTGATCTCATCCTGTACGAGTCGAACATCATCAACGAGTACATCGATGAGCGCTTCCCGCACCCGCAACTCATGCCGGGTGACCCGGTGGACCGTGCCCGTGTTCGTCTGTTCCTGCTCAATTTCGAGAAGGAGTTGTTTGCCCACGTGACCACGCTGGAAAACCGCGCCCTCAAAGGGAATGACAAGGCCCTCGAAAAGGCCCGCTCGCATATCCGCGACCGCCTGACGCAATTGGCGCCAGTGTTCCTCAAGAACAAATACATGCTGGGTGACAACTTCTCCATGCTCGACGTGGCGATCGCCCCGCTGCTGTGGCGTCTGGACTACTACGGGATCGAGCTGTCCAAAAATGCTGCGCCCTTGCTCAAATATGCGGAGCGCATCTTCTCGCGCCCGGCCTACATCGAAGCGCTGACACCCTCCGAGAAGGTGATGCGCAAGTAAGCGGCACTTCTATGATGGATGTCGAACTGCCCTCCACGCGGCCTTACCTGATCCGAGCCCTGTACGAATGGTGTTCGGACAACGGTTTTACACCCTATGTGGCTGTGAAGGTGGACCCGACGGTTCAGGTGCCGCGTGAATATGTTCAAGGCGATGAAATCGTACTCAACATCAGCATGGACGCGACCAGTGGCCTCAAGCTGAGCAACGAGTTCATCGAGTTCAAAGCCCGCTTTGGGGGCCAGCCGCGGGACATCATGGTGCCGGTCGGGCGGGTCATGGCCATTTATGCACGTGAAAACGGGCAGGGGATGGCCTTCCCTGTGCAGGAACTCGAAGCCTCCGCCAAGCCCTCGGGATCTGCATTGACTCCGGATGATGATGAGCCGCCTGTACCGCCTTCTTCCGCGGGTCAGCGCCCCGCACTCAAACGCGTGAAATGACCACAGGCTTGCCTTGGCCGCCTGTTTGCCGAGGTTAGAATATGTGTTTTGCCGGTTTAGCTCAGTTGGTAGAGCACCCGCCTTGTAAGCGGTAGGTCGTCAGTTCGAATCCGACAACCGGCACCATTTTTTCAACACCAGCAGGTCTGCCTGGCTGGTTTTTTTTACGTCTGTGCACGCGTGCCAATTCCGCGCGAATGCACTTTGATGCGGATGCCCGAGACAGGCTGTCCTCTGGCCGCCAGATGCATCTCCAGGCTGGGCAAGAGCTGGCGCAATTTGGCCGCCACTGCATTTGAACTGACCAGAAGACACCATTGGCCTTCTTCCAGAGGACCCGCTTGAATCATCCGGCCAAGCGTGGCGGGCAACAGGGGTCGGATGAGATCGAGCCGTTCACTCGAAGCACGGGCACGTTCCACCAGCCGAGCCAAAGCCGGGGATTCTTCGGCGGCCTGGAGCAGGGGGACAGCGTGTTTTCGGCGTTGGGCAAGGTTCACAACCTACAGATTATCCTGCAGTGCGTTGATCCGGAGATTCACCCGGAAAGCAGCCGCTAAAATGGTGCGTTGCCCGTTCCTGCAGCTGCCGGAACGGGTCTTGTGAATCAACCCCTAGACAGGACAACGGCTGTGCATCGTCTGCTGACGACGACCGACCGCCAGCCGTGTACAAATGGCCATCCAATTCCTCACCAAAATCTTCGGCAGCCGCAACGACCGTTTGCTCAAGCAGTACCGCAAGACCGTCGATCGCATCAATGCGCTGGAACCCTCGCTGGAGGGCTTGAGTGATGAGGCGCTGCGGGCAAAAACACAGGAATTCCAAACCCGGCTGGCCAACGGCGAAGCACTCGATGCCTTGCTTCCGGAAGCCTTTGCCGTGGTTCGGGAGGGTTCCAAGCGCGTCATGAAGATGCGCCACTTTGACGTTCAATTGCTGGGCGGCATTGCCCTGCACAAGGGCAAGATCGCTGAAATGCGCACCGGCGAGGGCAAGACCCTGACCGCCACGCTGCCGGTCTACCTGAACGCACTGACTGGCAAGGGCGTGCATGTGGTGACCGTGAACGACTACCTCGCCAACCGCGATGCACAGTGGATGGGCCGCCTCTACAACTTCCTGGGGCTGACGGTGGGCATCAACCTGCCGCAGCTGCCACGTGCCGACAAGCAGGCGGCCTACAACGCCGACATCACTTACGGCACCAACAACGAGTACGGCTTTGACTACCTGCGTGACAACATGGTCTATGAGCCGCAGGAGCGTGTGCAGCGTCAGCTCAACTACGCCATCGTCGACGAGGTGGATTCGATCCTCATCGACGAGGCGCGTACGCCGCTGATCATCAGCGGCCAGGCTGAAGACCACACCGCCATGTACCTGGCCATGCGTCAGGTTGTACCCCTGCTGACGCAGCAGATCGGCGAGGCCGACCCGCGCACCGGCGAGGGCATTGTCACTCCAGGAGACTTTACCCTTGATGAAAAATCGCGTCAGGTGTTCCTGACCGAGCAAGGCCATGAAAAGGCCGAAGACGTACTGGCCCGCATGGGCTTGATACCGGAAGGCGCGAGCCTCTATGACCCGGCCAACATCACACTGATGCACCACCTCAATGCGGCGCTGAGGGCTCAGCATCTCTATCACCGCGACCAGCACTATGTGGTGCAGAACGGCGAGATCGTGATCGTCGACGAATTCACAGGACGTCTGATGGCCGGTCGCCGCTGGAGCGACGGCCTGCACCAGGCCGTCGAGGCCAAGGAGGGCGTGCAGATCCAGGCCGAGAACCAGACCCTGGCCTCCATCACTTTCCAGAACTATTTCCGCCTGTACGGCAAGCTCGGCGGCATGACCGGTACGGCCGACACCGAGGCCTATGAGTTTCAGGAAATCTACGGTCTGGAAACGGTGGTGATTCCACCCAATCGCAAGAGTCTGCGCGATGACCAGCTCGACCGCGTCTACAAGACTGCGCAGGAAAAATACAACGCTGCGATTACCGATATCCGCGATTGCCACGAGCGTGGCCAGCCGGTGCTGGTGGGTACCAGCTCGATCGAGAACTCCGAACTGATTTCGCAGTTGCTGACGCAGGCCAAGCTGGAGCACCAGGTGCTCAATGCCAAGCAGCATGCCCGTGAGGCCGACATCGTGGCTCAGGCCGGTCGTCCCGGCATGATCACCATCGCCACCAACATGGCCGGTCGCGGTACCGACATCGTGCTGGGGGGCAATATCGAGAAGGAAGTGCAGGCCATCGAGGCCGATGAGTCACTTTCGGCCGAGAAGCGGGAGTCGCGCATTGCGGCCTTGCGCGAGGAGTGGAAGAAGACACACGAACAGGTCAAGGCGGCGGGCGGACTGCGCATCATCGCCACCGAACGCCATGAATCGCGTCGCATCGACAACCAGCTCCGTGGCCGTTCGGGCCGCCAGGGCGATCCGGGCTCTTCGCGCTTTTACCTGAGTCTGGACGATCCGCTCATGCGCATCTTTGCGGGTGATCGCGTGCGCGCCATCATGGACCGCCTGAAGATGCCCGAGGGTGAGGCCATTGAGGCGGGTATTGTCACGCGCAGCATCGAGAGCGCCCAGCGCAAGGTCGAGGCCCGGAACTTCGATATCCGCAAGCAGCTGCTCGAATACGACGATGTGTCCAACGACCAGCGCAAGGTGATCTACCAGCAGCGCAATGATATTCTGGACGCTCAGGACCTGAACGCCCAGATTGCGGCATTGCGCGAAGGCTGCTTCACTGATCTGGTGCGCCAGTTTGTGCCGCCCGAATCGGTCGAAGAGCAGTGGGACCTGCCGAGCCTGCAGGCCGTGCTCAAGAACGACTGGCAGATCGACCTCGACCTGCAGGCCAAGGTGCAGGGCGCCAGCGCCATCACCGACGAGGACATTCTGGAGACAGTGGTCGAAGTTGCCCATGCGCATTTTCAGACCAAGCTGGATCAGGTCGGGGCCGAGAATTTTGTGCCCTTCGAGCGCATGGTGCTGCTGCAAAGCATCGACACCCATTGGCGCGAACATCTCTCGGCCCTTGACTACCTGCGCCAGGGCATCCATCTGCGTGGCTACGCGCAAAAGCAGCCCAAGCAGGAGTACAAGCGTGAAGCCTTCGAGCTGTTTGGCCAGCTGCTTGACTCGGTCAAGAACGAGGTCACGCGTGTGCTGATGACGGTGCAGATCCAGAGCGGCGAGCAGATGCAGCAGGCCGCGCAGGCCATTGAAGAGAAAGCCGAGCACATTGGCAATGTGACCTACAGCGCACCCGATGAAACGGGCGAGCAGCACACCACCACGGCCGACGGCATTGACCTGACCCAGTTTGCCGGTGTGGGGCGCAACGACCCCTGCCCCTGCGGCTCGGGCAAGAAGTTCAAGCAGTGTCACGGCAAGCTGAGCTGACCGGTTATGGCTCACTCCAACGGGCTTCGGCCCGTTTTTCTTGAAACTGTTCATCCACACGGACGATTCCCATGCCTGTGAACCTGCCTCCTTTTGAGCCCGCCCAATTGCACCCCGTGGCCGGTGTGCGCTGGGGCGTTACCGAAGCCGGTGTGCGCAAGGCCCACCGCAAGGACGTTAGCGTGATGCTGCTCGATGCCGGCGCCAGCGTGGCCGGTGTGTTCACGAAGAACCGTTTCTGCGCGGCGCCGGTACAGGTCTGCCGCGAGCACCTGCAGGGCGGGCAGGACATCCGTGCGCTGGTGATCAACACGGGCAATGCCAATGCCGGCACCGGCGCGCCGGGCCTGGTCCATGCACGCCAGACCTGCGAGGCGTTGGCGAGCTTGCTCAAGTGCCAGCCGGGCCAGGTGCTGCCGTTTTCGACCGGCGTGATCATGGAGCCGCTGCCGGTTGACCGCATCGTGGCGGGGTTGCCCGCAGCCATGGCCGATGCGGCCCCCTCGAACTGGGCCCTGGCGGCTGAAGGCATCATGACCACCGACACGGTGCCCAAGGCGGCCAGCATGCAAGTGCAGCTCGGGGGCAAGACGGTGAGCATCACCGGCATCAGCAAGGGCGCGGGCATGATCCGCCCCAATATGGCCACCATGCTGGGCTTTCTGGCCACCGATGCGGTTGTTGCGCCCGGGTTGCTGCCCGCCCTGGCACGTGAGCTGGCCGACGGGTCCTTCAACCGCATCACCATCGACGGCGACACCTCGACCAACGACTCGTTTGTCGTGGTCGCGACGCACCAGGCTGGAAATGCGCCCATCACATCATGGACATCTGCCGAAGGCCAGGCGCTCCAGGCGGCCATGCTGCAGGTGGCGCGCCAGCTGGCGCATGCCATCGTGCGCGACGGCGAGGGCGCCACCAAGTTCCTGACCATTCAGGTCGAAGGTGGCAAGACGGCCGAGGAATGCCGACAGGTGGCGTATGCGATTGCGCATTCGCCGCTGGTCAAGACAGCGATGTACGCCAGCGACCCCAACCTGGGACGCATCCTGGCGGCGGTCGGCTATGCGGGTATTGAAGATCTGGACCAGGGCCTGATCGAGCTGCACCTGGACGATGTGCATGTGGCCACGAAGGGCGGTCGCCACCCGGCTTACCGCGAGGAAGACGGCCAGCGCGTGATGAAACAGGCCGAGATCACCGTGCGTGTGGGCCTGGGCCGCGGCACCGCCAGCGACACCGTCTGGACCTGCGACCTGAGCCACGACTACGTGTCCATCAACGCAGACTACAGGAGCTGAGGCCTGATGAACGAGAAGTTTGAACGCCTGATCGAGCGCGCCGAACAGCTGGTGGCGCGCATCGAGTCGGTGCTGCCGCAGCCCCTGAGTGCCCCGGACTGGACGCAGGCCGTGGCCTGGCGTTACCGCAAGCGCGCCAGCGGCCACGGTGTGCTGGAGCCGGTGCGCCACATCGCCAGCATGTCGCTCGATGATCTCCAGGAAATCGACGACCAGAAGGAAAAGATGCAGCGCAACATCGAGCAGTTCGTGCAGGGCCGGCCGGCCAACAACGTGCTGCTGACCGGCGCGCGCGGCACCGGCAAGTCCTCACTCATCAAGGCGTGTCTGAACCACTTTGCACCGCGCGGCCTGCGCCTGATCGAGGTCGACAAGGAAGACCTGACCGATCTGCCCGACATCATCGACGTCGTGGCCGGACGCGACGAAAAGTTCATGGTCTATTGCGACGACCTGAGTTTTGAAGACGGCGAGCCGGGTTACAAGGCCCTCAAGTCGATTCTGGACGGTTCGGTGGCCGCGGCCACGCCCAATGTGCTGGTCTGCGCCACCAGCAACCGTCGCCACCTGCTGCCCGAGTACATGAGCGAGAACCTCACCTACAAGCACACGCCCGATGGCGAGGTGCACCCGGGGGAGGGCGTCGAAGAAAATCTCGCTGTCCGAGCGCTTTGGTCTGTGGATCAGCTTCTACCCCTTCTCGCAGGACGAGTACCTCACGATTGCAGGCCAGTGGCTGGGCGCGCTGGGTGCCACGCCCGCGCAAATCGAAGAGGCCCGCCCGGCCGCCCTGCTATGGGCGCTGGAGCGCGGTTCGCGCAGTGGCCGCGTGGCCTACCAGTTTGCGCGCGACTTCATGGGGCGGCTGGCCTGAGCATGGGGGGCACGCTGCTTGCCGACGGCGAACGCGCCCGCGAGGGTGGCCAGGACCGCCCGGTCACCGATGTGGCGGTGGGCGTGCTGCTGCTGCCCGACGGCGCCTTCCTGCTGACCTCGCGCCCGGAGGGCAAGGTCTACGCGGGGTACTGGGAATTTCCGGGCGGCAAGCTCGAAGCCGGCGAGACGGTGGCGCAGGCCCTGCGCCGCGAGCTGCAGGAAGAGCTGGGCATCACCATCGGCGCCGCCGAGCTGTGGAAGACGCAGATGGTGGACTACCCGCATGCGCTGGTGCGGCTGCATTTCTGCAAGGTGCGGCAGTGGGAAGGGCAGCTGCAGATGCGTGAAGCACAGTCCTTTGCCTGGCAGCGTCTGCCGGTTGCCGTCAAGCCTGTGCTCGCAGGCACTGTGCCCGTGTTGACCTGGCTTGCCGAAGAGCGCAGATTTTCAGGCAGTACCCACGCCTGAGTCGCCCTGGCGTCTTCCTGCTCAGTGCAGTCTGGGGTCACCGAACTCGCCATCGGTCGGTGTGTCTTCAGGCAACCGGAAACTCTCGCTGGCCCAGGCCCCCAGGTCCAGGCCTTTGCATTTGCCCGAACAAAAAGGCCGATAGGGGTTGCGCGGACTGAAAACGCACCACTGCTGGCAAGCCGGGCAACGCACCCGGCGCTCGACAGGCGGTTGACTCGGTCTCGGATCACTCATGCGCAGAGGGTCAGTTCAAAAGGAACATCCTGCTGGGTGGGGATGTGTCGACCGTCGGCTTGCTGTTCCATCAGGCGGATCACGACCACCAGACGGTTGCAGCTGATTTCGGGCGTCAGTCCCAGAGACGGATCGATGCGCAGTCGCAGCAGCTGGAAGCTGCGGCCTTGGGGCAGGTTTTGCTGCAGCTGGCCATTCGTGGCCATGACTTTCTGGGTCATGCCCGACTCGCGCAACATTTCCATGAGCAAGGCGATCGCCCGGGCCAGTGGGCCATACGCCATGGTCCAGCGTCCCAGATCAGCCTGACGGTTACCGGGGGCTTGATGTTTCCAGGCATGGTAGGAAGGAAGGTCGAATTCGCAGGTGCCTCCTGGAATCACGGCCCGGCTGCGGATGGTCGTGAGAAACTCGTTTTCGTTGAGCTCGTGACCCAGGCGGCCGGTTTGGGCGTTGAGCTGGTCAAAGTGCTCATCGAGCCGACCAATGACCCGATCGAGGGTGTGCTCCGAAATCGCCGGGTTGCCGCGATAGCTGTTGTACTGCTGTTTGAGGCGCTCCAGGTCCTTGAGCACATCGGCCTTGAGCTCTGATCGTGTGGCCACTTCCATCACCTCGAACAAGGTGACGAGTGCAAAGTGGTGGTCCAGAGCCTCCTGGCGCGCAATCAGCGCCCCCAGACGGTCAAACAACTCCTGCAACCGCAAATAGGTGCGGATGCGTTCATTGAAGGGATATTCGTACAGTAACACGCGGCGTTTCTTCCAATCCTTCAATCATAGCCCGAAGTGCTGCGCAGCCTTCATGACCTCGTTGCGTAAATCTTCCAGATCCAGTCCCTCGTTGTAGGTGACCACATCGGCACAGGCCAGGCGCTGCGCACGGCGGGCCTGCTGCGCGATGATGCGATCGACTTCCTCGCTTGGCAGTCCGTTGCGCAACATCACGCGCTGACGCTGTGTCTCCACTTCACAGTCCACCACCCACACCCGGTCGACCTGGCTGCGCCAGCGAGCCCCTGACTCCACCAGCAAGGGAATGTCGAACACCAGACAGCAGCGGCCATCC
>Ga0255278_1000091_pt1 | contig 10181 bp, 1 predicted proteins | sample AtltaT_21_FD_183809 | JGI IMG/M metagenome (GOLD analysis project Ga0255278, IMG submission 183809) | Metatranscriptome of freshwater microbial communities from Altamaha River, Georgia, United States - Atl_Cont_RepC_8d (Metagenome... | ecosystem: Environmental > Aquatic > Freshwater > River...
CGTGAAGGCGGGTTTTGACTATGAAATAAATGAAATGAATCAACATTGTTAAACCCCTGTAAAAAACATGTTCAGCCCCATATGAAGAAATAAAGAAACAAGGACAAAAGCTTGCTGCACGCTGAGTTGCGGCCATGAGAAAATTATTTTTATTAATTATAAATTTCATAAACAAAAATGAATATGTCAAAAACACAAACTATTGTAAAAAAAGCTACCGGATTATCGGCCGCGATACTCATGCTCTTCGCATGTTTATTTGGTACGATCAATACCTCGTTAGCGCAAACAATTACAACCAGCTTGTTGAATAACAATGGCTCTTCTGTAGTTGTTTTTAGTATTCAAAACAATAGCGCTACCGCACCTTACATTCTTACCGATATCGGAAGTTTGGCCGGTTTTACCGGAACAGGTACAGCGCGTCTTTATGCAAAAACCGTTACGTACAACGTAGCTCCCGGTGCCGTTGGCGCGGTAACCGCTGCGAATGGTTGGACGGATATCGGTAGCAACACTGCGTTGGTGACCACTGCGAACACCACCACTACCGCTACCGGCGCCAATGCCACTACATGGATTACGGGTATGTCATACACGATTGCTCCTTTAACTCAGGTGCGATTTTGTTTACAACACGTAACATCCGCAGGTGCGGCTTCTTTCTCCACCACGGCTGGTTCCATTCGTTATTCTACCGTAGGAACACAGGTTTGTTCCTTTCTTAATGGCGATTTAGTATTGAACTCTTGTTCAAGCTATGGTTATGGTGGTACAATGGCTTCCCCAACAAACAGTCCTCGTGGTTTTGTTGGTTTTGTAAACTATATGGCTTCTGTGCCATGTTCAGGTGCTCCCAATCCGGGAAATACGACCGCCAGTACAACAGCTGCTTGTCCTTCAACTACCTTTACTCTTGGTCTTCAAAATAATACAAGTGGTTTAGGTGTAACCTATGAATGGCAAAGTTCTCCGGATGGTATCACCTATACTTCTATCAGTGGTGCTACATCCAGTACTTATACAGCGGGTCCTATTACAGCGCCTACTTACTATCAATGTATTGTTTCATGTAACAATACTCCTGCCTCAACAATTTCAAATCCTATTTTAGTTGGCGTTGCTAGCTTTTTTAACTGTTATTGCGCATCAAGCGCTACCAGTACGGCTGATGAAGAAATCAGCAATGTGACCTTCGGATCTTTAAATAACTCATCTACATGTACAACTCTTGCTCCAGGACCAGGTTCTGTGGTAAGTATGTATTCAAATTACAAATCCGGTGTGGGTGCTCCTACTCCTCCAGATGTAACTCAATTAGATGTAGTTCCTTTCTCTTTAACCATGACTACCTGTGGAGGTAACTATGGTAATATGTTCTCTGTTTTCATCGATTATAACCAAAACGGAATTTTCGATGCCAGTGAAAAGGTTTATGCTCAAGCAGCTGCCGTTACCGGTAATCATACCGAAACAGGTACGATAACCATTCCTGCTACAGCCTTAACCGGTTTAACAGCTATGCGTGTGGTGAATGTGGAAACAACTGTTTCTCCGGGAGCATGTGGTACGTATACATGGGGTGAAACAGAAGATTATTTGATTAATATTCTTCAGGCTAATGTTTGTTCAGGTTCTCCAAATCCGGGCAATACAACGGGGCCTGCTTCTGTTTGTCCGAACGTAAACTTCAACGTGGGAATGCAAAATACAACCTCAGGTATCGGGATCTCTTATCAGTGGGAAAGTTCTCCGGATGGTATTACATGGAGTAATATAACCGGTGCAACCAACTCTATTGCTACGGTTTCTCAAATGGTTGATATGTACTATCGTTGTTTAGTGACATGTTCCTATTCAGGTCTGTCTACTTATTCCAATCAAATCGTAGTGGCTACCAATGGCTTCTTTACATGCTATTGTACACCAAACTCTTCATATGGAACATCCGGTGGAGCTTATGGTGGTATTTCCAATGTTGCGTTCGATGCTATTAATAATGCATCTACCAATGTACCGGCTGCGCCTTATTATACGAATTATGCGTCACCTTCTGCTTATCCAATGCAGGGTATCACGTATCCTTTAACCATAACAGGTGGTGGATATGGTCAATACGCCGTTTGGATTGATTACAATCATAGTGGAACTTTTGATGCCACTGAGTTTACCTATATGGGTACAACCTCTGCAGGTCTTACTCCTACCACCTTTACTCAGAATATCACTATTCCAACCACTGCATTAACAGGGGTTACTAAAATGCGTATTCGTGGTGAAGCTTACTTCTATACTTTAGGTAGTGGTAATGCATGTACTACATTATATTATGGTGAAACCGAAGACTATACACTAGACATACAACCATATGTACTTTGTGCAGGTCAACCAACACCGGGTAATACATTGGCCAGTGTAAGCAGTACATGTGCCGGGGTACCTTTCACCTTGAGTTTGTCAAGTCTGACTCCAGGAGTTGGTGTAACCTACCAATGGGAAAGTTCAACTGACCCTTCATTCCCTTCTCCAACTTTGTTAGGTACGAATGCCACACAACAAGTAGCCAGTCAAAGTGTTGCTACCTACTATCGTTGTTTGGTGACTTGTACCAACTCTAGTTTGTCCGATTATTCCATTCCGGTTTTGGTGAATCAAAACCCTGGAACAATGTGTTATTGTACTCCTTCATATACGAGTGGTATTCAGTCTGGAGATTTGATCTCTAGTGTAGCCGTAACCGGTACAACGTTATCCAATAACTCAGGAACGGCTACATCACCAAATGTGTACTATACATTCTATGATCCGGCTATTTACACCGCTCCAAACTATACGGGTAACATGACTGCAGGTAACACTTACAATTGCGTGGTGGCTATCGGATCATACGCTAGTCAAGGTGTTGCCGCTTGGATCGATTTCAATGATGATGGATTGTTCGCATCTACTGAGAAAATTGGTTCTACGCCAACAACCATCGGTACTGCCTTTGGTACCGCTACTTTCCCAATTGTAATCCCTTGTAATCCGGCGCCAGGACCTCACCGTCTTCGTGTACGTTGTGCTTGGGTACAAAACGGACCCACTATTGATCCATGTTTAAACTATGGATATGGTGAGGCAGAAGATTATATCGTAACGATTGATCCACCACTTCCTTGTCCTGCTCCATCTGCTTTTGCACTAACAGCAGGTTCTCAAACATCTACAGGTGCTACCTTCAACTGGACTCCTGGATGCGTGGAAACTGATTGGGAAATTGAATACGGACCAACAGGATTTGCACCGGGTACAGGAACACCTGAACCATGCTCAACTCATCCGTACACTGCTTTGACTATGTCATGTGGTACTACATATGATGTGTATTTACGTGCCAACTGTCAAGCAAATGGTTATTCTACTTATGTAGGACCTGTTTCCGTGACAACTTTACCTTGCCCTTGTACAGGTTATCCTGCACAAGCGAATGTAATTGCACCTTTGAATGTATGTTCAGGTGGAACTTATAACTTGTCATTGTCAGTGAACTATTCCGGTTTAACAGGTATTGCCTTCGATTGGCAGAGTTCACCGGATGGCGTTACTTGGACTAGCACCGGTGGTGTTGCAGCTACTTATTCTGCTTCTCAAACCGCAGCGACTTACTACCAATGTAATGTTACATGTACTGCTAGTAGTTTAAGTACCATGTCAAACACAGTGATGATAGGTATGACTCCTGCAACTCAATGTTATTGCAGTGCACCTTCGGTGACAGCTGCAGACGAAGAGATATTCGGTGTTGCAATGACGTCAACATTAGGTTCTATGAATAATATCTCTAACTGTGCTACTGTGGCTCCAGGTTCTGGGTCATTAGCTGGTCAATATGGTAACTACATGGGTGCTTCTTCTATCAGTATCGAACCTAGCACAACTGTTAGTTTCTCTATTGCTTTGAATGCTTGTGGTGTAGGTACATATTCTAATGGTACCGCTATCTTCATTGATCTGAATCAAAATGGATCATTCGCAGATCCTGGTGAGCAAGTATTCTCTGAACCAGCTGTAGTTCCAACGACTCCTGGTGTCGGCCGTGTTGTAACTGGGTCATTCTTATTGCCAGCAGGTGCTGTGACCGGATTAACCGGAATGCGCATTATGAATGTAGAAGGTTATTCCGGTACAGGTATCACACCTTGTATGGTTTATTACTATGGTGAAACAGAAGATTATACGATCACTGTTCAACCAGGAGCACCATGTTCAGGTACACCAACACCGGGTAATACTATACCAAGTGTAACAAGTGTTTGTACTGCGGGGCAATCTGTAAGTTTAGGATTACAGTTCCCTACATCAGGTTTAGGTGTAACTTATCAGTGGGAATCAGCAGATAATAGTTCATTTGTTAATTCTACATTATTGGGTACTTCTGCAACACAAAGCTATACAATGCCGGCTACCACTACTTGGTTCCGTTGTTTAGTTACTTGTACTTCAAGTGGTTTAAGTGCTTACTCAAATCCAATTTCTGTATCTGTAAACGCAACGCCTCCGGGTTATAACATGGCTAATCCTATTGTGATAGGTGCGGTTCCTGTAGGTACTCCTTATACGAATACAATCAGTAATACAACAGCAAACTGCTACACGAATAACGGTCCTTCTGCAACCAATCAGGCTGCTCCGGATGTTTGGTATTCGTTTACTTTAGCTTGTCCTTCTGATGTGAATATCGGATTGTGTGGTGCTTCTTTCGATACATACTTGCACTTGTTAAACAGTTCAGGTACTGAATTAGCATATAACGACGATAACGGTCCTTTATGTACCGGTCTTGTTTCATCTATTTCTCAAACCGGATTGGCAGCAGGTACTTATTATATCATCACAGAAGGTTATGCTTCCAATACAGGAGCACTTCCTTTAACAGTAGTATCCACAACTTCTTGTAACGTTTCATTGAACTTGAAATGCTATATTGAAGGATTCTACATCGGTGGTGGTATGATGCAACCTGTGTTAAACAATCAAGGTTTAGCTAATCCATTAACGGATTGTGATGCCGTGGTTGTAGAATTACATGATGCAACTTCTCCTTATGCTACAGCGTATACATTCAATGGTACTTTACAAACAGATGGTACATTGTTATGTACGTTCCCTGCAGCCGCATTGGGTAATAGCTACTACATTGTAGTGAATCACCGTAATGCCATGCAAACTTGGAGCGCAGCACCTGTTTTAATGACAAGTTCTGCAGCTTATGATTTCTCAACAGCCGCAACTCAGGCTTATGGATCAAATCAGGTTCAAGTAGCTACAGGTGTATATGCCTTCTTTAGTGGAGATGTGAATCAGGATTTATCTATCGATGCATTTGATTACTTAATCATGGATCCGGATATTGCCAATGGTAATGGTGGCTGGTTAGCGACTGACCTGAATGGTGATGGATCTGTAGATGCATTTGATTATCTGATCTATGATCCGAACGGTTATAACGGTATAACTGTTCAGTCTCCTTAATGATAACTTAATGTTTTAATACTATGGGCTTTATTAAGCCCATAGTATTTTTAGCCCCTTAAAAGAAGTATGTTACAAACAATAAATAATTACACAAATTAGAAAGTATGAATAAACAGACATGGATTTCTAAGGTGAAGATGCTCATGACTCTTCTCCTTCTCCTGGCCGCCGGTCAGGGGTTTTCGCAGCAGCCATACAATTGTACGATTCAAAACATCAACCTCACAGCCTCTAATATTATGGAGTTTGATGTATACATCACCAATACAGGTTCTGCGACTTTACAACTTAACGGGTTTCAAGCCGGGATCGATTTCAACTATGTTGGAATGGCCGGTGCCGGAACCATCACCGGTGCTTTCGTAGCAGGTTCCAATACCTTGCCTGCACCACAAAATGCTCCTAACTGGAACATTAATGCTACTTCAAAGCAAATTCGTATGTTGGCTGCGTTAGTGACCTCTTCCGGAAGTGCGGCCTCTATTACTTCAACACCTTTGAAGATAGGAACTTTCCGTATGACGAATACGGTTCCATTTACAGCATGTTCCACTCCAAACTTTTCATGGTCATTCATAACGGCTGCCAATAAAACAAAAACGGCTGTTACATGTTGGGTGAATGGAGGAACGAGTCCTATTTCTATTACAGAGACAACTCATCCGGCAGCAACTTTTGCTAATGGAGGTGGACCACAACACTATGTTCAATCGAATCCTTCTGTAAGTTGCTGCCCTACGGTAGCCTTAGGATCATCCACACCAGCTGTTTGTTTTGGTGGGAATGGTTCTGCGAGTATCAGTGTAGTAGGTGGCAACGGAGGTTCTTATACTGTTGATGGAGGAAGTTCTACTTCATTTACCGGTAACTCTATTTCTCTTACTTTAACACAAGGAGCTCATACAGTTGTGGTAACACCAACTGGTTGTACCGCTACTTCGTTGCCTGTTACTATTGGTGGGCCTTCGAGTGCGGCGACAACATCAACAAATGCTTCTGCCTGTAACAACTATACTTGGGTGATCAATGGTATGACCTATACCACTTCCGGCACTTATACAGCAGTTACAACGGATGGTAATGGATGCTCTGTAACCAATACCTTAAATTTAACGATCACTCAAGGTTCAACCACTTCAGCAACTGCTTGTGATAGTTACACTTGGATGTCAAACAATCAAGCCTATACTAGCAGTGGTACTTATACGAACGGATGTGATGTGTTGAACTTAACAATCAACAGTTCTACATCCAGTTCAACGTCAGCTACCGCATGTGATAGTTATACTTGGACAGAAAATGGAATGACCTATACAGCAAGTGGTACTTATACAGCCACGTCAACAAATGCTGCCGGTTGTCCTCATACCTCTACATTGAATTTGACTATCAACAACAGTACCTCTTCTACAACATCTGCTACTGCTTGTGATAGTTATACTTGGTCTTGTAACAGTATGACCTATACTCAATCCGGAACATATACATGTACAGGAAGCAATCCAACAACAGGTTGTCCTAATACTGAGACGTTAGTTTTGACTATCAATAGTTCCACATCCAGTACTACTTCATCGACTGCATGTGACAGTTATACATGGTCAGAGAACGGTATGACGTATACTCAATCCGGAACATACACTGCTACATCAACGAATGCAGCCGGTTGTCCTCATACTTCAACGTTAAATCTGACCATCAATGCTTCTACATCCAGCACAACAAGTGCTACGGCATGTGACAGCTATACATGGACTGAGAATGGTATGACATATACTCAATCAGGAACATACACAGCTACTTCAACGAATGCGGCGGGTTGTCCTCATACCTCTACGTTGAATTTGACTATCAACAACAGTACATCTTCTACAACAAGTGCTACTGCGTGTGATATGTATACATGGGCTTGTAACAGTATGACATATACTCAATCGGGAACATATACATGTACAGGAACCAATCCAACCACGGGTTGTCCTAATACTGAGACGTTGGATTTGACTATCAATAGCTCCACATCCAGTACTACATCAGCGACTGCATGTGACAGTTATACATGGTCAGAAAACGGGATGACGTATACTCAATCCGGAACATATACAGCTACATCAACGAATGCAGCGGGTTGTCCTCATACATCTACCTTGAACTTGACTATTAATGGTTCAACATCCAGTTCAACATCTGCTACGGCTTGTGATAGCTATACATGGACTGAGAATGGAATGACGTATACTCAATCAGGAACATACACAGCTACTTCAACGAATGCAGCCGGTTGTCCTCATACATCTACCTTGAATTTAACAATTAACAACAGTACTACTTCTCAAGTGAGTGCTACTGCGTGTGATAGTTATACATGGTCATGTACTGGTATGACTTATACCCAATCGGGAACATATACATGTTCAGGTACGAATGCAGCGGGTTGTCCTGAAACAACTACCTTGAGTTTGACAATCGATAACTCCACATCCAGTTCAACTTCAGCTACAGCATGTGATAGTTATACTTGGTCAGAAAACGGTATGACGTATACTCAATCCGGAACATATACAGCTACATCAACGAATGCAGCGGGTTGTCCTCATACCTCTACGTTGAACTTGACAATCAATAGCTCAACGTCCAGTACAACATCTGCAACCGCTTGTGACAGTTATACATGGTCAGAAAACAGTATGACTTATACTGCGTCAGGAACATATACTGCTACTTCAACGAATGCAGCGGGTTGTCCTCACACAGCAACCTTAAATTTAACAATCAACAACAGTACATCTTCTCAAGAAAGTGCTACAGCTTGTGATAGTTATACATGGGTTTGTAATGGAATGACCTATACTCAATCCGGTACATATACATGTTCAGGTACGAATTCAGCGGGTTGTCCTCATACAACTACGTTAAGCTTGACTATTAACAATTCAACGTCAAGTTCATCAACAGCTACCGCTTGTGATAGCTATACATGGACTGAAAATGGAATGACGTATACTCAATCAGGAACATACACAGCTACTTCAACGAATGCAGCGGGTTGTCCTCATACATCTACTTTGAATTTAACAATCAACAATTCAACAATGAATACGACGAATATTGTTGCTTGTGATTCTTATACATGGTCTATGAATGGAACTACGTATACAACTTCTGGTACTTATACCGTTGTAACACCGGCAGCAGGAGCTCCAATTCCATATTGTACTGCGGGCGCCAACGTTTGTGACGAGTATATTTCGAATGTTACAATGGGTTCAATCAATAATTCTACCGGTTGTGCCGGAGGATATGCTGATTACACGTCCATGTCAACAGCAGTAACGGCAGGATCTTCCAATTCAATTTCTATCACGAATGGTTTGCACTACAATGGCGACCAAGTTCGAGTGTGGGTTGACTGGAATCATGACGGAGATTTTCTAGATCCAAATGAAACCATATTAGTTACTTATGGTAATCCGGTTTCTAATGGAACTATCAATGTTCCTGCTAATGCCATCAACGGAAGTACACGTATGCGTATTCGTATGAATTATACAGGTACTATGAGCCCATGCGGAAATACTACTTATGGTGAAGTGGAAGATTACACGCTAATGGTATCGGGTGGTGTTGCTCCATTGCTTTGCCCTCATACCGAAGTGTTGAATTTAACGATTAATAATTCAACTTCAAACGCTTCTAGTGCTACCGCTTGCGATTCATTTACATGGGGAGTAAATGGTATGACTTATACTGCTTCCGGAACATACACAGCTACATCTACGAATGCAGCGGGTTGTCCTCACACAGAAAAGTTATATCTGACTATTACCCCTTCAACATCGAATACAACTTCTGTAACAGCTTGTGATAGTTATACTTGGACTGTAAATGGTATGACATATACAACTTCAGGTACATATTCGAATGTATCCAATCAGGTTCCTGCACCTTATTGTGCAGCGGGATCCAATACTAATGGTTGTAATACTGGTGATGAGTATATCAGTAACGTAACAATGGGCGCTATTAATAATACCTCCGCTTGCGAGGCAGGTATGTATGCTGATTATTCCAGCATGACTACTGCTGTGACTGCCGGTTCATCTTATCCTATCAGTATCACCAATGCCAACAACTTCAATGGTGACCAAGTAACAGTTTGGGCTGACTGGAATCAGAATGGAGTATTAGGAGATCCAGGTGAAACATACACTATGGTGTATTCTACGGTAACCAATGGTGTTATAGCAGTTCCTAATGGTGTAAATAACGGTAATGTTAGAATGCGTATTCGTTTGAACTATACCGGAGCTATGAATCCATGCGGTAATACTACCTATGGAGAAGTAGAAGATTACACATTGGTTGTTTCAGGTGGTGTAACAGGTACAACTTGTACTCATACTGAAATCCTGAATTTGGCTATTAATAACTCTACATCCAATACAACGAATGCAACCGCTTGTGACAGTTATATGTGGGCCGCTAACGGTATGACTTATACCCAATCCGGCACCTATACAGCAACGTCTACGAATGCAGCGGGTTGTCCTCATACAGAGACATTGAACTTGACTATTAATACTAGCAGTTCAACTATGATGAGTGCTACAGCATGTGATAGTTATATGTGGTCTTGTAATGGAATGACTTATACTCAATCCGGA
>Ga0255278_1000096_pt1 | contig 10022 bp, 9 predicted proteins | sample AtltaT_21_FD_183809 | JGI IMG/M metagenome (GOLD analysis project Ga0255278, IMG submission 183809) | Metatranscriptome of freshwater microbial communities from Altamaha River, Georgia, United States - Atl_Cont_RepC_8d (Metagenome... | ecosystem: Environmental > Aquatic > Freshwater > River...
CACCACAATCATGACATCGCGTTCAGATGGTCAGCCAGGAGACTGCTCATTATGTCCTCATCCATTCAATCCGTATTGGTTGAAACCCGTGTTTTTCCACCCCCTGAGTCTTTTGCCAGGCAAGCCAACGTTTCCGGGGTGTCCGCTTATCAGGCCCTGCTCCAGGAGGCAGACCGTGATCCAAACGGATTCTGGGGTCGCCTGGCGCGCGAAAAACTCCACTGGAACAAGCCGTTCACGCAAGTGCTGGACGAGTCGAATCCGCCGTTCTACAAATGGTTCGGTGATGGCGAGCTCAATGTATCGGCCAACTGTCTGGATGTGCATCTCACCAATGGCAATGCTGAAAAAATCGCGTTGATTTTTGAGTCTGATGCTGGTGACGTGTCCAAGGTCACCTATCGCGAGCTTTACGAGCGCGTGTGCAAATTTGCCAATGCGCTGAAGTCGCTCGGTTACCGCCAAGGTGACCGTGCCATCATCTACCTGCCCATGTCGATTGAGGCGGTGGTGAGCATGCAAGCTTGCGCCCGTCTGGGTGTGACCCATTCGGTGGTGTTTGGCGGGTTTTCATCCAAGAGTCTGCACGAGCGGATCGTGGATGTTGGTGCAAGTCTCGTGATCACAGCGGATGAGCAGATGCGCGGCGGCAAGGCGATTGCACTGAAGCCAGCCGTGGACGAGGCGCTAGCAATGGGAGGGTGCGAGGCGGTGCGCCACTGTGTCGTCTATCGCCGCACCGGTGGAAACATTCAGTGGCATGAGGGCAGGGACAAATGGATGCATGAGCTGACAGCAGGGCAAGCCGCTCAATGCGATCCTGTCCCAGTCAACGCTGAGCATCCTTTGTTTATTCTTTATACATCCGGGTCCACTGGCAAGCCCAAGGGCGTGCAGCACTCATCTGCCGGTTATCTGTTGTGGGCCAAGCTCACGATGGAGTGGACCTTTGATGCCAAGCCAACCGACATTTTCTGGTGTACAGCAGATGTGGGCTGGGTGACGGGTCACACCTACATCACCTATGGTCCTCTGGCGGCTGGCATGACGCAGATCGTCTTCGAAGGTGTACCAACTTACCCGAATGCAGGGCGTTTTTGGGAAATGATCCAGCGGCATCGTGCAACGATTTTCTACACGGCCCCCACTGCCATCCGCTCCCTGATCAAGGCATCCGAGTCCAACGCCGCGCATCACCCCAAATCGTTTGATCTCTCATCGCTGCGCTTGTTGGGGTCGGTGGGTGAGCCTATCAATCCTGAGGCCTGGATGTGGTATCACATCAATGTTGGCGGCGAGCGCTGCCCGATCGTCGACACTTGGTGGCAGACCGAAACGGGTGGACACATGATCACTCCGCTGCCTGGTGTGACCGGGCTCAAGCCTGGCTCATGCACGACACGCCTGCCTGGCATCACTGCTGCGATCGTGGATGAAACTGGTGGCGATGTGGAGCCTGGTCATGGCGGTTTCCTGGTCATCAAGCGTCCCTGGCCCTCAATGATTCGCACCATTTGGGGTGACCCGGAGCGTTTTGTCAAAAGCTACTTTCCTCCCGAACTCAAGGGCTACTACCTCGCGGGCGATGGTGCGCAATGCGATGCTGATGGTTGTTTTTGGATCATGGGCCGCATCGATGACGTCCTCAACGTCTCAGGCCATCGCTTGGGCACCATGGAGGTCGAGTCCGCCTTGGTGGCGCATGAGCTGGTAGCCGAAGCTGCCGTGGTCGGGCGTCCTGACGATACGACAGGCGAGGCAGTGGTTGCCTTTGTCGTGCTCAAGCGCACTCGTCCAGAAGGAGATGAGGCCGTGGCGATCGGCAAGCAGCTGCGTGATTGGGTGGCCAAGGAAATCGGTCCCATTGCCAAGCCTAAGGAAATCCGTTTTGGTGACAACCTGCCCAAGACTCGCTCCGGAAAAATCATGCGTCGATTGTTGCGCGTGGTGGCCAAGGGCGAGGCCGTCACCCAGGATGTGTCGACGTTGGAAAACCCTGCCATTCTGGATCAGCTTTCCAAACCAGTCTGACATTGGATCGACAAACTCAGTAGAATCGAAAGGAGCTGATTGCAGCTCCTTTTTTTGGATGTTGAGATGCCCATTTTCGCGAACTATGATTTTTCAGGCAGACATGCCATCGTGACCGGAGGTGGTGCAGGCATCGGGAGAGAGATCGTTGAGAGACTGCTGGGCAGTGGTGCCCATGTCTCGGTTTGGGACCACAACCCAGATGCACTGGATCAGCTGGTGATCAAGCATCCAGGCAGGCTTCGTGCGGTCAATGTGGATGTATCCGATGAGCACTCGGTGCAGCGCGCCTTGCAGTCATCCTTGGAATTTCGGCCCGAGGTCCATTCATTGATCAACAGTGCCGGGGTCACGGGACCCAATGCCAAGGTGGTCGACTATGACCTGCATGAGTGGGATCGCTTATTTGCTGTGAACACCCGGGGCACATTTCTGACATGCAGAGAGGTCGTGCGCCACATGCTTCTCGCCGATCAAGGCAGGGGCTATGGCCGCATCGTCAACATTGCCTCGGTGGCTGGCAAGGAAGGTAACCCGAATGCCTCGGCTTACAGTGCATCCAAGGCAGCAGTGATCGCGCTCACCAAGTCGCTTGGCAAGGAGCTTGCGCTGACAGGTATCCGGGTCAACTGTGTCACACCTGCGGCTGTGAGAACCGGGCTGTTTGACCAGATGTCCCAGGAGCACATCGATTTCATGTTGTCCAAAATCCCGATGAACCGTTTCGGCTTGACCGAGGAAATCGCACGAATGGTCTTGTGGCTGTCCTCAGACGACTGCAGTTTCTCAACAGGTGCGGCCTTTGACCTCTCCGGCGGTCGGGCAACGTATTGAAGATTTTCAGCTGGATATGATTGTGTTTTTTGTTTGGATGTCATAACTCAGGAGGTGGTGGGATGAAGCTAGTTCGTTATGGGGCGAAGGGCAAGGAAAAGCCCGGATTGATTGACCAGGATGGCAAGTTGCGCGACCTTTCCGGCGTGATTGCAGACTTTGGTCCTGACCAGATGGATCCGAAGGTGCTGAAAAAAATTGCCAAAATCAAGCCTTCCACGTTGCCTCTCGTCAAGGGCAAGCCAAGGTTTGGCTGTCCGGTCAGCCGCCCGGGCAAGTTTCTTGCCATCGGACTGAATTACTCAGACCATGCTGCAGAGGCAGGATTGGCCTTGCCCAAAGAGCCCATCATGTTTTTCAAGGCCGATACCAGCTTGTCTGGGCCCAATGACGATGTCATGTTGCCCAAAGGATCAAAGAAAACCGACTGGGAAATCGAGCTAGGTGTCGTGATTGGCAAGAAAGCCCGGTATGTCACCAAAAAGGACGCACTGAAGCATGTTGCGGGCTATTGCGTGATCAACGATGTCAGCGAGCGCGAGTTTCAACTCGAGCGGGGCGGCACCTGGGACAAGGGCAAGGGTTGCGATACTTTTGGACCGGTGGGTCCATGGCTTGTCACGCCCGATGAGGTGGGTGACCCACAAAAGCTGGATCTATGGCTGGAGGTAAATGGCAAGCGTTACCAGAATGGCAACACTCGGCACATGATTTTTGATGTGGCCACTATTATCAGCTATGCCAGTGAATTTATGACCTTGATGCCTGGAGACATCATCACCACAGGTACCCCGGCTGGTGTCGGCATGGGCATCAAACCCAAGGCTCGTTTCCTCAAGGCAGGGGATGTGATGACGCTTGGTATTGAAAAGCTTGGCGAGCAGCGACAGAAAGTGGTGGCGTTCAAGAAGTAAATTTTCTGGGTTTCACCCTGCTTCGAGCTGGATTGACCGCTCGATGCAGGGTCACTTGAATGCCTTAAGCGTTTGTCTGGCAAACGCTTGTGAGCGTTCAGGCGCCAAGCTTGTCCTTGAGGACCGTAGCGCACAATCTCACAGCCGTATTGGCTTCATCGATCAGGCGTCCCATCGGCAAAAAGCCATGTATTTGCCTCTCAAAGCATACACACTGAGTCGCGACGCCTGCTGCAGATAATTGATTGGCGTAGTCGCGACCCTCATCCACCAGAGGATCCTCGCCAGCCAAGAGCACAAAAGCAGGTGGCAAGTCAGCGTGCGAGCCAGCAAGTAGCGGCGAGATGCGCCAGTCACCGCGGTCTTGCGAGGCTGGCACATAATGGCCATAGAAATAATCCAGTGAGGCCTTGGTTAACACGTACCCCTTGTCCTTGATCATGACAGAGGGGCTGCTATCGCGCATGTTGGTCACGGGGTAGATCAGCAGCTGAAAAGCCAGTGCGCATTCGGGTGATTCCCGCATGGCTAGCGTGACCGCTGCAGCCAGTTGGCCACCGGCACTGTCGCCTCCTACAGCGATGCGTGCAGGGTCGATCCTCAACATGTCCGCATGGGCATGGACCCAACGCGTGACAGTGACGCAGTCGTCAAAAGCAGCCGGGAATGGATGCTCAGGGGCTAGCCGATAGTCAACGGAAATCAATTGACAACCAGAGGCGTTGCAGAGTTGTCGGCAAAGCGAATCGTGCGTGTCAATGCTGCCAATCACATGGCCGCCGCCATGAAAATAAATCAGCACGGGCAAGACACTTGAAGCATCCGTGCCAATCGGGCGATACGTGCGGACTGGAATCGATCCCCCTGGACCAGGGACGCTGAGATTTTCCAGGCCTTGCACCGGCTCCGGATCGGGTTGGCTGAAATAGCGGCGCTCGAGATAGGCTTTGCGAGCCTCTTGAGGCGTGAGCTGCTGGACGGGGGGGATCCCCTTGCTGATCATCAGGTCGATCAGGGCCTGTGCTTGGGGATCCAGCATGGTCGTCATCCTTTACATGCCACTGTAAACCGGACCTTCACCACCTTGGGGGGCCACCCAAACGATGTTTTGTGTGGGGTCCTTGATGTCACAAGTCTTGCAGTGAACGCAGTTTTGCGCATTGATCTGAAGCTTGTCCTGGCCCTGATCGTCCTTGATGTACTCGTAGACACCGGCGGGACAGTAGCGAGACTCTGGACCGGCATACTTGGCCAGGTTGATCGATACCGGCACGGTTGCATCTTTGAGGGTCAAGTGGATCGGCTGGTTTTCTTCGTGATTGGTGTTGGAGATGAACACCGAACTCAAGCGGTCGAAGGTCAGCACGCCATCTGGCTTCGGATAGTCGATGCGCGGGCACTCAGAAGCAGGCTGCAGGCACTCATGATCTGCCTTGGTCCGGTGGATGGTCCAGGGAATGTTGCCTTTGAGCAGCCACTGCTCCACGCCTGTCATGACGGTGCCGACCGTACGTCCCTTTTTGAACCACTGCTTGAAATTGCGGGCCTTGTTGAGCTCAGCGTGCAGCCAGGAGGACTCGAATGCCGCAGGGTAGGCCGCAAGTTCGTCTTGTTGGCGACCTGCTGCCAGTGCGTCAAATGCTGCTTCGGCAGCCATCATGCCTGACTTGATGGCTGCATGGCTACCCTTGATCCGGGAGGCATTCAGAAATCCCGCATCACAGCCCACCAATGCACCGCCAGGGAACACCAGCTTGGGCAAGGAAAGCAGGCCTCCGGCGGTAATGGCACGGGCGCCATAAGCCAGGCGCTTGCCCCCCTCAAAAAAGTGACGGATGGATGGGTGCGTCTTGTAGCGCTGAAACTCCTCGAATGGGGAAATCCAGGGATTGGCGTAATCCAGGCCCACCACCATGCCGACCGCCACCTGGTTGCCGTTCAGGTGATAAAGGAAGGATCCACCGTAGGTGTCAGCATCCAGCGGCCAGCCGGCGGTATGCACAACCAGGCCGGGCTTGGAGCGGGAGGGATCGATCTCCCATAGCTCCTTGATGCCGATACCGTAGCTTTGGGGGTCGCGACCTTGATCCAGCTTGAATTTGGCAATGAGTTCGCGACCAAGCTGGCCTCGGGCGCCCTCTGAAAAAATCGTGTATTTGGCCAGCAGCTCCATGCCAGGCTGGAAATGGTCGGTGGGTTGGCCATCGCGACCAATACCCATGTCGCCTGTGGCGACCCCTCGGACGGCACCCTTGTCGTCGTAAAGAACCTCTGCAGCCGCAAAGCCAGGGAAAATTTCGACGCCAAGGGCCTCGGCCTGTTCCCCTAGCCAGCGGGTGAAGTTGCCGAGGCTGATCACGTAGTTGCCGTGGTTCTTAAAACAGTCTGGCAGCAGCCATTCCGGCGTTTTGCGCGAGCCATTTTCTGTCAGGAACAGAAACTCGTCCTCTGTCACCGGGGTGTCCAGCGGCGCGCCCTGGTTTTTCCAGTCTGGCAACAGCTCTGTCAGTGCCTGGGGATCCATCACCGCGCCAGACAGGATATGGGCGCCGATTTCCGCCGCCTTTTCCAGGACACAGACGGAAACCTCTTGGCCGCGTTCATTAGCAAGTTGCTTCAACCGAATGGCGGTTGACAATCCGGCTGGACCACCGCCCACGACGACAACGTCATATTCCATCGATTCGCGTTCAGACATGACAGACTCCAAGGCTCAAGTATGATGTTGAGGTGCTATATAGGGTGCTAAATATCAGGTGGTGCTGGACCTAAATCGCTCGATTGTATTGCAGCGTGGCGGTCCTCGCACTTTGACGGGCTTGCAAATACCTGAACAGCCCCTTTTGTGTTGACATTGGATTGGGAGCAGATTGGATGGCAGGGAGAAAGTTGGCGGTCGGCGACGTGTTTGAATATGACATCCCCATGAGATGGTCTGACTCCGACGCGCTCAACCATTTGAACAATGCCATGTATTTCACGTTCATGGAAGAAGCAAGGGTCAAGCTCCTGAGTGACGCCGGGGTGGGCTTGCCGGATGAGCAGGTACCGGTTCTGGCTCATTCCTCTTGTGATTTCATCCGTTCTGTCACCTATCCCGCCACGGTAAGGGTGCAGTATCAGGTTTTGCGGATCGGGCGTTCCAGCCTTGAGTGTCAGATCAAGCTGACTGTGCCTGAGCAGACTGGCGATGAGGTCTATGCCCGCTCAAGGATCGTCCTGGTCTGGATCGACTGGAAAACCAATCAGTCCGTGCCATGGTCCGACGAGGTTCTGATGAAGTTTGGCAGGGTCTGCAAGCCAGGCATGCTTGACGATGCGTAACACACGGGATGTTTAAAATCTTTAGCAATTGCAAACATGAGGAGCGGCACTGATGAACAAGCTTTATCCAGGAGCAAGGCAGGCATTGGAGGGGATTGTCAAGGACGGCACCACCATTGCGGTGGGAGGTTTTGGATTGTGTGGCATCCCGGAGGCGTTGATTGATGCCGTTCGTGACTTGGGGGTGGGCAACCTCACGGCGATCAGCAACAATGCCGGCGTCGATGACTTTGGGCTTGGTATTTTGCTCAAGACTCGGCAAGTCAAGAAAATGATTGCATCCTATGTTGGTGAAAACAAGGAATTCGAGCGCCAGTACCTTGCTGGCGAGCTGGAGCTGGAGTTTACCCCCCAGGGTACGCTGGCCGAAAAGTTGCGCGCTGGTGGTGCCGGCATTCCAGCCTTCTTTACCAAGACTGGTGTTGGCACGATTGTGGCAGAGGGCAAGGAAACCCGCGTGTTTGACGGCGAGACCTACGTGATGGAGCGTGCCTTGGTACCTGATGTCTCCCTGGTCAAGGCCTACATCGCTGACAAGGCCGGCAACCTGATGTTCCACAAGACGGCGCGAAATTTCAACCCCAATGTCGCCATGGCTGGCAGGATCACGGTGGTTGAGGTCGAAAAGGTGGTGGAAAACGGTGAGTTGGTGCCGGACCAGATTCACTTGCCCGGGATTTATGTGCATCGCATCGTGATCAACGCCCACCCCGAAAAACGAATCGAACAGCGTATTGTTCGCAGCGCTGCTTAAGGAGAAAAACATGGCATGGACTCGTGATGAAATTGCGAAGCGCGCAGCCAAAGAACTGCGTGACGGCTACTACGTCAACCTTGGCATCGGCGTGCCCGTCTTGGTGGCCAACCATGTTCCAGAAGGCATGGAGGTCTGGCTGCAGTCTGAAAATGGATTGCTTGGCATTGGACCCCATCCACTTGAGCATGAGCTTGACCCCGACTTGATCAATGCGGGCAAGCAAACCGTGACCACGCTCCCTGGTTCGTCGATTTTCTCCTCTGCGGACTCATTTGGCATGATTCGTGCCGGCAAGATCAACTTGGCCATTCTGGGTGCCATGCAGGTGTCCGAAAAGGGTGACCTGGCCAACTGGATGATCCCTGGCAAGATGGTCAAAGGCATGGGCGGCGCGATGGACTTGGTCGCAGGTGTTGGGCGCGTCATTGTGCTGATGGAGCATGTCGCCAAGAAAAAAGACGGCACCATTGACATGAAACTCTTGCCGGAGTGCAACCTGCCATTGACAGGTGTAGGGGTGGTTGACATGATCATCACCGATCTGGGCGTCTTCGAGGTGACCGACAAAGGGCTCAAGCTGACTGAGCTTGCGCCTGGCGTGACCGTCGAGGAGGTCAAGGCCAACACCCTGGCCAAGCTGGACGTCTCAGCGGTTGCGGCCTGAGTTCGGATCATGGCGCCAGTCATCGTCATTCATGGCGGCGCTGGCGCCATCAGTCGCCAGGCGCTCTCGGCCGAGGGCGAACAAGAGTTTCATCAAGCGCTGAACAAGGTGTTGTCGTCATGCTCGCGCATGTTGCAAGCAGGGGCGCATGCCGTCGATGTGGTTGCCGATGCCGTGCGGCAGCTAGAGGACTCTTCACTGTTTAATGCTGGACATGGTTCGGTCTTGACCGCAGATGCCAGCTTTGAACTGGACGCTTCCATCATGGATGGCGACACTCTCAGGGCAGGGGCGGTTGCGGGAGTGCGCCGTATCCGCAACCCCGTTATGGCTGCTCGTGCCATCTTGTTACACAGCCAGCATGTTTTTTTTATCGGCGAGGGAGCCGAGCGGGTGGCAATATCTCACGGCCTTGAGATGGTGGAGCCTACCTATTTCTCCACACCCCATCGCCTCGAGCAACTGGAGCGTGTGCGCAGAGACAACCCAGATGCGGCTGTGCTGGATCACGGCGGGCGCGCAGTTGTCAAGGGGCATCAGCCGGCGCGGGTGCGACCCCTAGACGAAGGCAACAAGCTGGGCACGGTTGGCGCCGTTGCACTGGATATGTCGGGGCGTCTGGCATCAGCCACCTCAACCGGTGGTATCACCAACAAGCAAGTTGGTCGCGTCGGGGATGCCCCTGTCATCGGTGCTGGCTGCTACGCCGACAGCCGATTTGCTGCTGTCTCCTGCACAGGCACGGGTGAGATGTATCTGCGAGCTGTGGCGGCATATGATGTGATCGCACGCATGCGCTATGCAGGCAACACCTTGGCCGATGCCAGCCACAAGGTCATGTTTGAGTCCCTGCCGGCCATCGGCGGCATGGGCGGCTTGATCGCGCTGGATCCTCTGGGCAACATTGCGATGCCTTTCAACACCGAAGGCATGTACCGTGGCTATGCTCGTGGTGCGGATCCTGTTGTGACTGCAATTTATCAGCCAACTTGATTGATCATTGATCGACATGCCAATCCATCCCGTCCACCCCAAAAAGACGACCAACCATTCCATGTCAACCACACAGCCTTCAGGCAAATCCATGTCCGTCAAACAGTCACCAAACAAGCGTGGTCCAGTCAAGCAGGCAGCTGAACAGCGGCGACCCAACAACAAGTCTCCACTCGCAGCTTTGAGGCGCGTGCTGAAAGCAGAAAACGTGGACGTCTGTCTGATCCCCTCGGCAGATCCGCACTTGTCCGAGTACCTGCCCGAGTATTGGCAAATCCGCAAGTGGCTGACGGGTTTTACCGGATCGGTGGGGACGGTGGTGGTGACGCAAGACTTTGCGGGTGTGTGGGTGGATAGTCGCTACTGGGTGCAGGCGGAGCAGGAGTTGCAAGGCAGCGGCGTGCAGCTGATGAAAATCGCGACAGCCATGGACCCCTCTCATGTCAACTGGATCGCCGAGCATGTGCCAGCAGGTGGAACCATCGCCGTGGATGGACGCGCACTC
>Ga0255278_1000100_pt1 | contig 9980 bp, 16 predicted proteins | sample AtltaT_21_FD_183809 | JGI IMG/M metagenome (GOLD analysis project Ga0255278, IMG submission 183809) | Metatranscriptome of freshwater microbial communities from Altamaha River, Georgia, United States - Atl_Cont_RepC_8d (Metagenome... | ecosystem: Environmental > Aquatic > Freshwater > River...
CCGCACTTCTTCGAACCTTGGCGAACAGTTGAATTTTTGGCAAATGGTGGAGCTGGGGGGAATTGAACCCCCGTCCGCAAGCCATCTCCGCGCAGTTCTACATGTGTAGCTGTCTGATTTGGATCTCGCCTTTGGGGTCGCGCAGCAGCACGCTACCCCAAACGCCAGTGCCCTTGAGTCTCACCGTTCAACAAGGCACCCGTTGAACGACCAGCCAATGTGAATGACCTCACAGCCGGGACCGCTTGCGCAGCCCTTGCCCAGCCCATTGGCCAACTGTTGTGAGGCTCACCGGTGTTTAAGCGGCGAGTGCGAAACGTTCGTCGTTTGCAGTTAGTTTGTTTCTGCGGATTAACGAGGTGACAGAACCTCGACATGCCCTGCTGCGTGTCCGAACCCACGTCGAAACCAGCAGCAGATCCGACACGACGCCGCCCGGAACCTTGGGCACCGAGTCGACGTATGGCGGCAGTTCGTAGGTCTTGCCGTCGTGGGTGAAGGTGAACTTCTTCTCGGCCATGCGCGGGCCTCCTATGCGCGTAGGGGATTGGTGCGCGGGTAAGGGTGACCGCCGGCCGGCCCCGCGCAGAACCGGCCGGCGGCGTCTTGTTACGGCGTCACAACCTGGCCGCTGTAGAACTTGGTCGCCGACACGCCGTTGACCGGATAGCCAATGACCGTGACCTGGTAGCCGATCGGTTCGCCGTTCCGGAAAACCTGATCGCCAACCTCAGTGATCTCACCAGAGCGGACCAGAACCCGCTGAGTTTCCAGCCCGTCGACGACGTCCACGACGAAGATGCGTCGTCCGCCAGTTTCGGCGGGGTCGATGTCGATAGAGCCGTTCGTGGTGTTGACAGTGTTTCCGTAGTAGAGTTCGATGTTCTCCTTCTTGGTTTCAAGGAGAGTGAACGCGAGCTTGTACTCGGCGTCAGTGACAACCTCGCGGACAGTCGCCGCACCCTGCCAGCCCTTGATCTTGGTCGTGGTGCGGTCGCGGGTTTCGGTGACGCCTTCCTCGGAGACGTAGCCGTGATCCTTGAATGCGACGTTCAGCGCGCCGATTGCGGAGGTCGGAACTGCCGTACCCAGTGGGGCCGAGTAGACAGCTCCACCTTCACCCACGCGCACATTGTCGGAGTTATTAGCCATTACTGGCCCTTCCTTTCGGTGTTGATTGGTGCGGCGTGGCCGCAGGTGCCGCTGTGCGCGCAGCGGAGTTCGTGTGTCATACGGTTAAGTCCGCCGGCAGATTGGTGCCGCGGACGACAACCTCAAACGCCATTGAGCGGATAGCGCGGCCAGACTCATCAGCCACCGCGACGGGGCCGGCGTTGTCGACCACGCGGACGATCGGGCCGGTGCCAGGTGCAGCCCACATCAGCGCCCGAACCAGGCGCGTCAGGTCGGTGGCGTCGGCGTCGTTCTCGGCATACACCAAGACGGTCATGCGTGCCGCCTCGCGGACGTGATCCAGTCGCGCGCCACCATCGCGGCGAACGCGAACCATCAGGCGCGGCAGGATCGCGGGAGTGCGAATGTCAACCTCGGCCGCGGCGAACGACTCCGGGCGGGCGGCGAGACGTTCGCGCAGGTACTCCACGACCACGAGCTCAACGTCGGGAAACACTACGTTCGGCGGCTGCATCAGATACCCCTAGCGGCCTCAAGGGCGCGCGACAGAATCCCGTAACGGGCTTCCAAGATGTGGCCCTTGGGATCGGTGGAAACGACGCGAACGACGGCGCGGTCTGTCGTGTCCTGCTCGATCACGAGGCCGTCCTCAAACGCGCCCGTGTCATCGCGAGGGTCGGCCTTAGCGGCGGCCAACACTGGACGCGCCAGCCGCGTTAGTTCGTCGCGGATCTCGTCACTGTTCAACAGTTGCGCCATGCCGCTATTCAGCAGCCGAACGCGAGGGCGGGCCACGTCAGCCCGTCCGAAGTCGGCAGCGGATCGCCACGCCCGGAGCCCAGCCGGTGAACGGGTTACGCCAGGCGAACGGCGCGCCGATGACGTCGAAGTCCTGGCCGCGGATCTCTAGGCGATCCTCGGCCTTCACGTCGGCGTCGGCCGGCGCGTAAACCGTCCACACGTAATCGGCGGGCACGCGGGCGTCGGTAACCGGCTCACTGACCGATTCCTGAGCGACCGCGCAGCCAACGAGATCCAGACGCGACGCCATAGACCAGTCCAGCCGAACAGCGTTCGGGTTGTAACGGTCAGCCACCTGTGCGGCGCGGATTCGCGTTACAACCTCGCCATTGCCCAATGGCAACATCAGTAACCGCCGTCAATCAGATAACGATTACCGACCGACTGAACCGAACGCAGCCCGCCGCCGACCCGGTGAGGTCGAAGTGCGAGCTTGTCGGCGGCCGTCAGCCACACGTCACCCGACGACGCCGGGGCGCTGAATCGAACCGAGAATGGGCCGGCGGTCTGCTGGTCAGTGAACTCGGTTCCGGCTGTGGCGCGAGCGATCACCCGCGCCACAGCCTTAGCGACCACGCCGACAACAGCCACCGGGACCGGGCCAGGCTCAAAGTCCTGACCGCAGTACCCGACGACCATCGCCGAGGCGTCGTCAATCAGCGACGGCAGCCGATCCAGTTCCGTCGTCGTCAACTGCCGACCGAGGCGGGCGGCCACGTCGCTTTGGCTTGCTAGCGGCATCGTTGGCCTCCTTGGCGGGTGTGATGACTTCGGACCAGTTCGGATCGTCGGCGACTAGTGCAGCGATTCGCGAACCGTCAGAGACGCGAATCGCTGCACCCGTCAGAGCGTGCGAGAACCGTTTACTCACGGAGTGACGTCCGGAACGACGGCAGCCACGCCATAGGCGCGCGTGGTCGAACGCGGAGTGGCGACGCGACCAAGCACATACGCAAACCGCGCCTTGAATCGCAGGGCGACCATGTCGCGCTCGGCGAGGCTGATGCCGCCGACCGGGCCCTGGTCAAGGAACTTGACCGTGACGTCCTGCCGAACGCCAATGCGGACGGTCGAGGAGTCCACGACGAGTTCAGTGGCCTGGTCGGGACGCCAGGCCGCGTTCTCGTTCCAGTAGGTCGAACGGAACGGCCGAACGTTCTGAGTGTCGGTCAGGATGGGGTGACCATCGGTTCCTCGAATGTTCTCAAGGTCAAACATCAGACCCAGGTCGGCGATCATGGTGTCCGGCCGGAATCCGAGTTGAGCGATCGACTTCGCCGCCTTGATGCCAGATCCATAGAGGTCGGACGAGCTCGCAGGTCCGTCCACGACCTCAAAGACATTCCCCTGAGCAACGGCGGCAGCGTGGAGATCCAGCGAGGTCCACGAGGCGGGCTTGTTCACACCGAACAGAACAGCCTCGTCAAGCGCCTTGGCGATTGCCTGGCCGCCGAGGTCGGCGATCTGGCCGAGAATGTCCTCGGTCGCGTCGTCCAGCGTGTTCTCGTGAATCGGGATGATGACCGCGATTTCCTCGGCCACGAGGGTCTGATCGGCCCAAGTGACCTGAGAGGTCGGCTTAATGCCGGTGTTGTCAACATCGGAAACCCAAGAGGCGGTCGGCAGGGTCGCCAACACCGGAAGGTGCGTGGTCTTGGTGCCCATGTTCACATTCGGGAACGCCTGCAGAACGGTGCTTCCGACGGTGGCCGCCTTGATGACCTGGGCGCTGTAGTCCTCAGCGATCAGGCTAGCGACCTCGGCGCGAGTGATGTCAGCCATTAGGCCAACTCCTTTCAATCAGCCCGCCGAGGTCTGTCCTCGCGGGAGTTCGGGGTCAGCCCTGCCGCATTCGCCGCAGGGCTTCGGCCGCTCGTCCTCGCTCACCGGAACCGGAGCCGGATGAGCCAGAGGAAAGCGACTTAATGGGCGGGGCGGGCTTAGTGCCGGCCTTCGCCCAATCGAGTACGCGCTGCGCGGACGCGCGCAGTTCTTCCTCGGTGGTGCCGTTGATCGCCTCGGGGATCACTCCCATTTCCACGGCGACACGGGCTTTCATGCTGTTGAGCTCGGCGAGCGTCGCCCGCTGCTCAAGTTCGGCCGCACGCTGCTCGGCGGCCTGCGCGCGTTCCTGCGCCTTCTGGATCTCGGACTTGCCAGCTTCCTCGATCTCGGCGAGCTTCTGCGCGGCCTGATGGTTGGCCTTCGCGCGTTCTTCCCACTTACGCGCCTCGGCCTTCCAATCCGGCTCAGCCTTTGCGGGCGGTGCCGTGGTGCCTTCGGGCTCCTGTGCAGGGGCCGCCGGCGGGGCTTCCGGTGCGGTGTTCTCGTTGGTTTCCATTAATTGCTCCCGTGCGGGATAAGTCCGCTGCCGTGCGGCTGCGGGGGGTCTACTGGTTCGCCAGATACGCGCGCACGCGGGCGCGGTCGGCGTCGCTGATATTGCGGGCGCTAGGTGTGAAGTCGCGGGCGGGTCGGGGTCGTCCGCCGAACGCGGGCACCGCCGAGCATTGGCACTTGTCGTGGCTGGCGAAGTCGGCCGTGGCCTCGGAGTACACCGCGCCTCGACCGATCAACAGCGCGCAGAACGCGCACTCGCCGACGCCCACCCGTTGCCAACCATCGGCAGCAGGATCGCCGAGCGCGGAGCCCATAACAGTCTCGCGGGACCAGTTCAGCACCCGCCGCGATGCTCCGCCCTGTACCCAGAACAGCACCTCGGCAGGATCAGCGCCCCGATTAAGTGCCCACCCGCTCAACGCTGCCGCGCCCTGGTTGCCGAGATCGGCGGGCGCGGCGGTGAATGAACCGGCAACCTCGGCGACGGTGCGCGCCTCGTCGTACCAGTCAGCAGCGAACGCCGCGGCGGCCTCGCCATAGGTTCGGATCAACTGTGGCAGAACGTCGTTAAGCGCCTGTTCAGCCTCGGCCAGATTGCTGACCTGCCGCCAGAGCGCGGCGAGATCGTTCGCGGCCTCCCGGGCTAGGCGCTGCTCGCCGGTCCTAAGCTGGGCCGGCGTTGCCATTGGCCTCGAGCGCGAGCGCCTGCGTTTCGGGCAGGCGCAACGAAACCGGGACAGCGCCCGTGAAGTTGATACCCGTCAGGCCAACCGCTGCCGCTGCCGACTCAGGATCAGCGCCAGCCCGAATCAGAACGCCAAGCGCCTCGGCCTGCGAACGAATGTCTTGGGCTCCCGCGCCCTGGTCGCGGCCAGCGATCATTTCCAGAACGCCGCGGCCGTTGGCTCGGCGGATAGCGGCCACAGCCTCGTCAGCGCGCGTCTTGCTCCAGCCGGGGATCTCTCGGATCAGTTCCTCAATCGGAACGCCAGCCGTGGACAACTTAACGATCCCGTCTACAACCTGAGCAAACGAGCGAGTCTCGGTCTCACGCCAAGACACTTCCGCATCGTCGGCAACCTGAACGCCGCGCATCATCGCGGCCAGTCGAATCAACTGTTCCCAGGACTCGCCGAAACTTTCCCGCTTCTCGGCCAGCTTGCGCTGGTACGGCGCTTCCGCCATAGCCAGCGCCTCGGCCGACAGGTTCGCCATGCTGCCGAACGCAGACAGCGGGATATTCGCCTGCATGGCAATGTGGGTCAGCATTTCGGAGATAATCGAGTTGTGGCCCGAGACGTCGGCAGCCGGGAACGCGCCGACCTTAACCGTCTCGTCCTCAAACGCGAGCAGGCGATCCATCGCCACACGCGCCAACTGTTGCGGCGACTCGGCAGCCCACCCGATCGCGTAACGCTGCGGGAATGCGCCGAACCGAGCCACGACAAGGCGGTCGAAGTTCACGGCGTTGAGAGCCCGCTGAGCGCGGATCAGCGGCTCAACCTCGCCCGTAACAACTTCCTCGGCGTCGCGGCGGTTCACGAACCGAACGACCGGCGTAACGGCTGCCGAGTGTGGGGTCACGTCCAGCAGGTCACGAACCGTAACGCGCTGCGTCGTGTAGTTGTTCTGCTCGTCGGCCGATGAAACGTCGTGGTGACGGTCGCCGAGATCCAGCAGGTATTCGGCTTCGTCGTCATACAGACGGCCACGGCGAACCGGAACGCGGCCGCTGTAATCGGTCCAGACCTCGAGCGCATACGTCGGCCACAGGTCTGCCAGCGGGTCGGCATAGACGGCGAGCATCTGCCGCGGCGTCCTAAGTCGCACGTTGCCAGCCGGGTCCAGAACGGCATAGCTCGAGCCATACGCGACGGCCGGGCGGATCGCCTCGGCCTGTCGTGCGTCCAACCGTTGCGCCTGCCACCAAGCCCAGGCGGGATCGTCGCCCTCAGTGTCCGGCGAACGGAAGCCGTTAACCGACAGGCATTGTGAGAACGCATCAACGACGATTGAGCAAACGTTCTTGACCGAATCGCGCGCCAGATCCTTGAGTTCAGCACCCGCACCCTCGGGCACGTCTGGCACGCCGAGCCGACCGCGCAGGTATCCGTTAACGCGGTCGTGCTTAACGATCTCGTTTCGTCGCAACTCCCAGAGGTCGCGAACGACGTCGGTAGCCTCGTCGGCGTTGAGCATCCCGCAGCCTCCTAGGCAGAAGTCATAACGCGGCCCGTCTTGGGCTTCGTGTTCAGACGCGCCCCGTACAGCGCGAGAATCAGGGTTACGAGCGGCGAGATGTTCGCCTCGGGGTTCGTGCGATCCAAGCCCCAGCCGCCGGCCTGGCCGATCGGTCGCTTCTTCGCCGACGCCAAAGCCTGATTAACGGCCGCCTGGTCAAAGTGGCTGATCGTGCCAGCGGCCACGGCGTCGAACCAATCGCCGCACGCCTTCGCCATATCGCCAGCGTTCGTCACAATCACGTTTACGCGCGCAGCCTTGAGGGCCGGAACCATAGACGCCGCAGGGCTGTAGCTGTCGACCACAACCGGGATACGTCGGCCAGCTCGCGCGGTCAGCCACTCAACCGCCTGCAAGGTGTCGAGCGATCCGGCGACGTCGCCGACCGCCGCTAGTTCAATGTGGTCGCGAGTGCCACGAACGCAGACGCCGATCTGAATCCGGCGATCGTGTCCAGCGTCAACAGCGAACGCGGCAGGTTGTCCGGTCGGCACCTCGGCCGCCGGGATCGCCAACGCCGACCAGTCGGCAGCCGTCACGATGCGCGGCGCTAGATCCTCGGGCCAGATCCCCAGCCGATCCAGCGCGAACCGATCCGGCGGGTACGTCTCGTATTCGCCCTGGACAATCTCGTGATTGATCCGCGTATCCCAGGCCGGGTTGGCTGCTCGCCGAGTTTCCTCGGCCGCCGGGTCGTCCGTTGGCTTCGCTGCCCACTCGGCCCACGCGACCGCGCGAGACTTGCCCGACAGTGCCGAGGTTCGGACGCTACGGAACACTTCCGGGTTGTCCTCGGGTGTCGGCGGCGTACCGAGCAGCCAGACCTGCGGATTCGGTCGGGCGCTCATCGTGGAGTTGATCGAAACCCACGCCGGCATGCCAAGGATCTGCGCCTCGTCCAGCAGTAGGCAATCGCACGAGAAGCCACGAGATCCCGATACGGTGCGCGCCTTGAACTGGATCACCGCGCCGTTGACGAACTTGACGTACTCGCGGTTAAGCGCGTTCATCACCTTGGCGACGCGATCCTCCAGCGCCGGCGACTGTTCAATCTGCTCCAGCAGTTTGCCGAACGTCTCCCGCGCGGTGTCCTGCGCGTGTGCCGAGATGATGATCTTTTTCTCGCCGAACAGCAGCGCGCCGGCCAGGGCTCGGGCGACGATCAGTTGCGACTTGCCATTCTGCCGCGGTGCTGACAAGCCGACCTGTTTCGCCGTCCAGATGCCGTTAGCCCGTTCGCCGAGCGCGGCCTCTAGTACGAGTTCCTGCCACGGGTCCAGCGTCACGCCGAACGAATCCGACAGCGCCGAAACCTCGTCGGCTGCGTTACTTGCCGCCCCGCTTGGCGTTACCAGGTGCAGCGGTGGCGGCTGCTCGCCGAGCATCACGACGGGCCGCGATCTCGTCAACCGGATCACCAGCCTTTGCGGTGCGCGCCTCAAGGGTTTCGATCTGCGCGAGAACCGACTCCAGTCGCGCAAACAACGGGGCTCGGCGATCGGCGTCTGCGGCGTCGATTGACGCCCAAATCTGCTCACGCATCAGCAGCAGGTCAGCCAGTCGGCCGGGGTGCTTTGCGGTCATAGCGCCCCCTGACGACTCGGTGTGTGAAATAGCCCTATGCCTTGAGGTGGCCGGCGGCCTCGGGCGGGGGTCTCCCCCCAGGGGTCACCAGGATCGCGACGTGGTGAGCGGTTGCGCCGGCGTGACTCGCGCGGGGCTTCCATTGCTTCGTGCGCGGTTACAGGCGCGGTGAGCTAGTCGGCAGTTCGTTCGGTCGTACGGCGATCCGCCGAGGCTAACCGGGACGATCTCGTCAACCTCAGGGCTGCCGGGGTGTGGCGTCTTGAGGTCTTGGTCTACCCACTCGCCGCACAGCCAGCACGTTTCTTCCTCGCGTAGAACCTGGGCTCGAACTTGGTTGCGTCGGTGCCCATTGGTCCGCCGCGGGTTGGTCACAACAGATCCAACAGGTCGTCTATCTCCAGCCCGATCGCCTCAACCTCGATCGGGTCATCGGTCACCATCTGCCGTCCGCGTAGGTGGCCGATGGTTTCCTTGATCTCGCCGACGGTTGCGTCGTCCACAATGCGCGGCATGGTCAGTCCGTCCCGATGAACGAGAGTTCCTGCGCCTCGGCGGCCCGCAGCATCCCGGTTCGGTCAATCCAACTCAGGCCGTCAGATGAGCAGGAACGCAACGAAACGTCGCCATCCTCGTCAACGATCTTGAGCAGTACGACGACGCCCACGGTGAACTCGCCAGGCTCGGGGTTGTAGTCAATGTTCATGCCTTGCAGCAGGTCGGCAAGTTCGCTCATCGGGCACCCCTAGTTACAGCAACGCGCGAGTGAACGCCGGCCACGACCACGCCGCCGCAGTCCTGGCACCTGTAGCCGTTCCGCGTCAGGACGGTTGACCCTTGCGTCATCGTTGGCCCGATCGGCTCAAGGTTGTCGCCCCAACACTGGTTACACGTCGGGCGGTCGTTCGCGGTGCCCATCAGGTCGTGCGGGTGTGTCGGCAGCCAGCCGCGCAGCCGATCAACGAGCGCACGCGAGGCGATCACGTCGCCCACGTTGTAAGCCTTGAGTTTCCGTTGGGCGGCCTTGTTGCCTGCCACGGCGTCGCGTGCGGTCTGCACGTCGTACTTGTCCGTCTTGGTTTCGATGCCCAGCTTCTTAGTCAGCGAGGCGAGGGTGTTCGACTCAAAGCCGAACGTCTTGCGTGCTTCCTTGAGCGTGTCCAGTGCCCGGAACGTGCTTGGTGTCGGGAGGCCGAGAAGCAGCCACTCGGCGTTGAGCATCTTCGTGTCAAAGGCGACAACGTTGTGACCGTAGATGACGTCCGCCTGGTCGTAGGCTTCCCAGATCGCCCGCAGCATTCCCTCGCGGCCGTGTGTCCATTCGGCGGCGAAGTGAACCTTGCTATCCGGCTGCCCGTACCAGTGCCAGGCCGCGCAGATCGTGCGGGGCGAGTCGGTGACACGATCGCCCGGTAGTCGTCGGCCTTTGTATTGGTTCAGATCCCAGAAGTCGAGCGTGATGCTGCCCGGTATCCGCTCAATGTCAATGGTGAGGACATTGGGCCGATTGACCTTGAGTTGCTTACTCACCTGCTCGGCGAGGCTCACGGCTTCGGCCGGCCTCGGTAGCAGCGGCAGGCGCGCGAACGGTGCCGGTTGATCGTCTGGAGCCCAACTTGGTGACCTTCGGCGGTCAGCGCGTCGTAGATCCGGTTCTGCGACCAGCCGAGCGGCCCGAGCATCTGCTCTAGGGCGTCGCGCTCATCGTCGGGCAGCGTGCGAAGTAGGCGGCCGACCGAGCAAGGCATCCCGCTCGCGGCTTGTGGTGTGTCCTCTAGGCGTTCTGCTAGTCCCATGCGCGCCTCCTGCCAGTGTGACCGGCCGGCGTGGCTGCGGTGACCTGTTCGGGATATGCAAAATGGCCCGGATCTGGGTTACAG
>Ga0255278_1000111_pt1 | contig 9660 bp, 8 predicted proteins | sample AtltaT_21_FD_183809 | JGI IMG/M metagenome (GOLD analysis project Ga0255278, IMG submission 183809) | Metatranscriptome of freshwater microbial communities from Altamaha River, Georgia, United States - Atl_Cont_RepC_8d (Metagenome... | ecosystem: Environmental > Aquatic > Freshwater > River...
AGACAACATCGTGTTTCATTTCGACCCCTATTCACCGGCAGTAGACGCCGACCCGTTTCCTTACTACCGACGCCTGCGGGACGAGTTCCCCTGCTTCTGGAGCCCCGAAGCGCAGATGTGGGTGCTGTCGCGCTACGCCGACATCGTGAGCGCCGGGCAAGACTGGCAAACCTATTCCTCGGCCAGCGGCAACCTGATGACCGAGCTGCCGGGCCGCGCCGGGGCCACCCTGGGCAGCTCAGACCCCCCACGGCATGACCGGCTGCGCGGCTTGATTCAACACGCCTTCATGAAGCGCAACCTCATGGCCCTGGAAGAACCCATTCGGGGTGTGGCCCGTAAGGTCTTTGGCCAACTGCGTGGCGTGGGCCAGTTTGACTTCAAGGAGGTATCGTCCCAGTTCACCGTGAAAGTCTTGATGACCGCTTTGGGCCTGCCCATGGGTGACGAGGCGCTGGTGGACGAACAAACCGTGCGCGACAACGCCGTGCTGATGGTGCAAAGCGACGCCCGCACCCGAACCAAAGGCCCTGAGCACATTGCCGCCTACAACTGGATGCAGGACTACGCCAGCCAGGTGATTGCCCTGCGCCGTGCAGCCCCCCGCAACGACTTGATCAGCAACTTTGCCTTGGCTGAAATCGACGGCGACCGGCTGGACGACCGCGAGGTGCTGCTCACCACCACCACCCTCATCATGGCGGGTGTGGAGTCGCTGGGGGGCTTCATGATGATGTTCGCCTACAACCTGGCCAGTTTTGACGAGGCGCGCCGCGCCGTGGTGGCCAGCCCAGCCCTGCTGCCCGACGCCATTGAGGAAAGCCTGCGCTACAACACCTCGGCCCAGCGCTTTCGCCGCCGGCTCATGAAGGACGTGCAGCTGCACGGCCAGACCATGAAGGAAGGCGACTTTGTCTGCCTGGCCTATGGCAGCGGCAACCGGGACGAGCGCCAGTACCCGAACCCGGATGTGTACGACATCACCCGCAAACCCCGAGGCCACCTGGGCTTTGGCGGCGGGGTGCATGCCTGCCTGGGCACGGCCATTGCCCGGCTGGCCGTCAAGATCGCCTTCGAGGAATTTCACCAGGTTGTACCCGACTACCACCGGGTGGCCGACCAGTTGGCCTGGATGCCCTCGTCCACCTTCCGCAGCCCCTTGGTGCTGGAACTGGCCGCCGGCTGAACCCACCCCACCCGTTGTGCGCCCCACGGCTTCCCGTGTGGCGCCCCATCTGTTTTTTGGAGACCCTATGCCCCACATCACCTTCATTGAAGCCAACGGCCACACCCAAACCGTGGACCTGACCGAGGGCTGGAGCCTCATGCAGGGGGCCACCGCCCAGGGCATTGAGGGCATTCTGGGCGAATGCGGTGGCTCATGCGCCTGCGCCACCTGCCATTGTTATGTGGACGACACCCGGCTGGGCGACCTGCCGGCGCCCAGCGAGGCCGAGCTTGCAATGCTGGACCACGTGGCCGCTGAACGTCGGCCCAACAGCCGCCTGGCCTGCCAGATCAAGGCCACCGCCGCCCTGCAAGGGCTGGTGGTGCACCTGCCCGACACCCAGGAATGACACGGCCATGAGTCTCGACCCCATTCTGGTCATCGGCGCTGGCCAAGCAGGCCTGCAAGCCGCCGAAGCGCTGCGTGCCGGCGGCTTTGCAGGCGACATCACCCTGTTGGGTGACGAAGCCTACGGCCCCTACCACCGCCCGCCCCTGTCCAAAGCCTGGCTGGCCGGCACACTGGAGGCCAACCAGCTGAGCATGCGCGCGCCTGAGCTGCTGGCCCGCAAAGGCATCACCCTGCGCACCGCGTGCCGGGTGGTGCGCATCGACCGCACTCAGCGCCAGGTGCATCTGGCCGACGGACAGGCCCTACCCTACGGGGGCCTCGTGTTGGCCACGGGGGCTCGCCCGCGCCCTTTGCCCGTCCCGGGTGGGCAAGCCCCTGGGGTGTGGGCTCTGCGTTCACGGGACGACGCCAGCGGCCTGGCTGCGGCCTTGGCCCAGTGCGCCACCCACCGCCAACCCGTCGTGGTGGTAGGTGGTGGCTTTATCGGTCTGGAAGTGGCGGCCACCGCCCGGCACCAAGGGCTGCAAGTGACCGTGGTTGAATCCGCCCCCCGCCTGCTGGGGCGTGTGTTGGCCCCGGTCTTGTCCGACTGGTTCGCCGCCCTGCACCGCCAACAGGGTGTCACGCTGGAGCTGGGCCAACAAGTCAGCGCCATCACCACCAACGCCCAAGGCCAAGCCCAGGGCGTGGCCCTGGGCGATGGCCGGGTGCTGCCCGCCGCACTGGTGGTGGTGGGCATTGGTGTGACGGCCAATGACGCGCTCGCGCGCGACGCTGGACTGGACTGTGACCACGGGGTGGTCGTGGACGCCTGCGGCCGCACCAAGGACCCGCTGATCGTCGCCGCAGGCGACTGCACCGCACGCCGCTTGGACGACGGGCGCCTGCTGCGTCTGGAGTCGGTGCACAACGCCACCGAACAGGGCAAATCCGCCGCAGCCGCCCTGCTGGGCCAGAGCCGCCCCTTCATCGCCACGCCGTGGTTCTGGAGCGACCAGTACGGTATCAAACTTCAAATGGCAGGCCTGTCACAAGGCGCTGACACCTGGGCCGTGCGCGGCGACACCAACACCCAGAGCTTTTCGGTCTACCACTACCAGGGCGACCGGTTGCTGGCGGTGGACTCGGTCAACGCCCCCAAAGACCACCTGCAGGCCCGCAAACTGCTGGACACCCACCGCCACCCCACACCCGACCAGGTGCGGGACTTGGGGGTGGATTTGAATCCACTGTTGGCTGAATCAGGAACTCAGGCCAGGGCCCGCTGAATGATGATTTTTTGCACGTCTGAGGTGCCTTCGTAAATCTGGCAGACGCGCACATCGCGGTAGATGCGCTCGACGGGAAAATCACTGACCACACCGTAGCCACCCAGGGTCTGAATGGCGACCGAGCAGACTTTTTCAGCGGTCTCGCTGGCGAACAGTTTGGCCATGGCCGCTTCTTTGAGGCAGGGGCGGCCCGCGTCACGCAAGCTGGCGGCATGCCAGATGAGCTGGCGTGCGGCTTCCAGCTGCGTCGCGCAGTCGGCCAGCCTGAACCCCACCGCCTGATGGTTGAAGATGGCGGTGCCAAAGCTCTCACGCTGTTTGGCGTAGTCAATGGCCACCTCCAGGGCGCTGCGGGCCATGCCCACGCTTTGGGCCGCAATGCCGATGCGACCGCCTTCCAGGGCGGAGAGCGCAATCTTGTAGCCCTCGCCTTCGGCGCCAATGAGGTTCTCAGCCGGCACACGGCATTGGTCGAAGTTGATTTGCGCGGTGTCGCTGCTGTGCTGGCCCAGCTTGTCTTCCAGACGGGCCACCTGGTAGCCCGGGGTGTCGGTGGGCACGATGAAGGCGCTCATGCCTTTTTTGCCGGCGGTTTTGTCGGTCACGGCAATCACGATGGCCACGTGGCCGTTTTTACCACTGGTGATGAACTGCTTGACCCCCTGGATGACATAGCCGTCCGCGTCGCGCGTGGCAGTGGTGCGCAGGGCCGAGGCGTCTGAGCCCACATGGGGTTCGGTTAGGCAAAAGGCGCCCAGCATCTGGCCCTGGGCCAGCGGCACCAGCCAGCGCTGTTTCTGCGCTTCGTTGCCATAGCGCATGAGAATGGCATTGACGGGGCAGTTGGTCACGCTGATGGCGGTGCTGGTACCACCGTCGCCTGCGGCGATTTCTTCCAGCACCAGGGCCAGGGTCAGGTAGTCCAACTGCGCGCCACCGTATTGTTCAGGCACACAAATGCCGTAGGCGCCCAAGGCCGCCAGACCCTGGTGCACATCACGCGGAAAGTGGTGCTCTTTGTCCCAGCGGGCCGCATGGGGCCAGAGCTGTTCGTGGGCAAAGTCGCGCACCGCGTCGCGAATCATTTCTTGGTCTTGGGTCAACAACATCGCAAATCTCCGTGAAAGGCGGACCGCTCAGAATGGCTGTCCGTCCAGCTGCAAATACTGCCCGCCCTGTGCGGGTGTGAGGCGGGCCAGGGTGGCCCGCAGGGTCTGGGCACTGTGTTCGGCCGTCAGGGGGGCCTGGGGGCCACCCATGTCGGTCTGCACCCAACCTGGGCTCAGGGCCACCATCAGCGCCCCGGGGTAGTCCACCTGGGCGGCGGCCACCACCATGTTCAAGGCGGCCTTGCTGGCCCGGTACACCCAGGATCGGCTGGAGACCAGCCCCGCACTGTGGGCCATGTCACTGCTGACGAAGGCAAACCGGCCAGCAGCAGCCTCCACCATCGGGGCCACCTGGGGAATCACCGTCATGGCCCCCAACACATTCGTGTGCATCACCCGGTCAAAAGTGGCCGGTGATGGCGGGGTCGTGGGGCCAGTGCGGTCGCACATCACACCCGCGACGTACCAGGCCTCGTCGATTTTTTCGCCGTCCAGCTGCCAGCTCAAGCCACTGACACTGGCCGCCTGGGTCATGTCGATTTTGAACACCTGGTGCACACCCAGCGCCAGCAGACGCTGGCGGTCTGCCTCCTGGCGCACAGTGGCCAAGACCCGCGCCCCGCTGGCCAAGGCGTCACCGACCAAGGCCAGGCCCAGCCCACGTGAGGCGCCCATCACCAGAACGGTACTCACTGAACCACCCTCCGTGCTGTGCACTTCGGGGCTGAGCACCTTCGGAGCGGCCGGGCGGTACTCATGGTGCGCCCTCAGACCAGTTCAAGTGTCACCGCGGTGCCTTCACCGCCCCCGATGCACAAGGTGGCCAGGCCACGCTTTTTGCCGTGGGTCTGCAAGGCATGCAGCAGTGTGACGATGATGCGGGCCCCGCTGGCCCCGATGGGGTGGCCCAGGGCGCAGGCGCCACCGTGCACATTGACCTTGTCGTGCGGCACACCCATCTCTTTCATCAAGGCCATGGGCACCACGGCAAAGGCTTCATTGATTTCCCACAGGTCCACATCGCCCACCGACCAACCGGCTTTGTCCAGGGCCTTTTGTGAGGCACCCACGGGCGCGGTAGAGAACCACTCGGGCTCTTGCGCATGGGTGGCGTGGCTGACGATGCGCGCCAGAGGCTTGCAGCCCAGTCGGGCCGCTGTGGAGGCTGTCATCATCACCAACGCGGCCGCGCCATCGTTGATGGACGAGCTGGATGCAGCGGTGATGGTGCCGTCCTTTTTGAAGGCCGGCTTGAGGGTGGGAATCTTGTCCAGTTTGACTTTGCCTGGCCCCTCGTCCACGCTGACCACGACTTCACCCGTGCGGGTCTTGACCGTGACCGGGGCGATTTCAGCGGCAAATGCGCCTGATTCGGTGGCGGCTTTGGCCCGTTGCACACTGGCCGTGGCAAAGGCGTCTTGCTCGGCGCGGGTGAAGCCGTACTTGGCCGCACAGTCCTCACCAAAGGTGCCCATGGCACGGCCCGGTTCGTAGGCGTCTTCCAGACCGTCGAGCATCATGTGGTCAAAAATCCGGTCATGACCAATGCGGTAGCCCCCGCGCGCCTTGGGCAGCAGGTAGGGGGCATTGGTCATGCTTTCCATGCCACCGGCCACCAGCACCTCATGGCTGCCGGCCAGCAGCATGTCATGGGCAAACATGGCAGCGCGCATGCCCGAGCCACACATCTTGGACAGCGTCACGGCGCCGGCGCTCTTGGGCAGCCCGCCCTTGAACGCAGCCTGGCGTGCGGGTGCCTGCCCCTGCCCAGCCATCAGACAGTTGCCGAACAGCACTTCGGTGACCAGCTCGGGGGCAATGCCCGCACGCGCCACCGCCGCTTGGATGGCCACGCCACCCAGGTCATGGGCGGCCAGGCTGGCAAAGTCACTTTGAAACGACCCCATGGGGGTACGGGCAGCGCCCACGATCACGATGGATTCAGACATGGTGTTCTCCTGGTAGTTGGGGTTTGAAACAATGCGGTTCAGGCGCTCTGGTGTTTGAAGCGCCGTTCACGGTCGTAGGGAAAGACGTCGTGCACGTGCCCAGCCGCGATACGGTCCTTGTGGGCCTGCCAGAACTCGGGCTCCAGCAGATCGGCGTGGTGTTTCATGAAGACCTCGCGCACGGCCGGGTGGCCCAGCAAAAACGGGCCAAAGGTTTCGGGGAACACATCTCGTGGCCCCACGGCGTACCAGATTTCGCCCGACATCTCGTCTTCTTCGTGGCGCGGCGGGGGCACCCGGCGAAAGTTGCAGTCGGTCAGGTATTCGATTTCGTCGTAGTCGTAGAACACGACCTTGCTGCCCCGGGTAATGCCAAAGTTCTTCCACAACATGTCGCCCGGGAAGATGTTGGCCGACACCAGGTCTTTGATGGCCCGGCCGTATTCGATGACGGCGCGCTCCATCTGCTGGTGGGCCCGCTGTGCGTCCTCGCCGGGCTGGCGCATGCTGTCAAAGGCTTCCTGCAGGTAGATGTTGAGCGGAATCATGCGCCGCTCGATGTAGACATGCTTGAGGATGACCTCGGTGTTGCCGTCCCCGTCGCGATCAGAAATTTCCAGCAGGCTGGGCGCAAACCGTTCGATTTCAGCGATCAGTGCGTCCTCGAACCGATCGCGCGGAAAACCCACCTCGCTGTACTCCAGCGTGTCGGCCATGCGCCCCACCCGGTCATGGTGCTTGACCAGCAGGTATTTGCCCTTGATCTGCTCGCGGGTGGTGTCCTTCTGGGGTGGGTAGTAGTCCTTGATGAGCTTGAACACATAAGGAAAACTGGGCAGGTCAAACACCAGCATGACCATGCCCTTGATGCCGGGTGCTATGCGGAACTTGTCGCTGCTGTGGCGCAGATGGTGCAGAAAATCTCGGTAAAACAGGGTCTTGCCCTGCTTCTGCAGGCCCAGGGCGCTGTAGATTTCAGCCCGGGGCTTACGGGGCATCATGCTGCGCAAAAACTGCACATAGGCCGATGGAATCTCCATCTCGACCATGAAATAGGCCCGCGCAAAGCTGAACAGCCTGAGCAGATCGTCCTCGCCCATCAACACCGCGTCGATGGCCACCTGCCCGCTGCCGACATGCAAGATGGGCAGGGCAAAGGGCAGCTCATTGAAGCCATTGATGACCTTGCCCACCACATACGCACCCTTGTTGCGAAAGAACAAGCCCGAGAGCACCTGCAGCTGAAAGTTGGCACGCAGACGCACCTCGCCCAGCCGCTCTCGAAACACCTTGATCACCCGGTCCACGTCCCGCGCAAGGTCTTGGAATGGACACTGCAGCTGAAAGTCTTCAATGGCCTGAATGAAGGCCGTGTGCAGGGCGTCGCGGCCGGGGTAGTAGGCACGGTAGGTAGGCCGCGCCGTGGGCTCGGTGTTTTCAATGTACTCGGTGCTGACCGCAGGCCGCACAAAGATGAAATCGTTCTGAAAGTAGCTGCGGTGAAGAATCTTGGTCGTCACCGAATTGAAGAAGGTCTCAGCCAGCTCGGGCTGATGGTGGTCGACCAGCAAACCGATGTAGTGCAGCTTGACCTGCTGCCAGATGGGCATGGACTGCTCATGGGCCTTGAACTCTTTTTCAAGCCGGGCCGAACACTCCTTGACCCGCAGGTCATAGAACTCGATGCGCTCGCGCTGCGCGCGCTGCTGTCCATGCCAGTCGGCGGTTTCAAAACGGTGTTTGGCGCGGGCGGATTCGGTGCGAAACAGGCGGTAGTGGCGGTTGAAGCCGTCCATCATGGCCTTGGCGATGTCGTACGCCAGGGACGAATCCAGCCGCTGCGGAAACATGGCCCTCAGACCCCCAGCGCGTGGCCGCGCGGGTAGCGCTTGAGCGCGTTGCGAAACACCGTGACGACCTCGTCAGGGTTTTGCATGCTCACGCCCAAATCCTTGACCAGGCCGTCTTTGAGGCCGTAACACCAGCCATGCACCGAGACCTTCTGCCCACGGTGCCAGGCGTCTTGCATGACGTTGGACAAGGCCACGTTGCCGACCTGCTCGATGACATTCATCTCGCACAACACGTCTTCCTGCTCGGGCACGGACAGGTGCTCCAGGCGGCGGCGGTGACGCAGTTTCACGTCATGCACATGGCGCAGCCAGTTGTCGGCCAAGCCCACGCGGGTCCCGCGCAGCGTGGCCAGCACACCGCCACAGCCGTAGTGGCCCACCACCATGATGTGCTCCACCTTGAGGTGGTCCACCGCAAACTGGATGACCGACAGGGCATTCAGGTCGGAATGCACCACCACATTGGCCACGTTGCGGTGCACAAACACCTCACCGGGGTCCAGTCCTGTGATTTCGTTGGCCGGCACCCGGCTGTCCGAGCAGCCGATCCACAGGTATTTGGGCGTTTGCTGGCGCGCCAGCTGGCTGAAAAACCCGGGCCGCTGCTGTTCCATGCGGGCCGCCCAGACGCGGTTGTTGTCGATCAGGTGTTGAAGTGGAGAAGTCATGGCCGATTGTCGCAGCGCAGCACTGGGCTTACATCGTCTCGGCAAACAGCTCGCGACCGATCAACATGCGGCGGATTTCGCTGGTGCCCGCACCAATTTCGTACAGCTTGGCATCGCGCCAGAGCCGGCCCAGCGGGTATTCGTTGATGTAGCCGTTGCCACCGTAGATCTGCACGCCCTCACCTGCCATCCAGGTGGCTTTTTCGGCGGTCCACAGAATGACCGAGGCACAGTCCTTGCGCACCTGGCGCACATGCTCGGTGCCCAGCAGATCGAGGTTTTTGGCCACGGTGTAGGCAAAGCTGCGGCCGGCCTGCAGCACGGTGTACATGTCGGCCACCTTGCCTTGAATCAGCTGGAACTCGCCAATGCTCTGGCCAAACTGCTTGCGGTCATGGATGTAGGGGATGACGTTGTCCATCACGGCCTGCATGATGCCCAGGGGCCCGCCTGTGAGCACCGCACGTTCGTAGTCCAGACCACTCATGAGCACCTTGGCACCCATGTTCAAGCCGCCCAGCACGTTTTCGGCGGGCACTTCCACGTCCTGGAACACCAGTTCACCCGTGTGACTGCCACGCATGCCCAGCTTGTCCAGCTTCTGCGCGATGCTGAAGCCCTTCATGCCCTTCTCGATCAGAAAGGCTGTGACGCCGCGCGCACCCAGCTCGGGTTCGGTCTTGGCGTACACCACCAGGGTGTCGGCATCCGGGCCGTTGGTGATCCACATCTTGCTGCCGTTGAGCAGGTAGTAGCCGCCCTTGTCCTCGGCCTTGAGCTTCATGCTGATGACGTCCGAGCCCGCACCCGGCTCACTCATGGCCAAGGCGCCCACATGCTCGCCGCTGATGAGTTTGGGCAGGTACTTGGCTTTTTGGGCCTCGTTGCCATTGCGGTTGATCTGGTTCACGCACAGGTTGCTGTGCGCGCCATAAGACAGGCCGACCGAGGCGCTGGCGCGGGAGATTTCTTCCATGGCCACCATGTGCGCCAGGTAGCCCATGTTGGCGCCGCCGTAGGGCTCGGGCACGGTGATGCCCAGCACGCCCAGCTCACCGAACTTGCGCCACAGGTCCATGGGAAACTGGTCGTTGCGGTCGATCTCGGCCGCACGGGGGGCAATCTCGGCCTGAGCAAAGTCACGCACGGCGTCACGCAGCGCGTCAATGTCTTCACCCAGTTGAAAGTTGAGTCCGGGCAGATTGGTCATGAAAGTCTCCAGAAATTCGAG
>Ga0255278_1000113_pt1 | contig 9633 bp, 17 predicted proteins | sample AtltaT_21_FD_183809 | JGI IMG/M metagenome (GOLD analysis project Ga0255278, IMG submission 183809) | Metatranscriptome of freshwater microbial communities from Altamaha River, Georgia, United States - Atl_Cont_RepC_8d (Metagenome... | ecosystem: Environmental > Aquatic > Freshwater > River...
CATGATCCAAATGCAGACCACGCTGGACGTGGCCGATAACACGGGTGCACGCTCTGTGATGTGCATCAAGGTGCTCGGCGGTTCCAAGCGCCGTTATGCCGCTATCGGCGATGTTATCAAAGTAAGCGTCAAGGATGCCGCTCCACGTGGGCGCGTCAAGAAAGGCGAAATCTACAACGCAGTCGTTGTGCGTACGGCTAAAGGCGTACGCCGCAAGGATGGTTCATTGATCCGCTTTGGCGGTAATGCAGCTGTCTTGCTCAACGCCAAGCTGGAGCCCATTGGCACGCGTATCTTCGGACCGGTCACGCGCGAGCTGCGTACCGAGAAGTTCATGAAGATCGTGTCGTTGGCGCCCGAAGTGCTGTAAGGAGCCACCATGAACAAGATTCGTAAGGGTGACGAAGTCATCGTGCTGACCGGGCGTGATAAAAAGCGCCGCGGAACCGTGTTGCAGCGCATCGACGCTGATCACGTTTTGGTTGAAGGCATCAACGTTGTGAAAAAGCACGTTCGCCCGAACCCCATGCAGGGCACGACTGGCGGTATCGTCGAAAAAACAATGCCCATTCATGTTTCCAATGTTGCCTTGTTCAATCCTGCCACTGGCAAGGGTGACCGCGTAGGCATCAAGGAAGTGGATGGTCGCAAGGTTCGCATTTTCCGCTCCAACGGCGAAGTCGTTGGCGCCAAGGCGTAAGGGGCGAAAAAATGTCTCGTTTGCAACAACTCTATCAAGAAAAAATTGCCAAACAGCTACGTGAGCAGTTTGGTTACAAGAGCGTCATGGAAGTGCCGCGTATCACTAAGATCACTCTCAATATGGGTGTGTCTGAAGCGGTGGCTGATAAAAAAGTCATTGAGCATGCGGTGTCGGATCTGACCAAGATATCTGGCCAGAAGCCAGTCGTGACCAAAACCAAAAAGGCAATTGCGGGTTTCAAGATTCGTGAAAACTACCCGATTGGCTGCATGGTGACGTTGCGCGGTCAGCGTATGTACGAGTTCCTCGATCGTCTGGTTGCCGTGGCTCTGCCGCGTGTGCGCGACTTCCGCGGGATTTCCGGGCGTGCGTTTGACGGCCGTGGAAACTACAACATCGGTGTGAAAGAGCAGATCATTTTCCCCGAGATTGAGTACGACAAAATTGACGCGTTGCGTGGGATGAACATCAGCATCACCACCACCGCCAAGACCGACGAAGAAGCCAAGGCGCTGTTGACGGCCTTCAGCTTCCCGTTCCGTAACTAAGGGGCGCAGAAGTGGCAAAACTTTCAATGATCAATCGTGACGTCAAGCGAGTCAAGCTTGCAGAAAAGTTCGCTGCCAAGCGTGCTGCTCTCAAGGCCATTATTGATGACTCGTCCAAGTCTGACGAAGAGCGTTACGAAGCACGCTTGAAGCTGCAGCAGCTTCCCCGTAACGCAAACCCCACCCGCCAGCGCAACCGCTGCGCGATTACTGGTCGTCCGCGCGGTGTGTTCCGCAAGTTCGGCCTTGCCCGCAACAAACTGCGCGAATTGGCCATGAAGGGTGAGATCCCCGGCATGACCAAGGCTAGCTGGTAGGAGATATCGACATGAGCATGAGCGATCCCATCGCAGATATGCTGACCCGCATTCGCAATGCGCAGCAAGTAGACAAGCCCACCGTGACGATGCCATCGTCCAAGATCAAGCAAGCAATTGCCAAGGTCTTGCAGGACGAGGGTTATGTTGAGAGCTTTCAGGTTAAGGGTACGGCCGAAAAGCCTGAGCTTGAAATCACCCTGAAATACTACGCAGGACGCCCTGTCATTGAGCGTATTGAGCGAGTTTCGCGTCCTGGTCTTCGGATTTACAAAGGTCGTGGCGACATTCCTCAGGTGATGAATGGTTTGGGTGTGGCGATTGTTTCCACCTCCCGTGGTGTGATGACAGACCGCAAAGCACGCGCCAATGGCGTGGGCGGCGAAGTCCTGTGCTACGTGGCCTAAGGAGAAGCGACTATGTCACGTATTGCTAAATATCCGGTAGAGCTGCCCAAGGGCGTCGAAGCCACCATCACGGCAGACAGCATCTCTGTCAAAGGTCCTCTTGGTACTTTGTCCCAGAGCCTGACAGGTGATGTCATTGTCAACCATGACAGCGGCAAGCTCTCTTTCATCGTTGCTAACGATTCACGTCATGCCAAGGCGATGTCCGGCACACTGCGTGCTCTCGTGGCCAACATGGTGACAGGTGTCAGCAAGGGTTTTGAGCGCAAGCTCAACTTGGTTGGCGTGGGCTACCGTGCCCAGGTGCAAGGTAACACCGTCAAGCTGCAACTTGGTTTTTCACATGATGTCATTCATGACATGCCTGCAGGTGTCAAGGCCGAGTGCCCCACTCAGACCGAAATCATTCTGAAGGGTTCCAACAAGCAGGTCGTTGGTCAGGTCGCTGCCGAATTGCGTGCGTATCGTCCGCCAGAGCCTTACAAGGGCAAGGGTGTTCGTTATGCCGATGAGCATGTGACCATTAAAGAAACCAAAAAGAAATAATCACGCAAACAAGGAAACATCATGGACAAAAAAAATTTCCCGTTTGCGTCGTGCAGTTCCGACGCGTCGCAAGATCGCCGAGCTCCGTGTGCATCGCCTCACGGTGTTTCGTTCGAATCTGCACATCTACGCAAACATTATTTCGCCGGAAGGCGACCGTGTTCTGGTTTCGGCATCTACCGTCGAGCCGGAAGTTCGCCAACAACTGGCAGGTCAGACCGGGCGTGGTGGCAACACCTCAGCTGCGGCTGTGGTAGGCAAGCGCGTGGCAGAAAAAGCCAAGGCTGCTGGAATCGAATTGGTCGCATTTGACCGTTCCGGTTTCCGTTATCACGGTCGGGTCAAGGCCCTGGCAGATGCCGCGCGTGAAGCCGGCCTCAAGTTTTAAGCGAGGAATCGTCAAATGGCTAAAGTTCAAGGCAAGAGCGCACCCGAAGAGCGGGATGACGGTCTTCGCGAAAAGATGATTGCGGTCAACCGCGTCAGCAAGGTGGTCAAGGGTGGTCGGACCATGAGTTTTGCTGCGTTGACCGTTGTGGGTGATGGCGATGGTCGCGTTGGCATGGGCAAAGGCAAGGCGCGTGAAGTGCCTGTTGCTGTCCAGAAGGCCATGGAGCAGGCTCGCCGTGACTTGTTCAAGGTTGCTCTGAAAAACGGCACGATTCATCACACGGTGGTGGGTAAGCATGGCGCCTCCAAGGTGCTGATTTCTCCCGCAGCTGAAGGTACCGGCGTGATTGCTGGTGGCCCGATGCGTGCCATCTTTGAAGTGATGGGTGTGCGTAACGTTGTTGCAAAGAGCCTCGGTTCAAGCAATCCCTACAACATGGTGCGTGCAACGCTCAACGGCCTGCGTGCATCTCTGACTCCGTCGGAAGTCGCTGCCAAGCGTGGCAAAACCGTCGAAGAAATCCTGGGGTAAATCATGGCTCAGAAACAGATCAAAGTGACCCTGATCCGCTCAGTGATCGGGACTAAACAAGATCACCGCGATACCGTGCGCGGCTTGGGTTTGCGTCGTGTCAACAGCACGAAGGTGTTGGTTGATACCCCCGAAGTGCGTGGGATGATCCGTAAGGTGGATTATCTCGTGTCCGTGTCGGAAGTCTGAAAGGAATGGCGATGTCTGAAATGCAACTCAATACGCTGAAGCCAGCAGAGGGTTCCAAGCACGCCAAGCGTCGTGTTGGCCGTGGTATTGGCTCAGGGCTTGGCAAAACGGCAGGTCGTGGCCACAAGGGTCAAAAATCCCGTTCTGGCGGTTTCCACAAGGTTGGCTTTGAAGGCGGTCAGATGCCCCTGCAGCGCCGTTTGCCCAAGCGTGGTTTCACCACGCTGGATCAGCATCTTTATGCGCAGATTCGTTTGTCTGATCTCGAAAAGCTGCCAGTCGACGAAGTCGATGTTCAGGTTCTCAAGCAAGCTGGCGTGATTGGCCAGGCGGTCAAGTTTGCCAAGGTCTTCAAGTCTGGAGAGCTTTCCCGCAAGGTCACTCTCAAGGGTATTACCGCTACGGCAGGTGCCCGGGCAGCGATTGAAGCTGCCGGTGGATCGTTGGCCTGACATCGGAGTTACGCGTGGCAAATCCACAGGCACAAGGCAAAGCAGGACCACGTTACGGTGATTTGAAACGCCGTCTCGTGTTCCTTGTGCTCGCCCTGGTTGTTTACCGTCTTGGAACACATATTCCAGTCCCTGGAATCAATCCTGATTCTCTCGCGGAGTTGTTTCGCCAGAATCAGGGAGGAATCCTTGGTTTGTTCAATATGTTTTCCGGTGGTGCTTTGTCGCGCTTTTCGATTTTTGCGCTGGGGATCATGCCCTACATCTCTGCATCGATCATCATGCAGCTGATGTCAGTGGTGGTTCCTTCGCTGGAAGCGATCAAAAAGGAAGGCGAGGCTGGCCGTCGCAAGATCACGCAGTACACCCGGTACGGCACAGTTGCCCTTGCATTGATCCAAGCTGTTGGCATTTCGGTTGCACTGGAGTCACAGCCGGGATTGGTCATCGATCCTGGCATGTTGTTTCGTGTCACCACCGTTGTCACTCTCGTGACAGGTACCATGTTTGTGATGTGGCTTGGTGAGCAGATTACGGAGCGTGGGTTGGGCAATGGTATCTCCATCCTGATTTTTGCCGGTATTGTTGCAGGCTTGCCCTCAGCGTTGGCTGGATTGCTGGATCTGGTTCGTACCAATGCGATGTCGACGATTTCGGCACTGTTCATTGTTGCACTGGTTGTGCTCGTGACGGCCTTTGTGGTGTTGGTCGAGCGTGGTCAGCGCAAAATTACCGTCAATTACGCCAAACGCCAAGTTGGAAACAAGGTCTATGGTGGGCAAAGCTCGCACTTGCCCCTTAAGGTCAACATGGCTGGCGTGATTCCCCCGATTTTTGCGTCTTCCATCATTTTGTTCCCTGCAACGATCACCAGTTGGTTTTCGAGCTCGGAAAACATGCGATGGTTGAGTGACTTGGCTGCAGCATTGGCACCCCGCCAGCCCTTGTACATCACGCTTTATGCGGCAGCGATTATTTTCTTCTGCTTTTTTTATACGGCGTTGGTGTTCAACAGCCGCGAAACGGCAGACAACCTGAAGAAAAGTGGTGCTTTTGTTCCCGGAATCCGTCCTGGTGAGCAAACAGCGAAGTTTATTGACAAGATTTTGATGCGCCTGACGCTTGCTGGTGCCATTTACATCACACTGGTGTGTTTGGTTCCCGAGTTCCTGGTCATGCGGTGGAATGTGCCCTTCTATTTTGGTGGCACCTCCCTGCTGATCATTGTTGTGGTTACCATGGATTTCATGGCACAGGTTCAGGCGTACATGATGTCCCACCAGTATGATTCACTGCTCAAGAAGGCCAACTTCAAGGGCGCGAATCTACCAATGCGATAAGCGAGAGCATGTCTAAGGACGACGTTATTCAAATGCAAGGTGAGGTTCTTGAGAACCTTCCCAATGCAACATTCCGCGTCAAGTTGGAAAATGGCCATGTAGTCCTTGGTCATATCTCCGGCAAGATGCGTATGCATTACATCCGGATTCTGCCGGGCGACAAGGTGACAGTGGAGCTCACGCCCTATGACCTGACGCGCGCCAGAATCGTGTTCCGCTCTAAATAAGCGGTTGCGTTACAAAAACAGGAGTCAACCATGAAAGTAATGGCATCGGTTAAGCGGATTTGCCGCAACTGCAAGGTTATCAAACGTCACGGTGTGGTGCGTGTTATTTGCACTGACCCGCGTCACAAGCAGCGTCAGGGTTAATCGGATTAACCCAACGAATTACATCAAGGAACAGTCATGGCCCGTATTGCTGGCATCAACATTCCGCCACATCAGCACGCAGAGATTGGTCTGACCGCCATTTTTGGCATTGGACGCACTCGTGCACGCAAAATTTGCGAAGCTGCTGGTGTGCCCCTGTCCAAAAAGGTCAAAGACCTGACCGATGCAGAACTTGAGCGCATCCGCGAACACGTTGGCGTGTTCACGGTTGAGGGTGACCTGCGTCGTGAAGTTCAGCTTTCGATCAAGCGCCTGATCGACCTGGGTACCTATCGCGGCATGCGCCACAAGCGTGGTTTGCCTGTTCGCGGTCAACGCACTCGCACCAACGCCCGCACCCGCAAGGGCCCGCGTCGCGCTGCTGCCAGCCTGAAGAAATAAGAGGAATAGAAGATGGCCAAAGCTTCTGCCGGCGGCGCCTCACGCGTTCGCAAAAAAAATCAAAAAGAATGTGTCCGATGGCATCGCCCACGTGCACGCTTCTTTCAACAACACCATCATCACGATCACCGATCGCCAGGGCAACGCGCTGTCGTGGGCAACGTCCGGGGGTGCGGGTTTCAAGGGATCCCGCAAATCCACGCCGTTTGCAGCACAGGTTGCAGCTGAGTCTGCTGGCCGTGTGGCAATTGAGTACGGTATCAAAACGCTTGAAGTTCGCATCAAGGGTCCAGGCCCAGGTCGCGAATCATCCGTTCGTGCATTGAACGCATTGGGCATCAAGATCTCGAGCATTGCCGATATCACGCCCGTGCCGCACAACGGTTGCCGTCCGCCCAAGCGTCGTCGAATCTAAGGGGAAGCTAAGTGGCTCGTTATATTGGTCCCAAGTGCAAACTCTCGCGTCGCGAGGGTACAGATTTGTTCCTGAAGAGCGCACGTCGCTCGCTGGACTCCAAGTGCAAGCTGGATTCCAAGCCTGGTCAGCATGGCCGCACCTCTGGTGCCCGTACGTCTGACTACGGTTTGCAGCTGCGCGAAAAGCAAAAACTCAAGCGCATGTATGGCGTGCTTGAAAAGCAGTTTCGCAAGTATTTTGCAGAAGCAGAGCGTCGCCGTGGCAACACGGGTGAGACCCTGATTCAGCTGCTCGAGTCCCGTCTGGATAACGTTGTGTATCGCATGGGTTTTGGCTCCACGCGTGCCGAGGCTCGCCAGCTGGTCGCGCACCGTGCCATTGAGATCAATGGCCACACTGCGGATATTCCGTCCATGCTCGTTAAGGCCGGTGATGTCGTTGCCGTTCGTGAAAAAGCGAAAAAGCAGGCCCGGATCCGTGAGTCCATGGATCTTGCGTCCGGTATCGGTTTGCCGCAATGGGTTGAAGTTGACGCATCCAAGCTTTCTGGTACGTTCAAGCAGGTCCCGGATCGTGCAGATGTCGCTCGTGACATCAACGAATCCATGATCGTTGAATTGTATTCACGCTGATTGTTTGTTTTATTTTTTATCTCCATCAGCCTTATCGGTGTAACGAGCCGAGGGTATTGAACAGGAATAGTTGATATGTCATCACAAGGTTTTCTGAAGCCACGCTCCATCGAGGTCGAACCAGTTGGCACTCACCATGCCAAGATCATTATGGAGCCTTTTGAGCGCGGCTATGGCCATACGCTGGGAAATGCGCTGCGTCGCATCCTGTTGTCTTCGATGACAGGCTATGCGCCGACCGAAGTCCAGATTACTGGTGTGGTTCATGAGTACTCGACGATCTCGGGTGTTCGTGAGGACGTGGTTGATATCCTGTTGAACCTTAAAGGTGTGGTGTTCAAGCTCCATAGTCGTGATGACGTGACCCTGGTCCTGCGCAAGCAAGGTGCGGGTCCAGTTCACGCCTCAGACATCGAGTTGCCACACGACGTTGAGATCGTGAATCCTCATCATGTGATTGCCACATTGACCGAATCCGGCAAGTTGGAAATGCAGATCAAGGTTGAGAAGGGTCGTGGCTATGTTCCCGGCAACGTGCGTGCTCTGTCCGATGATCGTGGTCACACGATTGGCCGTATTGTGTTGGATGCATCGTTCAGTCCCGTTCGTCGCGTGAGCTATGCGGTTGAAAATGCTCGTGTTGAGCAACGCACCGACCTCGACAAGCTGGTTCTCGATGTGGAGACCAATGGCGTGATTTCCCCTGAAGAGGCTGTCCGTCAGTCTGCGCGCATCCTGATGGATCAGATTTCAGTTTTTGCTGCTCTCGAAGGTGCTGGCGATTCTTATGAAACGCCTGTCCGTGGCGCCCCTCAGATCGATCCCGTGTTGTTGCGTCCGGTCGATGACCTGGAGTTGACTGTTCGTTCGGCCAACTGCCTCAAGGCTGAAAATATTTACTACATCGGTGACTTGATTCAGCGCACGGAAAACGAGCTGCTCAAGACACCTAACCTGGGTCGCAAGTCACTCAACGAGATCAAGGAAGTGTTGGCTGCACGTGGCCTCACACTTGGCATGAAACTCGAAAACTGGCCTCCTCTCGGTCTCGAAAGGCCCTGATCGTTCAGTTTTCACAAGGGTGGATGGCATCAGTACCACGCCTCCACCCTGTTTGTTCGAACCGTCCCGCGGCCTAGCCGATAGAAGAGACGATACCCCCGGGTGATACACCCTTAACTAGATTCAAAGGAAATGTCATGCGTCATGGAAATGGCCTTCGCAAACTGAACCGTACCAGCAGCCACCGTCTTGCAATGTTTCGCAACATGGCCGTTGCGCTGTTGACCCACGAAGCCATCAAGACCACGCTGCCCAAAGCCAAAGAGCTGCGTCGTATTGTTGAGCCCTTGATCACGCTTGGCAAAGAGCCGACCCTGGCAAACAAGCGTTTGGCGTTTGCCCGCCTGCGTGACCGCGATGTGGTTGTCAAGCTTTTCGCCGAAATCGGACCTCGCTATGCAGCTCGCAACGGTGGTTACACCCGTGTGCTGAAAATGGGTTTCCGTCAGGGTGATAACGCACCGATGGCATTCATGGAGTTGGTTGACCGCCCCGTGGTCGAAGAAACACCCGCTGAAGACGCAGCCGCTTAATCGCAGCCTGAATCAGCAACGAACAAAGGCCCCAGATATCTGGGGCTTTTTTTCTCATGATCCGAATCAACGAAATTCGCTTGCCCATTGATCACCAGCCCCAGGAACTGGAGTTGGCGATTTTGCGCAAGCTGAAGCTGGATCCCAAGGACCTTAATGGGTTTACGGTGTTCAAGCGCAGTCACGATGCGCGTAAAAATGTAGCGCTGTCCTTGATTTATATCGTGGATGCGGACGTGGCCAATGAGGCGTCCGTCCTTAAGCGTTGTGAAAAACTCTCTGATGTCCGTCGTTCACCTGACACTAGCTATCACTTTGTGGGGCAGGCGCCTGCCAATCTGAAGTCCCGTCCTGTCATCATCGGGTTTGGGCCTTGTGGCATCTTTGCGGCATTGGTACTGGCACAAATGGGTTTTAAGCCAATCGTTCTGGAGCGCGGCAAACAGGTCAGGGAGCGAACCAAGGACACCTGGGGTCTATGGCGCAAGGGTGTGCTCAACCCGGAGTCCAATGTCCAGTTTGGTGAGGGAGGCGCAGGCACTTTCTCCGATGGCAAACTATACAGCCAGATCAAGGACCCCAAGTTTTATGGGCGCAAAGTGCTGAACGAGTTTGTGAAGGCTGGTGCACCCGAAGAAATTCTGTATGTCGCAAAGCCTCACATCGGAACCTTTCGCTTGGTGGGTGTGGTTGAAAAAATGCGCCAAGAGATCATCGATCTGGGAGGCGAGGTTCGTTTCAATCAGAAAGTGGTTGGATTCGATATTGAAAATGGTCAGATTCGTGGCGTA
>Ga0255278_1000114_pt1 | contig 9630 bp, 14 predicted proteins | sample AtltaT_21_FD_183809 | JGI IMG/M metagenome (GOLD analysis project Ga0255278, IMG submission 183809) | Metatranscriptome of freshwater microbial communities from Altamaha River, Georgia, United States - Atl_Cont_RepC_8d (Metagenome... | ecosystem: Environmental > Aquatic > Freshwater > River...
GGCACCAGGGCGGGTGCGACCATCACACCGGCAGCAACCGCAATAGAAAAACGCAACATGCCGGGCATGAGCTGCCGGTTGAAGATGGGAATGGCGATGAACATGGCCAGGATGCGCGGCTGGGTGTAGGCCAGCGCGAGCAGGAAAGCCCGGGTCTGGTTGTAGAGGTCCGCGTCGTCCATGGCTGTGGGGGCTCAGCGCACAAGCACCGGAAAGAACTCGAAGATGGACAGGGTGTAGTTGTAGATCTCGCCCCCAATCCAGCGTGCGCTCAAGGCCAGGGTGGCCATCACCGCAATGAGCTTGATGGCAAAGGACAGCGTCTGTTCCTGAATCTGGGTCAGGGCCTGGAAGAGCGAGAACAGCGTGCCCACCACGGATGCCACGATGATGGGCGGCAGCGACAACCACAACACCAGGTACAGCGCCTTGGTCAGGTAGGAGATGACGTCAGGATTTCCCATGGTGTGCGCCTCAGGCGTAGGTGAGGATGAGGCCATGGATGAGGCGCGACCAGCCGTCCACCATGACAAACAGAAAAAGCTTGAGTGGCAGCGAGATCGTGACGGGCGACACCATCATCATGCCCATGGCCAGCAGGATGTTCGAGATGATGAGGTCAATCACCACAAACGGCAGGTAAAGCAGAAAACCAATCTGAAATGCTGCCGTGAGTTCACTGACCAGAAAGGCCGGCATGAGCACCAGGAAGTCGGTCTCTTTGACGTCACGAGCCAGCTCAGGGCCCCACATCTTCTGGGCCGTGCGCACAAAGAAATCACGTTGTTCGGGTTTGCTGTTGCGCTCCAGAAAGCCCCGCAAGGGTTCGGCCCCCTGGCGGATGGTGCCCACCAGCGAGGCGACATTCTTCATGCTCGCGGGCTGCTGCAGGGTGTTCTCGTAAATCTTGTGCCCAATGGGCGCCATCACGTAGGCCGTCAAAATCAAGGACAAGCCGTACAAGGCCAGGTTGGGCGGAATCTGTTGCACCCCCAAGGCATTGCGAATCAGAGACATCACGATGGATATCTTGAGAAAGGATGTGGTGACCACCACCAACGTGGGCAACAGCGCCATCAGCGCCAGCACGATGGCCAGGGTGATCGGATCAAAATTGGTCATGGCAACTCTATCCAGCGAGCCCAGACTCAGGGCGCCTGCTCAAACAGGCTGCCCACGACCACCCCCAGGCGGCCATCGATTTCAACCAGTTCCCCACGGCCAATGAGGGCACCATTGGCCCGGATGTTGACGGCCTCTGACAGCGGTTTGCCCAGCTCCAGGGCCTGCCCCACTTGCAAGGTCTTGAGCTCACCCAGGGTCAACTGGCGGTCGCCCAGGTCAAAGCTGACACGGACAGGGATGGCATTCAGGGACACGGGGCTGCCACTGCTGGCATCGGGCAATTGAGACATGGTCGTTTCCAAAGAGGTCGTGTACGGGTGAGTGCCATAAGCCTGAGCAACTTGCGCCTGGCTTGCACCGTCATGAAGTCGAATCTGCACCCCTGCCCGGTGGCTGGGCAAACGCTCGGCCTCCAAGGGCAGGTCGTGCCCCAACCACAGCAGGTGCTGCCCGGGAGCATCCGGCTCGGTAGCGAGCCAGCGCTGATCGAGCAGCAGCACATCCCCGACCACCACCTGGGCGAGCCGGTCCGCTGTCAGATCCGTGCATCCCAGGCCAGCCCGCAAGTGCACCGGCAAACTGTCCACGAACAGCGCGTTTTCACCCACGGGCTGGCGGTTGAGCAGGCCGGCCACCAGCATGAGACCCAATCCGTCGGTGGACAGGCTGCTGTGCAGGGTTTCGCCCCCCATCCACAAGGTCAGCGCAAAGTGGTGAGGCAGTTTGGGCGGCTGTTCCGCAGGATCCAGTGGCCCTGCTTGCTGGATCAATACCTGCCCCCGTTGCAGCGACTGCAAGGCCTGTACAGCGGTTTGCAAAGCGGCATCCAGGGCCGCAGCAGCCAAAGTGGGTGGCAGATCCTGCCCGACCAGCTCAGGCAATTGAGACTGCACCCAGGCTCGGCAAACGGCTGCAGGCAACATGAGGTAAAACGGCGCACCGGCCCACTGGCCCTGTACCGACCAGGCGTTGTCCAACACCGGCAAAGCCGTTGTCAGAGGTTCCAGAGCCAGGCGACAGGGCCCACCCAGATCCAGCGTACAGGCCAGGGCTTGGCGCGCGATGAGGCTGCGCGCCTGGGCTTCAGTGCGGCTCAGTCGCGGCAGTATCAGAGGACGCGGAGAACTCAAGGTCTGATCCTTTGGTTATTGAGAAGATGAAGCAAAGGCTTCGTGGGTACGCGGGTCTTCATCGTCATCGGTCTGCACACGCAACCAGATGTCGCGACGCAGGGTCTGGGCCAATTCATTCGCCATGGCCGATGCGGCCGCATTGAGTTGCAGCCGCGGCGCTTCATGGCGACACAGAAAATCCACCCGCAAACGGCCTTCCGCCTCTTGAATGGCCACGGTCACACCCGGCAGGACTTCGTTCTTCAGGTCCATACGGACCTGGCGTTGCCCTCGGCTGTCTTCATCCACCATCAACTGTTCCACAGCCTCGGCAATCTGGCGCCCGGCATCGCGCCAGACCCCAGATTCGGTGCCAGCGAGGGCGGGGGTAGCGGGCAATCGACCAGGCACAAAGAGGGCCATGGGCGCCTCCGGCTGCGACGGCATTTCAGAGGAAGGGGGCGCAGCCTGATCGGTGGTCTGGGACAGTGCCTGTTCAAAGCGTTGCTGCGCCTGTGCATCAGGCTGGGACGAGGTGTGCGACTGACCCAAACCCGGCGACAGGGACTGCCCCCCCATGTCAGGCGTGCGTACATCCAGATGAATGCTGCGCGAGGTGTTCATGCCTCAAACCTCCTCGGCTTCATGCGTTTCTTCCCAGTCGGCACGGTCACGGCGGGTTTCTGCCACCTCTTCCAGCTCCGCGTCCTCCTTGCGCTCCAACTCCTTGATCTGGGCCTCGGCATGGATGCGAGCGAACTCCACAAATTTCTGTTTCATGCGGGCGGCCTCCTGATGACGGAGCTTGGCCTCGTTCAGTTTTTGTTGCTCTGTTTGCTCCGTCTTTTCGGCTTGCGCTTGCGCCTCTTCATGTCGACGCTCCTGGTCACGCAGGCCCACCACGGACAGTTGCACGTCTTCAATATCACGCAAACGCACCACCCGTGCGCACAACTCGGTGTACAGGCGTTTTTCTTCGTGGACTGCAAACTGGCGGTAACGCTGCAGTTGCTCACTCATGGCCTGCAGGTGGGTCTGTGCCTCCAACAACACATGGCGCTGGCGCCGCACTTCAAGCTCGGCTTTGCCCTCACGAAAGGTTTTGATGGACAGAAGTTCCTGAAAAATCTGCATCACAGCCTCATTTCTTCACCAGGGCATCCAAGGCTGCCAGCGTGTCCGCCATGGTGGATTTTTCATCCGTGCGCTGCTTGAGAAAATTGCGAATGCGCTCCTGCTTGTCGATGGCCTCATCGGTGGTGGCGTCCGAGCCCCGCTTGTATTCCCCGATCTTCACGAGCAATTCCACTTCTGCGTACTTGGCCATGAGTTCCCGCAGCCGACCCGCGCTGGCTTTGTGCTGCCCGGTCACCACGGCGTTCATGACCCGCGAGGCTGAGGCCAAAACATCAATCGCCGGGTAGTGGTTGGCCGCCCCCAATTTGCGGGACAGGACGATGTGCCCGTCCAGGATGGAGCGGGTTTCGTCAGCGATGGGCTCGGTCATGTCATCGCCTTCCACGAGCACCGTGTACAGCGCTGTGATGGAGCCCTTGTCATTCATGCCGACCCGCTCCATCAACTTGGGCAGCGTGGCAAACACGCTGGGCGGATAGCCGCGCCGTGTCGGGGGCTCGCCAGCGGCCAAGCCAATTTCACGCTGGGCACGGGCAAAACGGGTCACGCTGTCCATCAGGAACAGCACTTTCTTGCCCTGGTCCCGAAAATACTCGGCAATGGCGGTGGCCACGTAGGCGGCCTTGGCCCGCTCCATCGAACTCTTGTCACTGGTGGCACACACAATCACACTCTTGCGGCGTCCGGTTTCCCCCAGTTCGTGCTCCAGAAACTCCCGCACCTCACGCCCCCGCTCACCGATCAGGGCGATGACGGTGACGTCGACATCCGCCCCTTTGACCAGCATGCCCATCAGGGTGGATTTGCCCCCACCAGCGGCTGCAAAAATACCCATGCGCTGGCCTTCACCACAGGTCAAGACACTGTCCAAAGCGCGTACACCCAACTCCAAAGGCTGATTGATGATGCGGCGCTTCAGGGGGTCGGGGGCTTCTGCAAACACGGGATAGAACTTGTCCGCCTCCAACGGCCCACGCTCTTTTTCATCCAATGGGCGCCCCAGACCATCGAGCACACGACCCAGAAGACCACTGCCCACAGGCACCATGTGGGCACGTCCCGTGGGAATGACTTCGGTGGCCCCGCTGATGCCGTACATGTCGCCAATCGGGGTGAGCAGCGCTGCGTCCTTCACAAAGCCTACCACCTCGGCCTTCATCTCAAAGTCTTCACCGGGGTTCTTGAGCAAGCAGACTTCACCGACTTTGACGGTGGGGACCACAGCCTTGATGATGGTGCCGATGACCTGCACCACGCGCCCCTTGATGCGCAAGGTGGGGGTATCCTCCAACGCGAGGCTCATCATTTCGGCGATGTAGTCGAATTGGCGCATAACGTTCAGATCCGGCTGCCCAAGACCTTGGTGAACGCGCCACGCAAGGCGGCCATCTGGCCCTCCAGACTGGCTTCGACGAGGCCGATTTCACTCTCCAGAATGCAGGCATCTGCCTGCAGACGGTTGTCGCCCACAATGTCGAGATACCCCACACCGGGGTAGGACGCCAGGAGCTCGTTGACACGGGCTTTCACCACATCCACCTGCAGAGGGTGCAGGCGCAGCGTCATCTGTTTCTGATTGCGAACCACACTGAGGGCATTGCGCACTGTGATCAGCACACGCTCCTGATCATCAAAATCACTGATGATCTTCTGAACGGCCTGCATCACCAGATCGACCATCTGACCCTCAACCTTGCTGAAATAGTCGATGGTGCGGCTGACGTTCTCGATCATCTGTTCGGCCTGCTCCAGGCGGGCCTCTTCAAGCCCTTCTTCGTAGCCTCGCTTTTTTTCTGCGTCATAAGCCGTTTGCGCATCGGCACGAATGGCCTGGGCCTGCAGTTCAGCGGCCGCCACGAGATCCTGCGCGGAGCGCCAGGCAGCCAGGTCCTGCCCGGAAAGGACCTGGGTGGCCGGAGCCACACTGGCAGCCAAGTCACGCCGCACTCGGTTCAATGGGCCTGTGGACGGGGGAATGAGGAAAGCCATGCGGGTAACACCAGATCGATCAGAGAAAAAACCAAGGCCTGGGCCTGTGCGGCGGTGATTGACAGGATCAAGTCATCAGGGCCAGGCACGGCCCCGGGTTTGGGCAAACGCCACAACAGCCGGGACCGCAGTGTGGGCGCGGCACCTTGGGCCACCTGGCGCAACAGCGCCCACCCTAAGGCCTGGACCAGAACAGGCCATTCAGGGATGGGTTGCTCGGGAAGGTCCGTCAGGCCCGGATGCCACTGGGGTGCCTGCAGACGCGCAAAACGGACTGCATCGGCGACAAACACCCGGTTCAGCTCACGCACCTGAGTCGCAGAAATCGTGTGTCGAATACGCCGATTGAGCAAAACCAAACCCGCACGCTCAACCACCTGAGCCAAGGCATCTTCAGGCAACAGGGCCCAACGCAGCGCAGGTTCAGCCCAATCGTCCACGGGCCTCAGTTTGTGGGTCTGCCACAACCACTGGGACCAGGCCCGGTGCCCCTGAGGCCAAGCCAGCACGCGCTGCAAGACTGGAGATGCAGGATCAAGGCCTGGTGGCGCTGTGTCAGCCCAATGACTGGCGTGCATCCAGCGGCTGGGCTGAAGACTGAAGCTGAGCAAGGCCAGACCGGGACTCATTCAGACTTACCTTTCGGTCACGGTGGTGATGCCTTGTTTGCGTGCCTGCCAGGCCGGCCATGCAAACCGATAAGCGAGGAATCCCAGCCCACCCAGACTCAAGACCAGCAGCCCGCCAAGCGCCAGTAGCGTGGTACGCAAGGCCGAAGCCTGCTGGGTCTCGACAGTAAAGCCCAGAACCTGGGTCAGAGACAATTTTTCGGACAGTTTGGGCGGCTGTGCAGCCACCAGGATGATGGACACCTTTTCGGGGGTCAACCCAGGAATGCTGTTCGTCACCAACCGGCGTATCTGGGGCTGCACCGTGTCGAGGTTGTAGTTGTCCTGATGCTTGATGAACACTGCCGCCGAAGACGGTAGATTGGGGTCACCCGCTGAACCCCGTTCAGGCAGCACCACATGCACACGTGCGGCGACCACCCCGTCCAGGCGTGCAATCGTGCCTGACAATTCCTGGGACAGTGCATACAGATAACGCGCCCTTTCCTCCAGTGGCGACGAAATCAAGCCTTCCTTTTTGAAGACTTCGCCCATGCCAGCAAAACGTTCACGCGGCAGGCCTTTGGACTTGAGAATGTCAATGGCCCGTGCCGCCTGCTGGCCATCCACCGACAGGCCTACATTGCCTTCCTTGCCTGGGATTTTCTCTGCCTGAATACCGGCGTTCTGCAAGGCAGCCAGGACCTCGTTGGCTTCAGACTCCGGCATGCTGCTCATGAGTTCGATGCGCCCACCACAGGCCACCAAAGCCAACACCAGACACACCGCCAGCCCCCGGCGTAGATTCCGCGCACATGTAGAAAAGTGGAACATCACTGCAATTTGACAAGTTGATCGAGGTTTTGCGTGGAGCGACTGATGGCCTTACCCACCAGTTCGTATTGGATGGACATCTGCGTCAAGCCCATCTGCAACTTGAGCATGTCGCTGGTGGTCATGGCCGAACCCGACTCCAGGGCAGCCGACACGGTTTTCCAAGACTGCTGGAAATCCTCGGACAGGTTTTGCATGCCAGCCAGAACCTGATCACCCAGGGTTCGAGACCCTTGCACGGAGAACGTAGCCCGCTCAGGCCCCGTACTCGGCAAACCAGCAACAGCAACCGGCGCGGGGCCCAAACCTGCCTGCACCGCCTGAGCCACCGCCGTGGGCTGAGCGTCCATGATTTCAGCAAAACGCGCCACGGCCCATTGATCGGCCGGCAGACGCAAGGGGGTCTCGGTACCCGATACCCCGACAGCCACCGACGCCAATTTGTTGGCAAGAATCTCCATCACGGCTCTCCTCAGGATTGATCTCGTATCACGGGGCCCACGTCGGGCGCCTCCAACCCAAGCATACGCCGCGCCAGGGCACTACCAGGCCCCGCACCCACCGCAGCGGAATGCAAATCCATCTGACTTTCGTGATTGCGACCTGCCAACTGCAGGATCAGCCCTCGGAAAGCCAGCAGTTCACGGTACTCGTCGTTGTGCGAGGCATTGGCCAGGTCCAACGCCCTGAGGGCCTGCCCCCCTTCGTTGAACACCTGCAAGGCTTCGTCAACCCGGCGCCCGTTCATGTAGGCCATGGCCAAGCCGATGTAGGGAAAAGCGCGCATCGGTCGGATAGCCATCAGGCCTTTGAAAATACGTTCAGCACGCGAGACATCTCCACGCCCGGCAGCAACAAAGCCCAAAGCGGTCAACAGCCGAACTTCTTCGACTGTCAACACCGCTGGATCGGTCTGGGTACTCAGTGTCATCGACACCCTGCCAGAATCATTGGCCCGCTGAAGCCACTGAAAAACATATGCAAATCAGGTGGTGGCAAAGGTGCGCAAGGCCTCCGCCTGTTGCTTGATACGGTCAAAGCCTTCGTTCTGAGTACAGAAGCGAATCACGATATCCAGACTATCCACCGCAGCAGCAAATGCATGCTGCGCAATCTGGCATTGCGCCATGGACAGCATGTGCTCGGGGTTCTCGGGTTCAACAACCGCTGCAAACGAATACACGTTGATGGCTTGGTCCAGCATCTGCAGCATTTGGTAAGTCACCGCCAAGCCCACCAAAATTTTGGAATCCACCGGGCGGTAGAGCGACAGCAAGGAGAAATACTTCAGCGCTTCGTCATGCCGCCCTTGTTTGAGCAGGTTGTAGGCCAACGCATAAATGGCGTTGATGTCATCCTCATCCAACCGAGACGATGCAGGCAAGGCTTTCAGATCGGCTTTCAATTGGTCAACGGTGGAAACGAGCGCGGAAAATTCGGCAGACAATGTCATAGTGGCACCTGTTAGACGTTGCGGTTGATCGAGCGGTTGGTTTCGATCTGGGCTTGCTGAATCGATGACAACTTGTCACGGACATCACGAATCACGTCCATCATTTGCTGCATCATGTCGTTGGCATGTTGCACGGCGGTTTCATGCACTTTGGCCTGGGTCTCCAGTTCCGATCGCCGCGCATCGGCCATGTCCGCGCCGTAATTGAGGCCGGAGGCAATCATGCCGCCCACCCCGCCCGCAATGCTGCCGGAGGCCTGTGCATAAGCTTGCTGCTTGGCGCCCACTGCTGACAACTCCTTGCCAGCCGCGATGTTGTCATTGCCGGCCATGTTGAGCTTGCTTTGCGTCGACGTCATGGGACCGGTAGCCCCGGGGCTGGATTGGGCCACTTGGCTGTTGCCTGTGGCTTCCAGCCTCGCGCCCTTGATGGTGCTCGAGGCCGAGGCCGCCCCCATTCCCATCTGCATGGCCCCACCCGCAATCTGGAAGGCCCCTTGCACCATCCCCGCCGCAAACCGAAATGCCGCAGCTGTCTTCATCTGTTCAGCCGCATTTTGCAGTGCCGTGACCTGGGCCTGAAGCTCCGTGTTGCGCTCCATACGGGCCGTGTTGCGCATTTCCTGGGCGATCTTCTGAAACAGCGCCATGAAGCTGAAGATGTCTGCACTCACCCCATCTTCGGACAATGAGCCCAGATGGGCCATCGTGCCATCTGCCGCCCGTGCCGCCGCAGCCCGCCCCTCACCTTGGGGAATACTGAGCTTGGACATGGGCCCCAATCCCAGGTTGTCCATCATGCTGTTGAGGCTCTCGGCCTGCCGCCCCAGCTCCAGACTGTCCAGCTCCGAAGCACGGGAAGCTCCAGCCTGGGAGGTTTGTTGAGTGCTGCCCACGCCCGGCGCAGAAGTTGGGAAATGCGTGCTGTAACCACCGGTGATCGAACTATCGATAGACATCATGAACTCCTGTTTGAACCTGGGCCGACAACACAGCCCCGGTATGCTTCTTTGTTGAGCCCCACCCTATGAAGAGTGAGGAGCTGCCACTCAAACCGTGTTGCGTGCCCCAAGATTGGCAGACAACTGCGAACGACTCTGCGCGGCGCCTGCAATCATCTGATTGACAATCTGTATGCCATCCTGCATTTGCTGCATGACCTTCTTGATCTCTTCACGGTCCTCTTCCATGGACTTCTGAAGCTTGGCGATCAGCGCATCGATCATCTTCTTATCGGCTTGGATGTTGGCCGCATCACGCTCATCAACCGCCTTGGCCATATTCCCCCCTGGGTAACAGAGGCAGCCCCGGCGGCAATGCTGGTCGCGGCCTGGCCAATGCGGGCTGCTGTCATGATGGTTTTAGAGATGCC
>Ga0255278_1000119_pt1 | contig 9540 bp, 16 predicted proteins | sample AtltaT_21_FD_183809 | JGI IMG/M metagenome (GOLD analysis project Ga0255278, IMG submission 183809) | Metatranscriptome of freshwater microbial communities from Altamaha River, Georgia, United States - Atl_Cont_RepC_8d (Metagenome... | ecosystem: Environmental > Aquatic > Freshwater > River...
CCTGCAGCACGCGGCAGGCCACCAGCATCTCCAGGGAAGTGGCCAGGCCACAGAGCGCGGATGCGAAGGAGAACAGGGCGATCGCGCCGCAGAAGACACGCCGCGCGCCGAAGCGATCGGCCACCCAGCCGCTCAGCGGCAGGAAGATCGCCAGGCTGACCAGGTAGGCCGTGATGGCCAGGTTCAGGCGCAGCGTCTCCACATGCAGCGACGCCGCCATGGCGGGTAGCGCGGGGCCCATGATGGAGGTGTCGATGTTCTGCAGGAGCATCGGCAGCGAAACCACCATGGGAAGCAGCCGGTTTCGATGGCGGTTCATGGTGTGCGGGATGCCTGATCTTAGTGCGGCGTGCCGAGCCCCTCAGGGGGTGAGGCATCCGTAATGCCCCAAAGAAAAAGCCCACCGAAGTGGGCTTTTGAATTGGTTGCGCGGGCAAGATTTGAACTTGCGACCTTTGGGTTATGAGCCCAACGAGCTACCAGGCTGCTCCACCGCGCGTCAGAGAAATAAATTATATACCAAAACCAACCGATTATTCGGCGGCAGGCGCTTGTTCTTCGGAAACCTCAGGACGGTCCACCAGCTCGACCAGGGCCATGGGGGCGTTGTCGCCCACGCGGAAGCCCATCTTCAGGATACGGGTGTAGCCGCCCGGGCGCGTCTTGAAGCGCGGGCCCAGTTCGTTGAACAGCTTGGAGACGATGTCGCGGTTGCGCAGGCGATCGAAGGCCAGGCGACGGTTGGACAGGGTTGATTCCTTGGCCAGGGTGATCATCGGCTCGACGACGCGGCGCAGTTCCTTGGCCTTGGGGACCGTGGTCTTGATGACTTCGTGCTCGAGCAGCGAGATCATCATGTTGCGCAGCATCGCTTGGCGGTGCTCGCTGGTGCGGTTGAGTTTACGAAGGCCGTGACGGTGGCGCATGGTGTTTTCCTTTCCTTATGAATAAAAGGCAGCCGTATCAGGTACTGCCAGTTCACCAATGTGGGCGGCGATTATCGCTTGTCGAGACCGGCGGGCGGCCAGCTCTCCAGCTTCATGCCGAGGGTGAGGCCGCGCGAGGCCAGCACTTCCTTGATTTCGTTGAGCGACTTGCGACCCAGGTTGGGGGTCTTGAGCAGCTCGTTCTCGGTGCGCTGGATCAGGTCACCGATGTAGTAGATGTTCTCGGCCTTCAGGCAGTTGGCCGAGCGCACCGTGAGTTCGAGCTCGTCGACCGGACGCAGCAGGATCGGGTCGAACTGCTGCGAGCTGCGCTGCACCGGCTGGTCGAAGGCGGCCAGTTCGCTGCCTTCCAGCTGAGCGAAGACGGCCAGCTGCTCGACCAGGATCTTGGCCGAGGCACGAACCGCGTCTTCGGCGGTGATGGCGCCGTTGGTCTCGATCTCGACGACCAGCTTGTCCAGGTCGGTGCGCTGCTCGACGCGAGCGCTCTCGACGGTGTAGCTCACGCGCTTGACCGGGGAGAACGAGGCATCCAACACGATGCGGCCGATGGACTTGGTCGGCTCGTCCGCATAGCGGCGCATGGTGCCCGGCACGTAGCCACGGCCCTTCTCGACCTTGATCTGCATGTCGATCTTGCCGCCTTGCGACAGGTGGGCGATGACATGGTCGGGGTTGATGATCTCGACGTCGTGCGGGGTCTGGATGTCGGCGGCCGTGACCGGGCCTTCGCCATCCTTGCGCAGCGACAGCGTCACCTCGTCACGGTTGTGGAGCTTGAACACCACGCCCTTGAGGTTCAGCAGGATGGCGACCACGTCTTCCTGGACGCCATCGATCGAGGAGTACTCGTGAAGCACACCGGCGATGGTGACTTCGGTTGCCGCATACCCGACCATCGAGGACAGCAGGACGCGGCGCAGCGCGTTGCCCAGCGTATGGCCATAGCCGCGCTCGAACGGCTCCAGCGTGACCTTGGCACGGTTGACACCGAGCTGGTCCACGTTGATGGACTTGGGTTTCAGCAAATTGGTTTGCATGCAGGACTTCCTCTCAATACCCCCGGCTCGTTACACCGGTAAGGCTGGTGAAGCACCCGGCCGCGGTGCCCCGCGGCCAGGAACGAAAAACGCCGGGAGTGAACGCTGTGTGAATTAGCGCGAATACAGTTCGACGATCAGCGATTCGTTGATGTCCGCGCCGAACTCGTCGCGGTCGGGCACCTTCTTGAACGTGCCTTCGGCCTTGTCGGCGTTGACGTCCACCCAGGCCGGGATGCCGACCTGCTGGGCCAGTTGCAGCGCCTCGACCACGCGGTTCTGCTTCTTGGACTTTTCGCGAACGGCGACCACGTCACCCGCCTTGACCAGGTAGGAGGGGATGTTCACCGGCAGGCCGTTGACCGTGATGGCCTTGTGCGAGACCAGCTGGCGCGCTTCGGCGCGGGTCGAGCCGAAGCCCATGCGATAGACCACGTTGTCCAGGCGCGATTCGAGCAGGGACAGCAGGTTGGCACCGGAGTTGCCCTTGCGGCGCGAAGCTTCTTCGAAGTAGCGGCGGAACTGCTTTTCCAGCACGCCGTACATGCGCTTGACCTTCTGCTTCTCACGCAGCTGCAGGCCGAAGTCGGAGGTGCGCTGGCCCGAAGTGCGGCCGTGCTGGCCGGGCTTGGAGTCGAACTTGGCCTTGTCGCTGATCGAGCGGCGAGCGCTCTTGAGGAACAGGTCCGTGCCTTCGCGGCGGGAGAGTTTGGCCTTGGGGCCGAGGTAACGTGCCACTTTCGTGTCCTTGTTGCTGCTGCTGCCGCGGCCTGTTGCCGCGGGAGCCGGTCATCCGAAGATGCCGGCGGTGGGCTTGGTTGAAAAACGATGCGAATCGGCGCCCCGCCGGGGCGCGCGATCAGATGCGACGACGCTTCTGGGGACGGCAGCCGTTGTGCGGCACCGGGGTCACGTCGGCGATCGAGTTGATGCGGATGCCCAGCGCGGCCAGGGCACGCACGGAGGATTCGCGACCCGGGCCCGGACCCTTGATCTCGACGTCGAGGTTCTTGATGCCCTGCTCGATCGCGGCGCGACCAGCCACTTCGGAGGCGACCTGCGCGGCGAACGGCGTGGACTTGCGAGAGCCCTTGAAGCCTTGGCCACCCGACGAAGCCCAGGACAGCGCGTTGCCCTGGCGGTCGGTGATGGTGATGATGGTGTTGTTGAAGGAGGCGTGAACGTGGGCGATGCCATCGGACACATTCTTGCGGACCTTCTTGCGCACGCGCTGGGCGGCGTTGCTGGCGGGAGACTTGGCCATGTTCTATCTCTTTCCCGATTATTTCTTCAGAGCCTGGGCGGCCTTGCGCGGGCCCTTGCGGGTGCGGGCGTTGGTACGCGTGCGCTGACCGCGCATCGGCAGGCCGCGGCGATGACGGAAGCCGCGGTAGCAGCCGATGTCCATCAGCCGCTTGATGTTCATGGTCGTCTCGCGGCGCAGGTCACCCTCGATGGTGAACTGGGCGATCTGGTCGCGGATCTTCTCGAGGTCGGCGTCCGTCAGGTCCTTGACCTTCTTCGAATACGCAATGCCGCAGGCCTCGCAGATCTTGCGGGCGCGCGTGCGGCCGATGCCAAAGATGGCCGTGAGACCGATCTCGGCGTGTTGATGCGGCGGAATGTTGATGCCAGCGATACGTGCCATGTGCGTCTTTCCTGAAACTGTGGGCTCAGCCCTGGCGCTGCTTGTGGCGCGGATCGGTGCAGATCACGCGGACAACGCCCTTGCGGCGGATGATCTTGCAGTTGCGGCAGATCTTCTTGACGGAAGCCGAAACTCTCATTTGACTTTTCTCCTAAATACCCTCGCGCCTACCCGGCGCGAAACACGATGCGGGCCCGAGACAGCGAGCGTCGATACGACGCCGGCGCTGTCGCCGGGGAGGATACGAACGCCAGCGTTCGCATCGATCCGGATACATGGCCCGACACCATATGTCCGTTGTCCTGCTTCACGCGCCAAGGCGCGTGCTGCGGGTTCCAATCAGCCTCACAGCGAGGTCTTGAAGTTGGCCTTCTTCAGCAGCGACTCGTACTGCTGCGACATCAGGTAGTTCTGTACCTGTGCCATGAAGTCCATGGTCACGACCACGATGATCAGCAAGGACGTGCCACCGAAATAGAAGGGCACGTTGTAGCGAAGGATCAGGAACTCGGGCAGCAGGCACACGAGGGTGATGTACACCGCTCCGGCCAGCGTCAGACGAACCAGGATCTTGTCGATGTAGCGAGCGGTCTGGTCACCCGGGCGAATGCCCGGAATGAACGCGCCACTCTTCTTCAGGTTGTCGGCGGTCTCTCGGCTGTTGAACACCAGTGCGGTGTAGAAGAAGCAGAAGAAGACAATCGCCGCCGCATAGAGCATCACGTAGATCGGCTGACCCGGCGACAGCGTGGCAGCGATGTCACGCAGCCAGCGCATGGACTCGCCCGCCGAGAACCAGCCCACCACCGTCGCCGGCAGCAGGATGATGGACGAGGCGAAGATCGGCGGAATCACGCCAGCCATGTTCAGCTTCAGGGGCAGGTGCGAGGACTGGCCTCCGTACACCTTGTTGCCGACCTGGCGCCGCGCATAGTTGACGAGGATCTTGCGTTGGCCGCGCTCGACGAACACCACGAACCAGGTCACCAGGGCCACCACCGCCACGATCAGCATCGACACGATGATGCTCATGGCACCGGTGCGCACCAGCTCCAGCAGACCCGCGATGGCTGCCGGCAAACCGGCCGCGATGCTCGCGAAGATCAGGATGGAGATGCCGTTGCCCAGGCCGCGCTCGGTGATCTGCTCACCCAGCCACATCAGGAACATGGTGCCGGCCGTGAGGCTGACCACCGTGGTCATGCGAAAGCCGAAGCCCGGGTTGATCACCAGTCCAGCCGAGGCCTCCAGCGCGATCGCGATCGACAGCGACTGGAAGATCGCCAGACCCAGCGTCCCGTAACGGGTGTACTGGGTGACCTTGCGGCGTCCCGCCTCGCCCTCTTTCTTCAGCTGCTCCAGCGTCGGAACGACGTAGGTGAGCAACTGCATGATGATCGAGGCCGAGATGTACGGCATGATCCCGAGGGCGAACACCGCGAAGCGCGAGAGCGCACCGCCCGAGAACATGTTGAACAGGTTCAGGATGCCGCCCTGCTGCCCCTGGAACAGGGCCTGCAGCTGCGTCGGGTCGATCCCCGGCACCGGGATGTGCGCGCCGATGCGGTAGACGACCAGCGCGAGCAGCAGGAAGACCAGCCGGCGACGCAGGTCGCCGAACTTGCCGGTCTTCGCGATCTGGGCTGCGCTAGTGGCCACGTGTAGCTACCTCTTTGCGGATCACTCGGCCAGGCTGCCGCCGGCAGCCTCGATCGCGGCCTTCGCGCCAGCGGTGGCACCGATGCCGGTCAGCTTGACCGCACGGGTGATTTCGCCGGACTTGATGACCTTGACCACCTTGGCCAGGGCGGGCACGAGACCCGCTTCCTTGAGCGCCAGCACGTCGACTTCCGCGGCGCCCAGCTTTTCCAGGACGGCCAGGGAGATCTCGGCGTTGAACTTCAGCTGCTGCGACTTGAAACCGCGCTTGGGCAGGCGGCGCTGCATCGGCATCTGACCGCCTTCGAAGCCGACCTTGTGGTAGCCGCCCGAACGCGACTTCTGGCCCTTGTGACCGCGACCAGCGGTCTTGCCCAGGCCGGAGCCGATGCCACGGCCCACGCGACGGCGTGCCTTACGGGCGCCGGCAGCGGACTTGAGGTTATTGAGTTCCATGTCAGAGCACCTTCACCAGGTAGCTGATCTTGTTGATCATGCCGCGCACTTCAGGGGTGTCCTTCAGTTCGCTCACGCTGTTGAGCTTGCGCAGGCCCAGGCCGCGGACGGTCGCGCGATGCGACTCCTTGGTACCGATCGGGCTGCGAACCAGCTGGATCTTGATGGTTTGTTCGTTTGCCATGTCAGAGCTCCAATCAGGCGGCGAACAGCGCCTCGACCGAGAGACCGCGCTTGGCAGCGATTTCACCCGGGGTCGAGAGGTTGTTCAGCGCATCAAAGGTGGCGCGGACCATGTTGTACGGGTTGGTCGAACCGTGGCTCTTGGCCACGATGTCGGTGATACCCATCACTTCGAACACGGCGCGCATCGGGCCGCCGGCGATGATGCCCGTCCCCTTGGGGGCGGGCGCCAGCATGACGCGGGCGGCACCGTGGTGACCGATCACGTTGTGGTGGATGGTGCCGCTCCTGAGCGAGACCTTGCTCATGTTGCGGCGGGCCTCTTCCATGGCCTTCTGCACGGCCGCAGGCACTTCCTTGGACTTGCCCTTGCCCATGCCGACGCGGCCATCGCCATCGCCCACCACGGTGAGCGCGGCGAAACCGAGGATACGGCCGCCCTTGACGACCTTGGTGACGCGGTTGACCGCGATCATCTTCTCCCGCAGGCCGTCTTCCGGACCGTCGCCCTGGGGCTTCGCTTGCATTTTTGCCATCTTGTGTATCCGTGTCCGTTAGAACTGCAGGCCCGCTTCACGGGCGGCATCGGCCAGGGCCTTCACGCGGCCGTGGTAGGCAAAGCCGGAGCGGTCGAAGGCGACCTTCTCGACGCCGGCGGCCTTGGCCTTCTCGGCGATGAGCTTGCCCACGATCTGGGCCGCGGCGGCATTGCCACCCTTGCCCGCGGCGCCGAGCTGCTGGCGCACATCGGCCTGGGCCGTGGAGGCGGACGCCAGGACTTTGCTGCCGTCGTCGGAGATGACCGCGGCGTAGATGTGCAGGTTGGTGCGGTTGACGGTCAGACGGGCAACGCCTTGCTGGGCAATGCGAATGCGGGTCTGACGGGCGCGGCGCAGGCGCTGTTCCTTTTTGTTCAACATCGTTCTGCCCCTTACTTCTTCTTGGTCTCTTTGATCGTGACCTTTTCGTCCGCATAGCGGATGCCCTTGCCCTTGTAGGGCTCGGGCGGACGAATCGCACGAATCTCAGCGGCCACCTGGCCCACGCGCTGACGGTCGGCACCCTTGATCACGATTTCCGTGGGAACGGGGGTGGCCACCGTGATGCCGGCGGGCATTTCCTTGTTGACGGGGTGCGAGAAGCCGACCGCGAGGTTCAGCTTGCTACCCTGCGCCGCGGCCTTGAAGCCCACGCCGACCAGGTTGAGCTTCTTCTCGAAGCCCTTGCTCACGCCCACGACCATGTTGTTGACGAGCTGGCGCATGGTGCCGCTCATCGCGTTCGCTTCGCGCGACTCGTCGCTGGGAGCGAAGGTCAGCTTGCCGTCTTGGAGGACGACCTTGACCAGCGCGTTCTGGGTCAGCGACAGCTGGCCGCCGGCACCCTTGACGCTGATCTGGTCTTCCTTGATCTGCACGTCCACGCCTTGCGGGACGGCGACCGGGTTCTTTCCTACTCGGGACATCTCTTCTTCCCTCCCTTTAGGCGACGTAGCACAGGACTTCGCCGCCCACGCCGGTGGCGCGCGCCTTGCGGTCGGTCATCACGCCCTTGGGCGTGGTGACGATGGCGACACCCAGGCCGTTCATGACCTGGGGAATGGCGTCGCGGCCCTTGTAGATGCGCAGGCCGGGGCGGCTGACGCGCTCGATGCGCTCGATCACCGGACGGCCGGCGTAGTACTTCAGCGCGATTTCGAGCTCGCTCTTGCCGCCTTCCTTCTTGACCTGGAAGCCGTCGATATAACCCTCGTCCTTCAGCACCTGGGCGATCGCCACCTTCAGGTTGGAGGAGGGAACGCTCACCGTAGCCTTGGCCACCATCTGCGCGTTGCGGATGCGGGTCAGCAGGTCGGCGATGGGATCACTCATGCTCATGTTCTGTCTCTCCTGCCTGGCTTACCAGCTGGCCTTGGTCACACCGGGGATGTCACCGGTGAAGGCCATTTCGCGGACCTTGGCGCGACCCAGGCCGAACTGGCGGAAGGTGCCGCGCGGACGGCCGGTGATTTCGCAACGGTTGCGAAGACGGGTGGGGTTGGCGTTGCGGGGCAGCTGCTGCAGCGCATGGCGGGCCACGGCGCGCTCCTCGTCGCTCTTTTGAGCATCGTCGGCGATGGCCTTCAGTTCGGCGTATTTCTTCGCGAACTTGGCGACCAGTTTTTCTCGCTTGAGCTCGCGCTCGATCAAAGCTTTTTTAGCCACGATGCACCTTCAATTCTTGAACGGGAAACGGAAGCCCGCGAGCAGCGCCTTGCACTCTTCGTCGGTCTTGGCCGTGGTCGTGATGCTGATGTTCAGACCGCGCAGGGCATCCACCTTGTCGTACTCGATCTCGGGGAAGATGATCTGCTCTTTCACGCCGATGTTGTAGTTGCCGCGGCCGTCGAAAGCCCGGCCGGAGATGCCGCGGAAGTCACGCACGCGGGGCAGCGCGACGGTGACGAAGCGGTCCAGGAATTCGTACATGCGCTGACCACGCAGCGTCACCATGGTGCCGATGGCCTGGCCTTCACGGATCTTGAAGCCGGCGATAGGCTTCTTGGCCTTGGTCACCACGGGCTTCTGGCCGGCGATCTTGGTCAGGTCACCGACGGCGTTGTCCATCACCTTCTTGTCGGCCACGGCTTCCGAGACACCCATGTTCAGGGTGATCTTGGTGATGCGGGGCACCTCCATCGGCGACTTGTAGCCGAACTTCTGGGTCAGCTCGGGGACGACCTTGTCGAGGTAGTGTTGCTTGAATCGTGCCATGTGAAATCCCCTCAGGCCTTGATCTCGTCGCCGGAGGACTTGAACACGCGCACGCGCTTGTCACCCTCGACCTTGATGCCCACGCGATCGGCCTTGCCGGTGGCGGGGTTGAAGATGGCCACGTTGGACTGGTGAATGGGCATGGCCTTTTCCACGATGCCGCCGGTGGTGCCCTTCATGGGGTTCGGCTTGGCGTGCTTCTTGACCAGGTTGATGCCCTCGACGACCACGTGGTCCTCGTCCTTGCGCAGCACCACGCGACCGCGCTTGCCCTTGTCACGGCCGGCGAGGACGATGACCTCGTCGCCTTTGCGAATCTTGTTCATGTGCGCGTCCTCTTACAGAACTTCAGGAGCCAGCGAGACGATCTTCATGAACTTCTCGGTGCGCAGCTCACGGGTCACGGGCCCGAAGATGCGGGTGCCGATCGGCTCGCCCTTGTTATTGAGCAGCACGGCGGCATTGCCGTCGAACTTGACCAGGGAACCGTCGGCGCGACGGATGCCCTTGGCGGTGCGAACGACCACTGCGTCGTAGATGTCGCCCTTCTTGACGCGACCACGCGGAGCGGCGTCCTTGACGGTCACCTTGATGATGTCGCCCACACTGGCGTAGCGACGCTTGGAGCCACCGAGCACCTTGATGCAAAGAACGGACTTTGCACCCGTGTTGTCGGCGACTTCGAGCCGGGATTCAGTTTGGATCATTTCAAATATTCCCAACTTGGATCCAATGCCGAGCCGCAACGCGCAGCCAGGAGCATTCGAGCCAGTCTTGGGCCTGTCGTCCGCGCCGAGGAGTAACCCGCGGCGCATCCGAATAGGCAGAAATCTAGACGGAACTCTCGCCAGAAA
>Ga0255278_1000160_pt1 | contig 8760 bp, 8 predicted proteins | sample AtltaT_21_FD_183809 | JGI IMG/M metagenome (GOLD analysis project Ga0255278, IMG submission 183809) | Metatranscriptome of freshwater microbial communities from Altamaha River, Georgia, United States - Atl_Cont_RepC_8d (Metagenome... | ecosystem: Environmental > Aquatic > Freshwater > River...
CCGTGCGCAAAGGGCGCGGCGCTACTGCAGCGCAGCGCCCACCACAGCACCACCGGCAGCACGCCGCTGGCGAAGGACCAGCCCAGGCGATGGCCCAGCCAGCCCAGCAGCAGCCAGGCGGACAGCGTGTCCAGCCGACGCAGTGCGGACAGTCCACCCCAGCGCATGAAGCGACGCCCGTCAAGGGCACCGAGGAACCGGCTTCGCCGGGCCTCAGGTGCCGCCCCCCCGAGGGGGGTGACGCGAAGCGGCGCGGGGGGGCGCTTCAATTCAGACATGGCTGTAGCCGTGCAGCTGGTCGCTGCCGCTGGCCGCGTGCACGCTGGCGTTGAAGGAGACGATGACGCGGTCGTCCGCGCCGTCGTAGGGCATGGCCTGGTGCGGCAGCCAGGACGGGAACACGATCAGCTGGCCCGGCAGCGGCGGCACGTCAAGGTGTGCCGACTGCAGGTAGGCGTTGCCGAAGTCCATGTGGGCGCCGCCCAGGTGGTTGAAGTGCGGGCCGTAGAAGCGCGTCACGCCGTTGGTGGTGCCGAGCAGCGGGTGGGCCTGGCGCTGTGCGTCGTCGTCCACCTGCAGGCAGTACACGCCCGACCACGAGCAGTTCCCGTGGGTGTGCACGTCGTGGTGGATGCCGCGGTTGGCGATCTGGAACCAGAGCCCTCGCAGCGCGATTTGCAGACCGGGTGTGGCCTCGGGCCAGGCGCCCTGGTTGGCCAGGGCCACGGTCTGGCGCAGGCTGTCGACGATGAAGCGCACCAGTGCGTTCCACTCGGGCAGGCGCACGCGCTGCAGCAGGTCGTCTGCACTGGCGTAGAAGGCGGCTTGCGGATCGGCACCGGGGTCAGTAGCGCGCAGGCTGCGAAACACGCGCACCAGCAGCGGGTTCACCTCGTGCGCCTGCGCGAACCGGTGCAGGCCAAGCGGCGTGGCCCAGAGCGGCATCAGCGGATTTGGCAACATGGTGTGCCGCGGTTCAGGCGTCGGCCAGCAGATCGGCCGGCCAGCGCAGCCGGTGCCCGGTGCGCTCAGCCAGTGCCTCGATGTCTTGCGGGCTGTCCACGTCGGTGCGGTAGCGCGTGTTGGTGGTGGCCCAGGGGTGCACGGCCTGCGGGTTGGCCGCTTGCCATTGCTTGCAGCCCACGCGGGCCTCGCCGGCCAGGATCTGCTCGCGCACGCTCTGGCTGAACATCACCGGATTGCCGGGCAGCCCGCCCACCGTGGGCTGCACGACCTCGGTGCCGGCGGGCCGTTTCTTGTAGGCGCCGATCAGGTCGTTGATGTCCTGCGAGTTGATCAGCGGCTGGTCGGCCAGCGCCACCAGCACGGTGTCGATCTTGCCGGCCAGTGCCTGCAGGCCCAGCCGCAGGGACGAGACCTGGCCCGCGTCCGGGTCGGGGTTGCGCACCAGCGTGACCGGGAAGTCGCGCACCACGGGTTCGATGCGGTCGGCGTAGTGGCCCAGCACCACCACCAGCTCGTCCACGCCCGCGCCCGAGAGGGCAATCAGTTGGCGCCGGATCAGCGGCACGCCGCCCAGCTCCAGCAGGCACTTGGGCTTGTTCCCCATGCGCGTGGCCGAGCCCGCCGCCAGCAGCACCGCGCCCACCACCACTCGGCTGTAGAGGCCGCCACCGCCTTTGAGAATGCAAGCCATGATGTTCAGTTTCCCCCGCAGCAGGACTTCGCGGCCACCACCGGCGGGGCCACCTTGCCAAGCGATTCTGCTGCCTCGGCCTTGGCGTTGGCCGCGCCGCCACCGCAGCAACTGCCCGCTTCCATGGGCGGGAGATCGAGCGTGAACTTGGGCGTCGGCTTTTCCGCCACCGGGGTGGCGGCCTGCACCGAGCGGCCGCGCCGCGCCGCGACCACTGTCGCCAGCACCGCCAGCGCGATCTCTTCCGGGGTTTGTGCGCCAATCGCTTCGCCCGCCGGCGCCACGATGGCCGCCACCCGCGCCGGGTCTTCGCCCGCACCCACCAGGCTCTGGCGCAGCACGCCCGCCTTGCGTTCGCTGGCCACGAACCACAGCGTTCGAGGCAGCAGCGACAGCGCGGCGCGCAGCGCCTGCAGGTCGCGCCGGCCCTGCGTGGCGACGACCACCAGGCCATCCGCCGGCAGGGCTTGTGCCACCGCTTCGCTGCGGTCGCTGCCGATGACGCGGGCCGCGTCGGGGAAGTCGCTGGCCTGCGCGCCTTCTGCCACCAGCACCGTCTGAAGACCCACGCGCGGTGCGAGCCCGGTCAGCGCGCGCGCCACCGGCGAGTCGCCGAACACCACCAGCTGCGGCGCCGGCAGCACCGGGTCGATGAACAGCTCCAGCGTGCCGCCCGAGTGGCAAGCCATGCCGAACTCCAGCACGTCGCCGAGCGTGCGCTCGGCGGTCTCGTCGGTGGGCGCGATGCGGATGCTCTGCGGCTGGCCGCTGGCCAGTGCCTGGCGCACGGTCTTGATCACGGCCGGTTGCGCGCAGCCGCCACCGATCCAGCCGTGGATCTGGCCGTCGGCGGTGACCAGCGCCTTGTCGCCTGCCTTGGCCGAGGTGGGTGCCTGTGCGCGCAGCACGGTGACCAGGGCAAAGGGGCGCTCTTCGGTCTGCAGCCGGGCGGCGTGGGCGATCCAGTCGTTGCGGTTCATCGAGGTCTCCTTCAGTGAAGCAGGGGTTTGGCCGCGGCCAGATCGGCCAGGCTGGCCAGCGGCACAAAGCGGTGGATGTGTTCGCGCGCACCTTGTACCGCGGCGGCCGCGGGCACGCTGCGCGTGGGGTGGAACCAGGTGATGCGCGCGCCGCGGCCGCGCAGCGCCTGCAGCGCCTCGGCCAGATCCTGCGGCGCGTCGGTGTCGAAGCCGTCGGACATCACCCACACGCGCGCGCCGCGCCTGAGCTGGGCACGGGCGTGCGTGCGGGCGAAATCGTGCAGGCTGGCGGCGATGCGGGTGCCAGCGCCGAAGCCGGCGGTGACGGCGTTGATCTTCTCCTGCACCGTGGCGCTGTCGCGCTGCATCAGCGGCGTGACCTCGGCTAGGCGCGTATGGAACACGAACACGCGGGCCTGAGCCTCCAGCGCGAAGGCCCGCGCCACGCGCAGGAACAGGGCAGCGTGCGCCTCCATTGACCGGCTCACGTCGGCGAGGAGGAACAGGCGTGGCGGTTCTTCGCGCCGCACCTGCCAGGCGGGTGCCAGCGGTTCGCCGCCCCAGGCCACGCTGCGGCGCAGGGTCTGGCGCAGGTCCACGCGCTGGCCGCGTTGCACGCCGCGCCAGCGCCGCGTGGGCAGCGGGCGCAGCTGCGCGGTGATCTGGCGCGCCAGCCGCTGAAGCGTGCCCAGTTCCTGCGGCAGCCACATCTGGCCGTCGCGCTGGTGCAGGGCTTCCAGCTGCGGTGCGCTGCGGCTGGCGCCGCCCATGGCGCGTGGGCTGCCGGCCTCGCTGTCGCCAGCGCCCGCCTGGGGCGCATCGGCGGCCGTGTGTGGGGCGGACTTGGCGGGCGTGGGCGCTTGTGCCGCAGCGTCCATCTGCTCGCGCATCTGCTGCACCGCCTGGCGCAGGTCTCGCGTGGGGCGGGTCTGTCCGCTCACGCGCACCGAACCGCGCAGGCGCTCGGGGTGCCAGTAACGGTCAAACAGCTCGGGCCAGAGCCGCCATTCGCGCGCGCTGTGGCAGGCGATGGCGCGCCAGGCCGCGTTCAGGCGGGTGCCGTTGAGGGCGCCCAGCGCCAGCGCGGCTTGCAGCATGGCCTGCTGCTCGGCCACGCCCACCGTCAGCCCGTGGTCGCGCAGCAGGGCCGCGAAACCGGCGAGGGTCTCGGTGGGGGCGAGCGCGGGCCTGTGGTTCATGACGCGGCGGCGTTGGCCGGTGCCTTTTCGGCCACGCCCACGGTGCGCCGGCCTTCGATCAACTGGCGTGCGCGGTCGGGGCCGAGCACGAAGCGGTCTTCGCGCGTCTTGAGCAGGCAGCCCAGCGTGGTCAGCAGCACCGCCATGTCTTCGGGCAGGGTGTGGTGGTGCATGCGGTGCAGCGCGTTGACCCAGTCCAGGGTCTCGGCGATGCCGGGAATCTTGCTCAGGTCTTCCGTGCGCAGGCGTTGCACAAACTGCACCGCCTCTTCCACCAGCCGGGTATCGGCTTCGGGCAGCGCGTTCTTGACGATGGCGATCTCGCGCGCCAGCGTCGGGTAGTCGACATGGTGGTAAAGGCAGCGGCGGCGCAGCGCGTCCGACAGCTCGCGCGTGCCGTTGCTGGTGAGGATGACGCGCGGGACGTGGCGCGCCCGCAGCGTGCCGATCTCGGGCACGGTGATCTGGTAGTCGGCCAGCACCTCAAGCAGAAAGGCTTCAAAGGCCTCGTCGGCGCGGTCGATCTCGTCGATCAGCAGCACACAGGGGCCGTCCTGGCTGATGGCCTTGAGCAGCGGCCGCTCCAGCAAAAACTCGCGACTGAAGACATCAGATTCCTTCACCGTGCCGGGCTGGCCGTCGTGCAGGCGGATCGCCATCAGTTGGCGGCTGTAGTTCCACTCGTACGCCGCCTGCGCGAGGTCCAGCCCCTCGAAGCACTGCAGCCGCACGAGCACCGCCCCCTGTGCCTTTGCCAGCGCGGTGGCCAGGGCCGTCTTCCCCACCCCCGCATCGCCTTCCAGCAGCAAAGGCCGCTGCAACTCACCGGCCAGCCACACGGTGGTGGCCAGGTCGGCATCGGCGAGATAACCCACCCGCTGCAGCGATTCGCGCAGCTGGAGGTCGTCGTTCCGCTGGGTCGTGTCCGTTTGCATGTCAGAAACCTTGGTCAAGCCGCTTCACCCGCACCGCACACCACACACCCAGCCCAGGGGCACCGCCGGGCTGGCTTCGCCAGACGGCTGGTGCCGCCCCCTGGGGGGTGACGCGAAGCGGCGCAGGGGGTCACGCTTTTTTCCCGAAGAGGCCCAGCCACCAGTTCTTGATCAGGGCCCAGACGATGGCCAGGCCGTTGATCTCTTGCGCCACCGGGGGCGCGGTGCGTGGCGCCGCTTCAACTGGGCCACCGAAGGCCACCTCTGCGTCCTGCGCGATGGCTTGCGAGGCCGGTGCCGGCAGGGCCAGTGCGGCCTGGCGGAAGTTCTCCACGAACTGCGCCAGGATCATGTCGGACACCTGCACCATCATGCGGCCGCCGAACTGGGCGAACTTGCCGTTGACGATGACGGCCGCGTCGCCGTGCAGCACGCTGGCCGCCGGGTTGGCGGGGTCGGCTTCGATGGTGGCGCTCAAGTCCATGGAGGCGGAAGAGCCGCCCTTGTCCGCGCCCTTGCCGCGCAGCACCATCTTGCGACCGGCCTCGTCTTTCTCCAGCACATCGACCTGGCCGCCGAACTGGGCCACGGCCGGGCCGACCTTCACCTTGACCCCGCCCTTGTAGGACGTGTCGGAGAGTTGTTCGGTCAGTTCGGCGCCGGGCATGCAGCCGGCCACGGCCTTGAGATCGCCCAGGATGGCCCAGGCGCGCGCCGGGTCCACGTCGAGCGGGTAGCGTTTGTCGAGTTTGACTTCCATGACGGAATACCTTTTGTTGAATCGGTGAACACAGCGCCTGCGAGCCGGCGCGCAACCGGCTTTGCCGGGCCGCCTGCGCCGCCCCCTGGGGGGGACGCGCGCAGCGCGGCGGGGGAGTTACAAGTTCACGCCCGAGGCCTTGAGCTGCTTCCAGACGCGGAAGGCGTTGTGCGGCATGTCCATGTGCGTCACCCCCAGGTGGGCGAAGGCGTCGACCACGGCCGAGGTGAAGGTCGGAATCGAGCCCACGTGCGGCGACTCGGCCACGCCCTTGGCGCCGATGGGGTGGTGGGGGCTGGGCGTCACCGTGTGGTCGGTCTCCCACTTCGGCGTCTCCACGGCCGTGGGCAGGAAGTAGTCCATCAGGGTGTTGCCCATCAGGTTGCCTTGCGCGTCGAAGGGCATCTGCTGGCCCATGGCCACCGCAAAGCCTTCGGTCAGGCCGCCGTGGATCTGGCCCTCGATGATCATGGGGTTGATGCGGGTGCCGCAGTCGTCCAGAGCGTAGAAGCGGCGGATCTTGGTCTCGCCGGTGGCGCGGTCAATGTCGACCACGCAGAGGTAGATGCCGAAGGGGAAGGTGAAGTTCGGCGGGTCGTAATAGTGCACCGCCTCCAGGCCCGGCTCCATGCCGGCGGGCGGCTGGTGGTAGGCCTGCCAGGCCACATCGGCCATGGTCTTGAACTTGCTGTCGTCGCCCTTGACCTTGAAGCGGTCCACTTCCCAGTCGAGGTCGTTCTCGTTGACTTCGAGCATGTGGGCCGCGATCTTGCGCGCCTTCGCGTGAATCTTGCGCGCGGCCAGGGCAATGGCGGCACCCGCCACCGGCGTGGAGCGTGAGCCGTAGGTGCCCAGGCCGTAGGGCGCGGTGGACGTGTCGCCTTCTTCCACCTGAATCACCTCCGACGGAATGCCCAGTTCGGTGGCGATGATCTGCGCATACGTGGTCTGGTGGCCCTGGCCCTGCGTGATGGTGCCCATGCGGGCGATGGCGCTGCCGGTGGGGTGGATGCGGATCTCGCACGAATCAAACATGCCCACGCCCAGGATGTCGCACATCTTGCTGGGGCCGGCGCCCACCACCTCGGTGAAGGTCACCAGGCCAATGCCCATCAGCGTGGGGCTGTTGGGGTCGGCGCGCTTGGCCGCCTGCTCGGCCCGCAGGGCGGGGTAGTCCACCGCGTCCAGCACCTTTTTGAGGGCCGTGTGGTAGTCGCCGCTGTCGTACTCGAACCCGAAGGCGCTGGTGTAGGGGAACTGTTCCTTCTTGATGAAGTTCTTGGCGCGAATCTCGGCCTTGTCCATGCCCAGCTTCTGCGCCAGCACGTCCACCATGCGCTCGACCAGGTACACGGCCTCGGTCACGCGGAAGCTGCAGCGGTAGGCCACGCCGCCCGGCGCCTTGTTGGTGTACACGCCCTTGACCGAGCAGTGCGCGGCCGGGATGTCGTAGCTGCCCGAGACGATGTGGAACATGCCTGCCGGGAATTTGGTCGGGTCGGCACAGGCGTCGAAAGCGCCATGGTCGGCCACCACGTTCACCCGCAGCGCGGTGATCTTGCCGTCCGGCGTGGCGGCCAGTTCGCCGTCCATGTGGTAGTCACGCGCAAAGGCGGTGGTGGAGATGTTTTCCACACGGTCTTCCACCCACTTCACCGGGCGGCCCAGCACGATGGACGCCACGATGGCGCACACGTAGCCGGGGTAGACGCCCACCTTGTTGCCGAAGCCACCGCCAATGTCGGGGCTGACGATGCGCACCTTCGATTCCGGGATGCCCGAGAGCAGCGACACCACCGTGCGCACCACGTGCGGCGCCTGGCTGGTGATGTAGGTGGTCAGGTCGCCGCGCACCGGGTCGAAGCTGGCCACGCAGCCGCAGGTCTCCAGCGGGCAGGGGTGCACGCGCGGGTAGTACATGTGCTGGCTCACCGTCACCGGTGCGTTGGCAAACGCGGCGTCGGCCGCGGCCTTGTCGCCGGCGTCCCAGGTGAAGATGTGGTTGTGGTGCTCGCGCGGCCCGTGGGCGCCGCTGGTCTTGCCGGCCAGGTCTTCGCGGATCACCGGCGCATCGGGCTGCAGGGCCGCGTAGGGGTCGGTCACCACGGGCAGCTCTTCGTACTCCACTTCCACGGCTTCCACCGCGTCGGCAGCGATGTAGCGGTCGTCTGCGATGACGATGGCCACCTCCTGCATCTGGTAGTGCACCTTCTCGTCGGCCAGCACGGCCGCCACGTCGCCGGCCAGGGTGGGCATCCAGTGCAGCTTGAGCGGCTTGAGGTCGTCGGCCGTCAGCACGGCGTGCACGCCAGGAATCGCCAGAGCGGCTTCCTTGTTGATTTTTTTGATGCGGGCATGGGCCAGCGGGCTGCGCACGATGTCCATGTGCAGCATGCCGGGCATCTTGATGTCGTCAACGTAGTTGCCCTTGCCCTGGATGAATCGGGCGTCTTCCTTGCGCAGGCGCGAGACGCCCATGCCGGCCAGGGCGATTTCACGGGCTTCGGCGGTTTGTACCGGTGCGTTCATGTGGGGTTCTCCGTGGGTGGGGCTCAGGCCGTGGCGGTTTCTTGCAACTTCTTGGCGGCGTACTGCACCGCCTTGACGATGTTCTGGTAGCCGGTGCAGCGGCAGAGGTTGCCGCTCATGCCCATGCGGATCTCTTCTTCGCTGGGGTTGGGGTTCTCTTGCAGGAAGCGGTAGGCGCGCATCAGCATGCCGGGGGTGCAGAAGCCGCACTGCAGGCCGTGTTCCTTGTAGAAGCCCTCTTGCACCGCGTGCAGCACACCCTTGCTGGCAAGGCCCTCGACGGTGAGCACCTCGGAGCCGTCGCACTGCACCGCCAGGTGGGTGCAGCTCTTGACCGAGCGACCGTCGATGTCAACGGTGCAGGCGCCGCAGTGGCTGGTCTCGCAGCCAATGTGCGCGCCGGTCAGGTTCAGTTCTTCGCGCAGGAAGTGGATCAGCAGGGTGCGCGGCTCGACCGCTTTTTCTTCGCTCTTGCCGTTGACGCTGACGGTGATGAGTTTTTTGGCCATGGGTTGTCTCCTCGGGTTTATGCGCAACGGGCCCAGGCCTTGGCCAGGGCGCGCTTGACCATTTCGCCAGCCATGGCGGTCTTGTATTCGGCGTCGCCGCGCAGGTCTTCGGCCGGGTCACAGATGGCCACGGCCGCGTCGGCGGCGGCCTGCATGGCTGCGGGCGTGAAGGCCTGGCCCAGCAGGGCGGC
>Ga0255278_1000165_pt1 | contig 8665 bp, 7 predicted proteins | sample AtltaT_21_FD_183809 | JGI IMG/M metagenome (GOLD analysis project Ga0255278, IMG submission 183809) | Metatranscriptome of freshwater microbial communities from Altamaha River, Georgia, United States - Atl_Cont_RepC_8d (Metagenome... | ecosystem: Environmental > Aquatic > Freshwater > River...
CGCGAATCTGGCGGGCTGCAACCTGTGTTTTGCCAGACAAGTGAAAGACGTTATCGGCCACAACCGAGAAGCCACGACCGTTTTCTCCGGCCCGTGCGGCTTCGATGGCTGCATTCAGCGCAAGAAGGTTGGTTTGCTGGGCGATTTCCTCAACCAGTCCCACCAGCGGAATCAGACCCTCAACATTGTTGCTGAGGTTCACCAGCCATTCGCGTTCCCGCGAATTACGCTCCTTGTTGCTCTGACCCATTTCGCGAAGCGACTGCAACATGGCCGTGTGCTGCGCAACCTTGGCCGTGCTCTGGCTGATTAGTTGCGTCGTGCTTTCAACAGCGGCGCGCGACACATTGAGCATACTCATGGTGGCATTGTGCGCTACCTGCAACTGGCCCATGATGGCCATCGCTGTTTCTTCGCTTTCCTTGTTGATGGACGTCAGGTGCGCGCGCATCACATCGTTGAAGCGGCGGACATCCGCCACTTGCTGGGTGAGCATTGCCGTCCACGGTGCGTGGGCTGCGTTGGATGCGTTGATGACATCGGCTTCCTGCTGCGTGAACCGCTGCCGGAACCAGTATGTGACAAGAGAACCTGCAATGCAGGCGCCCAGGGCGGCTGCGAGCAGGAACTCCATCCATGCCATGGATTGACTCATGGAGATCTCCTCAGGCGCCGGGCAGAACTTGACGGATTACGCGGATCAGGTCCTGTCCGCCGACGGGTTTGACCAGCCAGCCGGTTGCACCCAGTTTTTTGGCTTCTTCACGCTTGGTCTGCTGGGATTCGGTGGTCAGCGTCAGGATGGGCGTGAAGCGCAGAAACTGGCGCGCATGACGGATGAATTCGATTCCGTTCATGTTCGGCATGTTGATGTCAGTAATGATGAGGTCCGGCTTCTGTATCTTTTTCAGCTTCTCGAGCGCCTGCGCGCCGTCACCGGCCACCTCCACTTTGTAGCCTGATATCTCGAGTGTCTGGCGCAGGCTCATCAGCATGGTTGCAGAATCATCAATCAGAAAAATTGTTTTCATGGTGTTTCTCGTCAAGTGTTGCGCTTATCTGGAAAATAGCGAATTTCAGGCTGCGGCAGTGTCCCAATAAGGAGCCAGAAACTGCCTCAGGAATTCTTCTTCCGGTAATGATTTGAATCGGGGTTTTGCAGCCAGCAGGACCTGCATGGCGGCTGTGTGAATGTGCTGACAATCATGGGCCTCGATCAGGGCATCATCATGCTCGAGAACCAGTTGCAGCAGTGTTTCAGCATCTTCGACCGTGCAGCTCTCGCTGATCTCGATGACATTCTCAATGACGTCGTAGTGAACACCCATCAGAGAACCTCCTTCATGTTCAGGACCAGCAGAACGCTGCCGTCACCCAGCAGTGCAGTGCCGGAATACACCTGCATTTGTTGCAGCAGGCCTTCCAGTGGTCGCAGGATGATGTCGATTGTCGAGTGGAAGTCGTCCACCATGATGCCGACCGATTCACCATTGACCTTCACAACCAGAACGGCGTATTCATTGTCTTCATTGGGTACCTGACCGGAACCCAGATGCAGCATGTCGTTCAGCGAACGCAGCGGAATGATCTTGCCGCGCAGAACCGTCATTTTGTGGTCTTGCACAACATGGATTGCATCGGCCGGCACACGAACGGTTTCAACCACGATATCCATCGGAACCGCGAACGACTGGTCTGCCGACTTGATCATCATGACGTTGGTTACCGCCATGGTGAGCGGCAGGCTCAGGTCAACCTTGGTGCCTTTACCCAGTTGTGAATGCAGGTGGATGGTGCCGTTTACCTTTGCTATTGCGGAACGGACAACATCCATGCCGACACCACGGCCGGATACATCGGAAATGACGGCCGCTGTAGAAAACCCGGGCAGGAAAATCAGTTGCTGCGCTTCCTGATCGCTCATGGAAGCGGCTTTCTCTTCCGAGATCAGGCCCTTCTCGACAGCTTTGCGCTTGACGCGCGTGACATCAATACCAGCGCCATCATCCTCGATGATGATGTGAACGCGGTCACCTTCCTGATGTGCCGAAATGTGGATGGTGCCTTCCAGCGACTTACCAGCCTCCTGACGATCCTCCGGCGGTTCGATGCCATGGTCAAGACTGTTACGTACCAGGTGGATCAGCGGGTCGGCGAGCGCTTCGATAATGTTCTTATCGGCTTCGGTTTCTTCACCGGTGATCTCCAGCTTGATCTGCTTGCCCAGTTTCTTGGCCAGATCGCGCACAAGACGCGGGAAGCGCTGGAAGATGCTGCTGACCGGCATCATGCGAACCTGCATGATGGCGTCCTGCATTTCTTCAGCGATCCGGTTGATGACCGCGTACTGGCTCTTCAGCTCTTTGGCAACTTCCCGAACACCGTATTGCGTCTCGGCTTTTTCGGCGAGATAGGGCAGGGAATTCTTGGCCACCACCATTTCACCGATAAGTTCCATCAAACGGTCGATTTTCTCGCGGGGAACTTTGAGAATCTGAACCTGTTTTGCCTCTCCGTCCGGATGCGCTTCAGCCTTCTCGGCTTTTGCGAGCGGTTCGACCGATGAAGCCGCAGACTCCGGTGCTTTTGGTGCTATATCCGGTTGCGCTTTCTCGGCACTGACAGCCGGCACAGCGATCTTGCCTGCACCTACGTTCGGGCTGATGTGGTCAGTGGCACTGGCTGCTTCCGCACTGTTGATGGAAGTCGCAAGTTCCTCAGGAATGCGTTGCAGCCACGATAAAAGCGGGGTAGGGTCGTTATTGGCTTCCGATGAAGCAAGAGCCTCTTTTGCGGCGTCTCCCCAGGCGGACCGGTTCAGCGACTCACTGAGTTGTTCGATCGCCATGACAGCGGCACGCGCACGCCCAAGCCAGGTGGGCGTTGCCGCATTGAGCGTCATGATTTTCAGCTGGACTTCCCAGATTCGCAGTGCCTGCGCACGCGACGCTTCGGTAATGGGCAGCATGCCCTCGGGGGTCAGCGAAACCGCTGCAGACGCTGATGCCGAGCTGGTATCAGCCTCGCCGGTACACAGACTGCCGGACAACACTTCATGCTTGATCTGGTCTTTCACATAATCGAAGACCAGCAGCACGGCGTCTTCCGTTGCACGGCTTGCCAGCGTGAGCGTCAGATTGCAGTTGTAGGGATCTAGATCCTGCGCTGCCGGCCACGGATTGATGGTTTCAATCGCGAGGTATTCAAGCTCGGGGACACTGCGAACATACTGCAGCGGGTCCTCGCCCTTGAAGAAGCAATCGCTTTCAGGTGCATAGTGAATCCACACCAGATCGCGCTGTTGCTGCGCAACTTTCGACAGGTGGGGCTCAATCCAGCCGGTGATGTGCGTTTGCGCAGTGGACGAAGGCGTATTTACAAACGCTTCAATGGCCTGATTGGCCGGTTGTGCGGCATCGCCTTCCCGGATTGCCTTGATGCTCGCAACCAGCTGTTTGGCACGCGGAGAGATGGCTTCCGGGTCGTACCCGCCGCTTTCCCACGAATCGAGCGAATGGGACACAAAATCCATCGCATCCAGCAGGATGTCAGCACTGTCAGAGCTGATCTCCTCCCCGCTGTCGCGCAGTGCATCCAGTGTGTCTTCTGCACAATGCAACACGCTGCCGATGGGGCGCAGCTCTTCGAACAGACCGCAGTTACCTTTCAGGGTGTGCACCAGTCTGAACAGGTTGTTCAGGCTGTCGGCATCGCTTCCCTGTTTTTCCAAGGTGAGCATCGCCTCCCCGATGCCCTCCAGCAGCTCACGGCTCTCCGCGATGAACTGCGCCTGTAGTGCATTCATCTGCCACGCTCCCCCAGTAAGAGTCTGGCGCACTGCACAAGCTGTTCAGGCCGGACCGGCTTGATCATGTACAGGTTGGCACCCGACAGATATGCTTCTGTCTCATCGTGTTCCTCGGCTTCCGTGCTGATCATGACAGCCGGTGCCTGACGGATCTCGACTGCTTCACGCAGTTTTCTCAGGAAAGAGTACCCGTCCATTTTGGGCATGTTCACATCGACCAGGTACAAGTCGAATTGCCCGTCAAAAGCCTTTTCAAGGGCTTCCATTCCGTTGACAGCTTCGTCGGTTTCGTAGCCCGCCTGCTTCAGGATTCCGCGGTGGTACATGCGGACAGTGGCTGCATCATCGATAATCAGAACGCGTTTCATTTTGGCCTCTTCGCACGTAATCAGGGTTTTTGGTAAACGATTGCTTCGGGGAACTTCCGGACCTTGAAGAGACCGCTGATGCGGCTCATGGATTCGGAGTGACCGAGGCAAATGAATCCACCCGGATTCAGTGCATCGAAAAATGCTTCGGCAGCGATTCGACGCGACACGTCGTCGAAGTAAATCAGCAGGTTGCGACAGAAAATCAGATCGCACTTGCGGAATTTTCGGGTATCGGCACTGTCAGACAGATTCACGCGGCTGAATTCGACAGCACTGCGTGTATCGGCGTCCAGGTGGTACATGCCGTTTTTATCCTTGCGGAAATACTTGTTAGTGATGTGGGCCGGAATATTGCCAACCGATCTTTCACTGAAAATTCCGCGCTGGGCCTGTTCCAGAATCGTGGTGTCGATGTCGGATGCCATGAGTTCGACGTTGAACTTCTCCAGATCGTTCCAGTATTCCTGCAGATAAATGGCGATGGAGTAGGGCTCTTCACCGGATGAGCTCGGAATCGACCAGATGCGGATGGTGTCCCCCGGCTTTTTGCGGCTGGCAATTTCCGGCAGCATCGAACTGATCATGCAGGCGAAGTGATATTCCTCACGGAAGAAATACGTTTCGTTGACTGTCATGACATTGATGAGTTGCTGAAGCTCCTCACCGGTTGTCTGGAAGCGCAGAGTGACGAAGTAGGAGCGGAAGCTGTCCGACTGCGTTGCCTGCATGCGTTCAACCAGACGCTTGTCGACGAAGTACCGTTTGCTGTCGTCGAAGTGGATTCCCGTCTTCCGGTAGAAAAATTCCCGGAACTTCTGGAAATCGTCGTCTGTAATCGTCTTTTGTTCTGTGACGGCCATTATGTGCTCTCTTTCGACTGCTCGATCCTGTCCAGGGCAGTACGTACGGCAAACTGGAGATACGGTTCGTTGGAAAAGCGCTCCTGCGCTCTGAGCAATGCTTCAATGCACTTCTCGTCGCCGACTTCCGAAAGCAGGTCGAGCGCGGTTGCCACCACATTGACATGCGGGTCATTCTCGATCACGTTCATCAGCCATTGCACAACGCTGGGATGGCGAAGACTCTCCAGAACATTGACCGCAAAAATACGGACGTCCGGGTCCTGATCTTTCAGAAGTGTTTCCATCATCGGTGCAAGCGCTTCCGGCAACTGCTTGAGCACTTCAATCGCTTCGTTGCGAAGGAACGCATCATCCGAGCGCAGGCAGGGCAGGAGAACCGCAACGGCTTCCTGCGACCCAATCAGGGCCAGTGATGTCATGACCATCTCGCGGACATTCTGGACACGTTCAATATCCAGTGACGCGGCCAGTGCGTGAACCGATTCCGGATACGCAGCGAGCTCTTTTGCGCAGCGACGGCGGACAGACGGTTCCGTATCGCGCAAGCCACGAATCAGCGCCGGTAAATCCAGCGGCGCGTCTTCTACGCTGGTATCCGGCTCTGATGGCCGTTGTCCTGCTTTTGCAAATCCCATATCAGACTCCTGTCTGCATCCAGTAATTCAATTGTTGGGCGACTGAGGTGCACGGCAGAATAATGCTGGCACCCCCCTGTTTGATGAGTTCAGCGGGCATGCCGAAAACCGTTGCTGTTTCTTCAGATTCCGCGATGGTCTTGCCACCGAGTTTTTTCAGTTCTGTCATTGCAGTTGCACCGTCATATCCCATTCCTGTCAGCATGACGGAAACCGTCTGTGCGGGATGCATGAATTTGATGGCACTTTTCACCAGTGCTTCCACGCTTGGATGCCACAGGTATTCGGAGGATTCCGGCCGTGGCGTTACGATCAGCTTTCCAAGCCTTTCAGCCATGACCATGTCGGTACCACCACGGCCCAGGTAAACATTTCCGGGCGCAATTTCCATCGGTGCATTGACCTCCACCACATTGAGTGGACAGAGGCTATTCAACCGCTTTGCGAAGGCTTCGGTAAACTGCGGCGGCATGTGCTGCGCAACCAGAACCGGCCAGCGGAAATTGCGGTCGAGCAGGGGCAGTATTTCTTCGAGCGCTTTGGGGCCGCCAGTGGAAACACCGATCATGACAACGCCAAATGCACGCATTTTGGTGCAAGGCGTTGTAACCGCGGGAGGCAGATGGCCTGGCAGCATGAGTCCCGGGCTGCGTGCAAACCGGCTGCGAACAGTTCCTTCGGGGGCGGGGTCGGTTGCGCGTGGCGATTCGGTTGTGCGGGCTCGGTGCGAAAGGGTTGGCGACGGTGCGGTTGCCGGAAAGCTGCGGCGCAGCGAACCGGGCGGCTCGGTTAGCGGACGCTCGGCGCCCGTTAACGGTTGCGGGGCACGGCGTGAATAACCGCGCACCTTCGCATTGGCCGCACTTCGAACCTTGGAAACCAGTTCTTTATGTACTGCATCGATACTCAGGGAGATCGTACCGCCAGGCTTGGCAATGAAGTCCACCGCACCCAGAGCAAGCGCTTCCAGCGTCGCGGTTGCACCTTTCTCTGTCAGTGAGGAGAACATCACGACAGGCGTGGGTCGTTCCGCCATGATCAGCGACAACGCACTGATTCCATCCAGTTCCGGCATGTTGACATCAAGCGTGACAACATCCGGTTCAAACCGTTTCAATTCAACCAGCGCCTCTGCACCGTTGCGTGCATTGGCGATCTCAAAATCACCTTCCGCACTGAACACCTGATTCAGGTGCTTGCGCATGAGGGCGGAGTCATCGACAACCAGGAGCCTGATCATATTTCTTCCGTACTGCGTTTGGGGAGAACAGGAGGGGCCCGCCGGGTCCCTCCGGGTTACGTCATTACAATGATGGATGCTCAGTCATGCAGAACTGCGGTTACGGACGTGTCCGCATTTTCCTTGCGTCCGGACTTTGATTTCTTCAGTCCGCCTCCGGTGCCCGCTCCCGCCGGGGGCGCATCGATTCCATCGTCTTGGTCACTGGCAGCGCCGTGATCAGCGGAAACGCCTTCAATGCCGAGTTCGCTCAGTTCACGACCGCTCAGCAATGCCTGCGGATCAATCAGCAACACCATGCGCTTGCTTTGCGACATATTGGCGACCTCGGGGATGAGGGCAGCCGACTCTTCATTGGTGGCTGGCGACGGTGTGATGGCAGCCCGTGGAATCTTCAGCACTTCGCTGACCGAATCCACGATGAAACCTGTGCGCACACCATTGACGAGATACACCATGATTCGCTGACGGTCTTTGTCGACCTTCTCGCCACTGTGAATGGCCATGCGACGGCGCTGGTCGATCACGGGCAACACAGTGCCGCGCAGATTGATCACACCTTCCACAAAAGACGGCGATTGCGGGACATGCGTGAGTTGCTCGGGCACGCGAACAATCTCCTGCACCGCGTTGATCGGAACACCAAACTCTTCATCGCCCAGTCGGAAAACGACGGTTTGCAGTTCGTCATCACTGCCTTCTTCGTCGCTACCAGAAAAATTCGACATCTGTGATTCTCCCAATTCAGAGGCACCCGCCGTATCCATCGCTTCACGCAAGGAATCGAGGTCAAACATGGCATCAATATTCAGGACCGAGACAATCCGCTTGCCACCATCGAGACGGCACATGGCACTGAGCTGACGTGCGCTGTGCGTGTTTTCGAGAATTTTCGGAATACCCTCAACCGTTGATTTCGGAACGCGCAGAACTTCATGCACGCGATCCATCACCACACCGACTGACAGGTTCTGTCCCAACTGGAGTACGACGACCCGGTGATGCTCTTCCATCTGCGCTTGCGGCAATCCGAACAGGCAGCGCAAGCTCACCAGCGGCAAAAGCCGTTGCCGCAAAACCATCAGCCCCAGAATATGGGGAGGGGAGTTCGGAATTTCCGTGTATTGCTGGGGTGCCTGAACAATTTCCTGCACGCTTTCAATCGGCGTTGCATATTCCTGGTTGGCGACCTCGAAGCTCACCAGATGCCATTCATCCTGATTGGATTTCTGTTCAACGGTTTCGGATTCCTGACGATCAAAATGCTCGCCGCCTTCCTTGCCGCCCATACCCTGCCATGCACGACCTGCCTGTTGCAGCAGCTTTTCAACATCGATCAGCAGGATGACGTCATCATCGCGGCGAATCATGCCGGAAAGCCATTCGCTGTCGATGCTGCCCTCCACGCGCGATGCAGGCTCGATCTGGCCAGGATCGAATGTCATGACCGAGTGCACTTTGTCGACGAGGAATCCGAGTGGTGTACCCACGCGGATGACCAGTGCGCGGGTGGACTCGTCACCGACCACGTCTTCCATGCCGAGCATGTGACGCAGTGAAAAAATGGGCAATACGCGACCGCGCAGGTTTCCAAGTCCGCTCAGGTGACTTGGGGCCAGGGGAACACGAACCGTGTCCGGCACCCGGATGATTTCCTGCACCAGTCGCATGGGCGCAGCAAACTTGCCGCCTCCCAGCGCGAAGATGACAACCTGCTCACCTTCGTGCTCTTCGCCCGTGCCGACGTC
>Ga0255278_1000175_pt1 | contig 8532 bp, 18 predicted proteins | sample AtltaT_21_FD_183809 | JGI IMG/M metagenome (GOLD analysis project Ga0255278, IMG submission 183809) | Metatranscriptome of freshwater microbial communities from Altamaha River, Georgia, United States - Atl_Cont_RepC_8d (Metagenome... | ecosystem: Environmental > Aquatic > Freshwater > River...
TGGGCATTACGCGGCCGCTTCAATAGAGGCTGCATCAGCGAGCGCAGAGTTTCGCGTAAGTGCAGAACAAGCTTCATCCCTGTCCGTCGGAGCGGCGGTTCCTGTAGCGGATTTGTTTGCTGCGGGTCAAAAAGTCGACGTAAGCGGAGTTACCCAAGGTAAGGGTTTCTCTGGTTCAATCAAGCGACACAACTTCAGTTCACAGCGCGCGTCACATGGTAACTCCGTGTCACACAATGCGCCTGGTTCAATTGGTATGGCTCAAGATCCTGGTCGTGTTTTTCCTGGTAAGCGGATGGCTGGTCAGTTGGGTAATGTGCGACGTACGGTTCAAAACCTGGAAGTGGTGCGCGTAGACTCGGATCGTGGTCTGTTGATGATCAAGGGTGCGGTACCCGGCTCCAAGGGCGGCCAATTGTTGGTTAAGCCTGCGGTTAAGGTTAAGGCATAAGGGGAACTGAATGGAACTGAAAGTTATTAACGAGTCCGGACAGTCCTCTCAAACCGTTCAGGTTTCAGATGTTGTATTCGGACGTGAGTACAATGAGCCGCTGATCCATCAGTTGGTCGTTGCTTATCAGGCAAACGCTCGTCAAGGCACCCGTGCTCAAAAAGATCGTGCGGAAGTTAAAGCTTCTACGCGTAAGCCTTGGCGCCAAAAAGGGACTGGTCGTGCCCGTGCTGGTATGGCTTCAAGCCCGTTGTGGCGCGGTGGTGGTCAGATTTTCCCAAATCGTCCAGATGAGAACTTCACTCAAAAAGTGAACAAGAAGATGTATCGCGCAGGCATTTGCTCGATTCTTTCTCAGTTGGGTCGCGAGGAGCGTCTGGTTGTTGTGGAAGATCTCAATCTTGAGTCCCCTAAAACCAAATTGCTGAGTGCCAAGTTGAAGACCATGGGTCTTGAATCTGTTTTGGTAATCGCTGATGAGGTTTCTGAGAATCTGTATCTTGCTTCTCGGAATTTGCCGCATGTGGCCGTAGTCGAGCCACGTTATGCGGACCCACTTTCGCTGATTTATTACAAGAAAGTGGTGGTTACTCGTGCAGCTCTCGACAAACTTCAGGAGATGTTCGCATGAATAATCAGCGTTTGATGAAAGTCATCCTGGCGCCTATCGTGTCAGAGAAAAGCACGATGATTGCCGAAAAGCACGAGCAAATTGCTTTCAAGGTATGTTCAGATGCGACCAAGGGTGAAATAAAGGCGGCGGTCGAACTGTTGTTCAATGTGCAGGTTCAGGCGGTTAGGGTAATCAACCAGGCTGGCAAGCAAAAGCGTTTTGGCCGGAATATCGGTAAGCGTTCTGACGTGCGCAAGGCCTATGTGTCGTTGATGCCCGGCCAGGAAATTAACTTTGCGGAGGCAGCGTAATCATGCCCTTAGTCAATCTTAAGCCGACTTCACCTGGCCGCCGTGCCATGGTTAAGGTGGTGCATCCGCACCTCCACAAAGGGGCTCCTCTCGCGTCCTTGGTGGAAAGCAAGTCAAAGAATTCTGGTCGCAATAACAGTGGCCGCATCACAATGCGCCACAAGGGCGGTGGTCACAAGCAGCATTACCGCTTGGTGGATTTTAAGCGTGTGAAGGATGGTATTCCCGCGAAGGTTGAGCGTATTGAATACGATCCTAACCGCTCAGCACACATCGCCTTGATCTGTTATGCAGATGGTGAGCGTTCCTACATTATTGCGCCGCGCGGTATCGAGGTTGGTCAAACTGTTTTGAACGGTTCTGAGTCTCCAATCAAAGTTGGTAACACCCTGCCAATTCGAAACATTCCTGTTGGTACAACTGTACATTGCGTTGAAATGTTGCCGGGTAAGGGTGCGCAAATCGCCCGCTCTGCAGGCAGCTCAGCGATGCTTTTGGCTCGTGATGGCACTTACGCCCAAATGCGTCTGCGCTCCGGTGAGATTCGTCGCGTGCACGTTGAGTGCCGCGCAACAATTGGCGAGGTTTCCAACGAAGAGAACAGCCTAAGAAAAATCGGTAAGGCTGGTGCAACACGTTGGCGTGGTATTCGACCAACTGTTCGTGGTACTGCGATGAACCCGATTGATCACCCGCATGGTGGTGGTGAAGGTAAGACGGGCGAGGGTCGCGTACCCGTAAGTCCGTGGGGTCAGCCAACGAAGGGTTATCGTACGCGTGCGAACAAGCGCACCGATACCATGATCGTTCAGCGTCGTCACAAGCGTTAATTGGGGTAAGTCAATATGTCACGTTCATTGAAAAAAGGCCCATTTTGCGACGCTCATCTGATCAAAAAGGTAGAGGTCGCAGTTGCGTCCAAAGATAAGCGACCAATCAAAACTTGGTCACGTCGTTCAACCATTCTGCCCGAGTTCATTGGCCTAACTATCGCTGTACACAATGGTCGTCAGCATGTGCCTGTTTACGTAAACGAGCAAATGGTTGGTCACAAACTCGGCGAATTTGCCCTGACTCGTACTTTTAAGGGTCACGCGGCGGATAAAAAAGCCAAGCGTTAACCGGAGGACATGATGGAAACTCGTGCAGTACTAAAAGGCGTACGTCTGTCACCTCAAAAAGGTCGCATGGTAGCCGATTTGATTCGCGGAAAAAAGGTGGATCAGGCTCTAAACATCCTGACTTTCTCGCCTCAAAAAGCCGCATTTATTGTAAAAAAGGTTCTTGAGAGTGCAATCGCAAACGCGGAGCACAACGATGGGGCTGATGTGGATGAGCTCAAGGTGAAAACAATTCACGTTGAAGAGGGTCCCGTTTTGAAGCGTTTTACCGCCCGTGCAAAAGGCCGCGGTAACCGCATTCTCAAACGAACTAGTCACGTTTACGTGACCGTTGGTAATTAAGGGGAAATCATGGGTCAGAAAATTAACCCTACGGGCTTCCGTTTGGCGGTATCCCGCAATTGGGCCTCTCGTTGGTATGCGTCCAATCGTGACTTCTCCCGCATGTTGCTGGAAGACATTCAGGTACGCGACTACTTGAAGAAAAAGTTGAAGAACGCATCCGTTGGCCGCGTGCTGATTGAGCGTCCTGCAAAGAACGCGCGTGTAACGATTTTTTCTGCACGTCCAGGTGTGGTTATTGGTAAGAAGGGTGAAGACATCGAGCTGTTGAAGCGCGATCTCCAAAACCTGGTTGGTGTACCGGTACACGTCAATATTGAGGAAGTTCGGAAGCCTGAGCTCGACTCTCAGTTGATCGCTGACAGCATTGCGCAGCAACTTGAACGCCGTATCATGTTCCGTCGTGCAATGAAGCGCGCCATGCAAAACGCAATGCGTATGGGCGCTCAAGGTATCAAGATCATGTCGTCAGGTCGTTTGAACGGTATTGAAATTGCTCGAACCGAATGGTATCGCGAAGGTCGTGTGCCTTTGCACACCCTGCGTGCAGACATCGATTATGCGACCTCTGAAGCCACAACCACATACGGAATTATTGGTATCAAGGTTTGGGTTTACAAAGGTGACACCCTGGGCCGTGGTGAGGTTGCTGCCGCACCAACGGAAGAAAAAGAAGACAAGCGTCCACGTCGTCCTGCTGGTCGCCCCGCTAATAAGCGTGGCGGTCGTAAGGTAGAAGGTGCGGCCAGCCGTGAAGATTCTTCAGAATCTTCCGAACAGTAAGATGTTAGGAGTGTGCAATGTTACAGCCTAAACGCCGTAAGTATAGAAAAGAACACAAGGGCCGCAATACGGGTCTTGCAACACGTGGCGCGACAGTTGCGTTTGGTGAGTATGGTTTGAAGTCAACTGGGCGTGGACGTTTGACCGCCCGTCAAATTGAATCAGCTCGTCGTGCAATGGTTCGTCACATTAAACGTGGTGGAAAGATTTGGATTCGGGTGTTTCCTGATAAGCCAATTACCAACAAACCTGCTGAGGTTCGTATGGGTAATGGTAAAGGAAACGTTGAGTACTACGTTGCTGAAATTCAGCCGGGTAAAGTGCTCTACGAAATGGATGGGGTGCCAGAGACACTGGCGCGTGAAGCCTTCCGTTTGGCTGCGGCCAAGTTGCCCATGCCCACTGTGTTTGTAACACGTCAAATTGGAGGTTGATATGAAAGCTTCTGAGCTTCGCGGTAAGGATCACGCTGCGTTAACGAAGGAGTTGGAAGACCTCCTGAAGGCGCAGTTCTCCTTGAGAATGCAGGCCGCGACACAGCAGTTGAACAACTCATCTCAGTTGAATAAGGTTCGCAAAGACATCGCGCGAGTCAAAACTGTGATGACTGAATTGAAGAGGGCTGTATGAGTACAGAACCAAAAGTAGGTCTCAAGCGTACGCTGGTTGGGCGCGTAGTGAGTGACAAGATGAACAAGTCTGTGGTTGTAAAGGTCGAAAATAGGATCAAACATCCTTTGTACGGCAAGTTTATCACTAAGTCTCGTAAATATGCTGCTCACGATGAGACCAATGAAATCCGTGAGGGTGATTTGGTCGAAATCACTGAGGGTCGCCCAATTTCCAAGACAAAGTCCTGGAGTGTGACCAAAGTATTGGAAAAAGCAACACAAGTCTGATTTCTTTGATTTCGTTCTTGCGTATTTAAAGAAAGCCTGCTAAATTAGCAGGCTATTCCTTTCAACCCTTACGGGACCAAGACTGGCTGGTTTTTCCGGTTAAGTTGGTGAGAATTTCCATGATACAAATGCAATCAAGGCTCGAAGTGGCCGATAACACTGGTGCGCGCTCTGTAATGTGCATTAAGGTTCTTGGTGGCTCCAAGCGTCGCTATGCCGGCATTGGTGACATCATTAAAGTTTCAATTAAAGACGCTGCGCCTCGCGGTCGCGTCAAGAAAGGCGAGATTTACAATGCCGTTGTCGTTCGCACAGCAAAAGGTGTGCGTCGTCCAGATGGGGCATTGATTAAGTTCGATGGCAATGCTGCAGTTCTTCTGAATGGCAAATTGGAGCCCATCGGCACCCGTATTTTTGGCCCTGTGACCCGTGAGTTGCGCACTGAGCGCTTCATGAAGATTGTGTCTTTGGCCCCTGAAGTGCTCTGAGGACGATCAAATGAATAAGATTCGTAAAGGCGACGAGGTCGTCGTTTTGACTGGCAAAGACAAAAACAAGCGCGGTGTTGTATTGGCCCGTGTAAGTGAGGATCTATTGCTCGTAGAGGGTGTTAATGTTGTCAAGAAGCACCAGAAACCCAATCCCATGAAGGGTATTGCGGGTGGTGTGATTGATAAAACCATGCCGATTCATCAGTCCAATGTGAGCTTGTTTGACAAAGAGACTGGTAAGCCCTCTCGTGTATCTATACAAGTGGTTGATGGTAAGTCTGTGCGCGTACTGAAAAGTACTGGTGCTCAGCTGCCTAACTAAGGAGAGTTGCTGTGTCTCGTTTTCAAGAGTTTTACAGAGCCGAAATCGTGGGTCAGTTGACCGAAAAGTTTGGTTACAAGTCAGTAATGCAGGTTCCTCGCATTACAAAAATCACTTTGAACATGGGTGTTGGCGAAGCTGTTGCTGACAAGAAAGTGATTGAGAATGCCGTGGGTGATATGACCAAAATTTCTGGTCAAAAGCCAGTTGTAACCCGTGCAAAGAAAGCCGTGGCTGGTTTCAAGATTCGCGAAGGTTATCCGATCGGTTGTAAAGTCACCTTGCGCGGTAAGCGCATGTATGAATTCCTTGATCGTTTGGTCACTGTTTCCTTCCCCCGGGTGCGTGATTTCCGTGGTGTTTCCGGTAAATCGTTTGATGGGCGTGGAAACTACAATATCGGCATTAAAGAGCAGATTATTTTCCCCGAGATCGAATACGACAAGATTGATGCTCTGCGCGGTCTAAACATCAGCATTACTACGACTGCCAAGACAAACGATGAGGCAAAAGCCTTGTTGTCTGCCTTCAAGTTTCCTTTCCGCAACTGAGGTCCGCTGTGGCAAAACTCGCTTTAATTAATCGTGAAGCCAAGCGTGAGCGCTTGGTAAAAAAGTTCAGTGCCAAACGTGCAGCCTTGATCAAGGCATCAAATGACCAGTCTCTGTCTGAGGCTGATCGCTATGAGGCGCGTTTAAAGCTTCAAGCACTGCCAAGAAATGCAAGTCCTACACGTTTGCGCAATCGTTGTGAACTGACTGGTCGTCCGCGCGGCACCTTCCGTTTATTCGGCTTGGGTCGTACCAAGATTCGTGAAATTGCAATGCGTGGCGAAATTCCAGGCATTACAAAGGCCAGTTGGTAAGGGGTTTAAGACATGAGTATGAGTGATCCAATTGCTGACATGCTGACACGTATCCGCAATGCGCAGGGCGTGGACAAGCAGTCAGTAGAAATGCCTTCTTCCAAGCTCAAGGTGGCCATTGCTACTGTGCTTCGAGACGAGGGCTATGTTGATGGTTTCGAAATTGTTGGTGATGCAAAGAAGCCCGTTTTGAAAATCAATTTGAAATATTACGCAGGTCGTCCTGTGATTGAGCGCATTGAGCGTGTTTCTAAGCCCGGTCTACGGATCTACAAAGGCAAAGAGACCCTGCCCACTGTAATGAATGGTTTGGGCGTGGCCATCGTGTCCACTTCCAAGGGTGTAATGACAGACCGCCGAGCTCGATCCACTGGATTGGGTGGCGAAGTCATTTGCTACGTGGCCTAAGGAGCGAACAATGTCTAGAGTTGCTAAAGCGCCCATTAACCTGCCGGCAGGTGTGCAGGTGACCATTTCCGGTCAGGAAGTAGTGGTTAAAGGGTCTTCCGCACAGCTAAGTTTGGTAATGAATCCCTTAGTTGGTGCCCAACTGGACGGAGCTGTGCTTTCTGTGAAGCCTGTGTCTGACGAGTCCGAGGCCATGGCGCAAGCTGGAACGGTTAGAGCCCTGCTTAATAATATGGTAATTGGTGTAACCAAAGGTTTCGAGCGTAAGCTCCAGCTGGTTGGAGTGGGTTACAAAGCTGCGGTGCAGGGTGACACGTTGAATCTTGCGCTGGGTTTTTCTCACCCGGTTCTGCACAAGCTGCCAGCTGGTGTCAAGGCTGAAACGCCTACGCCCACTGAGATCATCATCAAGGGTGCCAGCAAGCAGGCCGTCGGTCAAACCGCTGCTGAAGTTCGTGCGTACCGTCCGCCAGAGCCATACAAGGGCAAGGGCGTGCGCTATTCCGATGAGCAAGTGGTTATCAAAGAGACCAAGAAGAAATAAGGCACGTTGAGGTAATCATGGAAACTAAAAAAGAAGCGCGCTTGCGTCGTGCGCAGCAGACCCGCAAGCGCATTGCATTGGCTAAGGCCAACCGTTTGACCGTGTATCGCTCCAACAGCCACATTTATGCCGCCGTACATACATTCGATGGCGGTAAGGTGTTGGCTTCTGCTTCTACGGCAGATGGTTCGATCAAGAGCCAGCTTGGCGGAAAGGTTGCAGCGAACAAAGCCGCTGCACGATTGGTTGGTGCTGAGGTGGCCAAGCGCGCCCTGGCGGCCGGTATTTCAGAAGTTGCTTTCGATCGTGCAGGTTTCGCCTATCACGGTCGTGTGAAGGAACTTGCAGACGCAGCTCGTGAAGCTGGTCTTAAGTTCTAAGGGGTAATCAAATGGCAAGAGCTCAAAAGAAAGACGCCGCTCAAGAAGTACGCGATGACGGCCTTAAAGAAAAAATGATCGCGGTTAACCGCGTGACCAAAGTGGTGAAGGGCGGACGTATTCTCGGCTTCGCTGCGCTCACCGTTGTTGGTGACGGTGACGGTCGCGTTGGTATGGGTAAAGGCAAGGCGCGTGAGGTTCCTGTTTCCGTGCAAAAAGCCATGGAACAGGCTCGTCGACAGCTTGAGGGCATGTCTTTGCGTGATGGTACGATTCATCACACAGTAACAGGCTCCCACGGTGCAGCGAAGGTGTTCCTCGCACCAGCAGAAGAGGGTACTGGAATTATTGCTGGTGGTCCTATGCGTGCTGTGTTTGAGGTAGTTGGCGTTCGTAACATTGTTGCCAAAAGCCACGGTTCATCCAACCCTTATAACTTAGTGCGTGCCACATTGGATGCACTTCGCAAGGTAAAGACTCCCTCGGAAATTGCCGCCAAGCGTGGTAAGTCCGTTGAGCAACTGTTTGAGGCCTGAACATGAGCAACTCTATCAAAGTGACGCTTGTAAAAAGCGTTATCGGAACGAAGCAGTCGCATCGCGACACAGCCAAGGGGCTGGGTCTTCGTCGTATGAACTCTAGCAAGGTTCTTGTTGATACGCCCGAAGTGCGTGGAATGATCAACAAAATCTCCTATCTGTTGAAAGTGGAGTCTGTCTGATGGAACTCAATACGATTGCTCCTGCAGAGGGCAGCAAGTTCAAGCGCCGTCGCGTTGGTCGTGGCATCGGCTCCGGCTTGGGTAAAACCGCCGGTCGTGGTCACAAGGGACAGAAGTCTCGTGCTGGTGGTTTCCATAAGGTGGGTTTTGAAGGCGGACAAATGCCTTTGCACCGTCGTCTGCCAAAGCGTGGTTTCACTTCATTGACAGCTCGTTTGAATGATCAAGTTCGTCTCTCTGATTTGCAGGCTTTGTCAGTTGACGTAATCGATTTGCTGACA
>Ga0255278_1000176_pt1 | contig 8530 bp, 8 predicted proteins | sample AtltaT_21_FD_183809 | JGI IMG/M metagenome (GOLD analysis project Ga0255278, IMG submission 183809) | Metatranscriptome of freshwater microbial communities from Altamaha River, Georgia, United States - Atl_Cont_RepC_8d (Metagenome... | ecosystem: Environmental > Aquatic > Freshwater > River...
CGAAGAGGAACAGCACGGCGACCGCGCCGACATAGACGACCACGAGGATCATCGCGAGGAACTCGGCGCCGTTGAGCAGGAACAGCGCCGCCGCGTTGAAGAACGCGAGGATCAGGAACAGCACCGAGTGCACGGGGTTTCGCGCGGCCACGACCATCGCGGCCGAGGCCACGAGCACGCCCGAGAACAGGTAGAAGGCAAGCGCCTGGATCATTCCGTCACCTCGAATCCCCCTCGCCGCCCGTCACCTGTAGGGCGCCTCGGCGGCGATGTTCTGCTGCAGCTCGGTCTCCCAGCGGTCGCCGTTCGCGAGCAGCTTGTCCTTGTTGTACATGAGCTCCTCGCGCGTCTCGGTCGCGAACTCGAAGTTCGGGCCCTCGACGATCGCGTCCACGGGGCATGCCTCCTGGCAGAGCCCGCAGTAGATGCACTTCGTCATGTCGATGTCGTAGCGCGTCGTGCGTCGGCTGCCGTCGTCGCGCGGCTCCGCCTCGATCGTGATGGCCTGCGCCGGGCAGATCGCCTCGCACAGCTTGCACGCGATGCAGCGCTCCTCGCCGTTGGGATAGCGGCGCAGCGCATGCTCGCCGCGGAAGCGCGGGCTGAGCGGGCCCTTTTCGTAGGGGTAGTTCACCGTCACCTTGGGCTTGAACATGTACTTCAGCGTGAGGGCGAAGCCCGCCACCAGCTCGGAAAGCAGGAAGGCGCGTGCGGTACGGTCGAGGGAAGCCATTTGGCGATTGCTCCTAGGGCTTCGGCAGCCAGCCGCCGAACGTCAGCACGGCAGCGGTGAGGACGACCCAGCCCAGCGACACGGGCAGGAACACCTTCCAGCCCAGCCGCATCAGCTGGTCGTAGCGGTAGCGAGGCAGCGTGCCCTTGGTCCAGCTGAAGATGAACAGCAGGAACGCGATCTTGAGGGCGAACCAGATCACGCCCGGAACGAGCGTGAACGGGGCGTAGGGAATCGGCGAATGCCAGCCGCCGAGGAACAGGACCGCCCCCAACGCCGAGAGCAGGATCATGTTGGCGTATTCGCCGAGGAAGAACAGGCCGAAGGTCATGGCCGAGTATTCGGTGTGGAAGCCCGCCACCAGCTCGGCTTCCGACATCGGCAGGTCGAACGGCGTGCGGTTCGTCTCGGCGAGCGCGGAGATGAAGAAGATCACGAACATCGGCAGCAGCGGCAGCCAGAACCAGTTCCAGAACCAGCCGGACTGGGCGAGCACGACCTGCGACAGGTTGAGCGAGCCGACGCAGAGCAGAACGGTGATCAGCACGAAGCCGATCGAGACTTCGTAGGACACCATCTGCGCGGCCGAGCGCAGGGCGCCGAGGAACGCGTACTTCGAATTCGATGCCCAGCCGGCGATGATGATGCCGTACACGCCGAGCGACGATATGGCGAAGAGATACAGGATCCCGACGTTGATGTCGGCGATGACCCAGCCGTTGTCGAACGGCACGACCGCCCAGGCGACGAGCGCCGACATGAAGGCGATCATCGGCGCGATGATGAACAGGATGCCGTTGGCGCTCGACGGGACGATCGTCTCCTTGAGCACCAGCTTCAGGCCGTCGGCCATCGGCTGCAGCAGGCCGAAGGGGCCGACCACGTTGGGACCGCGCCGCAACTGGATCGACGCCCAGATCTTGCGGTCGGCATAGGTCATGTAGGCCACCGCCAGCAGCAGCGGCACCGTGACCGCGAGGCATTGCAGCAGGATCAGGATCGCAATGCCCAGCCAGTTGGTCGTGAAGAAGGTGTGGATTTCGGCGAACATGCCTTACTCCGCCGCCATGAGATGGGCCCGGGAAGCCGTGCAGTCGGCCATGGTCCGGGACGCGCGGCTGATCGGACAGGTCATGTAGAAGTTCGCGACCGACGACTTCAGCGGCGCATCCGCGGTCGCGCCCGGCTCGCCGACCGGTCCCCAGGCGCCCGCCGCCTGCTGGTCGATCGCCGCGAACACCTTGTTAACGGCAACCAGCCGCGACCGTACCTGGTGCAGCGTGTCGTAGGGCAGCGTCTTGCCCAGCCGCTCCGAGAGCGCGCGCAGGATCGCCCAGTCCTCGCGAGCATCGCCCGGCGGATAGCCGGCGCGTCGGCCGACCTGGACCCTGCCCTCGGTGTTCACGTAGATTCCCGGCTTCTCGGTATAGGCGGCGCCGGGCAGGATCACGTCGGCGCGATGGGCGCCGGCATCGCCGTGGTGGCCCTGGTAGATCACGAAGGCCTTTCCGAGCTTCGTCGTGTCGATTTCGTCGGCCGCCAGCAGGAAGACCGCTTCGATCTCCTTCCTCTGGCACCCGTCGAGGATACCCGCGACGTCGCGGCCGCCCTCGCCCGGCACGAGGCCGAGGTCGAGGCCGCCGACGCGTGCCGCCGCGGTGTGCAGGACGGCGAAGCCGTTCCAGTCTTCGCGCACGGCATTCAGCTTGGCCACGAGTTCGGAGACGATCGCCAGCACGGCGGCCCCATCCTCGCGGGCGAGCGCGCCCATGCCGACGACGATAAGCGGGTGTTTCGCGTCCTTGAGCTTGTCGAAGAAGCCGAGCTTGCCGTCGACGAGTTCGCGCAGCGTCGCCGGTCCGGCGCCCAGCCGCTCGATCGGATAGGTCAGGTCATCGGCGGTGCCGATGCTCCCGATCGGGCAGCGGCCATGAAGATAGCGCTTGCGGATGCGGGCATTGAGCACCGGCGCCTCGAGCCGCGGATTGGTGCCGATCAGCAGGATGGCATCCGCCTGGTCGATACCGCGGACGCCTGCGTTGAAGATGTAGCTGCCACGGGGGCCGTCGATCTTGGCGCCATCCTGACGGCAATCGACGTTGGGCGAACCCAGCGAAGCCATCAGATCCTTCAGCGCCACCATCGACTCGGCGTCGCATTGGTCGCCGACGATCGCCGCGATCTTGGCTCCGTCCAGGCCGTTCAGCTTGGCCGCGATGGCGCCAAACGCCTCGTCCCAGGTCGCCTCGACCAGCTTGCCCTTGGTACGGACATAGGGCCGGTCGAGCCGCTGATGCCGCAGCCCGTCGATCGCGTGCCGCGTCTTGTCGGAAATCCACTCCTCGTTCACGTCGTCGTTGAGACGCGGCAGGACGCGCATGACCTGCGCGCCGCGCGAATCGATGCGGATGTTCGAACCGAGCGCATCCAGTACGTCGACCGATTCGGTCTTGGTCAGCTCCCAGGGACGCGCCTCGAATGCATAGGGCTTCGAGGTCAGCGCGCCGACCGGACAGAGATCGACCAGGTTGCCGGCGAGCTCGGTGGAAAGAGCCTGCTCGACATAGGTCGTCACTTCCATGCTCTCGCCGCGGCCCGTGGCGCCCAGCTGCTCCACACCTGCGACCTCGGTCGCGAAGCGGATGCAGCGCGTGCAATGGATGCAGCGGTTCATCGACGTCTTCACGAGCGGCCCGAGTTCCTTGTCCGGAACCGCGCGCTTGTTCTCGTGGTAGCGGCTGCGGTCGAAACCATAGGCCATCGCCTGGTCCTGCAGGTCGCACTCGCCGCCCTGGTCGCAGATCGGGCAATCCAGCGGGTGGTTGATCAGCAGGAACTCCATCACGCCCTTGCGCGCCTTCTGCACGGTCGGGGTCCGGGTGAAGATCTCCTGCTTGTCGGCGACGGGCAGCGCGCAGCTCGCCTGCGGCTTCGGCGGGCCAGGTTTCACCTCGACCAGACACATGCGGCAGTTGCCGGCGATCGACAGCCGGTCGTGATAACAGAAGCGCGGAATCTCGACGCCCGCCAGCTCACAGGCCTGCAGCACGGTGATGCCGGCCGGCACCTCCATCTCGACGCCGTCGATCTTGACCTTGGGCATAGCCTGCTCCCCGCCCCCGCCTACTCGGCTGCCAGTTTTTCGGTGCGCGCGCGGATGCGGCGCTCCATCTCGGGCCGGAAATGTCGGATCAGGCCCTGGATCGGCCACGCCGCCGCGTCGCCCAGCGCGCAGATCGTGTGACCTTCCACCTGCTTGGTGACGTCCTCAAGCGCATCGATCTCCTCGAGGCGCGCATTGCCCGTGACCATGCGTTCCATGACGCGCCACATCCAGCCGGTGCCCTCGCGGCACGGTGTGCACTGTCCGCAGCTCTCGTGCTTGTAGAAGTAGCTGAGCCGCGCGATCGCCTTCACCACGTCGGTGGATTTGTCCATGACGATCACCGCCGCCGTGCCGAGACCCGAGCGCTGGTCGCGCAGCGAGTCGAAGTCCATCAGAACGGTGTCGCAGATCGACTTCGGCAGCAGCGGCACCGAGGCGCCGCCCGGGATGACCGCCAGCAGATTGTCCCAGCCGCCGCGCACGCCGCCGCAATGGCGCTCGATCAGCTCACGGAGGGGAATGCCCATCTCCTCTTCCACGTTGCACGGCCGGTTCACGTGGCCAGAGATGCAGAAGAGCTTGGTGCCGGTGTTATTCGGCCGACCGATGCCCGCGAACCAGGCCGCGCCACGGCGCAGGATGGTCGGTGCCACCGCGATCGACTCGACGTTGTTCACCGTGGTCGGGCAGCCGTAGAGGCCGGCGCCCGCCGGGAACGGCGGTTTCAGCCGCGGCATGCCCTTCTTGCCCTCGAGGCTTTCGAGCAGCGCGGTCTCCTCGCCGCAGATATAGGCGCCGGCGCCGCGATGGACGTAGAGGTCGAAGTCCCATCCGGAACCGCAGGCATTCTTGCCCAGCAGGCCCGCATCATAGGCTTCCTTGATGGCGGCGATCAGATGCTGCGCCTCGTTGTAGAACTCGCCGCGCACGTAGATGTATCCGGCATGCGCGCGCATCGCGAAGCCCGCGACCAGGCAGCCTTCGATGAGCAGGTGCGGATCGTGACGCATGATGTCGCGATCCTTGCAGGTGCCCGGCTCCGACTCGTCGGCATTGACGACGAGATAGTGCGGCCTGTCCTTCACTTCCTTGGGCATGAAGGACCACTTCATGCCGGTCGGGAAGCCGGCGCCGCCGCGGCCGCGCAGGCCCGACTTCTTCATCTCGTCGATGATCCAGTCGACACCCTTGTCGAGGATCGCCTTGGTATTGTCCCAGGCGCCGCGGGCTCGCGCGCCGGCCAGGCGCCAGTCCTGGGCGCCGTAAAGATTGGTGAAGATGCGGTCCTTGTCGCCGAGCATGCTGTCACTCGCCCTTCAGCGTTGTCAGGCCACCCTCGGGCGCCGACGTCTGGCGGTCCACCTGCGGGCCGGGCTTCGGCGTCTCGCCGCGCCGGAACGCGTCGAGCACCTTCTTGATCGAAGCCTCGTCGAGGTCTTCGTAGAAATCGTCGTTCACCTGCACGACCGGCGCGTTGACGCAGGCGCCGAGGCACTCGACTTCCTGCACGCTGAAGATCTCGCCATCGGCGGCATGCTGGCAGGCCTTCATCACGGCATCGGAACCGCGCAGCCAGCACGGCGTCGTCGTGCAGACCTGCAGCAGGTACTTACCCTTCGGGCGCAGCTGGAACATCGTATAGAACGTCGCGATCTCGTAGACGCGGATCGGCGCCATATCGAGGATGCGTGCCACCTCGTTCATCGCTGCGCGCGGCAGCCACCCCTGCTGGCGCTGCGCCAGATCCAGCACCGCGATCACGGCGCTCGCCTGCCGGCCCGGCGGGTAATGAGCGATCTGCTCCTCGACCTTCGCCATATACTCGGGCGTGAAGGAAAAGCTCTCGACCTGCGGGACGTCCTTGGGGTCGGCGGTGATCATCGCCATCGTATCGTCTCCTAGCGGTCGATCTCGCCGAACACGATGTCGAGCGAGCCGATGTTCGCCGACATATCGGCGAGCTGGTGTCCCTTGGTCATCATGTCGAGCGCCTGGAGGTGCGGGAACCCGGGAGCGCGAATCTTGCAGCGATAGGGCTTGTTGGTGCCGTCGGACACGAGATAGACGCCGAACTCGCCCTTGGGTGCCTCGACCGCCGTGTAGGTCTCGCCGGCCGGCACCTTGTAACCCTCGGTGTAGAGCTTGAAGTGATGGATCAGCGCTTCCATCGAGCCCTTCATCTCGCCGCGGCGCGGCGGCGAGATCTTGCGGTCGTCGACGCGGACGGGACCGCCGACCTTGCGCAGCGCGGCGATGCACTGCTCCATGATGCGGGCGCTCTGGTACATTTCCTCGATCCGCACGAGATAGCGCGCGTAGCAGTCGCCGGTCTTCCCGACCGGGATGTCGAAGTCCATGCGATCGTAGACGTCGTAGGGCTGCGACTTGCGCAAATCCCACGGCAGCCCCGAGGCGCGGATCAGCGGACCGGAGAAGCCCCAATCGAGCGCCTGCTCTGCCGATACGACGCCGATGTCGACCGTGCGCTGGCGGAAGATGCGGTTCTCGTTCAGCAGGTTCTCGACGTCCTTCATGAACGGATAGAACTGCTTGATCCACCCTTCCATCGAATCGAGCATACCCGCCGGCAGGTCCTGGTGGACCCCGCCCGGCCGGAAGTAGGCCGCGTGCATGCGCGAGCCGCTCACCTGCTCATAATACTCCATCAACAGCTCGCGCTGCTCGAAGCCCCAGAGCGGCGGGGTCAGCGCGCCGACGTCCATCGCGAAGGTCGTGACGTTCAGCAGATGGTTGAGGATGCGCGTGATCTCGGAGAACAGGACGCGGATATACTGGCCCCGCTCCGGCGCCTCGATGCCCAACAGCTTCTCCACCGCCAGGGCATAGGCATGCTCCTGGTTCATCGGCGAGACGTAATCGAGCCGGTCGAAATACGGCACAGCCTGCAGGTAGCTCTTGTACTCGATAAGCTTCTCGGTGCCGCGATGCAGCAGGCCGATATGCGGATCGCAGCGCTCGACGATCTCGCCGTCCATCTCGACGACGAGACGCAGCACGCCGTGGGCCGCCGGATGCTGCGGCCCGAAGTTCATGGTCAGTGTCTTGATTTCGACGTCGGACATGTCAGTTCGCCTTCGCCGGTGCCGGTGCGGCCTCCTGGGCCTTCTCGTCGCCCGGAAGAACCTTGGGCGCCCCCTCCCAGGGGCTCAGGAAGTCGAAGCGGCGGAACTCCTGCGCGAGCTTCACAGGTTCGTACACCACGCGCTTCTGGACATCGTCCCAGCGCAGTTCGACGAATCCGGTCAGCGGGAAATCCTTGCGCAGCGGGTGGCCCTCGAAACCGTAGTCGGTGAGGATGCGCCGCAGATCCGGATGATCCGAGAACCATACGCCGTATAGATCGTAGGTCTCGCGCTCGAACCAGCCGGCTGAGCTAAAGACCGGAGCGGCCGACGGAACCGGCGTCGTCTCGTCCGTCATGAGCTTCACGCGGATGCGCTGGTTGTTCTTGACGCTGAGCAGATTGTACACGACGTCGAAGCGCTTCTCGCGCTCCGGCCAGTCCACGCCGCAGATGTCGATGAGCTGCTTGAACAGGCACTTCGGGTCGTCGCGCAGAAACGTCAGCAGCGACAGCACCTTGTCAGGAGTCGTCTCCAACATCAGCTCACCGAGACGAATGTCGGCCTTCGAGACCACACCCGCCTGAGTCTGGAGGATGTGATCGCCGAGTTGCTTGAGAGCGTCGCTCATCAGCGCACCAGCGTGCCCGTACGACGGACCTTCTTCTGGAGCTGGAGCACGCCATAGAGCAGGGCCTCGGCGGTCGGCGGACAGCCCGGCACATAGACGTCGACCGGCACGATGCGATCGCAACCGCGCACGACGGAATAGCTATAGTGGTAGTAGCCGCCGCCATTGGCACATGAGCCCATCGAGATCACGTACCGCGGCTCCGCCATCTGGTCGTAGACCTTGCGCAGCGCCGGCGCCATCTTGTTGGTCAGCGTGCCGGCGACGATCATCACGTCCGCGGCCCGCGGGCTTGGCATCGGCGCGAAGCCGAAACGGTCGAGATCGTAGCGGCTCATCCAGCAATGGATCATCTCGACGCCGCAACAGGCCAGACCGAAGGTCAGGCCCCACATCGATCCGGTACGCGCCCAAGTGACCAGCTTGTCGAGCTGGGCGACGACGAAACCCTTGTCCGCCAGCTCGTCGTTCAGTGCCCGCGACAGCGCCGCTTCCGCCGCCGTGTTGGGTTTGGCCGGAGTGATCACTCCCATTCCAGGGCCCCCTTACGCCACTCGTATATGAAGCCCACCGTCAACACGCCGAGGAACAGCATCATCGACCAGAAGCCGAACAGACCGATATCGCCGAGCGCCACCGCCCACGGAAACAGGAACGCGACCTCAAGATCGAAGATGATGAAGAGAATCGCGACCAGGTAAAAGCGCACGTCGAACTGTCCGCGCGCATCGTCGAACGGTGCGAACCCGCATTCGAACGGCGACAGCTTCTCCGAGTTCGGATTCTGGCGGGCGATCAGGTACGACCCGCCGAGCATGGCGCAGACCAACCCGAAGGCTAGTCCGAGGAAGATCAGGATTGGCAGGTATTCCCGCAGAAGAGCTTCCATCGCCACCCCTTGCGCCCTGTTCTTATGGGCTGCCAGTGTTTGGGCTGGCGCGAGCGACGGGACTCGAACCCGCGACCTCCGGCGTGAA
>Ga0255278_1000180_pt1 | contig 8491 bp, 2 predicted proteins | sample AtltaT_21_FD_183809 | JGI IMG/M metagenome (GOLD analysis project Ga0255278, IMG submission 183809) | Metatranscriptome of freshwater microbial communities from Altamaha River, Georgia, United States - Atl_Cont_RepC_8d (Metagenome... | ecosystem: Environmental > Aquatic > Freshwater > River...
GGTGATGTAAATCTAAAATGCGGGTAAAATAAACCTGGAGAATCTAGGTATATGCAATCAAAAGTTCCTTGTGGATTGTCGAGGAACGGGTCAATTTCAGTATTCAAACGCCACTCACATTTTATTAACGGTGTGTTAGACGTATCAGGATAACCTTCATAGGCCGCTGATAAAATTGCGGGTGGGTGCAAGTACTTAATTAACCATTGCTTGCCGCTCTTAGAATTGGCAGCCATAGCTTTATCAATAAGGGACATGATTTATTTATTTTAAATAATTAAATTAAAGTTTAAAGTTAAATTTAAATTAAAAGGTCAACTCAAATAACACGAATTGACACGTTAAATAAAAGAATGTAGGAGAAAAATTAAGGAGGAAAAATTAATTAGTACAATAGTCAACAGCGTCATTCCATGATTGAAAACGTTTGTACGTGCAATGAAGACCTTTGACGATCTTCTCGCATTCAGTCCAAGATGTTACAATTATACGGTGAACATAAATTGATTCATCATCAGTTATATTTCTCATTAATCTAGCGTTGGCTATTTTGATACCGTAAAAACCTCCTTGTGACTTAGTTAAAAGAAAGTCACCATGGTAACGGTGTATGTAGTTATTAATACACCCAAAAAACTCCTTATTATTAAAATTAAATGTTTTAAATAAAAATGTTTCGGCAATATGCTCTAAATGTGACATTATGATTGTAAGTTGAAAAACTTGATAATGTAGTTCTGGTTGGATTTTAAAACAAAAAGGTCAATTTGGAAAAACAACAAATTGACACGTTAAAAAATAATTGTAAGAAATTAATTAGAGTCTGGTATAAACGTTTCACGTTTATACTCTTTAAGTTCATTATAGGTAATTAAACTTGCATTACTAAGAAAATCGAATAAAATTTCAATATCTCCAACTGTTAAGTTATGATAAAAAGTTGTTAAAGCCAAAGAGCCTAATCTTTTCTGATACTCATTTTTAACAACAGCTACCCTAGTCTTAATACCAGTTAACACTTCGCCGAAATGTTCAACATTTCTGTATTCTTTACCCAGGAATTTGGCGGTTTGTCTGACAACATCGGGGAATATACCAGCACTAGTTATGATATAACCTGCGAATTCACCAACATCATATGTGTGTAGCTTTGTCTTATGACCGGTCAACTTTAACAAATTAGCACCTCTTGTTGTTATTTCACAATCTTTGCACAAACACCCGCTATCATCTCCTTTCCAGAAGCTAACAGCTATGTCTTTGTACCCAAATACTGAAAAACTAAGTGCAATATTACCTATAGTATTAACGACAATGGTGAGTGGTCCACCTGAGAAATTTTTTTCGCTGCCATATAATTTAACAGTGCCAATCCTGCTATTATAAACCATTTTCCAATTAGCGCTGAATTTATCATACCAATCTAGTAGTTGCTTCGGACAACCCGCAGCTCCCAATAGTAATCTGAAGAAATCCGTAAAACACGTCCTGTAAGAAGCGTCCCATTCCGTATAATCGTTGCAAACCCACTTGTAAGAATCATCTTGCATAACATCAGAATATTGTAAGGCCAAAGTATTGAAATCTTCATCGGAGCCATGGGTTATAATATAAAGGTTATTGTTTTTGCCCACATCACGAACTGTTTTAAGTATAAATGCTCCATAGGCTGAAAACAGGATGTTAAGCATTTTACTAAATTGTGAAACGCCTTGACCCACTTTCTCGCTTTGATCAAATCCATCTTCCGCTTTATACTTACCTTGGTACTTATTAAAGTAACTTATCGCTTCATTGAACTCATTGAATTCACAGTCATATACCTTCTTGAAATCAACGTTACGTTTAGCGCCTGCCCTAATAAAAGCTTGACCTTGTTCGTAGGCAACCTCGTATGATCTAGATTTGAGTTCCGCCACTATCCTGTGAAAACAATCTGGTCGATTATATAAACTTTTACTGAGACCTTCGCACAAATCAGTAGCAGCTGCTTTAACTTTCTTATGGTTCATTTTAGGTCTTGCGGCGCCATAACGGGTTATCATTGATTGTATAGTTTCAATCTGATTCCAACTAGTTTGTTGTATGACGTGCGGTTCACTGACTATCTTCTTAACCGATCTACCGTTTGATGATTGAGCTAACAAATCCTCATTCATATACATACTACCATTCTCTAACTCATTTAAGTTTGGTTTGAGTACATTAGTGTAAACGTCAGTGGCGTTAGTATGTTTGTATTCTTTAACTAATATTTCAGAGGCAGTTTCTGGCGTTACGGGGTGGGTAACCACTTTTTCTTCCTCACTACTTATCATAGTGCTTAAATCCACTTCTTTGATGTATCTTTCACTATTTACGACGATATCATTGTGAATATCTAAATTAGCAACATGCATACCAAGTATACCTAAATACTTAATCACAGAACCTTTTTCATCGCCTGCGAACACAAGTTGATTAGTAGCTCGTGTTAAAGCGGTGTAAACCCATTCGCCCCTGTTAATTAGGTGTGACTGTATCGCTCGCGAATCTATATAAAACAACACCGTGTGAGCCCTAGAACCCTGATAACAAGTTATAGTTGACGCATTAAAACCTGCCTTGGATAATCTGTCTTTAGTGTTATCATTAAAACATATTATCGGTATTGACTTCCATTTCTTCGGGAACAAAAATACATCACCATCAACATAAGTAGCACCTTTCTCTACCTCCGATTTAGCCATCATATCATAACCGAATTTCTTGTTTATAATGGCTGCAATATCTTGAGGGATTTTGTATGTTTCCCTTATGTTATTCCTAACTCCGATGTCCTTAAATTGTGTAAACCTCTCCCTGGTATCGAAGGCAACAGCTGGTACTTGATAAACATCGCCTAACATAATTATCTGCGTTCTTGGGAATTGCATTTGTAAAAGCGCTAGATATTCAACGAAGAATTGTGACATTTCATCCACTATTAATTCAGCGGGAACATTCTTAATCTTAAAGATTTCATGTTGTGTGTATGATCTAACACCACTTAATAGATGGGTGTGTTTAAGTTCTCTAGTTGGTGTAACAAACACAGCATTAGGATAATTTTCTATGGCATAAGTCGTTTTAGACGCACTAGCATAACCAGTTATAGCTTTAAACGAACCAGAAACATTCTTATTAGCTATATCCCCCAAAGTATCATAAACTTTAAAATCACCTTTAAAGAAGTAAGCTCTGAATTTGGCTACTTTAGTAGCATCAAGAATATAATTATGATCAGTAATTTTACTGTTGAACTTATCATATAGATCATCATATTCATGAGTTAAGCCATCCTGAGCGTCAATTAGGAAATAATATTTCTCTGAATTCTCAACGTTGGGTTCGAAATCAACGTGATCATATCTCTTAACTAACCTGTAATTAGTGGCCAATTTCCAAACTTCTTGAGGGTTACCAAACGTTTTAACGATAACATCACAATGGAACTTTAATGCGATTTCTTTGATATCATTAATTATATTAGCTATTAATGCTTCTGAATTCTGTCTAGTGGCGGCGTCACAGAATATAGTTCTAATACTGGCATCATTTTGTAGGATTTTCAACAACACAGCCTTCATTTGGGTGTGATCATTCCAAGCGTGAGCATCATCTATCTTGAAGTTCTTATCCATGGGTAGTCCTTTAGCATAAAACATTGCTTCACACGTTCTTTTATTTTCCCTACAATGTTTTACAAAGTGGCCTGGTGCACACGACAATTCTACAAAACCGGCATTTCTATGCCCTACCAAACTATCATACTCAACTAAGATATTTGGGAATTTCTTTGCCGTACCTGTTGGTTTGGTCGCGGTTATATGGTTGCCAATAATATATAGATCACAACTTTTAACGTTACCATCTGCCTTAAATTGATATTTAACCTTACCATCTTCAAGAACTGATAGATTAGTCTTGTAATAATCTACAAACCAGTTATAGATTAAATCGGGATTGAGCAACCCAGTAAATTTACCAAAATAGAAATACTCCCGAACCACATATTCATAAAGGAAGTCCATTTTAGCGACGTTTTTGACAAGTGTAAGGAAAGGTCTTATGAATGTTATAGGTCTTTGTTTCTTAACGACTGGTAATTTGGTCATAGCAGATATTAAACAACAACCATCAGGGAAATCTTGACTAAAATCGGTAACAACATCACCTGGTGTGTATTCAACATCAATAAATAAAGATAAAACTTTATAAGCAATATTGTAAGTATTACAATAAACCTTAATGACATTAATAAAAACTTTACCGGATTCATCAAGTTTCTGTTTCAAAAGTGTTGATTCGATACCAAAGACATACTTGATGGTAGCAATAATTTCATCAGTTTTAAGACCAGCCGAAGGTATATATAGGATATTATCTATTAAATCGTGAACTACATTGAATCTCGAATTTTTGAAAGTAATAATCTTGTGTTTAGCACCGTTATAATGGATGTTCTCATAAGATGCATATTCATACCCTTCATTGGTGTTATTCTCACCCATAACGACATCTGATTCCTCAATAGGGACTAAGAAATCATGCCATTGAACTGTTTCGTCAGAAGATGTGCTTGTCCAATCATCATCATCAGATACTTGTTCTTTGATGGGTTCGATCGGTTTATGATGTTCTTTTTCATGTTCATCAACTAGCTTAGACTCAATTTTATGAATGGGTACATCACAAATTGCTTGAATTTGTTTTTCAATCATGTCATCCAACAGTTTATTACTACTTTCTTTACTTGGTTCTACAGCAGATATTGTGCTCTTTATTGGTGCTACAACCGGTTTTTCAGTGGAAGTGTTTATTACTTTGCTCTCTATTTTAACATTGGGTGTGCTAACGTTATTTTCCTCTTTCTTAGTTGGTTTAACCGGTTCAGTTTTAATATTATCAAGTTTCTTGACCAATTCAACCTCAATTTTATCCAGCTCCTTAGAAACATTGAGATTACCTTCCTCATTTTTTAATTCCTCTAACCTTTTATTAATTTCTTGCAGTTCTTTAAGTTGATCAATCGGTGTGACAACAGATACATTTTTACCCACGGTTGTATCATTAATTATTGTAGGCGGTGCTATGATATAACTTTCAATATTTTTGAGAGGTCTGGTTGAGTAATCGAATAACAAACAATCCCAAAGAGATACTTTGAAATCTTTCTCAACAACCCTCACTTTAAATGTCTTAAATTTCATATTGTAAGTTTTAATTAGCGCCCTTTCATCAGGTCTAAAAACCACAAAAAGTCTACAATTTACATACAAAGATCCAAACCATTTGGTAACAGTATTAATTTCACTAGGACCTAGATCAGGGAAACACAATATATCAGCATCTTGTTTGATCTTACCTTTTTTCATAAATTGGTCAGCAGTCATATATCCCTTTTCATTTTTGCAACAAGTAACACCACCGTTCTTTTTAGCTTTTGAATCATGAACACTGGCGTATAAATCGACATCGAAACATCTTCTAAGAAGTGATCTTGAATCTGATAACAAATCTTTTTCATCAGCATTAGCAACGGTGTAAGTTGGTGGTTCCTTCAAAATACTTCTTGGTTTAATAACTGGCTTATCAGGTGTTGCGTCATTTTCTTTCTGTTGTTTGACAGAAGTGTTAATTGGAGCAGTAGTTTTATCAGGGACATTAGCAATCGGGTGAACTACTGGAGGTTTAATATTTCTTGGAGCAACAACTGGGGGGGTGTTATGTGTTGCTGTAATATTACTTTGGACATTAGCAGTTGGAGGTGCTACAGGGGGTGCGACATTTATTTGGGCCACCGTAGGTGCCTGAGGTTGGATAGCAGGTGCTGGATTAGCATTAACATTTCTAGGTGGTGGAATAGGTGGAAGTTGCGGTGCAACTGGTTTAGGTGGTAGTGGTGGTGGCGGTGGGTTAATAGTAAATGCATCGATTGTAGCTATGATGTCGCTAATTAACTTATAAGTGGTCATTTGCTGGTTTATTGAATTACACTGTATTGAAACGTTACCAAGTAAATCAAAAACAGCATGAGGGCATGCTCTTAATATCATCTGACTTAAGGTTAAATTCCTGCTATCCTTATAATCCTTAAGAGCGTAAAACAATCGAAAACTATTTTTCATGGCTTGCATTCTAAACATAAAATTGTCACAGCAAATTTTGGTGCCAAAATAATAACAAGTACCATAAACAACTTTTGGGTTCTTTTTATCATGCCTGATGTCCATGTTTATTTCAACACCGGCTAACATCGCTATATTCTTAATATCGACATGGTTATCAAACACACCACCAGTTTTAGCTAATAACAAACCACACATGTCAAAAGGTAGTATATCCACTCTGTATCTATTAAGATCAAGCATGAAAAGATAAAAATCCGATAATTTGGAATAGGCAGGTAAAGGTGCCTTGCCATTTGGGTTTTTAACAAACTCAACGATATCGTGGCATTCTTGGTAAGTTAAACCATCCTTACTAAAAACACAACCGTTTTTAGCAATTCTAATATCACGGAAAGTGTGTTTTTGTGTCCCATCATTGTTTATGAACAGCTTAGCCATCATGGTCGGAATGTCATGACCTGTATATCTAAAATCATAGACCGTGTAATAATATGCCGCAGTCGTGTGCATCATGGGTTGACCATTGAGCATATTGATTCGATTTATTATACTCTTTGACAATTTCTTGCCCACATTTTTGCAAGCTTTAAATGTCGTTACTGCCAACAAAGAACTGTTAAAAGCAACTTCTATGCCGATATCACTAATAATTTTACCAACCTGAACAAAAAAGTTGATGAAAGCAGGTGTGAGCTTGTATTTAAAGAAACTCATGAACTTATCAAAGTATCTTTTACATTTGGCAATAACCTCAGTTATATCATCGTTATACACTTTGTAGGTATTTGACACGATCTCATCTTGAAGGTAAACAACTTGAAAATGTTCTAAACGTCTAGCGGTTTTGTGGTTAATGGAAAGGTTTTGATATAACCTGGAAACGTCAGATTTGATGTAAAAATCACTTTTATCGTTACCGCATATATGATCTAGTTTGTTGACAAACCAGTCAGTTATATCATCTAATAATCTGACGAAGTCGAAACCTAAGTCAGAAAACAACCTACCAAAAAAACCCTGTGATCCTTCATTCTTCAGCTGTTGGAATGCTGCACTAATTGTTTTTGTCCTAGTTGTGCGATGTATTGCACCAATTATAAAAAGGGAAATAACAACGTGAGTATAGCTATTAGCATCAATAGACCACTTCTCGTGATAAACAGTATTACCTATTTTAAGCTGCCTTTTAAGTCCTGATGCCAAAGTTGCTATCTCAGTAGCCGAATATGTGTTATCATGAGCTCTGTTGGCGTAACCAACGAGTGACTCGACAACGTGTGTAGGAACTATAAAATGTTCCAACTCGGCTTGGTAGTTATTTCTACCTTGTTTGACATATTGTACGATATTCGGTACCAAGCAATTATCACCTAGCATTTTGCTAAGTGGGATGGTCATATAAATCGGGTCGTTAAATCTTCGATCTTTAGTCCTAACTAAATTGATAACATGAAGGGGACCATATGATCTAACGCTTTCTCTTATTATTTTAAATTCCGGACCTTCAATTTTTGTGAATTTTGACCAAAATAACCATCCATCTTTCTTGTGGTGTTTATAAGGAATTGAAGTATCATGCATACTAAAGAAAATGTGTTTCTCATATTCCCTAAATTCATAAGTGTCACCATATAGTCCTTTAAGAGCAGCACAATATAATTCAGGTGGCATATACAGATATACAACCATTGCGTCTAAATCGTGTGACTCAAAAATGTCGTATAATGTGTGGGCGTCAACATCATACATAGAATGCACAGCGTATGCTATATCAGCTTTAAAATTACAATTTTGTGCGCCTCTATGACAAATAGGTCCGTTAATGCCACGTGCAGCAAGGTTAAACATTGTTTGGATTTCAATATCTGCATGATCCTTGTGCACTGTATTGCAAACCTGGCGATATAATTCTCTATCGCTGTCTACTAGACTACAATTGTGGTTTGCTTTGATCTTACTACAAACATTATCACCGATGGATAAAACGATCTTACCTCTAGTTTTATCTCTTTGACAAGAAATTTCAGCATCGTTGTTGCAAAATTCATTAATGGCTGCTAAAACAGGGTGACTTGCGTCCCGCAACCTAATTGTGTCACGTGGCATTACAGTGACAGGTGATAATATTTTGGCTAACATATAACTTTGTTCTTCTGTTAACCTATATGAATGTCTAAATGCATTTGTTAATTCGTGCTTATAGACATCAACAATATATTGATCAGTAAATTTTGATAATTCAACTTTCCCCTCAGGGCTAAGTTGTGTAGCGTTTAATGCTTTGAACATTTTAACGGTTAAAATTTAAAATTTATAAAACGCAATTAGGGATAATAATA
>Ga0255278_1000198_pt1 | contig 8200 bp, 10 predicted proteins | sample AtltaT_21_FD_183809 | JGI IMG/M metagenome (GOLD analysis project Ga0255278, IMG submission 183809) | Metatranscriptome of freshwater microbial communities from Altamaha River, Georgia, United States - Atl_Cont_RepC_8d (Metagenome... | ecosystem: Environmental > Aquatic > Freshwater > River...
AACGCCCAGCGTCTCGACGTCCGGGCCTTCGCGGAGGCGGGTGCCACCCTGTCCGCCACCAGCGCCGTGAGAAACCATGCCCGCCTGGCGGCCGAGACCGAGGGCCGCGCGCTCGATCAGCCGCTGGCCTGGCGCGCGCAAGGCGAGTTGCGCAATCCGCGCCATGTGCAGCCCGAGATCTGGCTGCATCTGGAGGCCCAAGCCGTGCTCTCGCTCACCTGCCAGCGCTGCCTCACGCCCGTCGAAACACCGGTTTCCGTAGACCGCTGGTTCCGCTTCGTGGCCGACGAGACCACCGCCGAGGCCGAGGACGAGCAGGCCGAGGAAGACCTGTTGGTGCTGAGCCGCCAGTTCGATCTGCTCACCCTGATCGAGGACGAGGTCCTGATGGCCCTGCCGCTGGTGCCGCGCCACGAGGTCTGCCCGGTGGAGCTCAAGCTCGGCAGCGATGACGAAGCCGAGTTGTCGCAGTCCGAGCGTCCCAACCCGTTCGCGGTGCTGGGACGGCTCAAGGGTTCGGGCTCTTCCGAAACCTGATCCTTTGCCGCGAGGCTTGGGCTATAATCGTGGGCTTTTGCGCGACTAGGCGACGGAGGAACCTCTCTGGGGTTCGTTTGCTGTGGCGCGTATCCTTCCACCCATTTTTTGTCGCGGCTGCTGCGTTCCAAGGCGGCCACGCATATCCTTCATCAGGAGACCGCCATGGCCGTCCAGCAGAACAAGAAGTCGCCCTCCAAGCGGGGCATGCACCGCTCGCACAACGCCCTCACGGTGCCGGGCATTGCCGTCGAGCCCACCACGGGCGAAACGCATCTGCGTCACCACATCAGCCCGACCGGCTTCTACCGTGGCCGCAAGGTGCTCAAGACCAAGAACGAGGCCTGAAGCGGCTGCGCGCATCACGGGGCCCGAGTCACTTGCGTGGCTCGGGCCCTTGCTGTTCTTGCTGCGTTGGCTGCCAGGTTGAGCAAGGCGCGCAGTCGTGGACCGCACTCGCTCTACATTCGAGCCTATGACAACTACTCTGGCTGTCGACTGCATGGGGGGCGACCACGGCCCTCGCATCACGCTGCCCGCTTGCCGTCGTTTTCTCGATGAGCATCCCGAAGCCCAGCTGCTTCTGGTCGGGCGCCCTGAAGACCTCCAGGATTTCCACCATGAGCGCGCCCGCATCGTGCCGGCGTCCGAGGTCGTCGCCATGGACGATGCGGTGGAAGTCGCCTTGCGGCGCAAGAAGGACTCGTCCATGCGCCTGGCGCTGCAGCTGGTCAAGGACGGGCAGGCGCAGGTGGCCGTGTCCGCTGGCAATACCGGCGCCCTGATGGCCCTGGCGCGCTACCTGCTCAAGACGGTCGAAGGCATCGACCGGCCGGCCATCGCCTATCCCATGCCCAATGCCCAGGGGCGCGACACCATGGTGCTGGACCTGGGGGCCAATGTGGATTGCACCGAGCACCACCTGCTGCAGTTCGCGGTGATGGGCTCGGCCCTGGTCTCGGCGCTGCGCAACGAGGAGCAGCCCAGCGTGGGTCTGCTCAACATCGGTGAAGAGGTCATCAAGGGCAGCGAGGTGATCAAGCGCGCGGGCGAGCTGCTGCGCGCCGCGGCCCAGGCCGGCGACCTCAACTTCTACGGCAATGTCGAGGGCAACGACATCTTCAAGGGCACGACCGACATCGTGGTGTGCGACGGCTTCGTCGGCAATGTCGCGCTCAAGACCAGCGAGGGGCTGGCGACCATGATCGGCGGCTTCCTCAAGCAGGAGTTCTCGCGCAACCTGTTCACGCGGCTGGCGGCGCTGGTGGCCTTGCCGGTGCTGGCTGCGTTCAAGCGCCGCGTGGACTATCGCCGCTACAACGGCGCGGCCCTGCTCGGGCTGCGCGGACTCGTCTTCAAGAGCCATGGTTCGGCCGACGAGTTCGCCTTCGGGCAGGCGCTTAACCGCGCGTATGATTCGGCCCGAAATCAATTGCTGGAACGGGTCCAGGCGCGTATCGCGCATGCCCGTCCGCTGCTGGTGGGCGAGGGCCCCCAAGTGGGCGGCGATCCCCGGCGCGCCGAAGCGTCGGCGGCCAGTTGACGGAGACACATGACAGCTTATTCCCGCATCGCCGGAACCGGCAGCTACCTGCCGCCGCGGCGCGTCACCAACGATGATCTCGCGGCCGAGCTTGCCCAGCGTGGCATCGAAACATCCGACCAGTGGATCGTCGAACGCACCGGCATCCGGGCCCGGCATTTCGCGGCGCCGGATGTCACCAGCAGCGACCTCGCTGAACACGCCGCGCGCCACGCCATGGAAGCCGCCGGCGTCGGCCCGTCCGACATCGACCTGATCATCGTGGCCACCTCCACGCCGGACATGGTGTTCCCGTCCGCCGCGTGCATCCTGCAGGCCAAGCTCGGCATCGTCGGCTGTCCTGCCTTCGACGTGCAGGCGGTGTGCAGTGGCTTCGTGTATGCGCTGACGGTGGCCGATTCCATGATCAAGTCGGGCGCGGCCAAGCGTGCCCTGGTGGTCGGCGCCGAGGTCTTCTCGCGCATCCTCGACTTCAACGATCGCACCACCTGCGTGCTTTTCGGCGATGGCGCCGGCGCGTTGGTGCTGGAAGCCTCCGACACCCCCGGCATCCTGGCGGCCGACCTGCACGCCGATGGTCGCCATGTGGACGTGCTGTGCGTGCCCGGCCACGTGAGCGGCGGCCAGGTGCTGGGCGAGCCTTTGCTGCGCATGGACGGACAGGCTGTGTTCAAGCTGGCCGTGGGCGTGCTCGAAGCCTCCGCGCGGGCCGTGCTGACCAAGGCCGGCCGTACCGAGGCCGACATCGACTGGCTGATCCCGCACCAGGCCAACATCCGCATCATGCAGAGCACGGCCCGCAAGCTGAAGCTGCCGGCCGACAAACTGGTGGTCACGGTGGACCAGCACGGCAACACCTCGGCCGCCTCCATTCCCCTGGCGCTGGATGCCGCGGTGCGCGCAGGCCAGGTCAAACGCGGCGACACCGTCCTGCTCGAGGGCGTGGGCGGCGGCTTCACCTGGGGCGCGGTGCTGCTGCAGTACTAGCCGCACCGGGCCCGGTGGCCGCACTGTGGCGGGCCGGGCTTCTGCGCTTTCTTTTTTCCTTTCCACGACGGTAGAAGAACATGAATCCGTTCGCATTCGTCTTTCCTGGCCAGGGCTCCCAATCGGTGGGCATGCTCGCCGGCTGGGGTGATCACCCGGCCGTGCGCCAGACGCTGGCTGAAGCCTCCGACGCGCTGGGCCAGGACATCGCCCGCCTGATCCAGGACGGCCCCAAGGAGGACCTGGCCCTGACCACCAACACCCAGCCGGTGATGCTGGTGGCTGGCATCGCCGCCTGGCGTGCCTGGCGGGCCGAGGGCGGCGCGATGCCATCTGTGCTGGCCGGGCACTCGCTGGGCGAGTACACCGCGCTGGTGGCGGCCGGTTCGCTGAGCCTGGTCGAGGCCGCGCCGCTGGTGCGCTTTCGCGCCCAGGCCATGCAGGAAGCCGTGCCGGTGGGCACTGGGGCCATGGCCGCCATCCTTGGCCTGGAGGCCGAGCGCGTGGTGGCCGGCTGCGCCGAGGCGGCTGCGAGTTTCGGCGCCGGCTCGGCCGAAGTCGTCGAGGCGGTGAACTTCAACGATCCGGCCCAGACCGTGATCGCCGGCACCAAGGCCGGCGTCGACAAGGCCTGCGAAGTGCTCAAGGCCGCGGGCGCCAAGCGCGCGCTGCCCTTGCCGGTGTCCGCGCCTTTCCACTCCAGCCTGATGAAGCCCGCCGCCGAGCGCCTGCGTGAGCGCCTGGCCGCCACACGCATCGCGGTCCCGGCCATTCCCGTGGTGAACAACATCGACGTGGCCGTCGAAACCGACCCCGACCGCATTCGCGATGCGCTGTACCGCCAGGCCTTCGGCCCGGTGCGCTGGGTGGAGTGCGTGCGGGCCATCCAGGCTCGCGGCGTGAGCACCATCGTCGAGTGCGGCCCCGGCAAGGTGCTGGCTGGCCTGTGCAAGCGCATCGATTCCCAACTGACCGGCGCCGCCCTGTTCGATCCGGCGACGCTGGCCGAAGTGAAAGGCCTGCTCCAATGAGCAATATCTCCTTCGCGGGCCAGGTGGCCCTGGTCACCGGCGCCTCGCGCGGCATCGGCGCGTCCATCGCCGCGGAACTCGCCCGGCGCGGCCTGAAGGTCATCGGCACGGCCACGACCGACGAAGGCGCCGAGCGCATCACCCAAGCCCTGTCGGGCCACGCCGGCTGCCGCGGTGCGCGGCTCGACGTGAACGACGGCGCGGCGGTGGAGTCGCTGATCGACGCCATCGTGAAAGAGCACGGCGCCCTGCACGTGCTGGTCAATAACGCCGGCATCACCCGCGACATGCTGGCCATGCGCCTGAAGGACGAGGACTGGGACGCGGTGCTCGACACCAACCTCAAGGCGGTGTTCCGCCTCAGCCGCTCGGTCATGCGCACGATGATGAAGCAGCGCTATGGCCGCATCATCAGCATCACCTCGGTGGTCGGTGCCTCGGGCAATGCTGGCCAGGCCAATTACGCCGCGGCCAAGGCTGGGCTGGCGGGCATGTCGCGCGCCCTGGCGCGCGAGCTGGGCAGCCGCGGCATCACGGTCAACTGCGTCGCCCCGGGCTTCATCGCCACCGACATGACGGCTTCGCTGCCGCAGCAGCAGCAGGACGCCCTGCTGGGGCAGATTCCGCTGGGCCATCTCGGCCGCCCTGAAGACGTGGCTCACGCGGTCGCCTACCTGGCCTCACCCGAGGCCGGCTACGTGACCGGACAAGAGTTGCACGTCAATGGCGGCATGTACATGGCATAGGCCATTTCAGCTGGCATACTTACCGGTTTGTCCGCCCGGCAGCGGGGTAGTGGGGCCTTGATGGCTTCGCCCGCTAAAATCGCGGATTCATTCACAACCCTTTGAGGGAACCCATGAGCGATATCGAAGCACGTGTCAAGAAGATCATCGCCGAGCAACTCGGCGTGGAAGAGTCCCAGGTGACCAACGAAAAGGCCTTCGTGGCCGACCTCGGCGCCGACTCTCTCGACACGGTGGAGCTGGTGATGGCGCTGGAAGACGAATTCGGCATCGAGATCCCGGACGAAGACGCCGAGAAGATCACCACGGTTCAAAACGCCATCGATTACGCGGTGGCTCACCAGAAGGCCTAAGCGTCGATGACCCGCCGCCGTGTTGTCGTCACCGGCCTGGGCTGCGTCAGCCCCGTGGGTAACACGGTTGCCGAGTCCTGGACGCGTCTTCTCGCCGGTGAATCCGGCATCGATCTCATCACGCAGTTCGACGCGAGCAATTTCGCTTGCCGCTTCGCGGGTGAGGTCAAGGGCTTCAACATCGGGGACTACATCTCCGAGAAGGAAGCCCGGCACATGGATCGATTCATCCACCTGGGCCTGGCTGCGGCTTCCCAGGCGGTTGCCGACAGTGGCCTGCCGACTGGCGCTGCGCTGAGCGACGAGCTGGCTACGCGCATCGGATGCAACATCGGCTCGGGCATCGGCGGCTTGCCGATGATCGAGCAGACGCATGCCGAGTACCTGAGCAGGGGGCCGCGCCGCGTGTCGCCCTTCTTCGTGCCCTCGTCGATCATCAACATGATTTCCGGTCACGTGTCGATCCAGTTTGGCTTCAAGGGGCCGAACATCGCCGTGGTCACCGCCTGCACCACCGGCCTGCATGCCATCGGCATCTCGGCGCGCATGATCGAGTACGGCGACGCCGACGTGATGATCGCGGGCGGCGCCGAATCGACGGTCTCGCCGCTGGGCGTAGGCGGCTTCGCGGCCTCGCGTGCGCTGTCCACCCGCAACGATGATCCCAAGACGGCTTCGCGCCCCTGGGACAAAGATCGCGACGGCTTCGTCCTGGGTGAGGGCGGTGGCGTCCTGGTGCTCGAGGAATACGAGCATGCCCGCGCGCGCGGCGCCAAGATCTACGCGGAAGTGGCCGGCTTCGGCATGACGGGCGATGCCCATCACATGACCGCTCCCGATGTGGACGGACCGCGGCGCGCCATGGTCCAGGCCCTGCGCAACGCCGGTGTCAACCCCGACCAGATCGATTACGTCAACGCCCACGGGACCTCCACGCCCCTGGGTGACGTGAACGAATCCAATGCGATCAAGCTGGCCTTGGGCGACCACGCCCGCAAGGCCGTGGTGAACTCGACCAAGTCCATGACCGGTCACCTGTTGGGTGGCGCCGGCGGCATCGAGTCGGTGTTCACCGTGCTGGCCGTGCATCACCAGAAGTCGCCGCCGACCATCAACATCTTCAACCAGGATCCGGAGTGCGACCTGGACTACTGCGCCAACACGGCGCGTGACATGAAGATCGACGTGGCCATGAAGAACAACTTCGGCTTCGGCGGCACCAACGGCACGCTGGTGTTCAAGCGCGTCTGACGCCGTCACCAGCGATCCTATGCGCAGCGCCCCATCGGTGAGCTACCCGGTGGGGCGTTCGCGTTTTGGCGCCTGGGCCTGTGTGCTCACCTGGTGCGCGGGGCTGTGTGCGCTGATCGCATGGACAGCGCTTGGCCCCTCTCCCGGTGCGCGGCATGGCTTGGTGGCCATGGTGCTGCTGGCGACCGGCGCTCTGGCTTGGCGTGAAGTGCGACGCCAGCCGCAAGGCCTGCTGGCCTGGGACGGTGAGGCCTGGTCATGGAGCGCCGCCGGGGGCTCGCACGCCGTTTGGCCGGAACTCGTGATGGACCTGCAGTCTTGGATGCTGGTGCGCCTGCACGGCGCATCAGCCTCGCGCGTGCCCGCCGCATGGCTCTGGCTGGAAGTGCGCGAGGACGCTCACAACTGGCAAGCCCTGCGGCGCGCTGTATATTTCCGCGCCGGCCGGGCGGCATCGCCCGAGACCGTGCCTGCGAATCCATGACCCAAGCCCCGACCCCGCCAAGCACCCCGAACACCGACCTGGTGCTGGTCGAGCGGACGCTGGCGGGCGACCAGAAGGCCTACGAGCTGCTGGTCATGAAATACCAGCGTCGTATCGAACGGCTGATCGGCCGCATGGTGCGCGACGTGGACCTGGTCGAAGACATCGCCCAGGAGACCTTCATCCGCGCCTACCGGGCGCTTGGCCAGTTCCGCGGCGAGGCTCAGTTCTACACCTGGCTGTACCGGATCGCGGTGAACACGGCCAAGAAGACCCTGGTGGACCTGCGGCGTGACCCACTGGTCACCGAAAGCGCGATGAAGGCGGCCGACGATGATGACGAAACTTCGGCCGTGGAGAACGAACTAACCAGCCCTGACACGCCAGAGACGGTGCTGGCGGCCAAGGAAATCGCCCTCACCGTCAACCAGGCCATGGAAGCCCTGCCCGAGGAATTGCGCCAGGCGGTGATGCTGCGCGAAATCGAAGGCCTGAGCTACGAAGAGATTGCTGAAGTGATGAGTTGCCCGATCGGCACTGTGCGCTCGCGCATCTTCCGCGCGCGAGAGGCGATCTCGGCCCGGATCAGGCCGCTTCTGGCCCATCAGGCAGGCAAGCGCTGGTAGGTCGGCGACGAGGTGATGCAATGAACAAGATGAACACTCACGAACTGGTGTCGGCGCTCGCCGACGGTCAGCTGGCCGACGAGGAGCTGTCCGGCGGTATCGTCGCGCTCGGCCAGGACCTGGCCGCGCGCGAGGCCTGGCAGGCCTATCACCTCATCGGTGACGTGCTGCGTTCGCCCGAGCTGGCCGGTGGCTCGCCAACGCCGGCTTTCATGCGGCGCCTGTCCGAGCGCCTGGCGGCCGAGTCCCCGCACGGACTGCCGGCGGCGCCCGTGGCGGAGCCCCAGGCGCCGCCGCGCGTGCTGACCGTGCGGCCGGCCAACGATCCGGTGTTCCGCTGGAAGCTGGTGGCCGGCCTGGCTTCGATGACCGCGGCTGCGGCGGTGGGTTGGAGTCTGCTGTCCTCCGGTCCGGCGGCGACGCCCATGGGCTCCCAACTGGCTGGTACCGAGGCCGGCGGCGGTGCCGTGATGATCCGCGATGCGCAGCTCGACGAATTGCTGGCTGCGCACCAGCGCCTGGGCGGCCCGGGTGTGCTGCAGACGCCAGCGCCCTTCGTGCGACAGGCCAATTTCGAAGGGGCAGGGCGCTAGACGCCAGGAAAGGGATGGCGGACACACTTTTCAATCGGGTCAATCCGGC
>Ga0255278_1000199_pt1 | contig 8184 bp, 6 predicted proteins | sample AtltaT_21_FD_183809 | JGI IMG/M metagenome (GOLD analysis project Ga0255278, IMG submission 183809) | Metatranscriptome of freshwater microbial communities from Altamaha River, Georgia, United States - Atl_Cont_RepC_8d (Metagenome... | ecosystem: Environmental > Aquatic > Freshwater > River...
AAGCAGCAGGCAATTCTGGCCTTAAAGATCGAACATCTGGGGCGTCCTCATTGGCAATTTTGTACATCAACGCTGCCATGGACTCACCGCGAAACGGCAAAACTCCTGTCAACATCTGAAACAACATCACCCCCAACGAGTAAAGATCAGAACGTCCATCCACTCGTTTTCCTGCAATCTGCTCTGGGGACATGAAACTGGGAGTCCCTAGCACCAATCCTGTTTTTGTTTTGCTGGAGTCCGTAATTCTTGCAATGCCAAAATCGGTCACCTTTACAGTATCTGTATCCACCTCATACATGATATTGGCGGGTTTGATGTCGCGATGTACTACATTTTGACGATGGGCATAGGCCAATGCCTGCGCGACCCTGGCAGCAATTGAAAGAACACGATCAACGGGAAGCAGATTTCCAGGCCGACAAAAATCTACAAGATCACGACCTTTTAAAAACTCCATGGCAATATAAGCCAAGTCGTGCTCCTCACCCGCATCAAATATGGTGACGATATGCTGATGCTGAAGGCGTCCGGCCGTCTCCGCCTCACGAAAGAACCTTTCTCGGGCATCGTCCAGTTCGCTGCCCTCAAATTCTTGACTCAATGCCATGGTTTTGATGGCGACGACCCTGCCAATCTTGGGATCTTTTCCGAGGTACACCACCCCCATAGCCCCTTTGCCCAACTCTTTTTCGACCTGGTAACGTCCCAACATGGGCTTCTCGACAGCCCCACCTTCAAGCAGCATTGTGCCGCCAGGATGGGCTCCACCTCCACCCAGAATCACAGTTTCAGACAAATTCTTTGCTCGGCTCAGCTTGTTCTGCAAATCCTTGTACTTGGGATTAAATCCTGCCATATGCTCATAAACAGCCTGAGCCTTGTTGAATTGGCGCTTTCGCTCAAAATCCAGGGCAAGGTTGTATAGGTTATCCATCACGGCATCACCAATACCGGGCACCAAGGGAACGCGCCGAAAACGGTCAAAAGCCATGTCCAACTGACCTTGTCCCTGCAAAGCCAATCCCATCATCCTATTGGTTTCTGCAGATTCTTCATCCGCTTTGACTTTTCCAGCCTCAGTCAAAAGAAACCGCTTTGTGGTCATCAATAAATGTCCAACAAGAAGCAATGCAGCAGGAAATATCAATTGAACCCAAGTAGAGGCTGCAGACAGCAGAAAAAATTCACTGCCCAACAATACCAAGAGCAATATCCCTGTGGCGGCTGCTGCATAAGCCGCAGACAGTCTCGGTAAACCCACCAGCAAATAAACAGCAATTACCAGAAATGCGAATGCAGCAACCACACCGGCCCAGGGCGGCTGAACAATGAAATGTTCACTCAAAATGCTCGAGGTAATATGTGCCAGGGTTTCGGCGGGCGACAGCCCGGGATGTCCAGGCACAGGAAACTGAACCCCAACACCCGCAGCAGTAGCGCCAATAATGACAATTTTGTCTGTATATTTCGACGCAGGAATCTTGCCTGTCAGTACATCGTAGAACGAGTCCGCCGCAAACGCCGGTTTCCCATCCCTGTCCTTGTAAAACTGAGGCAGCATCAAAGCTTGGTCGTCGGTACGAACCTTCAAACGCCCCAGGGCCACACCCTCTCCGGGTTGAAGCTTCAAGTCACCCACACCCAAGTTCAAACTGTGCATGGCCGTCAACAAGGCCATAGAAGGAATCGCCTTGCCGAAGTAATTCACCAGAAGCGGCTCTTGCCTGACCGTCCCATCCACATCCTGAAACTGGTTGAGATGCCCCACACCGACTGCCGCCAAGCCCACCCCATCCAATGGCTGCTGACCACGCACGGCCGGAATAGAAAAGCCAGGCATGTCCGTCACCGCACTCTTTAAGGCAAATGCAGGCAACGGGCTGTCCGGCCGCCCCTGTGGCTCACCCAAAACAAAGACCGAAGGCGTCAGCACGTTGGCGGCCTTTGTCATGCTGGCGACCAGTTGCGCATCGGTGTCCAGCGTCTGCTCAGCCTCGACAATCAAATCCACCAGAGCAGTGGACTCCGCTCCTGTCTGGCCCAGCGCACTTTTGAGTTTGCGAATGAAGACCAACCCTCTGTCGGTCTGGGGTTCAAAAAAGAACACCGTGTTGGCCACGGTTTTGACCTTCGATTGAGCAAGCAAGTCAATCAGCTTGGCATGGATGTCACGCGGCCAAGGCCAACGCCCTAGATTGGCGATGCTCTGATCGTCAATGGTGATGAGCGCAATACGGTCAGAGGGCTTGCGGGAGGCACTGGTGCTTGCCATGTCATAGAACTGACGCTCCAACCCCGCAAAAATCTGGGTGGTCTGATGCAACATCCACACCACCACCACAATCAGCGCAGCAGCAAACCAGTCACTGCGCCAAAAGCGCCCTCGTCCTGCAGAACTTGTAAGTTTCACCAATGGCCTCACTGCTCGTCGTCAGAGCCTGAGTATCGATGATTTTTCTGAGTGAGGAAAACTCTGTGAGGCCTGGACAGCCTCACGCGCCATCAAGTGCTTGAACCTGCAGGTGTGGTTGAGGCACGGAACATGAACTTTCCGATCACCAACACGGTCAACGCGCCCAACACACCCAGACCGTAATGCCACACCTGATCCTTGGGCAACCAATTGGCCAAACCGGGATCCGTGTGAATCATGGTGCCCGCAATCCAGCCCAAAAGCATGCCACCGGCAGTGATGATCAAAGGGAAGCGGTCCATCAGTTTGAGCACCAACTGACTGCCCCAGACGATGATGGGAATGCTGACCAAGAGACCAAAAATCACCAGCGGTATCTGATGGGATGCCCCAGCATTTTGTGCCGCACCGGCAATTGCAATCACGTTGTCGATACTCATCACCAAGTCTGCAATGATCACCGTCTTGACTGCCGCCCAGAGTCGGTCCGAGGACTGAATATTGCCGTGCTCATCATCATCCTGGGGTGCAAGCAATTTCACACCAATCCAAACCAGCAGCACCCCACCCACCAGTTTCAAGAAGGGGATTTGCAACAGTGTCAATGCAAAGGCAATCAGGATGACACGCAGGACAATAGCCCCTACCGTACCCCAGATGATGCCTTTGGCTCTCAAGTTCGGGGGCAGCCCCCGACAAGCCAAGGCAATCACCACGGCATTGTCACCACCCAAGAGGATGTCGATAAGAATGATCTGTCCAACGGCGATCCAGAATTGAGCGGTGAGAAATTCTTCCACGGCAATGGCTTTCCAAACAATGACCCTAAGGCCAGAAAAAACGAGACCGGATTCTCACATGAGAAATCCGGTCTTGGCATGTGGATTACCACATGACACCACAAACTCGTGGTAAGTGCGGCTGAATCGACTTACAACTGAGCCTTCAGCAACTTACCCAGTTCGGAGGGGTTGCGTGTCACAACAAAACCGCACTCTTCCATGATGGCGAGCTTGGCATCGGCGGTGTCGGCACCACCCGAAATCAGAGCACCGGCATGGCCCATGCGCTTGCCGGGAGGGGCTGTCACGCCCGCGATAAAGCCAACCACGGGCTTCTTCATGTTGGCCTTGCACCACTGGGCAGCTTCCGCCTCGTCAGGACCACCGATCTCACCAATCATGATCACGGCGTCAGTGTCCGGATCGTCATTGAAGGCTTTCATCACATCGATGTGCTTCAGGCCGTTGATCGGGTCGCCACCGATACCCACAGCACTGGACTGGCCCAGACCCACTTCGGTCAACATGGCCACGGCCTCATAGGTCAGCGTGCCGGAGCGTGAAACCACCCCAATGCGGCCCTTGCGATGAATATGGCCGGGCATGATGCCGATCTTGATCTCGTCAGGCGTGATCAAGCCAGGGCAGTTGGGGCCCAGCAGCAGGGTCTTCTTGCCACCAGCGGCCTCCTTGGCCTTCATCTTGTTGCGCACTTCGAGCATGTCCCGCACCGGAATGCCTTCGGTGATGCAGATGGCCAGATCCAGATCGGCCTCCACGGCTTCCCAGATCGCGGCGGCAGCGCCTGCCGGAGGCACATAGATCACCGACACGGTGGCGCCAGTCTGCGTCGCGGCTTCCTTGACGGAGGCGTAGATCGGAATGTTGAAGATCGATTCACCGGCCTTTTTGGGGTTCACGCCAGCCACGAAGCAGTTCTTGCCATTGGCGTATTCCTGGCATTTTTCGGTGTGAAACTGGCCAGTCTTGCCCGTGATGCCCTGGGTGATGACCTTGGTGTCTTTGTTGATGTAGATCGACATGTGTGTTCTCCGGGCTTCTTACTTGACGGCGGCCACGATCTTGGTGGCGGCTTCGGCCATGGTGTCGGCAGCGATGATGGGCAGACCGGACTCGGCCAGCAGCTTCTTGCCCAACTCTTCGTTGGTGCCCTTCATGCGCACCACCAGCGGCACGGACAGGTTCACGGCACGGCAAGCGGTGATCACACCGGTGGCGATGGTGTCGCACTTCATGATGCCGCCGAAGATGTTGACCAGAATGCCCTTGACTTTGTCGTTCTTGAGCATGATCTTGAAGGCTTCGGTCACCTTCTCAGCCGTGGCGCCGCCGCCCACGTCAAGGAAGTTGGCGGGCTCGCCACCAAACAGCTTGATGGTGTCCATGGTGGCCATGGCCAAACCAGCGCCGTTCACCAGGCAACCAATGTTGCCGTCCAGGCTGATGTAGGCCAGATCGAACTTGGAAGCCTCGACTTCAGCGGGATCTTCTTCATCCAGGTCGCGCAGAGCCACAATCTCAGGGTGGCGGAAGAGGGCGTTGGCATCGAAGTTGAACTTGGCGTCCAGGGCCATCAGATTGCCCTTGGAATCGCAGTTCAGCGGATTGATTTCCACCAGCGACGCGTCCGTGTCCATGTAGCACTTGTAAAGCTTGGCGAACAGGTCCACCGCCTGGTCCACAGAAGCCCCGCTCAAGCCAATGGCTGCAGCAACTTTCTTGGACTGGTCAGCGGTGATGCCGGTCAGGGGATCGATCATTTCGGTGATGATCTTCTCGGGAGTGGCGTGGGCCACTTCCTCAATGTCCATGCCGCCTTCACTCGAAGCGATCAGGGCCACCTTCTGGGTCGCACGGTCGGTAACCAGAGAGATGTAGAGTTCGTTCTTGATGTCGGCGCCATCTTCGATGTACAAGCGACGGACCTTCTGACCTTCGGGGCCAGTCTGGTGGGTCTTGAGCTGCATGCCCAGAATGTCGCCCGCCAGGCGCTTCACATCGTCAATGGTTTTGGCGACCTTGACGCCACCGCCCTTGCCACGGCCACCGGCGTGGATTTGCGCCTTGACCACCCAAACCGGTCCACCCAGCTTTTGAGCGGCTTCCACAGCCTCTTGCACAGTGAATGCTGGAATGCCACGCGGAACGGGCACGCCAAATTGACGCAAGATTTCCTTGCCTTGGTACTCGTGAATCTTCATGAGGTCTCTCTCAGGAATGAATGGTTTGGACCTGACAACCTCAGTCGGCAACCGGGCCACAGGCGCTGGACATAGCAAGGGCGAAATGTATCATGCTGCAACGCACCAAAGTGCGGCGCTAGATGCGCCCCTGCGTAATACATAATTATATTGACCCCCAACTGAACCCAAGCTGACGCGGGACCACATCATGATCAATGTGTTTATCGACGGGGAGGCCGGCACCACCGGCCTCCAAATCCGGGAACGCCTGGCCCAGATGCCTGGGATCCAGATGTTGAGCATCGACCCAGCCCGACGCAAGGACCCCGCCGCCAAGAAAGAACTGTTGCAGTCCGCAGATTTGGTGATGCTGTGCCTGCATGACGATGCAGCCCGGGAAACAACCGCCATGGTGGATGCCCTGGCCACCGAAACAGGCCGACCTGGCCCGCGCATCATTGATGCGTCCACAGCCCACCGCACCGCACCAGGATGGGTTTATGGTTTTCCCGAGCTGTGTCCCGGTCAACGCCAAGCGGTGGCCACAGCAGCCCGCGTCAGCAACCCTGGCTGTTATGCCACAGGGGCCATCGCACTGCTGCGCCCCCTGGTGGATGCAGGGCTCGTGGCCGCGGACACACCTGTGACCCTGCCCGCCGTCAGTGGCTACTCAGGCGGAGGCCGCAGCATGATTGAGGCTTACGAGCAAGGCCAAGCCCCCTTGTTTGAGTTGTATGCACTGGGCCTGCAGCACAAACACATTCCGGAAATCATGAAGTACACAGGCTTGACCCGGCGCCCGCTGTTTGTGCCGTCGGTCGGCAATTTCCGCCAGGGCATGCTGGTACAACTGCCCTTGCATCTGGACAGCTTGCCCGGTCAACCCCTCGCCGACGATCTGCACCAGGCGCTGGTTCAACACTATGCGGGAAGCACCTGGGTGACCGTAGAGCCCCCCACCGACAGCGGAAAACTGGACGCCCTAGGGTTGAACGACACCAACAAACTGGAGTTGCGGGTTTTTGCCAACGACACCCACCGCCAGGCCGTGCTGGTTGCCCGACTGGACAACCTGGGCAAAGGTGCCAGCGGCGCCGCCGTGCAGAACCTGCAGGTGATGTTTGACATTGACTCCTGAATCAATAGCAAACAGTCTAGACCAGACAAGGGTTGACAGCCTTTTTAATCTGAAAAGTTGTCACATTCATCATCCAGACCAGGGTCCGGCTTTTGAATCACTTCTTTGAGGACGGCGCAGACCACATCAGACGCGAACCCTCGCGCCATGAGAAAGCGGGCCTGCCGCGCATGTGCCTGGGGATCGCCAGGTGGCTGCGCAAACTTTCGAGCCCAAACCTCGCGCGCCCGGGCGAACTCGGATTCGCGCAGACGGGTGGTGGTGGCATGCAAGGCCTCTGAACTCACGCCTTTGGCCCGAAGCTCCTGCAATACCCGGGACGCTCCCCACCGGGCAGCCCGCCGGTGCACATGGCTTTCAACCGCACGCGCCTCATTGAGCCACCCCTTGCCCGTGAGCTCATCAAGCAAGCGCTCAATGGTGTCTTCATCGGCTTCGAACTCGGCAAGCTTGCGCGCCAGTTCCTGACGGGTGTGCTCACGGCGGGCCAAGAAACGCAAGGCCCGTCCTTTCAGGGTGGGCTCAGGCTTGGGCATCACCACCGGACACAGCCGCCGGCAACAAAGGAATCCCCAAAGACGTGCGCACCTTGTTCTCAATCTCCCAAGCCAGATCGGTGTTCTCGCGCAGGAACTCGCGGGCGTTGTCACGACCCTGACCGATTTTTTCGCCGTTGTAGGCGTACCAGGCACCCGACTTTTCGATGATCTTGGCGTTCACCCCCATGTCGATGATCTCGCCCTCGCGGCTGATGCCTTCGCCAAACAGGATGTCAAATTCAGCGGTTTTGAAGGGGGGCGAAACCTTGTTCTTGACCACTTTGACTTTGGTCTCATTGCCAATGGCCTCCTCCCCGCGCTTGATGGTGCCGGTGCGACGAATGTCGATGCGCACCGAGGCGTAAAACTTCAGAGCATTGCCCCCTGTGGTGGTCTCCGGGCTACCAAACATCACACCGATCTTCATGCGGATCTGGTTGATGAAGATGACCATACAGTTGGTTTTCTTGATCGTGGCCGTGAGCTTGCGCAAAGCCTGACTCATCAAACGCGCCTGCAGGCCTGGCAGGGCATCCCCCATCTCCCCCTCCAGTTCGGCCTTGGGTGTCAAGGCCGCCACAGAGTCCACCACAATCAAGTCCACCGCACCCGAGCGAACCAGGCTGTCCACAATCTCCAGCGCCTGTTCGCCGGTGTCGGGCTGAGAAATCAACATGTCCGACAGGTTGACGCCCAGCTTCTGGGCGTACTGAACATCCAGCGCATGCTCTGCGTCCACAAAGGCGCATGTGCCCCCCTGCTTTTGCATTTCGGCAATCACCTGCAGCGTCAAGGTGGTTTTGCCCGACGACTCAGGACCGTAGATCTCAATCACCCGACCGCGAGGCAAGCCCCCCACGCCCAAGGCAATATCCAGCCCGAGCGACCCGGTGGACACCACCTGGATGTCTTCGATGACCTCCCCCTCGCCCAGGCGCATGATCGTGCCCTTGCCAAATTGCTTCTCGATCTGAGCCAGTGCCGCCTGCAGGGCCTTGGCTTTTTCACTGGCGGGGGTTTTGGTGGCGATGTCCATGATGCACTCCTGTGAGATCCTCAAAAAACCAGACTCTGTGTTTAACAACAGACTGGATGCTTGAACAGT
>Ga0255278_1000206_pt1 | contig 8083 bp, 2 predicted proteins | sample AtltaT_21_FD_183809 | JGI IMG/M metagenome (GOLD analysis project Ga0255278, IMG submission 183809) | Metatranscriptome of freshwater microbial communities from Altamaha River, Georgia, United States - Atl_Cont_RepC_8d (Metagenome... | ecosystem: Environmental > Aquatic > Freshwater > River...
CGTAAACCTTGCCTCACCGGACAATACACTTAAATCTCCGTTAATCGCAGGAAAGTAGGCATGTGTGGAATAACGATTGGTAGCAGAATTCACAGCGTTAAAGACAACAGATCCCAATCGCAGATAACCTGAATTTTGAAATAGATTTGTCCTGAAACCATTATTAGTACCCCCACTTTGCACGCTCACACCATCACCAAACCTGACCTGATGACTGGCAGGCAGGTTATAGTGGTTGCCGTTGTTGTAGTAAATGCACTCCTGTACACCAGAACTGGTGGAAGTATTACCCTGTGGGTCTGGAAATGTCCACGAACCAGCGGTAATGACAATTGGAACAGCAGAATTCAGGCCCAACAAAGCCCTGGTAGGATTGGTGGCTGCTCCTATTGTGCCACTGTTTCCATCTATATACAAGTCGCCGCCGCTTTGATTAAATGTTGACGAACCTGAAAAGGACACAGAACCCTTTACTTTCACAGCCCCCCCGACCAGTTGTAGCGTTCCTGAAAAGTTGACATCTAAAGTTGCTTGATTGCCGCTACTCCGCTCCACAAATAAAGTTCCGGAGGATACTGTAAGAGATCCCAAAACCAGCAATTGGCGAACAGTGGCATCTGAATTCAATACCATACTGGATCCACTCAATATTGTAAAGTTATCTGCATTACTGAGCGCAGTTGGAGGTGCTACACTACTGACACCGGCTGCGTCGGTAGTCCAGCTTAGCGGACTGGAAAAGTTGGTTGCTCCATTTAAGGAATAATAACTTACCTGACCAATGGCAGGGTGAATCACCAATAGCAAATAAGCCACGACCAAATGGTGAAGAGAAATTTTATTTATCATTTGCATAAAATTAACTTCAAGACAAAATTCCGTAAATGATACCTTCTTGAAAATGCCCGTAGGGAAGCGCCCCTGAACAATAATCATTTGTTTCGGAATCAAAACAACTGCCGTACAAAGATATTGACATTTTCAATTTACTGTCAATAAATAGTAAAATGCTTCAATTGAAATCAATGAAAAAGCCCACCATCTGTTACACAGACAGTGGGCGTAAAGGCTCTTCATCAGCAGAAGCTAATTACTGCTTTACAATTTTTTCTACTGAATGGTGATCACTGCCATTAAGCACAAGGTAATAAGTTCCCACTGGCAATTCAGTGATGTCAATATTTGCGTTATTGTTACCTTTTACAGCTTCAATGTTCGTTGCTTTCACTATTCTTCCCAACGCATCAGAAATCTGAATACTATAACTTGCATTTTGAGTAGCTTCATAATTTACTCTCAACTGACCACTGGTAGGATTGGGAGATATTTCAACTATGCCAAACCTACTTTCTCTTCTGTCCACAGAAATTACAGCAGAATATGTTACGCTATTGTCAAGATCATAGGAGGCCAAACGGTAAAAACCGCGAGAAATCGGCGACTTATCATCTGTGGTATAAGCCATCAGCTGATTGGTGTTGCCTGCGCCCTTGATGTTGTCGCTGACCCTACGGAAACCGTTAACACCGTCAATTGAACGCTCAAGAATGAAGTGACTAACATTCTTCTGAGAGGCAAGCTCCCAACGGAATGTATTGACAGTGCCATTGGCTTTTCCAGTGAAAGACTTAAACTCAACAGGCAGTGGAGCCAAATCAGGGGTAGACGTGTAAGTGAGTGTGCAACCAGCTGGACAACCTGTAGTCTGCGTAGATGTTACTATTGCAAGTCTTGGATTCGCAAATGTAGTTGGGTTTCTCCATTGTAATTTGTTTGCAGGGTCACTCAAGCCAGCCAGATTGGTGATATTCCATTCAATAATCATAATATCAAATCCGGTTGTGGTGTTGACAACTTGACCAGCAGTTCCCGAGGGTAAAGTCACGTTATAACTCATTACTCCGGTAGAGAGATTGGAACCGGTAGTTGTGGGCGTACCATAAGTAAAACCTGTTCCTGGAAGATTATTTTGCGCAATTACCGGTGTGGACAAGCAGTTGACCGGATAGTTAAAACGCAGGTTGTGATTTCCCAACTGCCATGCGGTAGTCGATGTACTGACAATATTTAGGGTAACCCGAAATTTCATCGTTGTAGTGTTGATATCCGGATTCGTGAAATTCATGGAGCAGGACTGTGAAAAAGCACTGAAACCTGTCACCAAAAACAAAAAGAATAAAATTTTTCTCATCGTTATTATTTTAAGATTAAGCTATTGCTTGAAAACGTGTACAAATAAACTTTTGTTCCTTTATATCAAAAATTAACTACCGAATAAATTAAAATTATCCGGTAGTTAATAGAATAAATCAACATTAATCTAGCTCTTCGTATTTGCCATTATTTCTCTCCCAATCTACGGTGTCAATCGCATCAACTGAACCATCGAGATTGTAGTCTGAGTTATAATTGTAATTGTCGAATAGACCATTGAATGTTTCCCAAACTACGGTGTCGGTGGCATCCACTGAACCATCTGAATTGGCATCACCTGCATTCATTACCCACAAAGTGGTCGAACCAGCTGCGTTGGTAACCGGGAACGAACCATACAATAGTGCAGAGCCATCTGTAAAGTTAAGTGCAGGCGTTGTCGGGCTAATAGAAACTGTCCCATCAGTTCTGAAACCAAGGTGGTTACGATGACGAACGGTTACATAATAGTCTCCTGGAGTAAGACCAGGGAAACCAAGTGGACTTACACCATCCATGTCAACAATGTCTCCATCTGCTTGCAACAATCCGGCCGCTGTGCGAACAACCGTAGTTGCACCGGAAGCACCTTGACGTAATTGCACAAATACCCAGTCAACTATTGCATTGTTTCCTGTCTGAGATAGAACCGCAGCAGTGGTAGCTGCCGCAGGACCACCCGGCACATGAACAAAGTTTGAGTTAAACTGCGCTGTTGAATAAGGGTCCGTAACAGGGAAGTTAGGGAATGAGTTATTTGGATCTGTAAAATAGTTCGGCATGGTACCAGTTGGAGAGGAATTTCCAAGAAGAACTTTTGCATTTACAATCGGCGGAGCAATGTATTCCACATTGATACAAAACTTTCCGAAGCTGCCCGAAACGCCATCGATGTAAACATAATACTCGCCTGCCTGCAAGTTGTTGACAGTAAGGGTATTGACATTTCCTGGCGTACCATTACATCCAACCGTACATGCTACCACATCTGTAAATGACGGGCCTGTACATGGATTGGTCACTTGCAAAAGCATAATCCAAGAATAAAGCAACGGTGTACCAACTGTTGGATTGGAAGTTATAATACGATATTCTCCCTGATTTGTAGCAGTAAATTTATACCAAACGGTATTGTTGGCTGCACTACAATTTAAAATACCGGAAGGTTCATTGTTGCCGGCCGTTGCCGGAGTATTGTCACTGCATACAGCAGGTGCGTTCAATACCAACTGCACTGCGCCACATGGTTCGTCTTCTTCAAGAAGTGTTGAGAATGTGATCGGACCAACCCAGTCAGACGTCACACCGGCTGAACAAATACCTCTTACCCATATCTCATACTGTGTGCTACCAGTGAGTCCGGTGAAGGTTGCATTCGTGACTGTTACAGATGGATTAGAAATTGTTGTAGTAGGCGTAATACCACTGGCAGGTTGAATATGTAAATCCCACTCTGTCTCAAGGCATCCCTTCGTCCATGAAAAGTCTGCACTGCTCTTTGTTACATTGCTTACCAATGGAGCACTTGGCTGCGGACATGGAGGCGGAGGTGCAACGGTGATGGCATAATCCTCTGTTTCACTATAGTAAATGGGAGCACAAGGGTCTATATTAATACCCGCTGTACCATAACCACATCTCACACGCATAGAGTGCACACCTACCGGTGGATTACAAGGTAAACTAAGTGGGAATACAACCGGAGTACCTAGAACGCCATAAGTACCCGAACCGATTGCAGACGTTGTGGTGTAACCAAGTCTTTCACTTGTCTCAAATACCCCATTGTCGTTGAAGTCGATCCAGGCTGCATAATCTTCAGACCAACGGTCTGGCCAAATTTTGCACTGGTAAGTTGTACCCGCATTCAGTGTGGTTGTGAGTGTAGGATTTGTTCTGTAATCTGAGTATCCAGCCGTTCCTGACGGACAGCTGTTGTTTGTAGTATTGTCCAAAGTATTGAGCTGTACGCGACCGATCACATCACTGTCTGTACATCCGGCAGTTGTTTGAGGTGCACAGTAAGCAACCAAAACACCAGTGTCAAAAGTATTTTCAACACATCCGCTGGCATCGCCTTTGCTGTTGTAAGGGATGACAACCCAGTAGTAAGTAGTGTTGGAAGCCAGCGCGGTGGCAACTGTGAAACTTGTAGTCGTAACGTCTGCAAGTAAGTTAAGTGTTGGCGCTTGTGGATTATAAGCCCCTGTTGTTGTAGAAAGATACAACTTATAGCCTGTTGCACCACTGTTTGCACTCCAGGTAAAGGTTGGGTTCTTAACCACATTTACCGCAGCGTTTGCAGGAAAAGTCATTGCAACACAAGGCGGTGCTGTGAGCGTATCGGTAGTGTATGTAAATGTAGGGCATCCGGTTGCGTCACCGGTGGAGTTAGATGCAATTACCTGCCATACATACGTAGTTGAATATGTTCCAGCAGGACTGTAAGTGAATACAGTGCTTCCCAATGTCGCAGTTGGTGTTGAAGGAAGACTTGTTCCAACATACACTTTGTAATTGGCAACGGCGCCGCCGGTTGTGGGTGCTGACCATGTCAGTGGAGTTCCCAAAGCTACAGCAGTAGCCAAGTCAGGAGGTGAAAGCAAAGTGGCACAATCAGGCGGAGCTACAGGTGTGGTAAATGTCACCGGACCTACCCAGTCTGAGTATACCCCGGCACCACAAACTGCTCTAACCCATACTTCCTGTGCGGTGTTGTTTGGAAGACCGGTTGCTGTATACGGTCGTGTCGTCACACCAGGATTAGTCGGAGTGGAGGCCGCAGTTGGAGGCGTAGCTCCGGCAGCCTGAACAAGTAGATCCCACTCTGTTTCTACACAGCCTGTGTTCCAATTGAAAGTTCTGCTTGACCATGAAGGTGTTGAAACAGCTTCTGTAAGCGCCGAAGGCTGAGGACATGGTGGTGGAGGTGCAACTGTAACTGCATAATCCTCTACTTCACCATAAGAATTGTTTCCACAAGGCGTAATTGCACTACCGGCAGTAGCATACATCGCTCTTACACGAAGCGTATAAGTGCCCGGAACAGGGTTACAAGGCAATGAAAGTGGGAATGTCGCAGAACCACCCAATTGTCCAACGACACCACTTCCTGCAGGTGCAGTCGTTGTATACCCAAGGCGTTCTGTGGCATTGTCAAAAACACCATCATTATTGAAGTCAATCCATGCGGCATATCCTTCTGAGTATTGGCCTGCCCACACTTTGCACTGGTATGTACTACCAGCATTTAAAGTAGTCGTTAAAGCTGGGTTAGATCTGTAATCAGAGTAGCCACCATAATTTGTACAAGAACCTACTCCACATCCCAAAGGTACAGAGGATGGACATCCGGTACCGGAGTTGTTGTCTAGAGTATTCAACTGTACACGGGCAATTACGTCACCATCTGCACATCCATAGGTTGTAGTAGGGACACAATATCCAAGCAAAGTACCTGTTGTAAATTGCCCTTCAGCACAGGCCACTGCTGAACTGTAGGAGTTCCGTGCCACCACAACCCAATAGTACAACTGGTTGGCCGGGAGCAAGGTTGGATATACATATGTAGTACCTGTTTGGTTGACGACCAAATTATTAGCCGGATTGGCAGGATCGTAGGCCGGACTTGTTGTAGAAAGATACAAATCGTATCCGGATGCTCCTCCCGTTGGAGCAGTCCAGGTAAATGTTGGGTTTCTGACCACATTCAAAGCAGCCGCAGCAGGCGATGTCATTGTGGCACAAGCAGGGGCAGTCGCTGTGAAAGAATTCTCAGCACAACCGGTAGCTGAGCCGTATAGATTTTTCGCTACCACAGTCCAGTAATAAGTACCTGCAGCACTGATGTTGAATACATACGATAAGGATGTAACATTTGTAATCAGGTTATTTGCAGGATTGGCAGGGTCGTAAGCAGGTGAGGTCGTCGAAATGTACAAATCATAACTTGAAGCACCGGTTCCAGCTGACCACGTTAGCGTTGGATTGACTGTTACACTTGAAGCATTTGCAGGTGCAGTCAAGGTCGCACAGGATGGTGGGGCGGTACTGTCTCCGTACGAGTAACTGCCGGAAAGATTCAAGGCAGTAATATTAGAAGAGGTTGTTATTGAAGATACATTATAAGTTGCTGAAGGACTTGCAGAAAAAGTCGCAGCACCACCGACTGCGGAATAAGTACCTCCGGCTGTCGATGAACCCAATACAAGGTTAGAACCACTTATTGCAGCGTCACTGACTCTTACTTTAAAACCACCTGCGTTGAAACTGTTGGTTCCAACTATGGCCAGATCCCAGCGTTTGGATGGCAGAGGCGAAATACCTGACCCAGGTGTTCCAGTATTCGAGTCAAACGCCTCGACTCTGATTGTTGTAGCCAGAGATGGCGCGCCGGTAATACCAGTAAGAGAAAGTGGGTTAAAACTGGAGGCTCCTACCGGGAATCCAACTATATTGGCAGAGGCACTGAAAGCAGTTCCAAGCGTAATTTCAAGTGGTCCTCTTACGAAGGCATCATTGTCTCCGGTGGTACCACTTGTAGTTGCAGTACTCAAAACGCTGGCAGTTACTCCCGTACCGTTCGTGTTGACAATTCTTAGTCGATTGGTTGCAGTAGTATTGATGATACCCTGAGGGTTCCCTGGTGAAGTCGACCAACCAAGGAATCCAATATTTAGCGGGGAATTCAAAGTAATACCAGCTGCATTGTTGTTTGCAATGTAAAGATTTGCAATCTGAAGATTGGCAACCGGTGAGGCCGCGCTCTTGATGGTACCGTTGTTTGTAATCGTCTGTGCGTTGGTTGAAAACGCATTTCCTGAACTTGTCCCCACGTTGGTCGCCGCGAGGTATAACGAACCCACAGTGAGGGTAGCTCCCGAATTTACAGTAATATTACCGGCAACATAGGTAGTCGTAAACCGACACTCACCTGAAATTACCGTTAAGTCCCCATTTATTGCAGCTGTGTAATAGTGTGTCGAAAAACGATTGGTAGCAGAATTGACTGCATTGCATACCAATGAACCCAATCTCAGGTAACCGGATGACCACCACAGGTTTGTGCGGAAACCATTGGTTGATCCACCATTGCTTGTAGATACGCCATCACCGAAATTTATTACGTGAGCAGCAGGCAAATTGTAGTTGAGGCTACTGTTGTAGTAAATACACTCAGTGATACCAGCCGCGGTAGAAGTATTTCCCTGAGGATCAGGGAAGGTCCATGAACCACCCGAAATATTCATTGCGGTTGAAGAGGCCAAACCAAGCAATGCTCTGGCAGGATTCGTGCCTGCACCTGTTGTACCGCTGTTTCCGTCAATGTACAAATCTCCACCACTTTGGATGAAAGAGGAAGAACCATTGAACCAAACAGAGCCCTTTACTCTAATAGCACCTCCAGAAAGGTTCAAAGATCCCGAACCGTTCATGTCCATAGTGGCTTGGTTGCCGGTTGACCTTTCAACGTAAAGGGTGTTTGCCCCGACATTCAAGGAACCGGACACAGACAACTGGCGAACAGTTGCATCGGCATTAAGGGTCATAGCGGCCCCAGACAGGATGATAAAGTTGTCCGCATTGCTCAGGGCTGCGGGGGGAGCTACACTCGTGGCTCCTGTTACGTCTGTCGTCCAACTCGCTGGACTGGCAAAGTCTGTTGCTCCACTTAGGGAATAGTAGTTGACCTGCGCATTTGCTATTGTAGCAAAACACAAGACGAAAACGAACAACAGCATTTTAGGGAAAAATCTTCTCATGCTGGAAGTAAATTTAAGATTAATAAAATAAGATTATTAGACAAAATAGTGGAGCTAGGGCCGGATATGAAAGACGAACTTTCATCGCGGGCTAAACCATATCCATGGGATTCCCTCGAACCCAAAGC
>Ga0255278_1000207_pt1 | contig 8069 bp, 7 predicted proteins | sample AtltaT_21_FD_183809 | JGI IMG/M metagenome (GOLD analysis project Ga0255278, IMG submission 183809) | Metatranscriptome of freshwater microbial communities from Altamaha River, Georgia, United States - Atl_Cont_RepC_8d (Metagenome... | ecosystem: Environmental > Aquatic > Freshwater > River...
CGTCAGGTCGATCACGTCCCCGACCTCGTGCGCCGGGTTCGGGACCATGCTCCACGTCACCGTTTCGGACCCGCCGAGCGACTTCGCGAGGAGCGACGCGGCGGCAGCGTTGGCCTGATCCACAGTCGTGATGAGCGGCGACACGTAGAACCGGGGGACCTGCCCGAACTTGCCGTATCGGTAGGTCGGGGACGTTGGCTCCTCGTCCCATGCCTCGCCCTGCACCGGCGCGGCAAGCGACGAGGACTCCCCGGACGCGATCACCCCGTTATAGGTGGCGTCGGTGTCGATATCGCGGGTGGTGGAGGTCAGCACACGAAACGCGGTCGTGTCGTACACGGCGTCCGGGTCCTCGCTCGGGGTCGCCAGGGACGGAGCGGTCAGCACCGCCACCCCCATCGGGTCGAACGCCAACACCAGCCCGGCAGCCTCCGCGATCCGCTGCGCGTCACGCCACGGGTCAGACGACTCCCCCGCCTCCAGCGCCGACCCACGCGCCGGGTCCAGTCCCAGCACCGCACCAGACACAACGAACGTAGACGACGCGAAGTTCGTGACGACCTGCGGGTAACGGTTCCGGAGAAGGTCCCCGACCACGTCCGTCACGACACCGGAAGGCACCTGATACGGGGCGGTGAAGCGTGCGCGTGCGATCCTGCGCGCCCGGTCATCCCCGGTCACCGTCACCACGTCATCAGCCACACCCGAGCGACTGATCCCGAACACACCGAGCGGCACGAGTTCGTCGGCCCCAGAGTCAAGACGGATCCCCCGGTACAGCGCCAACTCGTTACCGTACGGTGCCAGCAGCGCATTCGGGGAGTCCGGGGTCAGCGCCCCGGTAGGGTCCGCGAACGTGACCGTGCAGGTGCGGCGCGTCGCCCGGTTAGCGTCCACCACCACGGACCCACCAGTCGGGGTCAGGGTGGCGACGACGACACCGTCCGCGAGCACGTCGCAGCGGGTGACGACGCGGTGCGAGTCACGGACTAGCCGGTCGAACTCTGCGGAGGTCGGGAACATTACTCGACCGCCGGGATCGTGACCTCGACGTACTCCAGGGACCAACGCGACCGGGCAGCCGCCGCCGTGCCCTCGATCGTCCGTCCCCGGCCCGTGACCCGCACGTACTCGTGACCACCGAACGGCGACTGAACCAACAGCACGCCCTGATGGTAGGCGAGCGCCTGCACCGCCGCTATCTCCACGGTCCCGGACGTGGCGACGGCGAACGTGCCGTCCTCCCCGTACAGGTCACCCGACACGGCGACGGTGCCGCCGCCGAGGGTGCGGAAGATGCCGACCGTCTCCTCGACCCGGACCTCCGGCGACGCCAGCACACGGACCCCGCCGAGGTTCAGCGCCGGGGTGGTCACCGCCTTGAACCACCAGCGACCGTCCGAGGCCGTGACGGCGGTGGCGACGGTGGACCACGGCGACGACACCGGCACACCCGCGTTGAACGCGTCCGCCCGTGCCCGGTAGCGGGCGGTGATCCCCCGCACCGCCTCGTAGTCCGTCACCGTCGTGTCGTTCGACCCGTTCACGACCAGCGCACCGGCACCCCGCACAAGGGTCCAGGTGGTGCCGCCGTCCATCGAGCGTTCGATCCGGTGTGTCTGCCCGGTCAGCCCACCGGGCAGCGCGGCACCGTCGGAGGTCACCACTACCGCCTGCAGGGTGCTGTTCCACGTCGCCGTGACGGTCGGCGCGGTCGGTGCGGTGAAGGAGGTCGTCCACTGCGCGAACGCGGGGTCCGACTGGATTGTCTGAATGCCCCCGGCGGCGTGCGCGACCCGCACATACGCCCGGTACGTCACGCCGTTCTGCAGCGGCGTGCCGACCGTGACCGTGTCCGTGGTGCCTGATCCGGAGGTTTCCCAGGTCGGGGACGGTGCGTTGTTGAACGGGTCGAACCCACCGGCGGAGTAGGTGGCGGAGTCGTACACCTTCACCCGGTACTGCGTCTGCGGGTCGCCGTCCCCGTCGGCGTACACCCACGAGATATCCGGTAGGGCGGTGCCGGTCGCCGGGGTGTTCACCGTAACCGTCGGCTTGTCGTACACCTCCAGGTCCGTATACGCCTCGTAGAACGTGGCGCGGCGTCCCGCCGTGGTCGCGTTGTCGAAGATGACCTGATATAGCGCGTCGATCTGCGCCTGCGTCAGCGAGCTATCTAGGTCGAACCACGCGGACTCCTGCGTCTGCAGCGGCGCAGCCTGCGCGGACCCTGAGAAGTCCATCCGGGCGAGGATGGTTGCAGAGTCGCGTCGCAACTGAACCGAATAGTCGGCCTGCGCGGGACGCACCACCCGGGCACGGACCCGCACCCGGCCAACGATGGACCCCGTCGGCAGCGTGTACGAGGTCAGCTCAACCGCCAGCGACCGGGACACGGTCGCGTTCGTCCGCTGCACGAACGTTGTGTCACTGTTGTCCGATAGCGCGGTGAACGCGACACCACCGGCACCGGTCACGGTGAAGTCAGCGGCACCGGAACGGTTAGCGTTCGGGCGGAGCGTCTGCACAACACCCACGGGTCTACCTCCGGACCTCTCGGAGCAACCGGTCGAACGCGGCGTCCACCGACTCCTCGACCGCGCGACTGATCGCCGCCCGGTCCTGCGCGGACACGTTGTCCCCGAAGTTCACGACGATGCCTCCACGCTGCACCGTCACATTCGACGCGAGCACACCCCGGGCGGACGCGACGGACTGCCCGAACTGCGACTGTGCGCCGGTCGCACCGATCGCCCCGGCGGTCGCGTTCAACTGCCGATCCAACGACCGGAGTTGCCCGAAGAACCCGGCACCACCGGCGAGGAGCGCGTCCGCGAGTTTGTTCCCGCCGTCCGGCCCCGCGCTAATCACGTCCTGCAGGAACGCGTTCGGCAGCCCGGCCTTACGGAGCCGCGACACCTTCCCGGCGAGCGCCTGGAACAGCGCCAGCCGCTCCTTCAGGTACGACCGGACGCCGTCGGCGGTCACCGGTGCGTCACCGTTCAGGAGGTTGCCGAGCCCTGCACCGCCGCGTAGGTCGGCCTGGATCGACCGGGCCATGTCCACGACCTGCCGGGCCTGATCCTTGAAGCCCGCGAGCTTGTCCCGGGCGGCGTCGATCGCGGCGGACGCGAGCGCACGGGACGCGGCGGCAGCGGACCCCTCCGACTTCCGCAACCCCTCCACGAGGCCAGCGCCCACCATCTTGCCGTAGTAGATGAACAGTTTCGACGGGGACGCGATCCCGAGGGCCTTCTCGACCGGGCCGGGAAGGATCGCCTTCACCCACGCCAGCACCTTGTCCTTCACCCAGTCCTTCATCGACTGGATACCCTCCCAGAGTCCGCGCGCGACGTTCTGACCCACGGACTTGAACGTCTCCCACACCCCGGACACCGTGTTCTTGATGCCCTGCCACACCTTCGACGTGAGCGACGCGACCGCGTTCCATGCCGACCGGATCGCGGCACCGACCGCCTTCACCCCGGCGGTCACCGCGCCCTTGATCTGCGCCCAGTTCTTGATGACGGCGGCGATGATCGCCCCGAGCGGCCCGAGCACGATGGTCAGCAGCAGCGGCCAGTTCTTCCGGACGAACCCGACCACGGCGGACACCGCCGAGGTCACGGTGTTCTTGATCGCGGAAAACGTCTTGGTCGCCGCCTCGCTGATCTTCGACCACACCGCGAGGAGCACCGCCTTGACCTTGTCCCAGTTCTTGATGATGAGGACGACGGCGGCGATGACGGCGGCGACGGCGAGAATCCACGGGTTAGCCATGAGCGCCCGCCCGATCGTGAGCATCGCCATGCCGACCGCACGCGCGGCGGACAGCATCGCCCCAGCAACCGCGCGCCCCATCGCGGCAGCGGCCTGCCCGGTCGCAACGAGCGCCGTCTTGATCCCGGACGCGGCGGCAACGGTCGCCGTTTTCATCCCGGCGAACGCCTTCGACGTGGCCCCGCCGAGGGTGCCCATCACCCCGGACGCCTTCGACGCTGCAGCCTCCGCCGACCGGACACCCTTGACGAAGTTCGACGCGCCCTTGACCGTGCCGGACAGGGTGCTGATCGTGGACCCGACCGCCGTGGTCAGTTTCCCGACGACGAACAGCGCCGGGCCGATCGCGGCGACGGCGGCACCGATCGACACGATGACCTTCTGCGTGGACGGGTCCAGTTGGGAGAACTTGTCCGCGAGCGCCCCGACCTTGTCGGCCAGTGCCACGACGTGCGGGGCGAGTGCTTCACCGATCGCGAGCCCGGCAGTCTCCAGCGACCCCTTCATACGTTCCAGCGCCCCGGCGGTGCCCTTGGTGCGGGCGTCCGCGAGCTTCTGCGCCGCGCCCTGCTCGTACGTCGCCTTGATGAACCCGTGGACGCCCTTGGAGCCCTCATTCATCAGGACGGTGGCGGCACGGGTCGCGTCGGACCCGAAGATCGTGGCGAGCGCCGACGTACGTTGTGCCTCCGAGAGCCCGCCGAGGCCGCGCTGCAACTGCCCCGCGATCTGCGTGACCGACTTGAACGACCCGTCGGCGTTCACGAACTCCAGCCCGTACTTCCGCATCGCGGCGCGGGCGGCGTCCGTCTGCGGCACCAGTCGCGACAGCATCGTTTTCAACGACGTACCGGCGTCGGAACCCTTGATGCCGTTCTGCGCGAACGCGGCCAACACCCCGACGGTGTCGTTCAGGTTCAGCCCGGCGTTCTTCGCCCCGGGCCCGACCTGTGCCAGCGCCTCCGACAGCGACGCCACGGAAGCAGTCGAGGACATGCTGCCACCGGCGAGCGCGTCCGCAACCTTCGACGCCTGCGCCGCCTTCAACCCGAACGCGCCCATAGCCTGCGCCGTCGTGTTCGCGGCGTCCGCGAGCGCCATGCCCTCCGCCGCGGCCAGGGCCATAGTCGCCTGGACACCCCCGCCCGCGATCTGCGCCGGGGTGAACCCGGCCTTCGCGAGGTCCACCATCGCGTTAGCGGCCTCACCGGCAGAGAACGACGTGTCCGCCCCGAGTTGCTTCGCGAGGTCGGACAGCTTCTTGACCTCCGTACCGGACGCGTTAGCAGCGACCTGGAGGGTGTTCATGGACGTTTCGAAGTCGGCCTGCAGCCGGACGGACGCGGCGGCGACACCAACGAGCGGCAGGGTGACGTTCCGGGACAGCGACGCCCCGACCTCAGCGGTCTGCCGACCGACCCCGGCGATAGCCTGCCCGGCGGCGTCCATGTACCCGCCGATCCCGCCACCGGCCCGCTGCGCCGCCTTCTTGAACGACTCCAGGTCCGAAACGGCGGTCTTGAGTTGCCGCCCGTTGTAGGTCGCGATGACCGGGACTGTGATCGCCACTAGATCACCCGCCCGAGCTGCGCGTTCGCCTCCGCGATCGTCTTTTCGACCTCGTCCCGAACCTGCCCCTGGACCTCGTCACGACGCTGATCGGCGGCGTGCCACAGGAGACGACCGGGCGGGCCGAAGTGCCGGTCGAGCACGTCCACGAGCGCCCGCCCCTGCGGCGTCTTGCCGTTCGCGGCGAACTCCACGATCGCGCCCGTCTTGTTGGTCTGCCGGACCACCCAGCCCTTGCGGCCCCGGGCGACCTTGATACCGGCAGCAGCAGCGGACGCCTGCTCCGCGAGCGACGACCGGCCACCGCGACCGTCACTGATCCCGGACAGCCCGACGCCGGTGTCCCGCTGCGCGTCCCGTGCGATCGGCAGGATCGCCCGCCGAACACGCGACTGCAGCTTCCCCGACAGTTTCGGGTCGAGGACGCGTAGGACGTACTGCGCCTCCTGCAGCCCCTCGACGGACACCGCGTAGGACACGGGGGAACCTGCCACGACCACCCCTCCTACCGTCGTCCAACCGCTGCCCGCAGTCTGTCCCGCGCGTCACTCAACCGCTGCTGCCGTGCCCGCTCCCGCTCCCGCTCCTCGACGCGCCGGATCAGTGCGTCGAACACCTCCGGCGGTGCGGCGAGTAGGTCGGTTGGCCCGACACCCGTGGCGAGGACTAGGTCCGCGACCTGCAGGGCGGCGGGCGTCAGGAGTTTCCCGACGCCTCCGGGTCCAGCGGTTCAACTTCGTAGCGTTCCAGCCACGGGTCGAACGCGAGCCCACCGGCTACGTCGTTGCGGGTCGCGGCACGCCACGCGATGAACGCGACGTGTTCCATGTGCGGGTTCTCCGCGAGCGCCCCGGCACCGATCCCGAACTGCCGTTCCATCGCGATGATGTCGGCCTGCCCGGCGACGACGGTAACCGTCTCCTCGGTGGTGTTGTCGGTGATGCTGAACTGCATACGCGCCATAGGTGAACCCCTTCCGTTCGTGGCGTGTGTAGGTGGATCAGTACGAGACGGCGGAGTTCACCAGGGCGGCGGTCACCGGGGAGGTGGTGCCGTCCGACACCGCCATACCGGCGAGCGTCAGGGTGACGTTGCCGCCGGACGGGTCGGCGTCCGGGAAGTCACAGGTGAACGCGACACGGGTACCGGCCAGGGTGAGCGTGTTCGTGCCGTCGGTGAACTGGCACGAGAAGGTGCCGTATACGACGGTCTGCCCGGCGGTGGTCCCGGCGGCGGTCCCGGCGAAGATGGTGCGCCACAACAGGAGGTCGTCCGGGTTCACGTCGAGCGAACACTCGACCTCCTGCCGTCCTTCGAACACGTCGTCCGGGGTGATCGTGCCGGAAACGAGGATCGCTTCCACGTTGTTGCTGATCGTGACCTCGCCGCCGAGAATCTTCGCGGTCGCAGCGGTGCCGCCTGCACCGTCCACGTCCACGGTGAAGGTGCCACCGCACGGGCGCATGTACGTGGCAGCGGCCTCGTCCGTGGTGGTGGTGTACGCGGCACCGAGGACCGTGGCGACGGTGCCGGTGCCCGACACGGACACCTCCAGCGGTTCGTTCCCGGTCCAGGAGAACCCGAGCGAGTCGAGCTTCACGTCCTGCACGCGGGAGAACTGCCCGCCGAAGGTGCCGAAGGTGGTCAGGTACGGGAGCGCGCTCGCGAGGGAGAACGTGTGGGTGTACGGGCCGGTGCCGGAGGTGACGACGCCACCGAGGGCACCGAGGAGCCACATGCCGACCGAACGCGGGTGCGCCCGCGTGGTGAAGTCGATCCCGGGCACGACACTGTTCCGGTTGATCGCCACGGAGGCGCGGACACCGGAGGTGTGGTCCTCCATCTCCTGATCGACCTCGACCTCCATCACACCGCCGTCGGTGAGGCCGTGCCCGTAGGTTGCCGTGGTGATCGCGGTGCCCCGGGCGGTCTGCTTGGCGACGCCGACGGTTGCGAGTGCGGACTGCAGGGTCATGGTCAGTTCTCCTTGGTGTCCGCCGTGGCGGTTTCGTCGGTGTCAGTTGTGCGGGTACGGGTGCGGCGCGCGGGCTCCGGTTCCGGGTCGGCCACGGTGGCGGCACCGGCACCGAGGAGGAACGCCAGGACGCGCGGGTCGAGGTCGTCCGGTGCGGGTCCAGCCTTCACGGCGAACTCCAGCAGTTCACCGTTCTCGACGGCGAACGACCCGGACACGTCAGCGGTGATGATCGCGCTCATGGGTTCAGTGTTCCCCCGGTGTCACTCGCCTACGGTGGCGCGGCAGCGCACCACGAGGGTGAGCGCGGCGGCACGGGACCGGTTGTCCCCGGCGGTCGATTCTTCCAACTCCGCCCGTTCGATCCGGGCGGACAGCAGCAGCCCACCGAAGCACGCCGAGGAGTTGATCCGGTCCTCGATCACCGTTGCCATATCGCGGAGCTGATCCCGGGCGTCCCGGTAGGTGCCGCCCTTCCACACGACCAGGCAATGCACCGCGAGGAGGTACGACTCGTCCCGGGCGACGAACCCGGAGTACTTGTCCTCGTACGTCCAGTCCTCGACCTCGCCGGACACCCACACCTGCCGGGGACCGGTGAGCGCGTTCGGGTAGCCGAAGGATCGGGTGATCTTGGCGAACTCCGGGATCGTGTCGATCAGGTTGAACAGGTAGTCCTGCGCGGCCCACACGGTTGTGTTCTGCATGACGGGTCAGCCGATCCGGGGACGGCGGCGACCGTGCA